>Ga0181520_10000110_pt1 | contig 160039 bp, 148 predicted proteins | sample PEATcosm2014_Bin_29_FD_132451 | JGI IMG/M metagenome (GOLD analysis project Ga0181520, IMG submission 132451) | Peatland microbial communities from MTU Mesocosm Facility, Houghton, MI, USA - PEATcosm2014_Bin02_30_metaG | ecosystem: Environmental > Terrestrial > Soil > Wetlands > Peat | place... | reverse complement strand
CCTCAGCCGCGGATGGCACTGGCTCCGCGACCGCCTCGGGAACCGCCGGCACGCTCTCTATCGTGGGTGCAACTTCCAGAACTTCCAGCGCCTCCGCATGAGGCTCGGCGAAGGGCTGCGCCGTTTCAACCTCAACGGCCTCAGCCGCGGATGGCACTGGCTCCGCGACCGCCTCGGGAACCGTCGGCACGTCCTCTGTCGTGAGTGCAACTTCCAGAACTTCCAGCGCCTCCGCATGAGGTTCGGCGGAAGGCTGCGCCGTTTCAACCTCAATGGCCTCAGCCGCGGATGGCACTGGCTCCGCGACCGCCTCGGGAACCGCCGGCACGCTCTCTATCGTGGGTGCAACTTCCAGAACTTCCAGCGCCTCCGCATGAGGTTCGGCGGAAGGCTGCGCCGTTTCAACCTCAATGGCTTCAGCCGACGCCGCGGCAATCAAATCGCTGCCCTCCTCCGGCTGCGGTGAAGAAATCTTCCCTTTAGCCGATGCGGATGCATCTTGTGGCTCCGACGGCGACTCCGACCCCCAGTTCGATGCCAATCCATCGTCCAGCAGCGGGTCCCTGTCAGGAATTTTTCCGATTGCGTTCAACGGTTGCTCTTCTTCCAGAAGATACGGATCTGATTCCGCGACCATAGAGGCAGGCTGATCGTCATTGCTCAGGGTTTCCAGTTCCGAGTCCGGCGCAATGTTGTCGGCTTCGTTTTCCGAAAGATCGGCAATGCTCGGAAGCGCGTCCATTACGGGCTCGGCGGCGGCGGTCGGAGCGGAATCTTCCTCCAGGGGAATCGGATCGGTCGAATTGAACAGTGCTTCAAATGCCAGCCTTCGCGCTTCCTCGTCGCCGGCAAGCTGTGCTGCCGATGCGGTCGCGGCGTCCTTCTCCTGAGTGGGAGCGCCTCGTTCCGGACTCGTTTCCGAACCCTGGCTGGTATCCTCGCCGATGGCTGCAACGCCGCTCACGGCGGCCGCTTCCTGCACCTCCAGCGCTGGATCGATCTCCGCAACTTCCAGTGCTGGCAATTCCAGCTCCAGCATTTCGGGCGCGCCGGAACTCGCCTCATCGGTCGCCTCCGTCGGCCCTGGCGCGATGGCCGGCAATTCCGGCCCAGCCGGCTCGGCATCCGCCACAACTTCGAGCTGCACGCCGGAAGCCGGCAGCGGGTGCACTGGCTCTTCCATGGTTGAAAATTCCGGTTCAGGCCCAGCCGCGTAGTGGGTCGCATCAACTTCCAGATCAAACTCGCTGAAGCGGGACTCATCCTCTGCTGCTGCAAGTTGTGATGCCGGAGGCAATTGATCGGCGGCAGAGGCACTGAAGGGCGTGTGCTCAGCGTCGGGATTGAAGATCAGGTTTTCCGTTCCGCCCGGCTCACCGCCGTCCACCAGTGGCTCGGCAGCATAGACGCTTGGCTCCGGTGGAACCTCGGGCGCGGCGTCGTCGGCTGCGAAATCACCGTAGGAGAACAGCGGTTCGTCCGGGGGCTCCTCTGCCAACCCTTCCAAGGGCTGTTCCGGGGGCGCGGACGGAACTGCGGTTGCCGGGGCCGGAGGCTCCGGAACCCCGGCTGCGGCGTGATTTTCTTGCGCCGGATCAGCAACCGGTTCCACGGCAGGAGGTTCTGCCGCAGGTTCCGGGCGGACTTGAACAGGCCGCGGATCACCGATCAAATTGTGTACCGCGGAAACCAGCTCGGCGGAGGCAAATGGCTTCACGATGACCGCGTTCGAGCGCACGCTCTCGCCGTCGGACGGACGGTACGGCTCCAACTTCCCAACCGTCAGGATGACCGGCAGCGTGGCCGTGGCGGGGTTGGCGCGCAGACGCTCGCAGATCTCCAGGCCCGTGTATCCGGGCATGAATATGTCCAGAATGGCGATGTCCGGCGCCGCCTCGGCGATTCTGCGCAGCGCTTCCAGTCCATTGCTCACCGTCAGCACTTCATATCCGGCATCAACCAGGATCTTTTTGCCCATGTTTTGGGCTGGCACGCTGTCGTCGGCAAGCAGGATATGGAGAGGCACTGAACAGATCCTATCAAGAGATAAGGTTTTGAGCAGAACTCGTGAGCCACGTTACCGCGTTCTCATGGCAAGGTCAACGGATAGTAGCTTCTTCTGTTACCCCACCGGACGCAAAAGCCCGCCCGATGGTAACTTCGGGCGGGCCGGTTCCGTTTTCCGGATGGAATTAGAGCGGAATCGGAAGATGGAAATGGCGCTTCTTCTTGGGCTTCTGGCTGGACGAAGCGTGCTTCGAGTCGTCTTTCGCATTCGCCGCCGTGGACGAGCTGGAAGACGCATCACCCGATGAACTCGACGCGCTCTCATTGAGTTGCGTGGGCGCCTGTGCAGGGACGTCACTGGGGTTCACCGCCGCTTCCGCCGAGCGCGGTGCCGGCTGATTCTCCGGAACCTTTCCACTCTCCTTCACGGTTTCCACTGCGACCTTGCCCGTACCGGCCTTGGCGTCCAACTCAGATTTCACCAGGGTATTGATCTCGCGCACCATGGCCGGCGCGTCCGTCTCCTTGGGATCGACAAGCGTGGGCTCGCCCGTCCTGGTCGCAGCGCTCAAGTCCGGACGCTTTTCCATGTTGTTCACCCAGTGCTCATAGCGAGTGCTGGTAACGCGGCTTGCCAGCTCCTTTTTGTTCTGGGCAATCGCTTCCGGCGTGGGCGTGGGTACGGGGCGATCGATGGCGGCAAGACGGCGGCGGGCGTCCTGGTAGCGGGGCATCGCCGGGTAGCGGCTCACAATCTTGCCATATGCCTGGGCCGCGTTGTCCAGGTAACCCTTGGTGAGCTTTTGCTTCAGGTCATCCGGCAGTTTGGAGGCGCGAGTCCGGTCCGCCTGCTGCTCATAGGCCTGGCCCAGCATGAATAGCGCTTCGTCGGCGCGGCTGTAGAGCGGGTAGGTGTCGGTCAGCGTCTTGGCCCGCGCAATCGAGGCCAGCAGCGACTGCCTCTGGTAATAAAAGCGCGCAATTCGGAATTCGCGCTCGGCCAGCACCTCCTGTACCTCCAGCAGACGGCGCCGGGCGGTGTCGGCCAGTTTGCTGTCAGGGTACTGCAGCAACAGTTGGCGGTACTCATCCTCGGCGCGGCGCGCGTGGGTGTAATCGCGGTCCGGCTTCTCCATCTGGCGATAGTGAATATCGGCAATCTTCAGTTGTGCTTCCGCGGCCTCGGGCATGTTGGGGAAAAAAGTGATGAAATCGCGGAACTCGGTCTCCGCCTGGGCCAGCGACGCCGGGCTGCCTTCCTGGTACCAGGCTTCGCCCACCGTCAACTTGGCGCGCGCAACGTATTCCGAGTCCGGATAGGTGTTGATCAGCGTCTGCAACGCGATGCGCGCAACGTCATACTTGCGCTGCTTCATCGCCTCCATGGCGCGGTCAAACAGCACCTTGTCCGGCTGCTTGGAGTTGACATGAGCCAGCGGGTTGGCGGCCTTTTTGTTCTTGCAGGCCACCGAGGTCAGCAAACTTATACCCAGCAGCAGGGCGATGACAACGCGACGAAACATGCCGGAAACACCTCGGTAGAACTCGAATGAACGGCTAAGCTTTCTGCAATGTGGCCGAACGCGCAGCCTGCAAAAGCTGTTGTACGTTGTGGCCGGAGTCACCACGGCCAAACACGGCGTTGCCGGCAACCAGAATCTCGGCGCCCGCCTGCACCACCGCGCCTATGGTATCAAGAGTGATGCCCCCATCCACCTCAATACGGAAGCCAAGATGCCGCTCGGCGCGCAATTGGGCAAGATGGCGAATCTTTCCCAGCGCCCGTGGGATGAATTTCTGTCCGCCAAAGCCGGGATTCACCGACATCACCAGCACATAATCCACAACTTCGAGGATGTCGCTAAGGGTTGCCACCGGCGTCGCCGGATTCAGCACAACTCCGGCCAGCACGCCGCGCGAGCGGATGTGCTCCACCACCCGGTCCAGATGCACGCAAGCCTCCTGGTGCACGCTGATCCAACTGGCTCCCGCATCCACGAACGCTCCAATGTAGTCGTCGGCGTTCTCAATCATCAGATGAACGTCCAGCGGCGCCTGCACATGCTTGCGCAGCGCGGCGACCACCGGCGGCCCAATCGTGATGTTGGGTACGAAGTGGCCGTCCATGACGTCCACGTGCAGCACCGTCGCTCCGGCATCGAGCACTGGTTGTACCTGCTCGGCGAGGCGGGCGAAATCAGCCGATAAAATGGATGGCGCAAGCTCGATCAATGGCTTCTCTCGTAGGGATTCGCTGTGGAAATTTTAGCACGCGGGCCCCTGCCTGCCCGATGGATAAAGTTGTCGTTCCGGACGCGGCGATAAACCACGCGCCCTCCAAACCGCCATTCCAGCCTCCGCGGCGCTACGCCCAGTCACCGTCAACCGTGGCGGAACCCATCGTAAGCCTTCTGGAAAACCCCTCTGGGCCAACCCGCCTGTGTTACGCTGCACAATATGGCGCTGCTCGAAGCCGAACATCTCACCAAGATCTATGACACCTCGGACGCCTTCGGACGCCAGGGGGAAAACGGCCTCCGCGCCGTCGATAACGTCTCCTTCACCATCGAGGCTGGCGAAACCCTCGGCCTGGTCGGCGAATCCGGCTGCGGCAAGAGCACTCTCGGCCGCCTGTTGCTGCGCCTCATCGAACCCACCAGCGGCGCCGTGCGCTTTGACGGCATTGACGTAACCGCCCTCGGCGCCCGCGCCCTGCGCGAAACCCGCCGCGAAATGCAGATCATCTTCCAGGACCCTTTCGGCTCGCTCGATCCGCGCCTCACCGTCGAAGACATCGTCACCGAACCGCTGGCCATCCATGACGATCTCGGCAAGCCCATCCTCCGCCAGCACGCCGCCGAGTTGATGCGCGCCGTCGGCCTGGAAGTCACCGCCCTCTCGCGCTATCCCCACGAGTTCAGCGGCGGCCAGCGCCAGCGCATCGGAATCGCCCGCGCCCTCGCCCTGCGTCCCCGCTTCATCGTCGCCGACGAAGCCGTCAGTAGCCTGGACGTCAGCGTCGCCGCCCAGATCGTAAACCTGCTCAAGCAATTGCAGAAAGATTTCGGCCTGACCTACCTGTTCATCTCCCACTCCATGCCCGTGGTGCGTTACCTCTCCACCCGCATCGCCGTCATGCGCCAAGGCAAAATCGTGGAAATCGGCACCACCGAGCAAATCACCACCGCCCCGCAACATGAGTACACCAAGGAATTATTGCGCGCTGTCGAAGAGTAATCGCTTCCCGGCCGGAAATCAGATTTTTGGTCGTAGGCCAGCCTCCGGATCGCCGGTCATCTAACCAGGAAGGCAGGCGCACCAGGGGTAGCCCGATTTCAGATACAGTGACTCCGTGCAGTGCTCAGACTCGCTTGAATACGCTGAATTGAAAGGACTGTTGCTTGCCCCATGGAGTAACGTGTATTTCCGGCTCGCTCTTTAGGAGAACGAACTGCAGACCCAGTTCCGCAGCCAGCGTCGGCCCATCATATCGCTGAACTTCAAGCCCGCTGCACTTTTGCGGTCCATCGAGGGCAAACGAACCGATCACGGCATGCCCACCCATCGGAACCGCTTGCAGCAATAAGTTTCTATAGGCCGCCCGGTCGCCCGGAGCGGTGAGAAAATGGAAAACGGCCCGGTCGTGCCACACATCGAAGGTCTCCAGACTGGGCCCGGCCGAAACATCAGCGGCTATCCAGTGGATCTGGCTCGCCTTGGCCCCCAGCCGTTTGCGGCCACGCTCAAGCGCCGCCTCGGAGATGTCCAGCACGGTGACTGTATAGCTCCGATCCAGGAGCCGTTCCGCAAGACAGGATGTTCCGCCGCCCACATCAATCACCCGGCCGGAGGAGCACACCTCGGCAATGAGTTTCAGAGACATGAGCGGTTCGGGCTGGGTCCAGCTCATGTTGTCCTCACTCTTGGACTGATAGATCGAATCCCAATGTTCTTTGCTGTTCATATCAAGGTCGTCGCCTGTTCGACGTATTTGCGGCCCGCACGAAGCATGGCCCGCATGAGCACAAAACTATCTTCATCCGTGCCTTTGTCAAATGTTTTGTCTTGATGGTCCACCGCATTCGTGACATGCGCAACGATCCCAATGTCCGCTTGACGGGCAGTGGCAAAAGCAAAGAGTGACGCGGTTTGCATTTCGACGGCAAGGACGCCGGCTGCGGCATGCCTCTGAATCTGCTTTGCCGTTTCCCGGTAAGGAGCGTCGGTCGTCCAGACTGGTCGCTCGACGACGGGCAAACCTAACTGCCCAAGTTCGTCCATCAGCAGCTCACCAATCGGCGTGGGGCAAGCGATCTGTTCGCTCGGCGCCAGGTAGTGCAGCGATGTGCCTTCATCGCGCACCGCGCTGGTCACGACAACAAGACTCGGAAGCTGCAGCGATGGAGAGATTCGCCCGGCCGAGGTGAGCCCCAAAATCAGTTGTGCGCCCGCGACGTGCAGCTGTTCGGCAATCAGCACCGCGTAAGGCCCTCCGATCGTCCGCGCTATGATACCGCAGCTGACACCGTCAGCCTCCACCAGGTACATCCTGCTATGAAAACATGGCCAAAGCTCAAAGGCTGCCGCTTTTCCATGTCCCACTAACCAATCGGTCAGATCCCCATCGAAGTCGAGTACGCAGATTGGTGGAACACTCAGCTCTGGCAAACCCTTGATTGCGCGGACCGCGTTAACCAGGTCCTCGGGCTTAAACGCCGAGGGTGAGTCAAGTTCATGGCCAAATAAAGCGCATCGCTATGAGGACTTCATGAGGCACGGATTATAGATGCGATAAGCGAGGTCTGAAAACCCTCAACGCGGCGTTAAACAGGGTTCGATCATTCACAGTTTCGTCCAATCGGCCAACTGGTCGGATTGCCGCACGCGCTGTCCGCCCCCTCTACTTTTTCCCATCCTTCTGCAACTCCCTATACACATCGCTCTTGCTGATTTTCATCTCTTTCGCCACCCGCTTCATCGCCTCTTTTTCGTCGATCTCCTCGGCTTTCATCAGTTCCCGAACCCGGCTGCGGGCGTTTTTCCGCGTCACCGCCGGAACTCCGTGCTGCTCTTCGCCCCGTCCAATCAGAACCGTAATCTCGCCGCGAATTTCGTCGCGCTTCTTGAAGCTTTCCAGAACCTCGGCTGCGGTATCCCGCACAAACTCCTCGTAAATTTTCGTGACCTCGCGCGCCACCACCACGTGACGGTGCGCCCCCAGCACTTCCGCAATATCCTCCAGCGTGCCCAGCAACCGGTGCGGAGCTTCGTAAAAGATCTGCGTCCGCGGCGAGTGTTGAATCTCCTCCAGCAGCTTCCGCCGCTGTCCCAGCTTGGCGGGCAGAAAGCCGTGGAACACAAACGAATCCGTCGGCAGTCCGCTAGCCACCAGCGCGCTCAAAAACGCCGAAGCTCCTGGAATCGGAACCACCGGAATCTTGTGCCGGATCGCCAGTGACGCCAGCCGGAAGCCCGGATCGCTCACCCCCGGCATCCCCGCGTCGGTCACCAGCGCAATCGATTTCCCCTGTTCCAGATGCATGATCAGCTCCGCCGAACGGGTCAGTTCGTTGTGCTCGTGGTAGCTGATGGTGCGCGTTCCAATGCCATAATGATTGAGCAGTTTCGCCGTTAGCCGCGTGTCCTCGCAGGCAATCATGTCCACCTCCTTCAGGATGCGCAGCGCGCGCAGTGAAATGTCCTCAAGGTTGCCGATCGGGGTGCCGACCAAATAGAGCGAGGGTTGGATTGCAGACATGTTTTGCCTCCACGGCAACAGCCACCGGCCGCGCCGCCCGCGATTGCACCAAAGGCGAAGTGTACCAGAGGCGGACGCCGCAAAATTGACCGCATCGCCCCCGGGAACCTAGAATTAAAGTATTCCGTGCTTTAAATGGAACGCCGCCCCGTCTGTGGGTGGCTGGCTTCACCCGAAGGAACCATGCCTTTATACGAATACCTGTGCAGTGCCTGCGCTCATCGCTTCGAGCGCATCGTAAAATTCTCCGACGCACCGCTGACGATCTGTCCTCAGTGTGGCCAGGAGACAATCGATCAAGTAATCTCCGCCCCCGCCGTGCAGTTCAAAGGCTCCGGCTGGTACGTCACCGACTACGCCCATAAGAACTCGTCCCAGGGTTCCAGTTCCGCGGTAAAGTCAGAGAGCGCCTCAGACACGGCTTCCTCCGGCAAAGACAACGGTGGCTCCCAGCCGAGCCCACCCCCGCCGTCCAACTCCAGCAGCGATTCCAAATCCTCCCGTGGCAACGGCCATGCAAGTTCCAACTCCGGCGGCAACGGTGGCAACGGTCACGCAAGCTCCAGCCACGGCGGCAACGGTGCCAGCGGCAACGCAGGCCCGAGCTCCGGCAGCTCTGTCTCCAACAGCGCCAGTAGCAGCGCCAGCGAGAGCCGTTAGCAAAAGCCGGGCGCGCACCCAGGCCGCGTCCACCGCGCCCGTGCCTCCCTGCCGGGCGCAAGCGCAGAATACGGCCCATCGTGCTGCGGCTTGGCTGGAACCCTTTCACCCGCCGCCGTTGAATCGAAATTACCTGTTGCAACATCTATTCCTTCAGTGGCCGTCCTAAACGCGGCCAGGAGGTACAGATGATCACCTTGCGCCAGAGTTCCGAGCGCGGACACTTCAACCACGGATGGCTCGACACCTATCACACGTTTTCCTTCGCGGATTACCGCGATCCCAGTCACATTCACTTTCGCGCCCTGCGGGTCATCAATGAGGATGTGATCGCCGCCGGCCGCGGCTTCGGTATGCACCCGCACGAGAACATGGAAATCATCACCTATGTTCTCAGCGGCGCGCTCGAGCACCAGGACAGCCTTGGCACCGGGGAAGTCATCCGCCCCGGCGACGGACAGCGCATGAGCGCCGGATCGGGCATTCTGCACAGTGAGTTCAATCCTTCACCCACCGAGCCCGTCCACCTGCTCCAGATCTGGATTCTGCCCGATCAGGACAAGCAGGATGTCGAGCCCAGTTACGAGCAGAAGCCGTTTCCCGACGATCAGAAGCGCCGCCAGTGGCGGCTCATCGCATCGCCCACCGGAGAGCACGGGTCGGTAAGGATTCACGCCGATGCGCGGTTGCTGGTAACAAAGCTTGCGCCTGGAGAAAGTCTTCCCCTCGCGCTCAACCCCGCCCGCTACGGCTGGCTGCAGATGGCCAGCGGAACGGCAACTCTCAACGGCCTTCCGCTCCACGCCGGCGATGGCGCCGCCATCAGCAAGGAGGAGAACTTGACGCTGGTTGCCACCGCCGAGTCCGAGGTCTTGCTTTTTGATCTCGCCTAAGCCACACCGGCTGATACCGCCGGGCCCATTCCCAAAGCCTGGGTCAAGGTTCAACTCCACGAATCAAATCAAAACGCCCCGAGTTTACCTCGGGGCGTTTCCGTTCTTCTCCCGGCGCGCTCTATGCCTGCGTCACCGTTTCTTTTGATTGCTGCGCCGCTTCCCTGTGATGCACCTCGAAGCTCAACTTTCCGTCCTTGGAATCCACCACAACGTGGTCGCCATGCAGCACCTCGCCATCCAGAATCTTCATCGCCAGCGGGTCCTGAATCATCCGCTGAATGGCCCGCTTCAACGGCCGCGCTCCATACGCCGGATCGTATCCGCTGGTAAACAGAGTACGCTTGGCCGCATCGGTCAAATCCAGGGTAACCTTGCGCTCTGCCAGCAGCTCTCGCACGTCCTGGAGACGTAGCTCCACGATTTTCGTAAGCTGCTCGGTTCCCAGCGGGCGGAAGATCACGATATCGTCGATGCGGTTCAGAAACTCCGGTTTGAAGTGTCCGCGCAACGCCGTCATCACCTGTTCACTGGCGCGGGCATAGCGCTCCGGCGATGTCAGATCCCCAGCCAGCGACAGCGATCCGATATTTGAGGTCATGATCAGGATGGTGTTCTTGAAGTCCACCACCCGCCCCTTGCCGTCGGTCAGCCGCCCATCGTCCATGATCTGCAGAAATACGTTGAACACATCCGGATTCGCCTTTTCGATCTCGTCAAACAGCAGCACCGAGTACGGACGGCGCCGCACCGCTTCCGTCAGTTGTCCACCCTCTTCGTATCCCACGTATCCCGGCGGCGCGCCAATCAATCGCGAAACCGAGTGCTTCTCCATGTATTCACTCATGTCGATACGAACCATGGCGTGCTCATCGTCGAACAGAAACTCCGCCAGCGCCCTGGCCAGCTCCGTCTTGCCCACCCCCGTCGGGCCCAGGAAGATAAATGAACCGATGGGACGACGCGGATCGCTCAACCCTGCCCGCGAACGCCGGATAGCATTGGAGACCTTTTCCAACGCCTCGTCCTGCCCAATCACTCGCAGCCGCAGCCGGGACTCCATCTGCACCAGTTTTTTCACCTCGCCTTCCAGCATCTTGGCAACGGGAATCCCCGTCCAGCGGCTGACGATGCGAGCTACGTCTTCTTCGTCCACCTCTTCCTTCAATATGCGCGACTGGTTCTTCTCGGCCTTTGCCGTCAGTCCCGCAAGCTTTCGCTCCGCCTTGGGCAACTCGTCGTACTGCAGCCGCGAGGCGCGTTCGTAATCGCTGCGCCGCGCCGCTTCCTGCTGTTGCCCCTTGAGCTGCTCAATGGATTCCTTCAGCTTGCGGACTTCGGCGATGCTCTCTTTCTCGGCGCGCCAGCGCGCTTTCAGCAGGTTGGCCTGCTCGCGCACCTCGGCCAGTTCGCGCTCGACCGTGCCGAGCCGCTCCATGGAATTCGCGTCTTTTTCTTTCTTCAGCGCCTGGCGCTCAATCTCCAGACTCGTGGCGCGGCGTTGCAACTGGTCAATTTCGGTCGGCATCGAGTCGATCTGAATGCGTAGCGAAGCCGCCGCCTCATCGATCAGATCAATCGCCTTGTCCGGCAGAAAGCGGTCGCTGATGTAGCGATGCGACAGCACCGCCGCCGAGACAATCGCGGAGTCCTTGATGCGCACTCCGTGATGGACTTCGTACTTCTCCTTCAATCCGCGCAGGATCGCAATCGTGTCCTCCACCGACGGCTCGCCCACGTACACAATCTGGAAGCGCCGCTCAAACGCCGCGTCCTTTTCAATGTATTTGCGATATTCGTTCAGCGTAGTCGCGCCAATCGCGCGCAACTCACCGCGAGCCAGCGCCGGTTTCAGCATGTTGCTGGCGTCCATGGAACCCTCGGCCGCACCTGCCCCAACCAGGGTGTGCAACTCGTCGATAAACAGAATGATCGTGCCCGCGCTCTCTTCAATATCCTTAAGCACGGCCTTCAACCGGTCTTCAAACTCGCCGCGATACTTCGCGCCCGCAACCATCGCCCCCAGGTCAAGCGAGACCACCCGCTTGTTCTTGAGCTGCTCGGGCACATCCCCGGAAACGATCCGCTGCGCCAGCCCTTCCACGATCGCCGTCTTGCCCACCCCAGGCTCGCCGATCAGCACGGGATTGTTCTTGGTCCGCCGTGACAGTACCTGGATGGTGCGCCGGATCTCCTCGTCGCGGCCAATCACCGGATCCAGCTTGCCCCGCCGTGCCAGCTCCGTCAAATCACGCGCATAGCGTTCCAGCGCCTGGTACTTCGACTCGGGATTCTGGTCGGTCACCGTCTGATTGCCGCGCACCAGCTTCAGCGCTTTCTGCAAGGCGTCCTTGGTAATTCCGATGCCGTCCAGAACCTGCCGCGCCGGGTCGTCCTTCAGCGTAATCAGCCCAAGCAGGAGGTGTTCGGCGGAGACATACTCGTCCTTCAACTCTGCCGCGGTTTCAAATGCCAGCTCCAGTAGTTGGGTGGTGGCATCTGAAAGCTGGGGCTGGGCCGCCGCCCTGGCCAGCTTGGGCAGGGCAGATATTTTCTGCTGGGTCAGCGTGCGCGCTGCTTTTGCCTGGACGCTGGTCAGCAGCGGCGCAACAATTCCCTCAGAGTCCTCCAGCAGCGCCAGCAGCACATGCAGCGGTTCCACTTGCGAGTTGCCATGCTCGCTCGCCAGCTCACTGGCGCGCTGCATCGCTTCCTGCGCTTTTACGGTCAACCGGTCCCAACGAATTGCCATCTTTCACTCCTCAACGGCCGCCCGGCCCTGTCGCCAACTGGCGGCCGATCCATTCTAGCCCTGAACTGCGAACGGGGAGCGTGAGGATCCCCGCGATCCATCCAACGCTCCCCACCCTTGCGCCTGCCCACGGGGCGGCGGATTCCGCCATTACTTGCCGCTCTCAGTCTTCTCGGCGGTCTCCGGCGTAACGTTCACCTTGATCTGTTTCGGACGAGCCTCGGCACGCTTGCCCAGGCTGATGGTCAGTACACCCTTGGCGTAAGCCGCCTTCACCTCTTCCGGGTTCACCGTGTTGGGCAGCGTAAAGCTGCGGGTAAAGCTGCCGTAGCGGCGCTCAATGCGATGGTAGTTCTCTTCTTTGGTTTCGCTCTCCATCTTGCGTTCGCCGCGCACTGTCAGCAGGCTGTTCTCCAACTGGATGTCGATGTCTTTCTCGTCGATTCCCGGAACTTCCATCTTCAGCCGGATGCCTTGCTCGTCTTCGTACACATCCACCGGCGGTACAAACGAACCCGCCGACAACGACTCCCGGCTGGTCACCGGGCTGAACGAATCGTTGAACAGCCGATTCATGCGATCCTGCAGATTGGCAAGCTCCCGGATGGGTTCCCAACGGGTTAATACGGTCATGATCGTGATCCTCCTAGGTTCAGGAATTTTGTCTGGCGGCCAGCCTTTACAGGTCGCCGCCTATAGACTTTTGATGCTATCTAAGCACAAAAGAATCATGAAATATGAGCGATATATTGTCAAGTATTTTATCGAACTCCAGACAATCAAAATGTATTCTTTATAAATCAACAGGATAGACAAACATTCCCGCCTGCCTTCACCACCAACCATTCCCTATCCAGAACTTCACCGCATCCGGATTCGAACTTTTTTCGCCTTCGTCCGCTCTGTCCTGCCTATTGCGTTTACGATGGTCCCGTGCCCTGCAAGACCATCAATCTCGAGGAAGGCCATCCCACGGTGAATGTGGGACTCTTGCGCCTGGATCGCGCCCTCGCCACCGCGCGCACCGCGGGCATCCCGATCCTGAAGTTGATCCACGGATACGGTTCCAGCGGTGTCGGCGGACGATTGCGCGAAGAAGTCTGGCAGGCGCTCAACCGTCACAAGCACAATGGACTCATTGCGGACTTCATTGCCGGCGAGGATTTTCGTCTCTCCAACCAGGCCAGTTGGGAGCTGCTCAAGCGCGACAAGGCAATCAAGGAAGATCGCGACTTCGGACGCGCCAATCGCGGCATCACCATCGTCGTCCTCTGACCCCCGTCCAGATAGAAAAGGCCGGCCCTAAGGCCGGCCTTCCCAACCAGCAGAGACTACTTCTTCGGGGGCGCGATCGCGTCCTTCACTGCCTTGCCGACATAAAACTTCACGACGGTCTTGGCCGGAATCTTGATCGGATCGCCGGTCTGGGGATTACGGCCGATGCGAGCCTTGCGGGCGGACTTCTTCAAACGGCCGAGGCCGGGAAGAACAAATACGCCGTTCTTCTTGGTTTCCTTTACCGCAATTTCCGCCAGCGTGGTCAAAAACAACCCGGCAGCCTTATTGCTCATTTCCAGCTTTTCCGCCAGAAGTCGAACCAGAGCAGTCTTGGTCAAGCCTGCAGCCATGTGGTTATTCCTCCTTGAAGACGAAGCGCGACGAACGCTTCGGTCCCGCACATATTAACTCAGTGATTTTGCAGGCGACAAGCACTTTCGCCTTATTTTATGCGGGCTTTTCCACAGGCTGATCGCTTGCACGCTGTATTTACGCAGCTTCAAGCCACCCTCCCCTACCCAAGCGATTGTGGATTGCCCAACTCACAATCGAATCCATACTATCTATTGTGGCGTTCCACCCTGTGTTTTCAGGCCTCAAACGTTACAATGATCCTGAAAAATATACTCCCGCAACCCATGGAGAGCATGGAGCAGGTCTTCTTATCACTGGGTTCCAACCTTGGTGACCGTCTCGCCAATCTGCGGATGGCAATCGCCTCTCTGCGCCGCTTTGCCCAGATCACCGCCATTTCCGATGCCTATGAAACCCAGCCCGTCGAGTTCACCGCCCAACCCTGGTTCCTGAATGCCGTGGTTGGTCTGCGCATCGCCGACGCTGGCTGCGCCGAGGACGCGCCCGGGCGCTTGCTCTCGCGTCTCCTCGACATCGAATGCGCCATGGGACGCCAGCGTGCATCGCTTGACTTCATTGCCAAGGGCCCGCGCCTCATCGACCTGGATATCGTCCTCTATGGCAGCCGCGTCATCCACTCCCCGGCTCTCACCATTCCTCACCCGGCCATGCATCTGCGCCGCTTCGTCCTGCAGCCGCTGGCGCAGATCGCGCCTGCGGTTCGGCATCCGCTTCTGCACCGCAGCGCCCTGCAACTGTTGCAGGATTTGCCGGAGCCGGGGCCGCTGGTGCGGCGTCTTGCAGCTTTTAGTTCGCCGCAGGAGTAAACGCGCTTATGCTAAGTGCGCGGAGGGCATTGATGAAACGCAATGCGTATCTTCTGATCTTTGACGGCCTGGCAGACTGCGAACCAGCTCACGCTTTATGCCATATCCATCCGTACGGAAAACTCGATGTCGTTCCCGTAGGATTTTCCCCTCGTCCCGTCGTGACCATCCGGCCCCCAGCCGCGCTGCAGCCGGGAGCCAGGGACTAGCCTGTGAGCAGCCTGCAAACGCCCGAAGAGATTGCCGGTCTCGTCTCCGACTACATCAGCCAACATCCCGGCGCCGTGGTGGTCGAAGACGGCAAGATGCTTTTTGACTTTTCCACCGCGCATTACTCCGCCGCCGCTGAGCGCGACCGTTGTCTGCTGCAGATCTGGTCGGAGGAGCGCAACATCGTCCGCCGCGCCGCCAGCGCCGTAATCAAGAATGGAATTCTGAAGCTGACCGTGCTGCGCTTCGGCCAATCCAAGCCCTCGCGCATGGAGATCTGCTCGCAGGCCGAGCGGCAATCGCCTTCCGCCCTCAAAATCATGCGTGCCGCCTATCAACGGACGCTGGAGCGCACCCTCACCCAGACGTTCCCCGGCTGGACGCTGGAGCGCATCACCACCTCCGCCGATCTCGAGCATTCCTTCGGCGCCGTCTGCGCCCGCGGTCTGCTGCGCCGTGGACAGCAGCGCGTCGCCGTGGTCGGTTGCGGCGAAGGTGAGTCGCAGACCACCCTCGATAACTCCGTCGCCGTTGCCGTTCTCTGGCTCGACTACTGCCGCGAGCATCTCGCGGCCAGCGCCCACGCCGGTGCGCTGGCGCTCTTTCTGCCTGCCGGCCGCGCCCTCACCGCGCAGTTGCGGCTCTCGCACCTCGACCGCCAGGCGGCCCATTGGCGTCTGTTCTCACTCGACCAGCACACCGAGCAATGCGAGGAACTCGACCTGGCAACCGAGTTGAATCTCAGCACTCACCTTGTGCACTGTTTCGACCCACGGCAAACCCTGGAGCGGTTCGCCGGATCCGTCCAGCGCATGCGCGCCCTCTGCCCGCCAGCCGAAGCTGTCGCCTGTGGCTCTTCCGCCGTCAGCTTCCGCTTTCATGGATTGGAATTTGCCCGCGCCACCACGGAACCCGATCGCCACTTCCGCATGGCCGAGCGCATCGTCTTCGGCGCCCCACCCGCCGAGTACGAGTGGAATGACGAGACCGAGCCTCTGCTCCGCCAGTTGACCGAGCGCCTCTTGCTCAAGCGCGTCGGCCGCGATCACGCCGATCCTTTCTATCGCCTGCAACCCGAGCGCTGGTTGCAATCCGTGGTCGAGCGTGACATCACTCTGCTGGATGCGCGCCTGGACCCCGCCCTGCTTTACCCGCAGGTGCCCGCCTTTGCCGCATCTGACCGCGCTGTCATCGATCTGCTGGGCATCACCCGCGACCAACGCCTCGCCGTCATCGAACTCAAGGCCGCCGAGGATTTCCATCTTCCCGTGCAGGGTCTGGACTACTGGGCACGCGTCCGTTGGCATCATCGCCGCGGCGATTTCCAGAAGCAGGGCTATTTCCCTGGACGCATTCTCTCCCCGAGCGATCCCATCCTCATCCTCGCCGCGCCCGCCTTGCACGTGCATCCATCCACGGCCGCCATGCTGCGTTATTTTTCTCCCGAGCTGGAGTGGACGCTGCTGGCTCTGGACGAGCGCTGGCGTGATGGCATCCGCGTGGTCTTCCGCAAGCAGAAGGAGTAGCTGCGGCGCTATCACTCCTGGGCACTGAACCCTTGTTACAGCTCACAGCCATTGTTTATTTGCTGGCTTTCACAATCTCAACCAGCTCTTGCCTTGTCAGAACGCCCTTTTCGTTGACTCGCGCAATGATCTTCGACAGTATTTCCGGAGCTGCTTCCCGCGTGATCCGAACCTTGGCGCTACCTGGCTGTTGTGGGCTCGCCGGCTGCTGCGGGGATTCCGGCTGTTGCGGGACCGGCGAATGCCCCGTCGCGGCGGCTCCTTCCAGTATCTGTGAAAGATGGTGTTCCGCCTCCGGGGACACTTTCTGGAAGAACATTCCCATGCCGACCTGCGGCGTCGTCCAGACTACCCTCGCGCCGATATCCAGCGAGACACCCGCAATGGTCAGGCGAAGGTCCACCTCGGTACCCAGGGGCAACGCCGTAACAGTCTCGATGTAACAGCCGCTGCGGCTGATATCGTTCGCTTCTCCCCAGGCGCTGTGCTTGCCGCCTTGGAGTACTTCGACCGCAGCCGCGCACGGGCGTCGCGGAAAAGCACGATCCACGGAGTATTCTGCCATAAGGTAACGGCCTATCCGCTCATCTCCGCAGTGGATTCCGGATTTGCGATCCCCGGAACCTTCGAAACGCGGAGGAGCAAAATTGTCGGTACTGAACCTTACTACGGCATCTGCCAATCATGTAAGTACAAGCTTGATTCTCCCGCCGGCTTTTCTCCTTTCAGCACCCGTCCCACCGCGCGCACAACCCGCCGCATCGGCAGCGTGCCGTGTTCATCTTCAAAAAAGATTTCGCCCACCTTGTTGGTGCGGTAATACCAGCGCTTCAGGATTGCCAGGTGCTCCATCCACTCCTGCGCGCTGCGCGGAGCCGCGGCCTCCACCTGGCGCAACCGCTCCAGGATGCGAGCCTCCATACTCTGCATTGGCACGCCGTGCGCAGAAGCGCTGTGCCCAGAAACGCCGGGCGCGGCAGCGCACCCTGCGCCAGCCCCGGTTGCATCCTCGGCCTGCGCCAGTTTGGCTTCTGCGTTCAGCCCGCGCGCGCTCACGTCGAACGCCATCGGACCATCCAGCATTCCTCCGGCAATGCGGAACAGCGCAATGTGTCCGGCCAGGTGCGAGGGTTGCAGCAGCAATCCGTTCAGCCGGTCGATGCGATGCACGATCCCGGCGATCCGGCTCTGCACCACTTTCAGCTTTTCCAGGCGCGCGTGCGCTGCGGCGGCGGCTTCAAACTCCAGGCGCTCGCTGGCCTCGTCCCGTGCCCGCCCAATCTCCACCACCAGCGAGTGCCCGCCGCTTTCCAGGTAACGCTCCACCCGCGCCGATTCTTCCGCATAGCGCGCATCCGAGCAACCCTTGAAGCAGGGCGCAAGACACATCTTCATCTCGGAATAAACGCAGCCCGGAAACGCCGGGTCCGGTTCCAGCTCCTGGGTGCAGCGCCGCAGCAGAAAGAAGTCCAGCGAATCATTCGCGTATTGCTCGGCCTCGGCCCGCGAGGCAAACGGACCAAAATAGGCGCTGCCCGCCCGCAGCGAGCGAATGCGCAAGGTCACCGCAACCCGGGGATACGGATTCTCGACGAGCAGGTGCAGGAGCGGCGCCGGACGCAGATGCAAACGCCCACCGTATTTCTCCGGAAACTCCTTCCGCATCCGCCGGTAGAGCTCGAATCCCACCTCGAACTCGCCTCCCACCTCGCAATACTCCAAGGCCGAGACACGCTCCCGCAAGTTGAGCCGCCGCCCCTGGTTTGCGCGCTGCGCCGCACCGAGGTCTGCACTCTGGCTTGCACTTTGGGCCGCACTCTGCGCCGCACTTTGGATTGCACTCGGCGCCGCACTTTGAGCCGTGCTCGGCGCCACGCCCAGCAACCGCCGCATCCGTCGGCGCAGGTTCGCCGTCTTGCTCACATAGGGCTCGGCGCCCGCCGCGCTCGCGCGGAGCACAAACACCGCCGCCGTGGCTGGCAGCATCGCAAAGAATTCCTCGTCCTGCGCGGCGGCGAATTCGCAACGGGTCCACACAGCCGACAGTGTATCGCGAAGCCCGCCATTCGCGTTGGGAGCTCCCTGGCCCGCGCGGTCCGCCTCTACCGCAAGCTCGCGCTCTTGTACTTCATGCGGAAGTCCTCGCCTTCCACCCGAACTACCCGGCACATCTCGTGCAGACGCGAGCGCATGCGCTCTCCAATCCGGTCTCCCAGCGTTTCCTCCCGCGCGGCGCGCACCACCCGGCCCTCAGGCTCTACTCCCGTCGGCGGCAGATCCTGGTAGTTGGTCGAAATAATCGTGGTCCGCTTGTCGTTGTAGCGCGTGTTCAAGATGTGCGAAACCGTATCCCACACCCACTCCGTCGGCTTGGCCGCGCCCAACTCGTCCAGCACCAGCACTTCCGCGTCGAATACCGGCCGCAGCACGTCCATTTCAGTCACCTGCACCGAGGCGTTGTAGGAGTTCTGGATTTCCTTCAGCAGTTCGCGGTAGTCGTAGAACAGACACGCCGTCGCCTTCTGCGCCATCAACTCCTTGGCAATGCCCACCGCCAGATGCGTCTTGCCGCAGCCAATCGGCCCCACCAGCAGCAATCCGGCGCTCTCCAGCGGAAACTCCTCCACAAATCGCATCGCTGCCATGTACGCCGAGGCCAGCGAGCGGAACGGCCCCTCGTGCTCAAAGTTGGAAAGTTCGCAGTGCCGGTAGCGCCGCGGAATCCGTGCCGCCTCCAGCAGCCGCCCGCCCTGCAATTGGCGGACGCACTCGCAGCGCGTCGCCTGTTCCACCATCCGCCCGTTGTGTTCCACTGGCACCATGCGCCAGCCCGCGCCGGAGCAGATGGCGCAGGGGGCAGCTTCGCTTGGCTTCCGAATCGGCATATCAAGAGCTTGAAGCAGCCGCGCCCGGGATGCAAGTCCCAAGCCGCCGCCGGAGGCCTGTACTCTGTGCACAAGCTGTGCAAGACCTGGATTCCGTGCCCACTCCGGAAGAACGCTTCCGCCTGCTCATCCCGCAAAAGTGCGCCGGTCTTTCCTTTTTTGGAATTGCTTTCCATTTTCTCCTTGTTTCCCGCGCCCAACTGGACTAACCTTCCTTTCCCAGCCGTAGGTCGCCGGGTTCAGAGGAATTGCAACCTCGGCTGCCTTGGCTGCATCGAATCACTCGGATGGATGGTGCGCGGACTAACGCTTTTCCGGCGCGCCGCAAATCCAGTCGCTTTACCCGTTGCCCTCCGGCCCCAGGCATTGTGGGCCCAGTCCCCGAACCGGCGTCAACCAACGCTGCGTTCCCAAGTACGTCGATTCTCTGAACCGAGTAGTCCAAAGTGTACCCAGGGGACGGCCTCGTGCCGGCCCCTGGGCGTTGCCACTTTCTTGCCGCATCGCGGCACGCCGGTTGGCAGCGCGGGGCCCCAGTTGTTGCTGAAATAATTTCCAAAGGAGACGCATGTCCGCAACCACTACGCCACACGGAGCTTCGCTCGACCCGCAGCCCGCGGGCGGGAATGAATCAACCCGGGGATTTCACCTGAACTGTCCGCCGCGTAGCTTCAACCCCTCCGCGGAATTTCCAGCTGGTTTCCTGGAGTTCCTCAAGCCTCTGCACCAGCGCTTCACCCCCTGGCAGCAAGAGCTTGTCGCCCGGCGCAAGGCGGCACTGGCGGCTTCGCACCGCGGCCAGCGGCCAGCGCATCTTCCGCCCGGCGAGGCCCAGCGCGAGCTTTGGAAGATCGGCGTGCCCGCTTGGTGCCAGGACCAGCGCAACCAGATGACCGGTCCCGCCGATGAAGCCGAACTGGTCGTCAAGATGCTCAACTCCGGCGCCCCCGGCGTCATGCTCGATCTTGAGGACTCCACCGTCAATGAGTGGAACCATCAGCGCCTCGGCATGGGCAACATTCTCGCCGCGCTCACCGGCTCGCTCGCCTACGAGGACAAAAAGCGTGGCCGCACCGTGGCCATCGAGCCCAGCTCCACCGTCATCTGGCTGCGGGTTCGCGGCCTCCACCTGCACCAGGGTGGCATTTTCGGCGAAGCTCCCATTTCGGGTGCGCTGTTCGACGTTGCCCTGCTCGCCTACCAGCTCGCGCTGGACACGCTCAAGCATCCTCCCAGCTTCTACATTCCAAAGTCGGAGAGCGCCGAGGAAGCTCTCTGGTGGTCGGCCCTGTTTGACGCCGTCGAAGACGCGCGCGGCTGGCAGCGAGGCACCATCCGCTGCATGGCCCTGGTCGAATCCCACGCCCTCGCCTATCAAATGGAGGAGTTCCTCTACAACCTGCGCGGCCACATCCTCGGCCTCAACCTCGGCCGGTGGGATTACATGGCCTCGCTCATCCACTACAACATTGAGGATCCCGAGTGGGTTCTGCCCGACCGCAACACCATTCCGCACGACGTACCGTTCTTCCAGAGCTTGCGTGAGCTGCTGCCCGAGCTCTGCCACAAGCATCACGCCCTCGCCATCGGCGGCATGACCGCTCTTTATCCCAGCCGTGAAGACGCCGAGCTCAACACCCGCGCCCTTGCAGTCCTTGAGAAGGACAAGAAGAACGAAGCCCGCCAGGGATTCGACGGCGCCTGGACCGGCCATCCCGACCAGAATCAGATCGCTGTCGCCCAATTTCCCGTGCCCAACCAGATCTCGCGCCGCAATACCGGTCCGCGTTATCCCAACCTCCGTCCCGTGCCCACCGGCGTCGGTCAGCGCACCTTGAACGGAACCCGCGCCGCCATTCGCACCGTCATCCGTTACCGCAACGGCGTGCTCAACGGCAAAGGCGCCAGCCTGCTCGATGGCTTCATGGAAGACCTCGCCACCGATCGCATCTACCGCCTCATGATCGCCCAGCGCATCCAGCACTGGCGCGAGGCTCCCATCGTCGATGACGCCGGCAAGCCCGTTGCCCACACACCCGAATTCATCACCCAGCTTTTTGACGAGGAACTCGCCAAACTGATCGCCAGTCCCGGCAAGGATCTTGGCACCGCTGAGACCTTCCGCCAGGCTCGCCAGATCAGCGAAGCCATGATTCGCAACGGCGAGATCGATCCGTTCTAACCAGTTTCCGGTCGCCAGGCGCCGCACGGGTTCAAACCCGGCGGCAGCCTGCACCGGCAGCGCAACCGATGCGCGGCAGAACATCCACTGCCGCAAACCAGCAAGCCAACTCATCACACCAATCAAAAAGGGGACTTACGACAGTGACTGCGAAAAACCACAGCTTCGACATCACCAGAACCTGGAACACCGATGCACGCTGGAGCGGCATTGAGCGAACCTACACGGCAGCCGACGTCGATCGTCTACGCGGCACCATCCACGTCGAGCACACCCTCGCCCGCCTCGGCGCCGAGCGGCTTTGGGAACTCATGCAATCCCGCTCCCACGTCCAGGCTCTCGGTGCCATGACCGGCAACCAGGCCATCGAAATGGTCGATGCCGGACTCGATGCCATCTACGTCAGCGGATGGCAGGTCGCCGGCGACGCCAACTCCGCCGGCCAGGTCTATCCCGATCAGAGCCTCTATCCATCCGATTCCGTCCCCCAGCTCTGCCGCCGCATCAATAACGCCCTGCTGCGCGCCGACCAGATGTGGCACCAGGAAGGCAAGAACCACAAGCACTGGCTCGCCCCGCTCGTCGCCGATGCTGAAGCCGGTTTCGGCGGCACTCTCAACGCCTTCGAGTTGATGAAGAGCATGATCGAATGCGGAGCCGCCGCGGTTCACTTCGAAGACCAGCTCAGCTCCGCCAAAAAGTGCGGACACATGGGCGGCAAGGTTCTCGTTCCCACCCAGGAAGCGGTCCACAAACTCATCGCCGCCCGCCTCGCCGCCGACGTCTCCAACGTGCCCACCATTCTCATCGCCCGCACGGACGCCAACGGCGCCAAACTCATCACCAGTGACATCGATCCCGCCGACCAGCCATTCCTTACCGGCGAACCGCGCACCGGCGAGGGCTTCTACCGCATCCGCAGCGGCCTGGACACGGCCATCGCCCGCGGCCTCGCCTACGCCCCGTACGCCGACATGATCTGGTGTGAGACCAGCGAACCCAACCTCGACGAAGCCCGTCGCTTTGCCGACGCCATCCACGCCCGCTTCCCCGGCAAAATGCTCGCCTACAACTGCTCGCCCTCGTTCAACTGGAAGAAGAAGCTTGACGACGTCACCATCGCCAACTTCCAGCGCGAGCTTGCCGCCATGAACTACAAGTTCCAGTTCATCACTCTTGCCGGCTTCCATGTCCTCAACTATGGCATTTTCGATCTTGCCAGGAACTACAAGCAGAGCGCCATGTCCGCCTATTCCGTCCTTCAGGAGCAGGAGTTCGCCGCCGAATCCGAAGGATACCGCGCCACCAAGCACCAGCAGTTCGTCGGCACCGGATACTTCGACGACGTTGCCCAAACCATCGCCGCCGGCGCCAGCAGCACCACCGCCCTGCACGGTTCCACCGAGCAGGAACAGTTCCACCCCTGTGCGCGGGTTGATTGCGAGAACCGTATTCTGCCGGCCTCGTTGACTTCCGCCCCAACGCCAGCGAACAACAACTAACTTCTGCGCCTACCCGTAAACTCGGTTTCCAAAGCCCGGCTCCCTCAAGCCGGGCTTCTTTGTGACCCAGATTCCGCCGCCTCCCACTCGCGCAGGTGGCCCACATCCGCCCACAGGTGGCCCACATTCGCCCGTATTTGGCGAATGTGGGATGTACCCCGCTCAGCCTCCAGTTTGCTTCTCCCCGCCGCATTCTTTATCCTTGAATCTCTAAGTCTTTTCTGCATTGCGCACTCGTAAGCGCGAGCGGAGACCTACCCTATGCCTGATATAAAAGTTCAACTCCCCGACGGCAGCATCCGAGAAGTTCCCCAGGGCACCACCGCCCTCGACATTGCGAAGTCTATTTCGCCGCGTCTGGCCGACGCCGCCCTGGCTGCCAAGCTTGCGCCCCTTGTCTCCGGCAACGCAGCCGCCAACGCCGCCAACAGCACCGCCGACGACGACTTTGCCGTCGTCGATCTCACCCGCCCCATCGAGCAGGATTCGCGGCTCCGTCTGCTGACCGAAAAGGATCCGGAATCGCTTCAGGTTTTCCATCACTCTTCGGCCCATCTGCTGGCCGCCGCCGTGCTGGAGCTTTTCCCTGAGACCAAGCTCGGCCACGGCCCGGCCACGGAAACCGGGTTCTTCTACGACTTCCTGCGCGAAACGCCATTCACTCCCGAGGATCTCGAGAAGATCGAGGCCAAAATGAGGGAGATCGCCGCCCGCAACGAGCCATACGCCCGCGACTTCCTCGACCGAGACGCCGGACTCGAGCGCTTCAAAGCCGAAGGCGATTTCATGAAGTGTCATTTCATCGAGCAGTTCACCAGGCCCGATGAAAAAATTTCGCTCTACCGCACCGGCAAGTTCGTGGATTTCTGCCGCGGCCCGCACATCCCGTCCACGGGAAGGATCAAGGCTTTCAAACTGCTCACCATCGCCGGCGCCTACTGGCTCGGCAAGGAGGGCAATCCCCAGCTCCAGCGCATCTACGGAACCTCGTTCTACTCCAAGAAGGAAATGGATGAGTATATGCGCCAGCTCGAGGAGGCCAAACGCCGCGACCATCGCACCCTCGGCCAGCAGCTCGATCTCTATTCCGTTCAGGAGCTCGCCGGTCCCGGTCTCATCTTCTGGCATCCCAAGGGCGGACTTATCCGCACCATCATGGAAGACTGGCTGCGCGCCGAGTATCTCAAGCGCGGCTACTCGCTGGTCTATACCCCGCACGTCGCCCGCCGCGCCCTCTGGCAAACCTCCGGACACGAGGGCTTCTACGCCGAAAACATGTTTGACACCATGGAGCTCGACGACGCCGAGTACCGTCTCAAGCCCATGAACTGTCCCTTCCACATCCTTATTTATAAGGATCAGCTCCGCTCCTACCGCGATCTACCCGTCCGCCTCGGCGAACTCGGCACCGTCTATCGCTACGAGCGTTCCGGAGTCATGCACGGACTCATGCGCGTCCGCGGCTTTACCCAGGACGACGCCCACATTTTCTGCACTCCCGAGCAGATCGAAGGTGAGATCGAAGGTTGCATCGACTTCGCCATCAGCGTCCTGCACACTTATGGCTTCGAGGAATTCCAGGTCGAGCTTTCCGGTTGGGATCCCGGCGATCGCGCGCACTACGTCGGCTCGCCCGAGCAGTGGGAGATGGCGCAGACTTCGCTCAAGACCGTGCTCGAGCGCAAGCAGATTCCCTACAAGTTCATTCCCGGCGAAGCTGCATTCTACGGCCCAAAAATTGACGTAAAACTGGTTGATGCCATTGGCCGCCTCTGGCAGCTTTCCACCGTGCAGTTTGACTTCAATCTTCCCCAGCGCTTCGAACTCGAATACGTTGGCGAAGATGGCCAGCGCCATCAGCCTCTCATGGTGCACCGCGCCCTCTACGGTTCCGTCGAGCGTTTCTTCGGAGTCCTCATCGAGCATTACGCCGGAGCTTTTCCCGTCTGGCTCTCGCCCACCCAGGTCGTCATCGTTCCCATTGCCGAGCGTCACATCGAGTACGCCAACACCGTCGCTGACGCGCTGAAGGCCGTCGGTGCCCGCGTTCACGTCGATGGACGCAATGAAAAAATGAATGCGAAGATTCGCGAACATGCCTTGCAAAAGGTTCCATTCATCCTCGTCGTCGGTGACAAGGAATCGGAAATCGGCGAAGTCAACGTGCGCGTCCGCGGACAGGACAAGGCGGAAGGCAGCGCCACCATCCAGAACTTCGCCGCTCGCCTCCAGCGCCTCATCGAATCGCGCAGCACCAAGCTGGACTAAGCGCGGCGCATCAAACAAAAAACAGCAGACCCTCGGGCCTGCCTGTTTTTTTCTGCTCAGGAGATGATTCGCACAACCTATCAATGCGTTCTATTGCGGTGCATCTTTCCTTCAGCGGTGCATCCCTGTGACCAACGCACCGGTTATTCGCCTTGCTCGTCGTCCCAGTCGAACAGCGCAGCCATCAGCAACGGCGAAATCACATAATCAGCCCTCGGGCCAATCGATTCCGCAACACACTGCTCGTAGCTGGGAGGGACGGGACGAGACAGGTCGTCATGTTTCAGCCGCCTGGTCTCCACAAAATCGTCCTCCTGTGACATATTCCCCCGATTCCATGCCACTGCCAAACTTTCCGCCGCCATGCCTAACCCGTCATTCCCGGATTGGGGTTCATTGACAATTCGGGCGAATCCGTCCCAACCCTTCCTCAATCTCCGCCGCACCAGCCTCGCTATATTTCCTCTTCGCACGCCCCAGCCCATGACGCCCCATCCCATGCCCGGGCCCGCTTCCGCTATCATGTTGCCGTGCTGCAATCGCTCGAACGCTATTTGCGCAAGCATCGCCTGGTCCGTCCCGGCCAGCGCGTCGGCGTGGCCGTCAGCGGGGGTGCGGATTCCGTCGCTCTCCTGCGGGCGCTTGCCACTCTCGCCCCGGCGCTGGGAATCGTGCCCGTCGTCCTCCATCTCAATCACGCCCTGCGCGGCGCGGAATCTGATGCCGACGCCGCCTTCGTCGCCGCGCTCGCCGCCCGCCTCGCGCTCGACTCCGCCTTCGCAACCGAAGATGTCGCAGAGCTGGCCCGGCGCCTGCACCTCTCTCTGGAAGCTGCCGGGCGCCGCGCCCGCTACGCTTTTTTCCAGCGCGCCGCCACTGCCCATCGGCTCGATTCCGTGGCCACCGCCCACACCCGTGACGATCAGGCCGAAACCGTACTCCTCCGCCTGCTCCGCGGAGCCGGAACCAGCGGCCTCGCCGGAATCCACCGCAGCCTCAATCTCTCGGAGCTGGCCGCCTCACCCTTGGCTCCCGGATCCGTCTCGCCGCCCGCTCCGCAACAGGAACCGCCGCGTCTGATTCGCCCCATGCTCTCCATCACCCGCCAGCAGGTTGAGCAGTTCCTGCTTTCCCTGGGCCAGCCGTTTCGCCAGGACGCCTCCAATCTCAGTCCGCAGTTTCTCCGCAATCGCGTCCGCGGCCAACTGCTCCCCGCTCTCGAGCGCGACTACAATCCGCAACTGCGCCAGGCCTTGTGCGAAACCGCCGAGATCGCCGCCGCCGAGAGCGCATTCCTCGATGATCTTGCCGCCTCCGTTTTTCCCCAGCCGTCAGACCTTGGGCGCGGTGTCCAGTTGAATTTCCTCCAGGCGCAGCCGCTCGCCCTGCAAAGACGCATCTTGCGACGCCTCTGCCTTCCTCACGGTCTCGCACTGGACTTCGCGCAACTGGAAAACCTCCGCGATTTTGCCCTGGCCGGACATGCCGGTTGCTGCCAATTGCCGCGCGGGTTCGTCGCGGAAGTGGTCCGCGAAAAGTTTCTCCCGCCGCTGCTTCGCCTGCGCGCCCCAAAAGCCGGCTAGAGCACTGCCAAAGTGGATGCGCCTTGCCTCGTTCCGCAACGTTTTCCATCAATTCCTGATTCAGAACACGCTTCCCCCTGCGCGGTTCAGCGGAATCCGTACATGTCCATCCGTTTGTTTCCGCTGGAAGGCTTGGTTCCGTACAGGGTTATAATCGCGTTGTTCGCTGGTCGTAAGACGGCTGGGGTTCCGTCCTGCAAGTGCAGTTGTCTAGCGGGTGATCCGTTTCACTCGCGTCTGGACAGCGGTAATTCGCGGAGGTGGTTTGCCCCGCGTGTTCCCGGCTCGTCTTGCTTGCAAGTGGCGAGTTCGGTCTTCCGGGCGATTGCCCAGGACGAAGGATGTGGTTTGTGATGGATAAGCAGCGCGGCGAAAATTACCAGATCGTCATCTCCGAAGCCCAGTTACGCCAGCGAATTGCCCTGCTCGGCCGCCAGATATCGCAAGATTTCCAGGGCCGCGAGTTGCTCTGCGTCGGAGTTCTGGAAAACGGTTTCGCGTTCGTCGCCGACCTCGTTCGCCAACTCACTTGTAGTGTCCGCTGCCAGTGGGTAACGCCCCGCATGCATGAAATTTTCGATCACAACATCGCCACCACGGAAATTTTTTACACCCCTGAGATCGACGTCGCAGGCCACCATGTCCTGCTCTGCGAAGGCATTCTCTCCACCGGCCAGACCACCGATTTCCTGTTTCGCACTTTTCAAGCTCGCGGCGCCGCTTCCATCTCCGTTTGCAGTCTGCTCGACCGCCCATCGGACCGCCGCGTCGATCTTCACGTTGCCTACTACGGATTCCGCGTCGGCCCGCAATGGCTGGCAGGATTCGGTCTGGGCGCTCCTGCCCTGGATCGCAATCTTCCATTCATCTTCGCTCCCCCTCGGGTTCAAGCCTAACGGCGTTGCCCGGTCCGGTGAATTCGCGCGTTCAGCCCCGTTCCTGCCTCCGCTTCCGTCCCGCTTCGCGCGGCAGGCTGAAGGCGTCGATTCGCTTTCCCATGCGGGCATCTTGAAAAGCAGGTAAAATCTGAAGGGGTGGAAAAACCTGGTTCCGTCGATCTGGACTGGCATCTAATGAATTGAGAAGTCTCGGCTGAGACCTTTTCCGCTTTCTATATTATGAGGAGCTTTTCGGTGAATTCGACGGTCAAGCAAGTCGTGTTCTGGCTCGTGATTTTGCTTTCGGGTGTATTGCTGTGGTCGGTCGTCAAAAACAACAGCACGGCTACCAAGGAGCGGGAAGTCAACTTCTCGCAATTCCTGGCGGAAGTGGATCAGGGAAAAATCAAGGACGTTACCGTCTATGGTCCCGAAGTCCGCGGCGATTACCGCGATGAGAAGGCAGGCTTCCACACCACCGTGCCGGCCAATTACACCGACATGTACAAGCCCCTGCGCGATAAAGGCGTCAACATCACGGTGAAGGATGTCAGCGGCGGCGGTTGGCCCAGTTGGCTCTTTCAGATGCTTCCTCTGGTCGTCATTCTCGGCCTCTGGTTCTTCATGATCCGCCAGATGCAGTCCGGCGGCAACAAGGCGCTATCGTTCGGCAAGAGCCGTGCCCGCCTGCTCTCCATGCAGCAGAAGAAGGTCACGTTCAAGGATGTCGCCGGCGTCGATGAAGCCAAGGAAGAGCTCCACGAGATCATCGAATTCCTGCGCGAGGCGCAAAAGTTCCAGAAACTTGGCGGACGTATTCCCAAGGGCGTGCTCCTTGTCGGACCTCCCGGAACCGGTAAAACCCTCCTTGCCCGCGCCGTCGCCGGTGAGGCCAATGTTCCGTTCTTCTCAATTTCCGGTTCCGACTTCGTCGAGATGTTTGTCGGCGTCGGCGCCAGCCGCGTGCGCGACCTCTTCGAGCAGGGAAAAAAGAATGCTCCCTGCATCATCTTCATCGATGAAATCGACGCCGTCGGCCGCCATCGCGGCGCCGGACTCGGCGGCGGACACGATGAGCGCGAGCAGACTCTCAACCAGTTGCTCGTCGAGATGGATGGCTTCGAATCCAACGAAGGCGTCATCCTCATCGCCGCCACCAACCGTCCCGACGTGCTCGATCCCGCGCTGCTTCGCCCCGGCCGTTTCGACCGCCGCGTCGTAGTCTCCCGTCCCGACGTCCGTGGCCGCGAGGAGATCCTCCGCGTCCACACCCGCAAGATTCCCATCAACGATGATGTCGATCTTTCCATCCTCGCCCGCGGCACACCGGGATTCAGCGGCGCCGACCTGGCCAACATGGTCAATGAAGCTGCCCTGCTGGCCGCCCGCCAGAATCGCAAGACCGTCCTCATGTTCGACTTCGAACTCGCCAAGGACAAGGTGCTCATGGGCGCCGAACGCAAGTCCATGATCCTCACCGACGAGGAGAAGCGCAATACCGCCTATCACGAAGGCGGACACGCCCTGGTTGCCTCCAAGGTGCCGCACGCCGACCCGCTGCACAAGGTCACCATCATCCCGCGCGGCATGGCTCTGGGCGTCACCATGCAGTTGCCCATTGACGACAAGCACACCTACGACCGTGTCTATCTGGAGAGCCAGTTGGCCATCATGATGGGCGGCCGTGTCGCCGAGGAAATCTTCCTCAAGACGACGACCACCGGTGCCGGCAACGACATCGAGCGTGCCACCGAGATTGCCCGCAAGATGGTCTGCGAGTGGGGCATGAGCCAGCTCGGCCCCCTCACCTTCGGCAAGAAGGAGGAGCAGATCTTCCTCGGCCGCGAACTCTCCCAGCACCGCGATTACTCCGAGGAAACCGCGCGCGAGATCGATGCCGAGGTACGCCGCTTCATCGACCACGCCTACAAAACCGCCTTCGAGGTTCTCGACGGCAATCGCGACGTCCTTGAGCGCATCGCTGCCGCCCTTCTGGAGCGCGAGGTCCTGGACTCAGCCGAGTTGCAGATGATCATCCAGGGAAAAACGCTTCCCGCCCGTGTCGTGCCGCCTCCGGCCGATGATGCCGGCAGCGTCCAGCAGGTGCTCCGTCCCGAGCCAACCCGCCAGCCCGGCCTCAACCCTGGCGAGCATCCCAGCCCCGCATAGACCAACCAAGCTCGATCACAACGGGTGGCCTACAAGGCCACCCGTTTTCATTACTCTGAATTCCGGTCATTTCCCGGTAGGCGGCTATCCAGGCGCAATCCGGTTTTGCGGAGCCTTCGGCGTTTATCAGGACCGATCCTGTTTTGGGTGAGTAACCCATGATGGATGAGTGCATGGCAACAGTTGAGCCAATGGGCACTTATCCGGACAGGCGACTATTCGGCCTAGTGACGAGAAGCCCGAACTAAGCCGCCTCCCGCCACCCTTAGCTGTATCTCGCGTATGACGATCGTCAAAACTTCAACTTCTTATTCCGCCTGCGCGAGCCCCGCAACAACTGCGGCAACTTTATCGAGTATCTCGTTCCAGCCCTCTACTTGCCCGCTATTTTTTGCGCTCTCCATGGGTTCATTTCCAATGAAGGTGAGTTTCGTCTGGCCGTTTCCGAGATCCTCAAAGATGGTCACGTCGTACGCACCGTCTATGGCCTCATGTTCTATTCCTAATTGCGCAGGGTCAATCTTGTTTCCCTCCGGGTCGGAAAAGTACATCAAGGAAACGATCTTTTCGTGCGGGACAATCTCGTAGTATTCAACGGCATTCCAGAACTCCTGCCCATCCGGCGCTTTCATGCAGCAGAGAAGTTTTCCCCCAACGCGAAAATCCATCTGACAAACGGGCGCAGTAAAGCCCTTCGGTCCCCACCACTGCATCACATACTTCGGGTCTGTCCACGCCTTCCAAACCAATTCTCGTGGGGCATCAAAGACTCTTGTGATCACCATCCGCTCTGTCTCGTTAACCGTGTTTTTTGTCATTTCTGACCTCCGTTTTTTTCATTTGATTCACAACCGCATCCAGCTTGTCGAAACTCTCTTCCCAGAATCGGCGATAGCTGATCGCCCAGTCGCTGACTGTCTTTATCGCCTCCGGCCTAAGCGTGCACACACTCTCTCGTCCGCGCTTCGTCTTGATCACAATCCGCGCCCGAACCAGGTAGGCAATATGTTTTGAAATCATCTGCTGCGAGAGTGCAAACGGTTCCGTCAATCCATGCACAGAGGCAGGCCCATGTGAGAGTCGTTCGATCATCGCCCTACGGGTGGGATCAGACAAAGCCGCAAATGTTGTATCCAATTTATCCACAACCATATGGTAGTGGATTTTCTATCGGTGTCAAGTATGAATTCCGAGATCCCCGATCGCTGCTTCCTGATCTCTGAACCCTGACACGTGCGCTAATTTATATTCCCCATGAGCCGCGTATCGCAGATGGGCGCATGGTTTTAAAAATAGGCTTCCTCAAGCAATTACTCATTAACCTGACGATTACATTGCGCACCACAACCTGCGCAGGAGCGCGAGCCGTCACGGTTAAGGCGCTGGCATCAGGGGCCAGAGGAATGCGGATTACCTGTTCTCGATGTACCACCGGCTTGTTGGACAAGTGACCGTTGCCAGTTGACCCGCTACGACAATCGCATCGAGTGCTAAATTGCCGAGTTACTCATCGACGGCAGATAGGTCCTGACTAGTCGGCTTGTAACAAGGATTTCCCGCGCGCTCGGCGCTGTTCCGGTCGCATCACAGGCTACCTGGAAACTGCACCCAGCTTCCGTTCGCCCCATCCAGCCGCGCCACCCTTTACAATCAGCCATGCGCCGCGCCCTCGCCCTCGCTCTGCTCTCCACCGCCCTACTCTTCGCCCAAACCCAGCCCGGCATCTCCGCCCACGTCGGTGCCGAAATGTCATTCCTCGCCTCCGATGCTCTCCGCGGACGCGGCAGCGCCACCCACGACGAACAGGTCGCCGCCACCTACGTCGTCTCCCAGTTCCAGTCCTTCGGACTCGATGCCGCCCAAGTCCAACTCGTCCCGCTCCGTTCCGGCGCCACCACTTACAACGCCGTCGGCCTGCTCCGTGGCGCCGATCCCGCACTCGCCCAACAGACCATCCTGCTCAGCTCTCACCTCGATCACCTTGGCACCCGCCTTACCGCCGCCGGCGAGGTCATTTACCACGGAGCTGACGACGATGCCAGCGGCACCACCGCCGTCCTCGAACTCGCCCGCGCCCTCGGCTCGCTTCCCACCCGTCCGCGCCGCACCATCGTCTTTGTCTGCTTCGGCAGCGAGGAAACCGGCGGTCAGGGAGACGAATATTTTCTCAACCATCCGCCCGCGCCGCTCTCATCCATCGTTGCCAATCTCGAATTCGAGATGATCGGCCAACCCGACCGCGCCATCCGTGCTGGCCAACTCTGGCTAACCGGATGGGAACGTACCGATCTCGGCCCCACGCTCGCCAAACACGGTGCACCGCTCGTCCCCGACCCGCATCCCGCCGAGCACTTCTTCCGGCGCTCGGACAATTTCAACCTTGCCCGCCGCGGCATCGTCGCTCAAACCGTTTCCAGCTATGGACTCGGCGCGCACTACCACCAGCCCACCGACGATCTCGCTCACATCGACTTCGACCATCTCGCCCACGCCATCGAGTCGATGATCTCTGCCGTCGAATGGCTTGCCGGCGCCGACTGGAAGCCCACCTGGAACCCCGGCGGCAGGCCCTGAATCACTCCCGGAACAGATCGTTCCCCGTGAGCGTTGGCATGTGCGCCTCCGACGTGTGCGCCTCCGACCGGTGTGTTTCGCTGAAAGCGTCGCCCCGTCCCGCCAGTAACCGCAACGCGGCTCAAGTCTCCCACGCAACCCGGCGGCACTCCAGTCCGCCACCCACACCCGCGTCGTTGTTTCCCAACGCGCCGGTTGCCGATTCCGCCCCACTGTGCGACATTGATAGGTTCCGTCCGCGGGCTCCGTGCGGAGATAGTCTGGTTCCGTGGCGGCCATTTCCGCCGCCCCAAACTTTTCCGCCCGCAGCAGTCGCCGCCCTGGCAACCTGGTGATTCTCGAACCCTGCCTTCTGCGAGGTACTGCAATGTCTCATTTTGCTCCGCTCAAAACCACTACTCGTAGCTTTGGCAACGCGCTGCGCTGGCTCTCCGATCACGGCTTTGCAGTCACCCCACCGGCGCCCGGCGGCAACATCTACAAGGTCACCAAGGATCAGTGCGTCGCCGAGGTTGAAGTCGCCGCCGATGGCAACTCCCGCGTCGCTGCCTTTCCAGCCTGCCTCGTCGGCGGTGAGCCCGCCGTCCTCGTCGATCGCGGTTACCAGAAGTTCCTCAAGACCAGCACGATTGAAATCGCCGCCACCGCCGCGCACCTCGAATCCCTCCACCGTTTCAGTGAAGAGCTCAAGGAAGCCCTCGGTTACACCAGCCTTTACAACGAAGGTCTTGGCAGCGTCAGCGGCAGCTACCAGTACGATCGCGTCGCCAGCCGCGACCTCGCTGAAAACCAGCGTCCCCACCGCCCCTGGGAAAAGTAAGCACACACAGCCGCCGCCAACTCAAATGGTCCAGCTTCGGCTGGGCCATTCTTACATTGACGCGACCGGCTTCCCGGTTTATCTATGTGTGTACCCTCGGACGGCCAATTTATGTTTCTGCGCTCATTTGCAGTCTTCCTGCTGATCGCCGTAAATGCCACCCTTGCAGGCGCCAAAGCTGATCCCTGGGTGGAAGTTCGCACCCCACATTTCATCGTGATCTCCGATGCCAGTGAGAACCGGGCACGCCATGTGGCCAATGAATTTGAGCGCATGCGCGCCGTCTTTCACAAAAGGTTTCCCAAGGCCCGCGTCGATGCCGCCTTCCCCATCATTGTTCTTGCCCTGAAGGACAGGAAAGACATTCAGGCTCTCGAACCGCAGGTCTATCTGGCCAAGGGTCAGTTGGATATCGCGGGGCTTTTCCTGCGGACTCCCGACAAGAACTACGTTCTCATCCGCCTCGACGTGGAAGGTGACCATCCTTACGCCACGGTGTACCACGAGTACACTCATTTCGTTCTCAGCCGCGACGAGGAACAGATGCCCCTCTGGCTCAACGAGGGGTTGGCAGAGTTCTTTCAAACCACCGAAATCAGAGACAAAGAAGTTCTCCTCGGTCAGCCCAGCGTAGAGAACGTCATGCTTCTTCGTCGGAACCGTCTGCTCCCGCTGGCGACGTTATTCTCAGTCGATCACAATTCGCCCTACTACCACGAGGAGAACAAGGGTTCCATTTTTTACGCCGAGGCCTGGGCATTGACGCACTACTTTGAATTCAAGGACCGTCACGACCACAGCGACCACCTCGCCCAATATCTGGCGCTCGTCAACAATAATGTGGATCCAGTCACCGCCGCTGCCAGCGCGTTTGGCGATCTGAAGGTCCTGGAGAAGAATCTGAGCAACTATGTAGCCCAGCCCTCTTTCCCATTCCTCACCACCCCGGGTTCCACCGAAGTGGACGAATCCGCGTTCAAGGCGCGCCCCATCACCTCCATCCAGGCCGACGCCGTGCGCGCCGATTTCCTTGCCTACGAGAACCGGGCCAAGGACTCCCGCGCTCTGCTGGACCGGATTCTGCAACAGGACCCGGACAATGTTGCCGCATACGAGACCATGGGTTATCTCGCCTATCGCGAAGGCAATCTCGCGGAAGCTGCAGAGTGCTACGGGCATGCCGTAAAACTGGACTCGCAAAATTTCCTTGCCCACTACCAGTACGCAGTCATTTCCATGCAAATCGACATCTCTGCCGCCAGCGCCCCGCAGATCGAGGCGAGCCTGCGCGCCGCCACCAAGCTCAATCCTGAATTTGCTCCGGCCTTTGATCAACTCGCGGTGTTCTACCTGATGCAGAACAAGGAGCTCGATCAGGCCTATCTGTCCAGTCTCACGGCGGTTCAACTGGAACCTTTCAACGTGGGATTTCGCATGAACGCGGCCAACCTCCTGATGCAAATGAAGCGCCCCACCGATGCCCTTGCGGTGCTGCAGGTGGCTGCCAGAATGGCTAAAGACCCGGCACAACTCACCATGATTCTGCGCGAGCGGGACTTGATTCAGCGGTTTCAGGCCAACCTCGAACGCCAAAAGCAGCAGGAGCGCGATGCCATCGCCGAGTCCCAGTCCGCCGTCCAATCATCGGCTCAGCCGGACGAACCGCTCACCGGCTCCGAACCCGCCGAACCGCCTGAAGACCCTCGCCACGGACCGCGGCGCACCGCCATCGGAACCCTCGCCGACGTTGAATGTTCCTGGCCTGCAATCATGCACTTGAAGCTGGTAGGCGGCCCGAAGCCGTTATCGCTGCGCACCCGGAACTACTACAAGGTTGCCTATACCGCCTTGAACTTCCAGCCTTCCTCCAACCTGAAACCCTGCGAGGATCTCAAGACCATGAAGGCAAAGGTCGTGTACTTTGAGGACGAGGATACAAACGCCGCCGGTCAGATCATCGCCATCGAGCTGCGCAAATAGAAGCTGCATCTTTTTCAGGAGGCGTCACCGCCGGTCGCATCGCCCCATTGTCATGCGCTCTCGGCTGAACCCTTTGCGCGTCTGCCCATGCTTCCTCAGTTCACCTTCAACGGCCGGATTGTGCTGTCGCCGGCTGCTTTAATCCCCAGCTCAATCGCCCTGGGCGGCCCTTTGCGGGGGACCGTAGCCAGAACCCAAACCTCTTCTCCGGGGCGAACCCGCGAAGGATCCTCCGCCGTATCGGGGATGAAGAACAGCACCGCTTCGTTCAGCCGCAGAGTTGTGTTGTCCGTCGCACTCTCGCTCCGTTGCCTGGTGAAGGACAAATCCTTGCAATTCCACGACGCAACGGGTGGCATCTGGTCGTACCTTGCTACCGGCCCGCCATCGTGCACTCCACTCTGCTCGAACACCGCTACGGCCTCGCCATCGCGCACCGCGATGGAACCGCACTCGCGGCCAAACATAAATGGACCGTGCTGTTGGTATTTCACTCGTCGATTCTCTTCCGCCCTGATCTCATTCCCAAACTTAGCTTCAATCTCCTCCGCCAAACGTGAGTCCTTCACTTCGAGTTGCAAGCTCACATAGCGCCCGCGAATTGGCAGATTGGGATCATAGCGCCGCGTCTTGAACCATGCCCGTGGGCACGCCCGGCGATCAAACAGTAGCTTGGCGCCAACCGAGGAGATCAGCAAAATCTGTATCAGCGCAACCGCAACCGCCTTGGTGATCGGTTTCATGCTTTCGCTCCCCCGGTTCGCGCCACCAGTTTGCGGCGCAACTGCTCCAGCTTCCACCCGCCCAGCAGGAACAGCAGTCCAAAGCTGACCAGTGACGCCGAGCGCCCCAGCTTATCCATCACCGTCGAGAAGTAAAAGGCGATCAGCGTCATGGCGAAGCCCGCCACGCCAAGATTGATTCATTCCCGGCTCTGCTCGCTCATTCCCCAGAGCACCAGCCCAACCGCACCCAGGGCAAACATCGCGTAGATTTCCACACTCTGAAAGTAGTCCGCGGGATTCAGCAGTCCCACCAGGAATACCCACAGTGCAAATCCAACGTTCCACCGGGCGTGCTTGCCGCGCAGCAACCACGCCACCAGCAGCGGCAACGCATACGCCATCAGCAACCCTGCCAGGCGCATCGCCGCAGGCATTTCCGATCGCTGCATCCAACCCCAATCGCGGCCGGTCTCGGCCAGCACCATCCCCAGCGGCAGCACCCCCAGTCCGCCGATCCAGATCAGGGCACGCCGCCATTCTGACTCCTGCTCTCTGCGCCGCGCGCCAAGGTAGGCCAGCGCCAGCAGCATCAGAAACTGACTCAGGTACTTCTCCATCCCCAAGAACTGTTCCGCGCGCACGCTCCATTCCGAGGCAATCCACGCCGGAACCAGCATCATCGCCAGCGTTGCCTGCACCCAGTCCCGCAGCACCAGCCAAGACAGCACAGCCCCAATCGCCCACAGCAGCACCGCGCCCGGCCAGTGCTCCTGCATATTGAAGATCTGCCCCGCCAGAAAGATGCCGCCTCCCAGTGCCACCGTGCCCGCGCCGTGCAGCGCAATGCCCAGTGCCCGCATGCGCGGCATCAGCGCCCCGGCGGCAAGATGAAAGCCGCCGACCATGATCAGCACCAGCAGAAATCGTTCGCCCGGCGATAACTCCTCCCAGTGCGCCGCCACAAACAGCAACACTCCGGCCGCCACCATGATCGCGCCGAATGCAATGGCCAGCACCGCCGGCCAGCGCAGGCCGGGCGGTTCGGAGGACAACTCAAAAGCGCGAATGCGCCCGGCGGCTTCCGGGTCGATGACCTTCGCCTCGACCCATCGTTGGAGCTTCGTTTCCAGCTGATCGGTAGGAGCCATGTTTTTGTGTGGTGCCCACAATAACCCCGTCTTCGCCGCTGCGCAAGCGCTCTGTAGGGTCCGAACCTCCTGCCGCCCGCGCCCCAACCCTTGCTAAAATAGTAATCAAAGGTTCCCGCGCCCGCGCCCCATGGATTTTTCCGAACATTTCGACGTCGCCGTAGTTGGAGCCGGACACGCCGGCTGCGAAGCCGCCATGGCCTCTGCGCGCATGGGACTGCGTACCGCCCTGTTCACCGTCAACGCCGATCTCATCGCGCAAATGTCCTGCAACCCCGCCGTCGGAGGCATTGCCAAGGGACACATCGTGCGTGAGATTGACGCCCTCGGCGGCATCATGGCCGAAGTCACCGACGCTGTCGGCATCCAGTTCCGGCTCCTCAACACCTCGCGCGGCCCCGCCGTCTGGTCGCCTCGCGCCCAGTGCGATAAGCAGGCCTACCGCCTCAAGATGCGTTCCGTCCTCGAGTCCCAGTCCAACCTCCAGATCAAGCAGGCCGAGGTGGCCGAGCTCCTGGTTTCCGATGACACCTCGGAGAACGCTTCAGGAGACGCCAAACGCCTGCCCGGCTCCCGCCACGTCCAGGGTCTGCGTCTGCGTGACGGACGCACCGTCAGTGCCCGTGCCGTCGTCATCACCACCGGGACGTTTCTCAACGGGCTCATCCACTGCGGCGAGCAGACCTATCCCGCCGGGCGCAGCGGCGAACCCGCCGCCATCCTTCTCGGCGAAAATCTCAAGGCTCTCGGCTTCCGCCACTGCCGCCTCAAGACCGGAACCCCTCCGCGCCTGGATGGCCGCACCATCGACTGGTCGCGCTTTCAGCCGCAGCATGGTGACGCCGATCCCACTCCTTTCAGCTTCCGCACCCGCCGCATCACCCAGCCCCAGGTGCCCTGCTACATCGCTCACACCACGGCGGAAACTCATCGCATCATTCGCGAAAATGTACATCGCTCGCCCATGTACAGTGGCCAGATCAAATCCATCGGCCCGCGCTATTGCCCCTCCATCGAGGCCAAAATCGTCACCTTTCCCGACAAACTAACCCATCAGCTTTTCCTCGAACCCGAGGGCCTCAACACCCACGAAATCTACGTCAATGGCATGAGCACTTCGCTCCCGGTCGATGTCCAGCTCGCCATGCTCGCCTCCGTCCCCGGTCTCGAGCACGCCGAAATGCTCCGCCCCGGTTACGCCATCGAGTACGATTCCATCGATCCCACCGAGCTCGAACGCACCCTCGAGACCCGCAAAATCCGAGGACTCTATCTCGGCGGACAGATCAACGGCACCAGCGGTTACGAGGAAGCCGCCTGCCAGGGACTCATGGCCGGAATCAACGCCGCCCTCGCCCTCAAAGGCGAGCCGCCCCTCACGCTCAATCGCAGCGAGGCCTACACCGGCATCCTCATCGACGATCTCATCAGCAAGGGAACCAGCGAGCCTTACCGCATGTTCACCTCGCGCGCCGAGTTCCGCCTCCACCTCCGCATCGATAACGCGGACCGCCGCCTCACTCCCCATGGCCGCCGCATCGGCCTCATTGGCGATGAGGCATGGCACAATTTTGAAGCCAAGCAGCAGCGCTGCGCCCGCCTGCAGCAGCAGCTTGAAACCCAGCGCGCCGGAGCCACGCTTCCCGCGGCGCTCGCCGAAAAAGTCCCCGCCGCCGCCGGACAAACCTGGGCCCAGCTTCTCCGCCGTCCCCAGGTTACAATCGACGATCTAACTCCCATCTGCCGCCAACTCGCTCCGGAGTTTTTCGTCCACGACGATTTCGACGCCCTCGACGAGCACTTGCCACTCCCTTCGGCCATCTGGGTCGAGCTCAAGTCGGTCGAAACCGAGGTGAAGTACGCCGGCTATCTGCATCAGCAGGACAAGGCAATCGAGCGTCTCAAGCGCGCCGAAACCAAGACCATCCCTGACTGGTTCGACTACGCCGCCATCAGCGGTCTCTCCCGCGAGATGAAGGAAAAACTCACCCGCCTCCGTCCCCAAACCATCGGCCAGGCCTCCAATCTTCCCGGCGTCACTCCCGCCGCCGTCGCCCTGCTCAACGTTTACATCGAAATCCAGTCCCGTCAGCGCAAGCAAACTAGCCCTGCAAGCCCCCTCGGCAGCTGACAACCTATGCATAGCAGGTACCAACATATTTATGAGTGTGTCACCCTGAGCAAAGCAAGGGCCCCAGGTTCGCTCGCCGCCGCTGGGCCGTAACCCTGGGAGGCAACACCCTCCTCCTCTGCGGCGGTGTTACTCTTGCTTTTGCATTCAACTCTCATACTTGGCGTTTGCGTTACATTTCGTTACGTATCCTCCGCCCTGCCGGAGCATCTCTTGCGTAAGGAGCCATCATGAAAGCCGTCGGCTACGTCCGGTCCCTGCCGCCATCCGATCCCAACTCCCTGTTCGATTTCGAACTCCCCAAGCCCGAGCCCGGCGCACGCGATCTCCTCGTCGCCGTCCACGCCGTTTCCGTCAATCCCGTGGACACCAAGGTCCGCATGCGCGCCCAGGGTACGGCCGAGCAGCCCAAAATTCTCGGCTTCGATTGCGCCGGCATCGTCACCTCTGTCGGTCCCGAAGTCACCGCATTCAAGCCTGGCGATGAAGTTTTCTACGCCGGCACCCTGTCTCGTCCCGGCACCAACAGTGAGTTCCATCTCGTCGATGAGCGCCTCGCCGGACACAAGCCCCACTCGCTTTCCTTTGCCGAGGCTGCCGCCCTGCCGCTTACCTCCATCACGGCCTGGGAGCTGCTCTTCGACCGCCTCCGCATTCCGCTCGGCAAGCCGCAGCAGGCCGGCTCGCTGCTTGTCGTCGGAGCCTCCGGCGGCGTCGGTTCCATCCTCGTCCAGCTTGCCCGCCGCCTCACCGGACTCACCGTCATCGCCTCCGCCTCGCGTCCCGAATCCACCCAGTGGGTCCTCAAGAACGGCGCCCACCACGCCGTCGATCATTCCATGAAGCTCAGCGAAGAAGTTCGCAAGCTCGGCATCCACTACGTCGAATACATCATCGGCCTCACCCACACCGATCAGCACTACGATGAAATTGTCGAACTTATTGCGCCGCAGGGAGCATTCGCCCTCATCGACGATCCTGGCCCCATCGATGTCCGCAAACTCAAAGTGAAATCCGCCTCCCTGAACTGGGAGTCCATGTTCACCCGCTCCGTCTTCCAGACCGCCGACATGATCGAGCAGCATCGCATCCTCGACCAGGTATCAAAGCTTGTCGATGACGGCCTTATCCATACCACCCTCGGTGCAACCGCCGGACGGATCACGGCCGAAAACCTCCGCTACGCTCACGCCTCCATCGAGTCCCATCGCTCCATCGGGAAAATCGTCCTCGAAGGCTTCTAGCCCGGTTGACGGCGCCGGCCATGGCCGCCGTTGTCCTTGCTCTTGCCGTTGCCTCTGGTGCCCCAGGTCCGCCATCCTTTGGCGAACCTGGGCATATCGGCCTTGACCTTGCTCCCGAGGCGATGCCCCCACCCCACCTCATCCCGCCTGTGACCAAAGTCATAGCGAGCCGTCGTCTCGCCCCTTATTCTAGGAAGAGAAGGCTGGAACTTTCCTTTGTCTATCGTTCATGTCAAATAGCATCCATACCGGCTCAGGGCAATCATCGTTTGCGCCCGTCGAATTCGCCACCGAAGCGTCTATCCGCAAGCATTCCCTGCGCCGCACCGCCCCCGACCGCTCACAACCCATCCGCCTCATCGTGCAGTCGCTCTTCATCCTGCTCAACGTTTTTCTCTGCGCCCAGTTTTATTTCTTCGTCCGCTACTTCGAGACCAACGCAATCGGCCCCCATGTCTCGCGCCCCGCCGGAGTCGATGGCTGGCTGCCCATCGCCGGACTGATGAACCTGCGCTACTTCCTCGCCACCGCCCGCGTCCCGGCCATTCATCCCGCCGCCATGGTGCTGTTCCTCATCTTCATCGCCATGAGCCTGCTTCTCAAGCGCGCATTCTGCTCCTGGCTCTGCCCCGTAGGAACCTTTTCGGAATACCTCTGGAAAGCTGGCCGCCGGCTTTTCGGACGCAACCTGGTGCTGCCGCGCTGGCTCGACATCCCATTACGCTCAATTAAGTATTTACTCATGGCCTTCTTCGTCGTCATCATTGGGGGCATGTCCGCCGCCGCCCTCGAGGATTTCATGGTGCAGCCCTACGGCATTCTCGCCGACGTCAAAATGCTGCACTTCTTTCTTCATATGAGTACCACCGCCATGGCCGTCATCGCCGTGCTCGTGCTCCTCTCCGTCGTCATCAAGAATTTCTGGTGCCGCTACGCCTGTCCCTACGGAGCCGTTCTTTCTCTCGCCTCCCTTTTCAGTCCGTTCAAAATTCGACGCGATGTCGAGAGCTGTGTCCAGTGCGGCAAGTGCGCCAAGGCCTGCCCGCAGCAGCTTCCGGTCGATCGCCTCATCCAGGTCCGCTCCGTCGAATGCACCGCCTGCCTGGAGTGCGTCGCCAGTTGCGCCACCGCCAACGCCCTGCAGTTTGCGCTGCCGCCGCAGGCCGCTGTGCCCATCGCCTCGCGCTGGCGCGGCCGCATCCTCCAGCCGGCTGGCGTCGTTGTCATCCTCGCCGCGCTTTTCTTCGGCGGCATCGCGCTCGCTCGCGTTACCCACCATTGGCAGACCAACGTCTCCGACGGCGTCTACCGCCAACTCGTCCCGCGCGCCGACGAACAGACCCATCCCGGCTTCTAGGGCACTTTCAGAATTGGGGTATCCCTCTGCTTGCCGCGTGCGTGGCGTCGCTGCACTTTTCCAGGAGTTGTCATACCGGGTAACACGAGGAATCCCTGCGCTGTTCTGCTCTTCAACCACGCTTCAGAGGCAGTTCGGCCTCGGACCTTCTCCGCCGTACCGCACCTTCCGCGGACTTTTTCCACCCGTTGCACAGCCGAAAGAAACGCCCCGTTCCTCGAGGCGCAATTTTCCGCTCTTGATACATCGATATATATAAATATAGATATATGTCGATGTAACGCCCAAGGTCGGTTTAGTTCGCCGCGCCGCCAAAGCTCACCTTCTGCTGCTCATATGCATGTTTCCGGTGGATCGCCTCGATCGCCTTCCGCGCGCGCTCCTCGAATTCCCCGCTCCTGTCCAGTAGGGCTTCGGTCGCCAGCGCCTCGCCGCCGCGCCAGTGCAGCAATCCCTCCGCTGCAAGTTCCCTGGCCCGCTCGGCGAGTTTTTCCACGGTTGTTCCCAGGTACAGCGCCTCCGCGGAATCAGCCATCGCCAGCGGGCCCGGCCGCAACCGGCTGCCCACCCAGAACAGGCGGTCCAGCAGCGCCTGCCGGATCTGCGCATCGCTCGCCTGCTCGAATCTCCACTGTTTACTCCGGAAATCCTGGAAGCGCGCGCCCAGTGGGATTGGTTGCCGCTTGTCCGAGCGCAGAAATTCCAACTGCTTGCGCTCCGTTTCCTTCCGGATCGCTCCCAGCACCGGTCCAATCGTATGCTCCGCCGCAATCGATGGCAGCCGTTCGGCCACCACCCGCGTCAGATGCAGCGCCACCTGCGCGTGCAGTCCCGAACCATCTCCCAGTTCCACCGTGCCGTGCAGTACATGGAAATCCGCGCCCGAAACATTGGGTGGAAGGGCCATTGCAGCTCTACCGTAAGCGGCACGCCACCCAGCGTAACTACAACATTCGATGTGGTTTCCATAGTTTTGTTGCCGCAACCGCCGGAGCGCTCGCGGCCGTTTCCCTCCGCCCTCGGGGTTCCGCGTTTTAGTGTATCGTCTCTTCCGGCGCCGGGACCGGGTCCGGCTCATAATGTCGCCGTGGATCGTTTTTCCTCGCAGCATTCATTCTATGCAACTATTCTATGCAACATGGAATCCGCCACTTTACGCGAGTTGCTTGCGCCCTTCATTCCCGTTGCCGAGCTCGACGATGGCCTCGTTTTTTCCATTCAACTCCATCTCGACCTTCTGCTGCGCTGGAATCAGCATGTGAACCTGACTGCCGTGCGCTCGCCTTCCGAAATGCTGACCCGTCATTTTGGCGAGTCGCTGTTCGCCGCCCGCCAGCTTTTCTCCCGTGACTCTCAGGCCGATGTGTTCGATCTTGGCAGCGGTGCAGGTTTTCCAGGCCTGCCCATGAAGTACTGGGCCCCCCACCTCCAGCTTACCCTCATTGAGAGCCACGGCAAGAAGGCGACATTCCTTCGCGAAGTCGGCCGCGCCCTCCAACTCACCGGCTTTTCCGTCCTTCATGCCCGCGCCGAGTCTCTCTCCCAGCGCGCCAGTCTGGTCACCATGCGAGCCGTCGAGAACTTCGACCAATCGCTCGGGGCCGCCGCCCGTCTCCTCGCTCCCGGCGGCCGCCTTGCCATTCTCATCGGCGAGTCACAACTGGCACGCGCCCTGTCGCTTCTGCCCGCCGGCCAAAACGCCACCGTCCGTCTCCCATCCTCCGCCGGGCGAATCCTGCTCACCTGGAAGCCGCTCGAATAGTTCCACGTGGAACACTCCAGCCTCGCCAATCCTCCATGTTCCACGTGGAACATGCTCCGGCCGCCTACCAAGTCCCGTCCCGGCGTTCCACGTGGAACGTTTTCCCGCCGTTCTGCACAGCTTTTCCCACTTATCCACCGAATCCACAGCCCCGCACAGCCTGTTTGCCATTGCTCCCCGCATTCCAACCCTTTACCCTCAGCTTTATCCACATTGGCAGCCATCCCCATTCCACTCCCGGCTGCCCGGAGCCACTATGTCTCGGGTCATCGCCATCGCCAATCAAAAAGGCGGAGTAGGGAAGACCACCACCAGCATCAACCTCGCCGCCAGCTTCGCCATCAGCGAAGTAAGGACCCTACTCGTCGATTGCGATCCGCAGTCCAACTCCACCTCCGGCCTCGGACTTCTCAAGGATTCTGAACGCCTGGGAACCTACCAGCTCCTCATGGGAGATTTTGAAGCCTCCGAGCTTCTCCAACCCACCGCAATCCCGCAGCTCAAAATCATACCGGCCTCCAAGCATCTCATCGGCGCCAATGTCGAGCTCGTCAACGCCGAATTCCGCGAGTACCGCCTTCGTCACGCCCTGCAAACCGTTCGCGACCAGTTTGATATCGTCGTCCTGGATTGCCCGCCCGCACTCGATCTTCTCACCCTCAACGCCCTGGTCGCAGCCGACTCCGTCCTCATCCCCATGCAGGCCGAGTACTTCGCCCTGGAAGGCGTCAGCGAACTGCTCGATACCGTCGAGCGCATTCGCCAAACCCTCAATCCCAGCCTCGTCGTCGAAGGTGTCGTCCTCACCATGTACGACGACCGCACCAATCTCGCCCAGGGAGTCACCGCCGAACTCAAGTCCTTCTTCGGAGAGCTGCTGTATGAAACCTCCATCCCCCGCAACATCCGCCTGGCCGAAGCCCCCAGCCATGGCAAACCCGCCGTCCTGTACGACCCAAGGTCCCGCGGCGCCGAAGCCCATCTCAAACTAGCCGAAGAAGTCCTCAACCGAATCAAGAACCGCGCGAAGGTCACCACCCAGCCATCCGCATAGCGAGGTAATGAATTGAACCCTACCCACGACAAACGAAAAGCCCTCGGACGCGGTCTTGACACCCTACTTCCCGCCGCGCGCGGCCTCCAGGCGTCTGCTTCCGCCCAGGCCGGAGCCCCGCAGCAACCCGCCGCTGACACCGTACAGAACATTCCCGTCGAGCTGATCGATCGCAATCCCTACCAGACCCGCACCCAGTTCGACGAAACCGCCCTCAATGAGCTCGCTGAATCCATCCAGGTCTCCGGTGTCATTCAACCCGTCACGGTTCGCAACCATGCCGGGCGCTTTCAACTCATCACCGGAGAGCGCCGCTGGCTCGCCTCCCAGCGCGCCGGTAAAACAACCATTCCCGCCATTGTCCGCCAGGTGTCCAACGAGCAGGCCATGGAACTCACCATCATCGAGAACCTGCAGCGCGAGGATCTCAACGCGGTCGAGCAGGCCCGCGCCTATGATCGCCTGGCGCGCGACTTCGGAGTCACCCAGGAACAGATGGCCCAGCGAACCGGCAAGGACCGCTCCTCGGTCGCAAACTTTCTCCGCCTGCTCAAGCTCCCGGCAGAGTTGCTGACCATGGTCGAAACCAACAAGCTTTCCTTTGGACACGCCAAAGCGCTCATGGCGCTCGACTCCCAGGAAGCCATGCTGCGCCTCGCCCATCGCGCCCTCCACCTTTCCCTGTCCGTCCGTCAACTGGAGAGCGCCGCCTACAACCTCATGCACCCCGAGCCGGCCTCCGCCACCCCGGAACGCATCCTCGATCCCAACGTCCGCGAAGCCGAGCACCAACTCCAGCGCAACCTGGGGCTCCGCGTGCAGATCCAGGACAAACATGGCAAGGGCAAGATCATCCTCGAATACAAGTCGCTCGAAGACTTCGATCGCGTCCTTGAGATGCTGAGCCCTCCAAGGTAAACAACGGCGGACGGCCATGGGCCGCCCGCTGCCGTTTCTTTACTCCCATACATTCACATATGTCGATCTATTGCGATAGATCGACATAGATCGATCTATCGGTCCACCCGCGCCACCTGAAAACTCTGCCGCCCGTTTTTCCGCCAGCGTGGCGATCGCCCCGACTCGCGCCCCGTGGTCCCTCCCGCTGCCGCCAACCGCTGCGCCCTATTGCTTCTCTCGATAACAGACGATGTTTCCATCGTATCTACTACGACAATCGTTCACGACCCTGCACAACCATTGCCTACAACGACATATCGGCTTTCCAAACGATTAACCTCCAAGTCAATCGTTCAGTTCCTCGTCCCGGCTTCCCTCTTCATGCGTCCGCGCCCGTTGCACCCATCTTTCGCATCCCCTGCGCCGCTTTATCATCTAACTCGAAGACCGCGCCCTCAAGGAGAACTCCATTTTGCACCGCACTACAGTTGGAGATTTCGAACTCACCGTCGTTACCGATGGACTTTACTACCTCGATGGCGGCGCCATGTTTGGCGTCGTTCCCAAACCTCTCTGGGAAAAAAAGCTTTCGGCCGATTCCCAGAATCGTCTGCACGTCGCCATGAATTCCCTGGCCATCCGCACCGGTGATCACACCATACTCATCGACACCGGAGCCGGCAACAAACTCACGGAGAAGACCCGCGCCGTCTTCGCCAACCAGGAGCGCCTGCTCGCCAATCTCGAGGCGGCCGGATTTGCTCCCGATGACTTCGACATTGTCATCAACACTCATCTCCATTTCGACCATTGCGGCTGGAACACCGTCCGCCGCGCCGATGGCGCTCTCGTACCCACCTTTCCGCGCGCCCGCTACTACTACCAGCGCGGCGAACTAGCCCACGCCCACGTGCAGCACGAACGCGACCGCGTCAGCTATCTCACCGAAAACTACGATCCTCTTGTTGCCAGCGGACAGGCGTCCCTGCTCAGCGGCGATGCGCCCATCGTCCCCGGCATTCGCGTCCAACTCTTTCCAGGACACACCGCCCATCACCAGGCGGTCATCATCGAAAGTCAAAATCAAAAGGCCGCCTATGTCGGCGACCTCATCCCTACCTCTGCCCATCTGCACCCAACCTGGGTGATGGGCTACGATCTTGCACCCATCGATACCATCGACAATCGCCATCGCTACTATGGCGATGCAATCCCCGGGCGCTGGCTCACCGTCTTCACCCACGACCCGTCAACTCCGTGGGCGTACATCTCCCGAGACGCGGCCGGACGCTACATGGCCGAAGCCCTTCCAGCGGTGGACGATCAACTCTGGATCAAACCCTCGGTCGCGCCCAGGTAGCGTGTCAGTTCATGTCTCTCCGTGGCTGGAGGATCCACGAACTCCAGGCCGCAGCGGAAGCCCCGCCGGTTTCTCACCACCGCTCGCAAGCGCAACGGACTGGCCACCGCGGGCAAGGAAAACACAACCTGCAGAAATGTCCCAATCTCCAGTGTTTCCGAGGCGTATATGCTCATGCCGCCTTCGCTCAACTCGTAGGTCCGGACCACCGACATGGCATCTTCCGGTTCTTCCCAGCGCCGGATTTTCACCCGAATATCGACCTTCAGCCGCGTCCATCTACGAGCCCAACCCTGCTTTGACGAGTTCACAGCGCCACCTCGCTCTTCACGGACACAATTCTTTGCCGCTCAGTCCCGCCGTATTTCTCCTAGGCGAGGATACCCCAGCGGCGTTCGTACTTGCGCAACAGGGCCGCATTACTTTCGTCCAACGACGCAAACTGAAAACCGTAACGAAACCCGTTTCTGTTTCTCGCATGAAGCTCGGTGCGAAACAAGCCTTGCACCGCCGGCAACACAAACTCCACCACGTACGACTTTCCCGCCGGAATTTCCACGGGCGAAACCACCGCCAATCCGCCCTCGGAGATATCCAGCGTGCGGACCGTAATCTCCCGCCCATCCACGCTCAACTTTGCCCGCGCATCCAGGCTATACCTCTTAGACTTCCGCTCCACCGCGTAGCGAATGGGTTTCATTCCTGTTCCTTCTTAACCAAAGAGACGCCTTCCACTCATCGCGGCAAATTCTCCGGACTCAACCGCAGCATTCCTGGTCATCGTTTGCCGTCGAAACTGTTCGCAGCTCTCCGCTTTGCGCCGCTTCCCGCCCGAAGAACAATTCGACTGAGTCCACAATCTGCTCTGGATTTTTCGCCTCATAGATTGCCTTGCGCAACTTTGCTCCACCCTCCACTCCGTGGGTGAACCAGGAAGCGAACTGCTTCATCTTACCCGAGGCATCCGGGAATCCCTCGTCCAGCAGCATTCCAAAGTAGCGGCGAATCATCTGGTAGCGGTCGGCCCGGCTAGCTACGTCATAGGTGCCGGTCGCGGTGAATTGCGCAATCTGCCTGAAAATCCAGGGATTCGAAGCCGCGGCTCGTCCTATCATGACTCCGTCGCAACCGGTCTCGGCCACCATCGCGCGCGCATCCTCCGGAGTCCGTATGTCGCCGTTGCCAATCACCGGAATCGAAACCAAGGATTTCAACTCGCCGATCCATTGCCATTGCGCCTGCCCGCTGTATCCCTGTTCGCGGGTACGCGCATGCATGGCGACCGCGTCCAGTCCGCAGCCCTCGGCCATGGTTGCCAGTTCGCGAAACACCAACTCGCTCTCGCTCCACCCGGCGCGGAACTTCACCGTGAACGGAATCTTGACCGCGGCGCGAACCGACTCGAAGATCCTCTGGATCACCGGCAACTCGCGCAACAGTCCGCTGCCGCCGTTGCACTTCACAACTTTTTTCGCCGGACATCCCAGGTTCAAATCCACCAGGTCGAAACCAAATCCTTCCACGATCCGAGCTGCTTCCGCCAGCGACTCTGGATTGGAGCCAAACAGTTGCGACGAAATCGGATGCTCGTCCTCATAGAAATTCAGGAATCGCTGTGCCTTCTTATCCTTCTTGCGGGTCACCCCGTCGGCCGACGTGAACTCGGTCATCAGCAAACCGCATCCGCCCATCTTGCGGATAAAACGCCGGAAGACCGTGTCGGTGATCCCAGCCATCGGCGCCAGCACGGTGGCGGGAGCAATGCGCGTGCCGCCGATCGTCAAGCTGGGAGCAACCCTTGCCTCGCCAGGTTCCAGGTGAACCAGCGGATTGTCATAAAACTTATGCACACATTCATTGTAGCGGCACTTCGCCTCAAGACCGAGAACCCAGCGGAAACAATAAGCCCTCGCCGAAGCGAGGGCTCGATGCTTACGCCGAGGGCGTCTTCACCCCAGCAAGGATCGCTTGCCGGAGACCCCGACCACCCGCGGGATCAATTCTGTTCGGTCTTGGCCGGTTCCACTTTTGCCACGTTCTTGGCATACTTGCGGCGGAAGCGTTCAATGCGGCCAGCGGTGTCGAGCACCTTCTGCTTCCCGGTAAAGAACGGGTGGCAGGCCGAACAGATTTCAACGTGGATGTCGCCACGGTTCGTGCTGCGCGTCAGGAAGCTGTTGCCGCAGGCGCACTTAACGTGGATCTCTTCGTATTTGGGGTGGGTTGCTGCTTTCATAATCCTCATCCGTCTGTCTAAACCAGACTCTTCAGTGTAACCTGCGCACTCACCACCCGGCAACCTTGGCAGTGCGCCTACCGCCCCTTGCGCCTGCGGGCCGCCGCTTGCACGGTTCGCGCCAGGTTCCACAGAAACGCGGCCGTGCCGCAGCAAATGGCAACCGGAATGGCAACGTTGCGGTAGGCCAGGTCCATCTCCGGCGTGCGCCGTGCAATCGCGCTCCAGCTCACCAGTCCCACAATTCCGCAGAACAGTCCCACGCCCATGCCGAGCCCCGCCCACAGCACCCCCAGCAGCAGAACGCGGAATCCCTCCATCAGCGTCCACACCAGCCAGGTCGGCTCTCGCATCGGCTCGCCGGCCAGCAGCGTCTTGGTTCCGCGCGCCTCCATTTCGCTGACCTTCACTCTTGCCTCCGTCTTGCCGGCAGGCTCGCGTATCGCCGGAGGCCCGCCTGCGATAGAATAATAGTCTCCTATGTCCCAGACCCAACAGGCAACCACGCACTCGCCCGCCGAAATTTTAAGGATCTCCCCCGTGCAGCAAGCCCCCAACGGCATTTGTTATGCTGCCAGCGGCGAGGTCAACCTTTCTTCCGACGAGCTGCAGCGCATGGTTGGCGCCGTCCCGCAACCGATTGCCGCAGCCCTGATCCGCAAAGCATTCTACTTCGTTCCGCTCGCCGTCGCCGACGGCGACCAGACATTGATCGCCGATCGTTACGATGTCCTGCTCAGCGACCGCGCTGTCTGTCACCGGAATCTGACCCTGGGCGACGCGCAGTGTGTCTTTATCTCCACCCGCCTGATGGATGACCGCTTTTCGGTCGCATTCGAGTTCTACATTAATGTAGCGCACACCTTTGCCGACCACACCGGGTTCTCTCAGCCCTTTGCCGACCTGGTCTGGAGCCAGGCCCAGGAAAAAGTAAAGGGCGAAACCTCGCTGGACGCCAACGAACTTCGCAAGATCGTCACCTCCAATGCGCCCGACGCGGAGAAGGCGCGCCAGGAGTACTTCGAAACCACCTTCGCGGATGCCATCGCCATTTACATGCTCTCGCTCTACCTCGACGTTGACTATTATGAGCTGCGCGAGCGCGACTACCCGCTGCTGGCTCCGCTCGCCCTGGCCGAGCGCCTGCGCAAGGTGAACGAACTTTTCCCGCCGCCGCGCGGGTTCGAATTCAACATCTTCTACCGCCGCCGTCCCGAACAGCGCTAGAGCCTGGAGCCGCCATGATCGCGCATCTTCGCGGAACTCTTCTGGCAACCGCCCCGGGCCGGGCCGTTGTGGACTGTCACGGTGTCGGCTATGACGTTACGGTGTCCATGAACACCTTCACCCAGCTTCCCGAGCCTGGCCAGGAAGTCTCGCTGTTCATCTACACCTACGTGCGTGAGGACCAGATTGCGCTCTACGGTTTCCATCTCGCCGGGGAGAAGGCGCTGTTTGAGAAGCTGCTTTCGGTCAGCGGCATCGGTCCCAAACTTGCCGTCAATATTCTGGGCGGAATGAACACCCCCGACCTGGTCGGCGCCATCCGCGGCGGTGATGCGGCCCGGCTCACCCGCATGCCGGGAGTAGGCAAGAAAACCGCCGAGCGCATGGTGCTCGAACTCAAGGACAAGCTGGCTGAATTCGGCGTGACTCCGGCGGCGCCCCGGCCGCGCCATGTTCTCGAAGAAGATGTCCTCTCGGCGCTCATCAACCTGGGCTACCAGGCGGGGGCATCCGAACGTGCGCTGGAGCAACTCGGCCCCGCTAACGGTCGCAGTTTCGAGCAACTATTCCGCGCCGCGCTGGCCTCACTGGCTCGTTAACAGCAGCCATGCACGGGTGCGCCGCTCAATCTCCGCTCGCCGCCTCGCGCTCCGCAAACGGCGGCAGTATCTTCACCAGCACCGCAAGGATGAGGAACGGAAGTATGAGCAGCGCGGCGGCGACCAGTTCCCCCTCGCGCGAGATCAGGTCCAGCTTGTAGGTGGTGTAGCCGAGGAAGCTCTTGGAGAAGAGCTGCCCGCCGATCACCACGTTCCAGCGCATGGCAAAAATGCCAATCACGGTCAGGCATCCACACACCGCGTAGGCCAGCCGCCGCACTTTTTCCGGAACGTGAAAAATCTGGATGAACCCGATGACAAGAATCGGCACCACCGTTCCCAGCGCAATCTGCAACACCACCTGCGAAAAGAACAGGCGCGTGTGCAGCAGGAAATCCAGCGAGCGGAACGATTCGTCAGCCACCGAGATGCGATGGATCAGGTCAAGCATTTCCAGCGCGAAGTCGATGATGAAGGTGTACAGCAGGTATTGCGCCACCGTATCCACGCAGCGCATGTCGATGGGCTCGTGGCGGATCTTCATCATCGCCATGTACACCAGCAGCACAATCGCAATGCCGCTCACCATGGCTGAAAAGATGAAAACCACCGGCATCAGCGGTGAGGACCACCACGGATTCGCCTTCACCGTGCCAAAGATGAATCCCACGTAGCCATGCAGCAGGAATGCCGATGGAATGCCGATCAGGGTCACCACCCAGCCCACCCGGTCGTCCACCCGCAGGGAGGCTTCGCTGATGTTGCTGGAGCCAAGGGTGAGGGCACGGTAGAGCAGTCGCCGCCAGCCCACGGTGCTCTGCGAAAACAACACGATCTCACGCCGGTACTCGAGCCAGATCTCCAGCAGGATCACCGCCATCAGGTACCAGAGATAGACGAAACCGAACATGGCCATCGGCGAACTGGTGTGCGGCGTCAGATACATCTCCAGAGAGCGCTCCGGGTGTCCCAGGTGCAGTTGCAGCGGCAGTGGCGCCACCAACAGAAAAGACAGGGCCGTGAGCAGCGCCAGCCGGTAGGTGGGCTTCACCGCTCCCACATGGAAAATGCGCTCCAGGGAGGCCAGGATGAAGGCTCCGGCCACCAACCCGGTCACGAACGGATAGACCACGATCAACACGCTCCACTGCAGCTCGATCTCGTTGGGATACATGAACCCTTGCACTGGCATGATCGCTTGTCTCCTTAGCGCACCGAACCATCCAGGTCGTAATAAAAAGCTTTTGCGCCGGTGGCCAAATGCGGCTTCAGCACCTGCACACTATGGGTCCTCAGAAATTCGTGGATCGGGTCCGAGGGGTTCTTCAGGTCTGCCAGTTGGCGCGCTCCGGTGGGACAACTTTCGCAGCAGGCGGTGGTCAACCCCTTGGTGATGCGGTGGTAGCACAGCGAACATTTCTCCGCCGTGCGCTTGGTTGGATTCAGGAAGCGGCAGCCATACGGGCAGGCCTGGATACAGTAGCGGCAGCCCAGGCAATACTTCTCATCCACCAGCACAACTCCGTCGGGAGTATGCAGGGTGGCGCCCACCGGGCAAACCTGTGTACACGGTGAATCCACGCAATGGTTGCACATCTTGGGAACAAAGAAATTCTTGCCTCCCACGGCTGTGCCCGGCGGAAAACCATTCTTGCCGCCGTTGGGAGAATCCACCTGTGGCGTCTCCTGGTGCCAGTCGGCAACCTGGTAGCGCTCGACCCAGGTGCGGAAGTATCCCTCGGGAACATTGTTCTCCGTGGCGCAGGCGCGCACGCAGTTGCCGCAGCCGATGCACTTGCTGATGTCCAGCAACATGCCCCACCAGTGTTCGTTGCGGTTGTAGCCGGGCGCCAACTCCGGCGTTCCGGCCAGCACGTACTCCCAGGCAAAGGCCGCGGCCGGGAGAAGCATGAGCAGTTTGCGTCGCGTGATCATGATTGCTTGCCTCCGGGTTGGAGCAGGGGACTGTGCGGCTGGTGACAGGTTTTGCAGACAGCCCCACCCGAATGCTGCGCACTCACCACCTGCGGAAACGCCTTTGGTTTGGCGATGTTTTCTTCATGGCAGCGCGCGCACAACACGGCGGTATCGGGCAGTTGCGGCACTACGGAAGCCGGATCCTCGGCGTGTTTGGCCAGCGCGCCGTGGCAGGCTTCGCAGTTCACGCCCGCGTGCTTGCCGGCTTTCTTCACTTGCAGAACGTCGCCATGGCAGTCTTCACAACTCTGGTGACCGGCATAGGACATCGGCTTGGAGGAAAGCTCGGCCAGCGCGTCGCCGCGGTAGTGGCCATACTGTCCAAAGCTTTTGGGAACGAAGTAGGCTCGCAACAGAAGAAACAGGGCGAGCCCCACGGCGAAAGCTGCCGCAAGCCGGAAGAGATGCTCGGCGTCCTTGATTCTGTTCACGCACACCCCGGGCAGAACCGCGTACCATCATTCTGGGCGGCTCTGAGTGGCTCACACTGTTACAGCAACCTTTGGCGGCGTACAGTGATCCCGCGCACATAGCGTTGTGACAATCGTGAAGCCCGATCCCCGGTTATCCCCGTTCCCAAACGCTTACTCCCACATCGGCACCGGTTCGCCGGAATTCCCAACTGCCGTGCGCCAATTCGAATTGCCCTCAAGTTTTCAAACCATTCTCCGATGTTGCAACCGAAGATGATTGTGCGCGCCAGTTCTACCAATCGTTTCCAAGGCTCGTGGCGAAGCAGCCGGCGTTTTGCGGATGTTCCGCGTTCGGCACGCAACGGCAGAAGCGCGGCGGCCGCTGCAACTGGGAGTCATGATTATGATGGACGAGTTCATCCAGGAATTTCTAGTCGAAGGCGGCGAGTTGCTCGACCAGCTTGACCGTGACTTCGTGGAATTTGAAAAAAATCCCAACTCCAAAGAGTTGGTTGCCAGAATCTTCCGCGCCGTTCATACCCTGAAGGGGACCGGCGGAACCATAGGACTGGAGAAGATCGAGGCGATCAACCATGCCGGCGAAAGTGTCCTTTCCCGCGTCCGCGAAGGTGAGCTCAGTCTGAACGCGGAAATTACTTCTGCCCTGCTCCGCATGATTGACCTCAACCGCCAGCTCTTCGCCTCGCTTGAGAGCACCGGCCAGGAGGGCGAGCATGATCTCAGCGCCGTCCTTCAATCCCTGAATGCAATCCTGGCCGGCAATGAAAAGCCGGGCGCGGTCCCCGATGCCGGGAAAGCCAAATCCACGGCGGCAGACGGACCCAGTCTGCTGGGGGAGATTCTGGTGCAGGGAGGCGCAGTCGCCGAAACCGCGGTGGCCGAAGCTCTGACCCAGCAGCAGGGCGGCGATGTGCGCCCGATCGGCGAAATCCTGGTACAGAACGGGGCGGTGCCGCAAACCACCGTCCAGGACGCTCTGCAGGAACAGCGCGACAGCCGCGAAGATGCCGCCAACAGCAACATCCGGGTAGACGTGAATCTTCTCGACAAGGTGATGAACCTGGTCGGGGAACTGGTGCTGGCGCGAAATCAAGTCCTGCAATTCACCTCGAATCAAAAGGACCCGGCGTTCCTCAGCACGGCGCAGCGGCTGAACCTGATCACCACCGAACTGCAGGAAGGCGTCATGAAGACGCGCATGCAGCCGATCGGAATCATCTGGAACAAGCTTCCCCGCATCGTGCGCGACCTGTCGAATTCGACCGGCAAGTCGGTGCGGATCGAAATGGCGGGAACCCAGACCGAGCTGGACAAAACGATCATCGAAGCCATCAAGGATCCGCTGACTCACATCGTCCGCAACTCGCTCGATCATGGCATCGAGACTCCGGCCGAGCGCCTTGCCGCCGGCAAGCCGGCGCAGGGATTGCTCTTCCTGCGTGCCTTCCATGAAGGCGGACAGGTAAACATCGAGATCTCGGATGACGGCGCCGGACTCGACCTGGATGCGATTCGCACCAAGGCCGTCGAGCGCGGCATTGTGTCGCCGTCCCAGGCCGCCAAAATGAGCGACCGCGAAGCCGCCAACCTGATCTTCCTCGCCGGCTTTTCCACGGCCAGAAAGGTGACCAACATCTCCGGGCGCGGCGTCGGCATGGACGTCGTGAAGACCAACATCGAAAAAATTGGCGGCACGGTCGATATCACCAGCGTGCATGGTCATGGCACCACCCTGAAAATAAAGATTCCTCTCACCCTCGCGATCATTCCCGCCCTGATCGTCACCACCGGCTGCGAACGCTTCGCCATCCCTCAAGTGAGCCTGGTGGAGCTGGTGCGGCTGGAGGGCAAGGCCGCCGACAGCGGCATCGAGATGATCCAGGAGGCCGCCGTCTATCGTCTGCGCGGAAGTCTGTTGCCCATCATCTACCTCAACCGCGAATTGAAGCTGGGCGGCAGCGCGGGCGAGGGCGCCGCGGAGGCCATCAACATCGTGGTCCTGCAGGCGGACGGACAGCAGTTCGGACTGGTCGTGGACGAAATCAACGACACCGAAGAGATTGTCGTCAAGCCCCTCGGCAAGCAACTGAAAGGCATCTCCTGTTTTGCCGGGGCCACCATCATGGGCGATGGCAAAGTCGCCCTGATTCTGGACATCCTCGGGCTGGCGCAAGGCGCCGCGGTGGCGGGCGATTCCCATGAGCATGCCGCCGGCAACGGCAGGGACGCGTCGGAGGAGGCTGCCGGACAACGTGAGTCCTGGCTGCTGTTCCGCGTCGGAGATCGCGGCAAACTTGCGGTTCCACTTTCGCAGGTGTCGCGGCTCGAGGAGTTTGACCCGAAGACGGTTGAAATGTCAGGCAATTGCCAGGTGGTTCAGTACCGCGGAGGAATCATGCCCCTGGTGCGCGTGGCCGATGCCCTGAAGCTTACGGCGCAGGCGGCGCGCGAGGGTCCCATGCAGGTGGTTGTGCATTCCGACGGTGGCCACAGCGTGGGCCTGGTGGTGGACGAAATTCTCGATATCGTCGATCAACACGTCTCCATCACCAGCAAAGCCGGGAATCTCCATCTGCTTGGTTCCGCCGTTATCCAGCAGCATGTCACCGACCTGCTCAATGTACCGGAGCTGGTGATGTCGATGGCCGGCGAAGGGAGAATCGCATGAGCGCGACGCAGCAGCAGTTCTGCACGTTTTACATTCAAGGCCTCCTGTTCGGGGTCGAGGTCGAAACCGTCCAGGAAGTAATCCGGCACCTGGACATGACCGGCGTCCCGCTGGCGCCCGACGTTGTCGCCGGACTGATCAATCTGCGCGGCCAGATCGTCACCGCCATTGATTTGCGCCGCCGTCTCGGGGTGAAGGACCGGGGCGAGGGCGAGTTGCCGATGAACGTGGTGGTGCGCACCGGCGATGGCGCGGTAAGCCTGCTGGTGGACGAAATCGGCGACGTCGTGGAAGTGGAACAGAAAGATTTCGAGGAGACTCCCAACACGCTGGCCAGCACCAGCCGCGAACTCATCCGGGGTGTCTACAAGCTCAACAACGAGCTGCTGCTGGTGCTGAACACACAGCGGTCCGTGAACCTCAGCACATCGGCAGGCGAGAGCGGGCCGGGCGCTAACTGACAGACAATCTGCACACATTGGGGGAAGGAATCATGGCAGCAAAAGGATCGGCAATGGGTCGTACAAACGGCAACGGAGTTTCACATGCCGCGGCAAGTCAAGCGTCTCGCGGCGTTGCCTCTGAATTCGATCGTTCCATCAACAAAGCCGGCTATGTCGACGACATCCCGTTGCCGGTCGTGGTGATCGATTGTGACCACAATATCGATTACATCAATCGCGCCGCGGCGCTGATGGCCGGCATTGCGCCGGAATCATGCGTCGGGCTAAAGATGTGGGATCTGTTCGACTTTGAGGCCTGTCATAACGGTACCTGCGTCGCGGCTCGCGCCATGCGCGAAGGGCGGCCATTGAGTTCAGACGGCGAATACACGGTCAAAGGCCGCAACATTCCCGTCCGTACCTTCGCCTCCCCGCGCTACGACGACCAGAACAAGATCGCCGGCGTCATCCAGGTATTTTATGACAATAGCGAAGACGCCCGCTTCGCCGGCGAGCTCTCCAGACTCGCCAAGGCCGCCCTCGATGGACAACTGCGTGAGCGTGGCAAGACTGAGGAGTTTCAAGGCCGCAATCGCGACCTCGTGGCTGGAATCAATGGCATGCTGGACGCCGTCATCGGGCCTTTGAATGTAGCCGCCGGGTACGTGGAGCGTATCTCCAAGGGCGACATCCCGGAAAAAATCACCGACAACTACAACGGCGACTTCAACACGATCAAAAACGACCTGAATCAGTGCGTCGATGGCTTGGGCGCGCTACGGGAAGCAACCGCCGTTACCCAAAGGATGGCCGAAAACGACTACTCCAAAGCCGTCGATGGAAACTATGTGGGCATCTTCGCCGACTTGGCTGCCGGCATCAACGGAGCTGAGAAACGCGTCCGTCACGTGACGGCAACCATCAAAAAGATCTCGCAGGGAAACATGGAGGATTTGGCGGAATATAAGAAGATCGGAAAGAGGTCGGAGAACGACGAGGTGGTGCCATCGTTGACCGCTATGATGGAAAACATCGGTGCACTAGTCGCCGATGCCGAGACCTTGGAGAAGGCCGCTGTCGAGGGCAATCTCGCGACGCGCGCCGACGCCAGCAAGCACCAGGGCGAATTCCGCAAGGTCGTGCAAGGTCTCAACGATACCATGGACGCCGTGATTGGACCGCTGACGGAAGTCAGCAACATTCTCGACAAACTTGCCGGGGGCGACTTCACTACGCTGGTCACCAGCAAGTATGCGGGAGATTTCGATCTCCTGGCCAACGCCGTAAACACGCTTGCCAAAACCGTGCGCTCGGCCCTGGAACATATCGGACAAAACGTTTCCGCCCTGGCCAGTGCTTCCGAGGAACTCAACAAGGTCAGCCAGTCCATGGGCTCCAGCGCGGATGAGACTGCAACCCAGGCACAGGTGGTTTCGGCGGCAGCCGAACAGGTCAGCAACAACGTGCAGACGGTTGCCACCGGAGCCGACGAAATGGGCGCCAGCATCAAGGAGATCGCCAAGAACACGGCCGAGGCGACGCGGGTTGCCTCCTCAGCGGTTCGCACCGCGGAGACAACCAACGAGACCATCTCCAAACTCGGGCAGAGCAGCGCGGAGATTGGCCAGGTCATCAAGGTCATCACCTCCATCGCTCAGCAGACCAATCTTCTGGCACTCAACGCCACCATCGAAGCGGCGCGTGCCGGAGAAGCGGGCAAAGGTTTTGCGGTGGTCGCCAACGAAGTAAAGGAACTGGCCAAGGAGACGGCCAAGGCGACCGAGGACATCAGCCGCAAGATTGAAGCCATTCAAGGCGATACCAATGGGGCCGTATCGGCCATCGGCCAGATCAGCCAGGTCATCGGCCAGATCAGCGACATCCAGACGACCATCGCCAGCGCCATCGAAGAGCAGAGCGCAACCACCAACGAGATCGGGCGCACCCTGGCGGAAGCAGCCAAGGGCAGCACCGATATCAGCAAGAACATTGGCGGAGTGGCCGAAGCGGCGCGGGCCACCACCGTGGGCGCGATGGACACTTCGAAGTCTGCGCAGTCCCTGGAAAAGATGGCCGCCGAACTGCGCACTCTGGTCTCGCAGTTCCGATTCTAACCGGCGCATTCCAACCGGCGTAGTTCGGGCACAGCCGCGGGAAACTGCTTCGCTCTCCGGCTGTGCTTCCATTCCACGCCGCGAAAGGACGCATCATGCAGGCCTTGATTGTCGACGATTCATCCACCATGAGGAAAGTACTCAAGTCGATTTTGACCACTGCGGGGTTCACCGTGCTCGAGGCGAAATGCGGGGCTGAAGCGCTTGACTGTCTCAAACAAAACCGCGCCGGGCTGGCTCTGTTTGACTGGAACATGCCCGAGATGACGGGGATCGAGCTACTGGGCAAGGTCCGGTCCGATCACAGTTACGACGAAATGAAGATCATGATGGTCACCACCGAAAGCGAGCAACCGGAGATCGCGCAGGCACTCGAAGAGGGCGCGGATGAATACGTCATGAAGCCCTTCACCAGGGAATCGATTCTCGACAAGCTCCAGATCATCGGTTGCATCCAATGAAATACCGGGTCCTGATCGTGGACGATTCTGTCGTGATGCGGCGAATCGTCAAACAATCGCTGGAGAGCGACCCGGAGATTGAAGTCGCCGGCGTGGCGGCGAATGGAAAGATCGCGCTCGCCATGGTGGGCCAGCACACGCTCGATGCCATCACCCTCGACATCGAGATGCCGGAAATGGACGGGCTCGAAACTCTTCGCGAATTACGCGCACGCGGCGTCCGTACGCCGGTCATCATGTTCAGCACCCTGACCGAGCGCGGGGCCCTGGCGACGCTCGACGCCCTGGCCGCTGGCGCCGACGACTATGTCGCAAAGCCGGCGAACGTGGGCAGCGTGCAGGACAGCATGGCGCGCATCCGCCTGGAAGTCGTTCCCAAGATCAAAGCACTCTGCTGGAAAAGCAAGGGATACCGCTGGCCGGTCGCGCCGCAGTCTCCACCTCCATTGGCCGGCGCCCCCGGTTCGCCGCTCCACCCTGAACCTGCGCTCTCCACCCGGGCCGCCGTGCTATCGCCTGCTGCCCTGACGCAGCCGAGAATCGACATCGTGGCCATCGGGACATCGACCGGAGGACCGAACGCACTGGCTGAAGTCATCCCGCACATCCCGGCGGATTTCCCGGTTCCGATCGTGATCGTCCAGCACATGCCGCCAACCTTCACCCGCTTCCTGGCGGAGCGTCTTACGGCCGCTTCCCCGCTGGTCGTGAGAGAGGGAGTTTCCGGCACCCGGCTCGAGCCCGGACAGGCGTGGATCGCGCCCGGTGACTTCCACATGAATATCCGCCGCGAGGAAGGAGCGAACCGCCTGGCCATCTTCCAGGCACCGCCGGAGAACTCGTGCCGGCCATCCGTCGATGTCTTGTTTCGCTCCGTGGCGGAGATCTACCGGGAAAACGCGCTCACCGTGGTGATGACCGGCATGGGACAGGATGGGTTGCGTGGCTGCGAGCACGTCAAAGTTGCCCACGGTCAGGTGATTGTTCAGGATGAAACCAGTTCGGTGGTCTGGGGCATGCCCGGCTTTGTGGCCAAGGCTGGGCTGGCCGACTGCATTCTCCCGCTGCCGGAGATTGCAGACGAAATTGTTCGACGCGTCAACCGGGGACGCCGGGCGTTGCCGTACGCCGCTCCCGCCAGCAGCGTGCGGGAGCGGGCCGAAGCAGGTGCAAAAGGCGGTGAGTATGGGGCTTGAGTCGGAAGAATTTGAGTACCTGAGGCAATTCATGGCGCAGCACTCCGCCATCGTGCTGGACGAGGGGAAAGGCTACCTTGCGGAGTCGCGCTTGGCTCCGCTGGCGTACCGGGAAGGTCTGGAGTCGGCACAGGATCTGGTTGCCCGAATCCGTCGCACCTCGTTTGGGGGCCTGCACCGCAAGGTTCTCGACGCGATGATGAACAACGAAACCTGGTTCTTCCGTGACCATTTGCCATTCGAGGCGTTGCGCCGGGTCATCATCCCGGATTTGATGGCGGAGCGCGCCGCCACCCGGCGGCTCAGCTTCTGGAGCGCGGCTGCTTCCAGCGGCCAGGAGGCCTATAGCATTGCGATGATGATCGCGGAGGAATTCGGAGGGCTGCCCGGCTGGACCATCTCGATCCTTGGAACCGACCTGTCCTCCGCCATCCTGGCGCGGGCGCGCCTGGGCCGCTATAGCCAGCTTGAGATCAACCGGGGCCTGCCCGCAAAGTATCTGACAAAATATTTTGCGCGCGATGGGAACGATTGGGTCCTTGCCCCCGAGATCAGGAGCAAGGTGGAATTTCGGGAGTTCAGCCTCACCGAGCCCTGGCGCACTCTGCCTAAGTTCGATACCGTCTTCTTCCGCAACGTCCTGATCTATTTCGAAGTGGAGAAGAAGCGCGAGATTTTCAGCCGCATTGTGACCGCCATGAAGCCGGACGGTTACCTCATGCTCGGAGCTGCCGAGACGACCTATGGTTTGAGCGATTCGTTTGCCCGGGTCAACTGGGATAAGACCGCTTACTACAGACTAAAAATGTGAGGTGCCTATGTGCGCCGATGTTGACCCACGCCGGTCCGATGCTGCACTCGGTCAATGGTTCCGACCGTTGCCGCTGTTTCAGTGGCAGGCCGAATATTCGGTCAGGATTGGGATTCTTGACCAACATCACAAGCGGCTGTTCGAACTCATGAATCAGTTGCATGACGCCATGCGCCAGCAGAGCGGGCAAGCGGAGCTGGCTGCGATCCTCGACGATTTACTCTGCTACACGCAGATGCACTTCAGCGCGGAAGAGGTTTTGATGGAAGCATTCGGATATCCGGAAACCCTGCCGCACAGGATTGAGCATGATCGCCTGACCCGAATTGTGCTTGAGTTTCAGCAGCAATTTGCGGCCGGCCAGGTACACATCGGAATTCAGCTCATGGAATTCCTGGAGAGCTGGCTCGTCAAGCATATCCTGGGAAGTGACAAGCGATACGTCGACTTCTTTGCCGAGCGCGGCGCAAAGCAGTGATGAACTGCCCTGCCCGGCAGAGCCGCACGCGCCGCCCGTCTGCTTCCTGATCCTCTTCCCGGAATCGCGCGCCACCTTACACCCTGGAGGTTTGGCACGATTGCAGACGCACCCTTGTGGGGCAGACACAAAACAGCTCCGCGCCCCGAACAAAACTTTGCGCAAGAACCGCATGGCGCTGCCGGGTACAGCCTCGCCATGCGGAAACAACCTTGCGCCGCCGCCCGGACCGGGCCGCGGCGGTTAGAACAGATACTTCAGCGAGAACTGGATCAGCCTCGGTGTACCCACGGTTTGATTGATCTCGCCGATTGCGGACCCCGCAGCAACGTTGGCAGTGCTGGATGGGTTCGCGAATGACGGATGGTTGAAGAGATTGAAGAACTCGGTGCGGAACAGCACGTTCTGGTTCTCTCCCAGCTTAAACGTCTTGGCGAGCGTAAAGTCGATATTCGACTGCCCTGGTCCGATGATGCAATTGCGCGGGGAGTCTCCGAAACCGGTGGAACCATCCGAGCCGACCACCGGCGCCGGCCGATAGGCGCTGGGGTTGACCCAGTTTGCAAGCCTGGTGGCGAGGCTGCCCGAATTCAGAGCGTTGTGGCAGCCGTAACCGGGAGCAAAGTTGGCCGTGGAAACAGGGCTGGCCAGTTGATAGGTCGATCCGCCGTTCCCGTCCAGAATCGTGATCGGCTCACCCGATTGCAGGATAATCACGCCGCCAGCTTCCCAACCACCCAGCACATGTCCCGCGAGATCCTGGCGATTGTTCAGGAAAGGCAGGGCATAGTTGAAACTGGTGACCAGGCGATGACGATGATCGAAGTCGGAGAGGCCCCGCGAAGCGCGCGCATTGTTCTGATCATTGACGCGCGTCAGGAAGGCCACGCTGGCCGTGGAGACGTCGTCGATCGACTTGGACCATGTGTAGGCGCTTTGCAGATACAGTCCTTTGGCGAAGTGGTGCGAAAGGCTGGCTTGCAAGGCGTTGTAGTGGGAATCAGAGTTGGGATAGAAAGCCTCGTACGCAGCGGGAGCAATCCCGAGATAGGGCGCCCGCGCCGAGGAATTGGCAATCGTGTTCTGGGTGATCGTGTACTTGGTTCCAGTCGCGGCGGTCAGGCAAGGCGCGGTGGAGTTGCCGCAGGTCAAGGTGATGGGATTGCTGGCGCTGGCCAGAGCCGGTTGGTCCGGATCAAAGGTGGAGCGTAGATGCGTGCCCTTGGTTCCCACGTACCCGAGTTCCGCGACCCAATTTCCACCAAGCTGGTGTTGTATCCCAAAGTTCCACTGCTGCGTGGTGGGCACAATCCAGTGCAGGGGAACGCTGAGAGAAATGTAGTTGATGGCGGTTCCGGAGAACATTGGGCCTCCGGTCGTGTCACCGCCCGCAAAGCCTTGGAAAAAACTCGGCGTCGGCAGGAAGGAAGTGTCAACCTTACCCAACGGTGGTGTCCCGGCGAAGAGGCTGGCCATGGTTCCCGGCGAACCGCCGACTACGAGCACCGGATAAAACGGAGCCGTAAATGACAGGTTGTCCACGCCGCCAATATCCTCGCGGACGCTGTAGATGCCGTAGCCGCCGCGAACGACCGTGCTGGGATCTCCAGGCAAGTTATAGGCAAAACCAATTCGCGGCTCCAGCACGGTGGCGAACTCGCTATTCAAGGCGGCTTTGTTCAGGGTGCCGCTGAAGCCCGGAGTGTTGTACTGACTCACGCAACTTGGATACACGAATGGATCGCCCATCGTATTGGCATTCTGCGGATTCGCGTTGCCCAAGTGGCAGAGTTTGTCGTAGGCCGCACCCACCCACTCCGTGCGCAGCCCCAGGTTCAGAGTCAAATTTGAGGTGACCCGGTAGTCGTCCTGCACAAAGACGGCAAAACCGGGGATATGGTAATCATGATTCGCCGCGCCGCCGCCGCCCTCGCCAAATGCCGGTTCGCCCAACAGGAAGTTCTGGAAATAATTGAGGGTCGCATCGGCCCCGGGGGTGAAGTACAACAGACCATTGTCCAGCACAGGAAGGTTGCGGCGAATGGAAGTGCGGTCGACTTCACCGCCGAAGCGCAAGGCGTGCGGGCCGTGCGTCCAGCTGACCGTATCCAGCCAGACCAGGGAGTCCGATAACGCCGATTGAAGCTGGTTGGGGAAGGGGCCAATCTGCAATCCGTTGCCGAACTGGAAGCGATACATGTCTGGCGCGCCGGAGCCGTTTTTGATGCCCAGTTCGCTCGCCGAAGCTCCGGGGACGGGAACGTTCTGCAGCGAATCGCTGATCACGTTCACGCCGAAACGAAACTCGTTGAGCAGGGCAGTGGTGAAGGCGTGAGTTTCCGCGATGCTGCCGAAGCGTCCCCGCAACGGGATTGCAAGGGGGAAGTTCAGGTTGCCGGGAGAAGGCGGGAGGCCCGTCTGAGTCTGCAGGTTATCGGCGCCGAACGGTTCGTAGGTTTCAGCGTCCGACCAGAAGAAGCGCTCGGAGACATGATCCTTGCCATGGTTGAATTCACGGTCCCAGTTCGCTGTGAACTGATCGTCGTTATACCAGCCCGGGTTGGTGAGCGTCAGTGTACCGTCGAGATTGCCGGGTGTTCCCGCCACGGTGGGAATCAGGTAGCCGCCAGGGCTGGCGCCGAACTGATTGCCCTTGGCGCTCAGCAAATTTACGGCTACCGGATCCAGTCCGCAAGTCGTGTTGTTCGGGTTGACCTTGATATAGGAAGGCAGGCCGCCGGGGAAGAATGTGCTGACCAGATTCTGGCAGGAGCGCACCGACGGCAGCACTGGAACCTGCGCGTCGCTGATATAGGTTCCCGGTGAATCGGCGCTGCGCTGGCGCGTGCCCTGATAGTTCAGGTAGAAAAATCCCAGCTTGGCTTTCGCGCCAATCGGTCCCCCGAAATCACCACCGTAGATGTTCTGCTTAATCCCAATGTCACCTAGGAAGTAGTCCTTCGCGTCCAGACTGGAATTGCGAAAATACTCCCAAAGAGCCCCATGAAATCTGGCCGCGCCGCTCTTGAAAATGGCGTTAATGTTACCGCCACCATTGCGGCCCTGGGTAGCGTCATAGAGACTGGTGCCAACCTTGAATTCCTGAATAGAGTCGGGGTTCGGAACCGGCGTGAAGGTGAGTTCTCCGAAGGCGTAGTCAGAGGCCGAAATGCCCTCGATAAGATAGTTGTTGTTATCCTCTCTACCACCATTGACGTTGATGCGCACAACCCCGCGGCCCAAAGCGGCAGCGCTGTTCAAGTCCGAAGATGCGCCTGCCGAGAGGTCGAGCAATTGCTGAAAGTTGCGCGTGGCCAGCGGCAATGAGGTGATGGTAGTAGTGCTGATGGACTCGCCCGTGGTGGCGTCCGAGGTGTCAAGCGGAGCCACTTCCGAGTGAACCTCAACCTCCTCTTTGACGGCTGACAGCTTCAGCACCGCCGTCAGGCGGGTGGTTTCCGTAATCCGAACCACAACTCCATCGATCTTCGTCAAGGCGAATCCCTCGGCGCTCACTTCAATCGAATACGTGCCGACTGGCAGAAGAAGGGCATTGAATAGGCCCGCATTATCCGATTTCAGTTGGCGGATGGCTTGTCCCGTAGCCTCGCTGACGACACTAACTTTGGCGCCCGCAAGAACTCTTCCGTGTGCATCCTGCAATGTACCGCTGATGGCGCCGGTCGCGCCTCCCTGGGAGAAAAGCAACGCGCTCAAAGACAAAATAAATACGGCAATTACCGCAAATTGTTGTAAGCACTTCACGGGACGCTCCTTAGTTTTTGGTCTTCACAATCGGATGGGTGCTAAACCTACATACCCTGCGAACGGTTGTTGCGGATCAACTTCCGAGCTCACCGTGCATGGCTCGAAAAACAGTTAAACCATTTACGGGCGATTTCTAAATTTTGTCAACAAATGCTTTTGGAATAATGCGGGCGCATCAGGCAATCCAATGCATTCCGACGTTGCCGTTTCGGATACAAGTCGAGCCGGCTCCGCAAGGAAGACATGTACTCGATCGGCGTTCGTATGTATATACACAGAGTCTGGGAAAGCGCCGAAAAACATCGGAAGCGAAAACGCATGGTTGCGCCAGTGGCACGGCCAAAGCGCGGCAATGCAGCGGACAATTGAACTGTACGAAGAGTTGCAGAGGAATGCTCCGCAACTTTCACTTCGCATATTCATGCACGTTGCATATTTATGCGTTTTGCAAATTCATGACGAATGGCATCTTTACTTGTCCGGGGAACATACACAGGCGGCAAATGCCTTGCCTGTATGATTTGCTAACGCGCATACGTACAGCGGCCAGAACGGTGTAAGTTCGGAAGAGCGGTCGCCCACATAGTAATTGCGGATGTACTCCTGGCTTACCTCGGTCTTCACGCCGCGATCGCGTTCGAACTCCACGATCAATCTCTTCACCGTCGCGGGCGAGAATTGGGCTTCATGGTACGTCTGAGCAAAGTTGTACTCTCTAGCCCAGTCCGCGGCGACGCCGGTCTGATTGGAAGCCGCAATCACCTCGTAATTCTGCAACCCTGCGGTGGACCGGTTGATACGAGCCACCGTGAATGACGGGTTGTTGCCATCAACCGGCGAGATGGAGGAAACCATTTTGACGGCAACACCGGGCTGGGGCGAGACCTGCGGACCGCTGCTCCGGGATTCCAGGAGACGCATTTCATCCATATGGGTGTGCGCGAAGATCCCCAACCGGATGACGTCGGCGTACTCGATCATCAGTTCGGCCATCCTGTCCGAAGATAAAAACATTTCAGGCGTCTGGCTGCCGCAGACATCCTTGATTTTTGCAACCGTCGAGTACGGATCGACGCCCGGCGGGATGTGACCTATCACCCATGCCCTTTGTCCCAATCGCCGCGCCTCTGCCAGCTCTTCCTGTAACCACGCCATTTCCGCATTGCCCGCAGCGGGGTCGGACTTGCCGGCGCAAGTCCTGTACTTGGGAGATAGAAAAAGGTCATTGACAACGATGAGGCGGGTATCTCGCATGGGCGCTGCCATGGTGACGCTGTAGTAACCGCCGCGGCGAAACACCTGGAGCACATTTCGCTGTTGCGATGGAGACAGACCCGTGGCTACGATGCTGCCGGCCTGGGCAAGAAACTCGCTTCCGGCATCAAGCCGGTAGTCGTCGCAGGCGGTGTCGTTATTGCCCAGGGCCACATAGACGGGCACGTCTGGAAACGAAGCACGCAGCTCTTCCATCACAAAGCTCAAGGTTTTCAGGACGAAGGCTTGATACTCACTCTGCGTCGAACCGGGAAACAGAATTGTGTACCTGCAGAAAAAGGCGTGGGCGATCAAATCGCCGCTCACCGCCATGAATTTCGCATCGGGTTGTCTCAACCTCATAGCCCCCAGGCTGGAGCGCAGAAGGGTGTATGGTGTGTCTACGCCGCGCGCCTGGCAAGCCCCTTGCAGCGCCGCGAATGCCTGCGGTTGATTGGGTGAAGGCCGAGCCGACAGGATTGCCTCCCACTGGCTCACTGAAGCATCCGCAAGTTGACGCACTTTCTCGGGATCGTGAAAGGGATCGAAGTGAATGTCGCTGACCAGGAGCGCAGGGAACGTAGGATTCCCGGCATTCGCGGCGTCGGTGGAGCGTTGCCGCTGTCCGTCCGGGGAGGAGGAAACCGGCTGCGCCTGGCCACCGCTGGCCAGTGGGCAAGCGGCGAGAACCAGAAGCCATAGCCAAAAGGAAATTTGCATCCCGAAGAACTTACGAATGGACATCATCGGCGCTCCTTTGCTGCCAGAAGTCAGGGTCCGGCGAGCCGGTACTAAGCAGGATATCCTCCGCCGCCAGTAAGCAGCATCTCATAGTTCCAGGGTTGTCCATGGTTGAAGCAGACGAGCCACCCGATTGGTAATGGTTGGTATCAACATTTTGGATAGGAACGGATAGGTTTCCATGGTCTGCCGGAAGTTACAACGGCCCAGCAGGAGAGGACACGCAAGAAGAATCTTGAGTCGCAGCGCATGATATAATTTCGAAATTCCGGACCCCGGAATGTTCAAATCCCGATAGGGAGAGTCTTACGGCCATGGAACCAACTCCCGACATCGAGAAGAAGAAGCGGAGCCATCCCGCGACTCGAGAAGCGTCGTTGCGCCCAGCAACATTTCTCCCAGAAAAGTTGAGAATCCTTGATCAAGCGATCGCTACCTTCGATCCCCGTCTCATTCTAACCAAGCTGTCGGTTGGAAAAAGCAGCCGCGCATACCTGGCGGGCGAAACCATATTCTCGCAGGGAGAGCCCGCCGATGCGGTGTTTTACGTCCAGAGCGGCGTGGTAAAACTTACCGTTGTGTCCAAGAGTGGAAAAGAAGCTGTTGTCGCACTCCTCGTGGAAGATAGCTTCTTTGGCGAGGGATGCCTGGCTAGCCAATCTCTCCGCATGTCGACCGCAATCGCAGAGCACCGCAGCACCATCATCCGCGTGGAGCGGTCTGTGATGGTAAACCTGCTGCATAAGGATGCGGAGTTCGCTGAACGTTTTCTCGCCTACCTGCTTACCCGCAACCTCCGCATGGAAGCCGATCTTGTGGACCACCTCTTCAACTCCAGCGAGAAACGGCTCGCTCGACTTCTTCTGCTGCTCGCCAACTTTGGGCAGGAGTCCGCGCCGGTACCAATCATCGCCAGGATGAGCCAGGAGACGCTCGCCGAAATGATTGGCACAACCCGCTCCCGCGTCAGCTTTTTCCTCAATCGATTCCGGGAACTTGGTTTCATCGATTACAGTAACGGCGGCATGAAGGTGAACCGCTCGCTGGTCAGCGTCGTCCTGCACGACTAATGGCGGAGTTTGATTTCCCGCGCCGTGCCGCTCAAGAGCATTCCTGCTCAATTTAGATGGATCGCTACTTTCCGATGCAGAAGGTTGAGAAGATCAAATGCAGAATGTCATCGGTCGTGGTTGCGCCCGTCATTTCATCCAGCGCGCGCAGCGCCTGGTAGAGATCGAGCAACACCATCTCGTGCGGGATCGCGTTCTGCACCGAAGATGCGGCGGCCACCAGGGCTGCAAGCGACGATTGAATCTGGCCTTGCTGCCGCAGGTTGGTCAGCATCGCTCCTCCATCCGCGCCCGCGCTCCCGCGCACCATGTGCAGAATCTCTGCCCGCAACCCGGCGATGCCTTCGCCGGTCACGGCTGAGGTTCGAACTGTCGGCAGGTTCGCCACGGGTTTCTGCTCGCGGCTCGCTGCCAGGTCCACCTTGTTGCACACTACGATGGCCGCGCGTCCTGCAACGTCGGCGAGGAGTTCGCGATCCACGCCGTCCAGTTCGGCGCTGGCGTCCAGCACCACCAGGACAAGGTCGGCATCGGCCAGCGCTTCCATGGATTTACGAATGCCAATGTCTTCGGCTTCGTTCAGGGCCTCGCGCATGCCCGCCGTGTCCACCAGCCGCACGGGAATTCCTCCCAGCGCCACGGTCTCCGTCACCGGATCGCGTGTTGTCCCCGGAAGCGCGGTCACAATCGCGCGCTCGCGTTCCACAAGTTGGTTGAACAGGCTTGACTTGCCCACATTCGGACGGCCCACAATCGCCAGCGTCCATCCCTCGTGTACCAGCCTGCCAAAAGCGAAGCTTGCTTCCAGACCGCGCAGCAGCGTGCTCACCTCATCCATCGCGGCCAGCACTTGATCCGCCGGCATCACGGCGACATCATCTTCGGCAAAGTCGATGCCCGCTTCGAGCTCCGCAATCAGCGCGACCAGTTTCTGCTTGGCCGGCAGCAGGACGCGCGAGAGCGATCCTTTCAACTGCCGCGCCGCGACCTTTGCCTGGTACAAAGTCTGCGAATCGATCAGATCCCGCACTGCCTCAGCCTGGGTCAGGTCCAGCCTTCCGTTCAGGAAAGCGCGCTCGGTGAACTCCCCCGGCTCGGCCAGCCGGGCCCCTTGCGCAATCGCCATCTCCACCACGCGGCGCAATACCACGGGCGAACCGTGGCAACTGATTTCGACAACCTCATCGGTCGTGTAGGAGTGCGGCGCCTGAAACCAGGTCCCCACGACTTCATCGATGCGCTCGCCAGTTTCGATCTCCACCAACTCGCCGAACAGCGCGCGGCTCGCCTCCAGGCTCCGTTCCCCGGACAGATGCAACATCCGCGCGGCGATGGTCTTTGACTCCGGGCCGGACAAACGGACGACGCCGATCCCGCCGCGGCCCGGCGCTGTTGCAATGGCTACGATGGTGTCGTCCAGATGCACGCCACGCTCCTCCCGGGCAGGTTCGAGCGCCGGACTCCGGCGCAGCGGAAACAGCCCCGCTGCGATCTTCTCATCGAATCGCAACGGGGCTCAAATGGATCGCTCGTTCTTGATTTGTCTTATCTTCGCTGCCGTCCGCTGGACCGCCCGCCGGACCGTCCCGCGGTGACGGGCGCTGCCGGAGCCTTGCCCTTGTAGCTCTTCGGATACACAACCAGATGCCGCGCCGGACCTTCGCCTTCGCTCTCGGTCCGCAGCTCTTCCACGCCGGCCAGCGCAAGATGCACAACCCGGCGCTCGCGGCTGTTCATCGGGCCAAAGGCGTACGGCACACCGGTCTTTTGAACCTTTTCGGCCGCTACCTTTGCCGCCATCACAAGCTCATCGTTTCTAGCCTGGCGGAATCCCATGGAGTCGAAGCTGATCCGGTCATGCTCGTCCAGCATGTCGCCCACCGATTCCACGGTGATCATCTCCAGGGCGTGCAGCAGTTCTCCGCCGCGAGCCACCAGCAAGGAACTATCCGGACCGGAGAAGTCCACCAGGATCGCCGGCCTGTCCCACTCCGCTCCCTGATTCAGCGGCGGGTCCACCGCAATGCGGTACTTCACGCGGAAACCGCCAAGCCGGACAATGTTGTTCAGCAATTCATTGATTTGTTTTGCCGCCGCTATTTTTTCTTCGATTGCCATCGCTGCTCCTCGCCGGTTACCGCTTCTTTTCTGCTGCTTTCAGGGCTCGTTTCTCCGCCATTACGCGCATTTCGCGTCCCATCTCCGTCTGGTTCATGATCGTCTGCTGAACAATCTGCACCACCGTTCCCGTAATAATATACAGGCCCAGTCCGGAGGCCACCGACCAGGTGAACAGGCCAATCATCACCGGCGTCATCATGTTCATCATTCTCTGCTGTTCCTTGCTCATGCCCGTGGCCGGCATCATGCGCTGCATGGCGAACATCAGCAGGATCGTCGCAATCGGAATGATGTGGAAGTGATCCGGCGCCGAAAGATCGGCCAGGTAGAGCCAGCCCGCATGCCGTAATTCAATCGCGTTTTTCAGCATTGTATAGAAGGCAAACAGGAACGGCATCTGGATGATCAGCGGAAGGCATCCGCCGATGGGGTTTACGTCGTGCTCCTTGTAGAGTGCGGCGACTTCTTTCTGCATGTCCCCACGGCGCGGATCATCCATCTTGTACTTTTTGTACTTCTCCTGGATCTGCTGCATCTGCGGCGCGACTTTCTGCATTTTCATCGACGACTTGATCTGCGAAATTCGCAACGGCAGCAGGGCTGCGTTGATCAGGACCGTGACCAGGATGATGGTCCAGCCCCAGTTGGAGGTCCAGTGCTGCTGGGTCCAGCGCACCCAGGCAAACAAAGGCCGGCCGATGAATCCGAAGAAACCGAAATCCAGGGTGCCACGCAGATCCGTGCCGTTGGCGCTGCGCACGGTTTCAAGCACGTCCACCGCCTTGGGCCCGGCAAACAGCCGCACGCTGGACGGCGCGCCCAGAGTTCCGACGGCAACGCCGAGTACCTCCGCCTTCACCTTCTCGCCCTGCGGGTTGGCCGGGTCTTTTGCAATCTCGATGGCGTTGCGCAGCTCGGCAAAGCTGGCGTTCTGCGGCTGCTCGGGAAGAAACACGGCGCCAAAATATGCGTCGGAGGCGCCAACCCATTGGAAGTTCCCCGTCTGCACCCGTCCTCCGCTGATGGAATTGCCCTTTTTGTCCAGCTTCAGGCGCTTCACATCGTCGCCGGTGGCAAGGAAATCCAAATGCTGCTCGGCATAGCTCGGCAACCCAGTGGCGTCGCCAAATCCCGCGGGCCATGCCGGTAGAGCCGTCAAATAGATTCCGCCCTGGCGCACGCTCGTTCTCACTCCGACAACATAGCTATGGTCGAAGTGGAACTCCTTCTTTACCACCAAGTCCCCATTGGCGTACTCAAACGAGAGATCGGTCGCCGAGCCTGCACTGCCTCTCTCGCTGGCAACGTAGAGCACCGTGTTCAGCCTCTCGCGCAGCGGCTCATCCCAGCTCCAAAGCGCAAGAGGATGGCCATACAGCGCTCCGGCCTGGGCGTGCACCAGCTCCAGCTCGTGGCCGCCCTCGTCCTTGTACTTCTTCAAAATCCAGCTCTTGACCAATCCGCCGCGGTTGGTGAAGGTGATGCGGTAGAGATCGTTCTCCACCACCGTGGTGCTCTCGCTGGCGGCCTCCAGCGTCGCCAAGGCCCCGGTTGCCGCCGGGATGGCGGGAGCCGCACTCGGGTTGCCTGCCGCGGTTGCCGGAGCCGGGATATTCCTGGCCGCCTGCTGCTGATTCAACTGCTGCTGCGGCTTGATGAAGTACTCCTGGGCCAACAGCAACAATACGATCGTGAAGGCAAAAACAAACATCACGCGCTTGTCGATGCCGGGTTGATTATGCGGATTCTGGAACTCGCTCAAGGTAGTATGCCGATCTGCGCGGTCGCTGCCGCCAGTTTAGTTTCACCGTTCTGACCATGCGCGTCCGGTCTCCGCCGGTACGCGCGCCTTGGTTCTAATGGGTGCGTGCCGCAGCTACTTCCCGGGCGCAGCGGCAACCAAAATGTTCCGGAACCGGATCCAGTCCGCGCCCACCCAGAGGGTGACAGCGCAATAGGCGCCAGAGCGCCAGCAAAGTTCCGCCCAGCGCTCCATGCCGCGTCACCGCCTCGGCCGCATAATCCGCACAGGTCGGCGTAAAGCGGCAGGCAACCGGCAACTGGGGTGAGACGTAGTCCTTATAGATGGCCAGCATCCTCAGCAAGAGTTTTCTCATCTGCGCCGTGCCTCCTGCCGTTCGTTCTTCGCCGCCGGCGCCGCGCAACTCCGCCGGATCACGCGGAACGCCCGCTCGATCTCCTGCGAAATCTCCGCGAAGTCCGCAAGCAGCAAACTTGTCTTCGGGTTGATCACCACGTCCACTGCGCCGGTGACCCCTTTCAGCATCTGAAAGTGGTGCCGGACCGCCTCCCGCGTGCGTCTCCGCATGCGGTTGCGTTCGACCGATCCGCCCAGCGCCTTGGACACCGTAAAACCCACGCGCACAGAGCCTTCTCCTTGCGGGCGCAGCGCCCGGGCCGTCCCGGCCTCGTCCGGCTCGGGAACAGCTTCCGCTAGGGTCCGCAAGTAAAAGACGGTCATGTTCCCGGAAAAGTGGCGCCGCCCCTGCTGATACACCCTTTGAAAGTCCAAGTGCTTCAGCAAATGCGCGGTCTTCGGGAAACTGCCTTTCGGTGTGTCGCTCACGCTGTTGTCCGCGGCGTTCCGGTTCCTGATTTTTCCCCTGTCAGCCGATTCCGTTTTCAGCGCTGCCATAGGTCAGCCAGCCTGCTCTGCCGGAATGGCTGCTTCACGGTTTGGGAGTGGGCCAGGAACGGGCGTGGTCCTGGGTTGGTTAATCGCGAAATCCGGGGCTGACGGAGACGCGCTTGCGTCCCTTTGCGCGCCGGCGCGACAATACGGCCTGGCCGCTCTTGGTCTTCATGCGCTGCCGGAATCCATGCACTTTGGCACGGTGACGGCGATTGGGTTGAAAAGTCCGCTTAGGCATTTGACTGACTGCTCCTGCTTCAAGAAATATCGATGAGCAAAGGGCAAGTATAAATGAAGGAAGCCCCATAGGCCAAACCGCCCAGTTTGATTCAGTCATCCCCGGTGCCAGTTCACCCATTTTTTCTTGCCCAACTCTGCACCCTCTCCGTTGCATTGGTTAATTTACCTCTTGACGAAGTGCCATCAAAAGGCGCAAAAGTGAGAACACTTCGTCGCAAGAAGTGTTCGGAGCTGTTCCGTCCAGGCCCTGCATTCGTGCTAGTATCCGTTTGCGGCTACTATGTCATAGGCCTGCCCTACCTTGAGTGCAAGTGGTGGTGCAAGCTCCACGCCCACCAGTTTTGCAGGACTGTTCATCGTGCCTGTGCTGTTGCATCTGTTCAGCGACGACATTTTACAATCCGTCCAGCCAAGCCTCAGCAGGGCCACCACCTTAGCATTTCCACAAAATGCAAGGCAGGGAACTTCGCGGGCTTGAGTGAGGACAGTGGCCGGTACATGTCAACTTTGGTTACCTCAGCTCCCAACCCGTGGATACAGATCCTGGATGCCCTTGAAAAGAAGGTCAACCGCCACTCCTACGACACCTGGTTCAAGCCCACGCGCTTCAGCCATGACGCCGATGGCAAACTCTTTGTCGCCGTGCCATCGCCTGAGTTCTGTACCATTGGAGAGCGTTACAACGACCTGATTCTCGAGGCGATCGAAAATCTCGGTCTTACCTACGACGATGTCGAGTTTGTCACCGCACCTGCAGAGTCTGAAGCGGCTCCCGTGGCTGGGGTGGTTCGCCATAATGGCGGTTTAAACTTGTCTTCCTCACGTCCGGCGGCGCAGTCGCGCTTTGATTTCGATGGTGCGGCGCAACTCAACCCGCGCTACACCTTCAACGGTTTTGTCATCGGCAGTGGAAACCAGTTCGCCCATGCCGCTGCCCTGGCCGTCGCAACCGCACCCGGCAAGGCTTACAATCCGCTGTTCCTTTATGGCGGCGTGGGCATGGGAAAGACGCACCTGATGCAGGCCATCGGCCATGAGGTCAAACTGCGCCAGCCTGACAGCTCCATCGTCTATCTCTCCACTGAGAAGTTCACCAACGAGATGATCAACTCCATCAAGCACGATAAGATGGTGAGTTTCCGCGATCGTTTCCGTGGTGTCGATGTGCTGCTGATCGACGACATCCAGTTTCTTGCCGGTAAGGAGCGTACTCAGGAGGAGTTCTTCCATACCTTCAATGCGCTCCACGACACCAACCGTCAGATCGTCATCGCCAGCGACCGTCCTCCCAAGGAATTGGCTGAAATTGAAGATCGCCTCCGTTCCCGTTTCGAGTGGGGATTAATTGCCGACATTCAGCCGCCTGACCTTGAAACCAAGATTGCCATTTTGCAGAAGAAGGCTGAAACCGAGCACATCATGCTGCCCGACGATGTCTCCCACTTCATCGCCAGCAACATTCGTAGCAACGTGCGTGAACTGGAAGGCGCGCTCATCCGCCTGCTTGCTTATGGTTCCCTGACCGGTGCGGAAATCAACCTGGCGACTGCCCAGCAGGTTCTCAAGAACATCATTGACCAGCAGAGCCGCAAGGTTACCATTGAGGCCATCCAGAAAGCGGTAAGCGAGCAGTTTGGCCTGCGTATTCCCGAAATCAAAGCAAAGAACAACTCCCGCCAGATTGTTTTTCCTCGCCAGATCGCCATGTATCTCTGCAAGCATCTCACCGAGGCCTCGCTACCCGAGATCGGCCGCCAGTTCGGCGGAAAGCATCACACGACCGTCCTGCACTCGATCGAGAAGATCAATATCCAGCGCAAGGATGACAAGGATTTGAACCGGATGCTCAATAAACTCACAGAGCAACTGAGCAACTAAGTCCAAGCCTGGGGCGCACTTCCAATGTCCCCGGGCGTTTCTTTGCCTTTCTCCCGCCTGTGGATTCTCTGTGTGTACGGTGCAGAACTCAGCCAACTTCTCCCATGCTCCCTCTTTTATCCGCCAACCAGCCCGGCGCACAGCCCTCTTCTACGCCCGGATTTCCTCCGTAAGACGATAAAAGTAAATAGATTTTCTACTTTTTCCACTTTTCCACCCGTCCTACTGTTACTGCTGGTATTTCTTCTTTTTCAAACTGGTTTTAGAGCAGTAGCAAACCCTTCTGCAAAACTTCCCCTCCCGTCGAAAATAGCAGCAACTGGCCGACCCGATGAAACCGCTGTGCGGCCTGCGTGCAAACCGGGGAAGCCGTCTTCATCTCCGCCGTTCCCCGCCGCGTTGTTTCCTGGAAAAGTTCCCTTCCCAACCAGTTCTCGCCCTCTGGTAACGAACAGTGATAGATTTTTCTATGTCGTTTATCTTTGGCTTTTTCAAAGGAGCTACGATTACTGCTGGTTTCTGCTGGCATTAGTTTGATATAAGTGCAAGTTGTAGCTAGCGAAAGGTTTTGGGAGCATATGCCAGAGACAGCGATCGCTCAAGGAACCACTATGGAGATCACGGTCAGCAAAGCCGATCTACTAAAGGAACTCACTGCGACCCAGGGCGTGGTCGAGCGTAAGACGACCATTCCCATTCTGTCGAATTTTCTTTTTGAAGCTGCCGATGGTGAGTTGACGATCACGGCCACCGACCTGGACCTGAGCCTGCGCACCAGTTGCGCCGCCACGGTCAGGAAAGACGGAGCCTGTACCATTCCCGCCCGCAAACTCTACGACTATGTAAAGTTGCTCGGAGACGGCGACATCAGTATCAAGCTACTGGAGAACCACTGGGTCAACATCCGCGCCGGCCGCTCCATCACCAAGATGGTGGGCATGGCGCGCTCCAATTTCCCCAGCGTGCCAGTCTTTCCCATGAACAGCGTGGCAAAGATCCCCGCGCAGACATTCCGCAACCTGATCGCAAAGACAGTCTTCGCCATTTCCAATGAGGAATCGCGCTACACCCTGAACGGCGCGCTGCTGGTGCTGAAGCCTGAATCCATCACCATGGTTGCCACCGACGGACACCGTCTGGCGCACATCGTGAAGGAAGGCCTTTCATTCGACATCACAGGCGAGCTGAAGACCTTGATCCCACGCAAGGCAATGGTTGAGTTGCTCTCCCTCCTGGGAGCGCCTGATATCGAATTTGTGGAGTTCGCCAAGGATGACTCCACGCTGTTCTTCCGTCTTGGCTCCCGCCTGCTCACTTCGCGCCAGTTGACCGGCCAGTTCCCCAATTACGAGGCGGTGCTGCCCAAGGAACACAACAAGAGCGTCAGCGTGCGTACCCTGGACTTGCAGGCCGCTATCTTGCGCGTCGCCCAGTTCGCCGACGAACGCTCGGGCGCCATCAAAATGCGCTTTGAGAAAAACGAGCTGCGTGTTTCCTCCTCCTCCACCGAGACCGGCGAATCAGAGGACTCGATTGAAACCGACTACAACGCCGAACCTCTGGCTATCGGATTCAACTCCCAGTACTTGCTCGAGTTCCTGAAGGCCACGGACAGTGAGAGTGTGCGCATCGAGTTCAAAGATTCCCAGTCCGCCGGCCAACTCCGTCCTGAAGGCGTGGAAGACTACAAGTATCGCTACGTCGTCATGCCGATGCGAATCTGAGAACAGCCCTGGAAGGCTTGAGTAGAAATCCATCCTTCCCATCTCCCGGACGAAACCCCAGGGGCTCTGCGAAGACTGTTCATCTCGCGTCATAACGGTGATTTCGCATCCGCCGGCAGGTTGAGTCTGCCCTCCACCACTGCCGGATCACGATACCCGTAAAAGCTTGACCTGGATATCCCAACCCTCTTCCGCTGTCCCGCGCTTGGTCGCTTTTGAAGACTCTTCGCACGCTCTTCCCCGCTCCCATAACAAGCATCCCTAAATCCCAATATTTCAATCGCTTACGGACACTCAAGGAAACCCGTTTTGTGTTAAAATGAATCCAGGTTGCAGTACCTCCAGATGACGACGATTCAAACCGGTCATTCAGCGCAGCCGCGATCATTGAGCACCATCAGTCCAATCGACGTAAGTACCCTGTATTTGCCGTCCCTGCTGCTTCAGGCGCGCTTCCCTGTTGCCTGAGACGCCACCGAACTCCTGGAAATAACCAAATGTCCTTCGAACCAACCACTGCCGAAACCGGGAAAGAAACGAATCTCCACGTGGAAACACTGAACAAAAAAACCGCGACCACAGCCGAATCCGGTTACACCGCCGATTCGATCAAGGTTCTCGGTGGTATGGAAGCTGTCCGCAAGCGTCCCGCCATGTACATCGGATCCACCGGTGAAATCGGGTTGCACCATCTCGTCTATGAGGTTGTCGACAACTCGGTCGACGAAGCACTGGCCGGATACGCCAGCAAGATTGACGCGATCATTCATCTCGACAACTCCATCACCGTCATCGACGATGGTCGTGGAATTCCCGTGGATGAAATGGACGTGGACGGTGAGCGTCTGACCGCGGCCCAGGTGGTGATGACCATGCTGCACGCCGGGGGAAAGTTTGACAGCTCGACCTACAAGGTTTCCGGCGGCCTGCACGGTGTTGGCGTGAGCTGCGTCAACGCGCTCTCCGAGCAACTTGATCTCGAGATCTGCCGCGACGGCGCCATTTGGGAGCAGGAGTATTCCGAGGGAATTCCCACCACCAAGCTCATCAAGACCGGCACCACCAAGCGCCGCGGCACCAAGGTCCACTTCGTTCCCGACCGCACCATCTTCACCGTGACCGAATACAACTATGACACCCTGGCGAATCGTCTGCGCGAACTCGCTTTCCTCAACAAGGGCTTGCTCATCACCCTCACCGACGAGCGCACCACCGATCAGAAGACCGGCGAGGCCAAGCACACTGAGTTCAAGTTCAGCGGCGGCATCGCCGAGTTCATCAAGCATCTGAACAAGGGCAAGAATGTTCTCCACGAAAAACCAATCTACATGGAGTCGGAAAAGCCCGAACTCTCCTGCGAAATCGGCTTGCAGTACAACGATTCCTACAGCGAAACTCTTTTCAGCTTCGCCAACAACATCAACACGGTCGATGGCGGGACGCATCTCCAGGGCTTCCGCTCCGCTCTCACCCGCACCATCAATGCCGCTGGCCAGTCGCTCGGCCTGTTCAAGGATTTGAAGGAGAATCTCTCCGGCGACGACGTGCGTGAAGGATTGGTCGCCGTGGTCAGCGTCAAGCTGCCGCAACCGCAGTTTGAGGGCCAGACCAAGGGCAAGCTCAACTCGGATATCGCAGGTCAGGTGCAGGCGTTTATCAACGAACGCCTTGGCGCATTCTTCGAGCAGAACCCGCAGATCGCCCGCAAGATCATCAACAAGGCCATCGATGCCTCGCGCGCGCGTGAAGCGGCCCGCAAAGCCCGTGATCTTACCCGCCGCAAGGGTGTGCTCGACAGTGGCGGCCTTCCCGGCAAACTGGCCGATTGCTCCGAACGCAATCCCGATCGCTGCGAGGTTTACCTGGTCGAGGGCGAGTCCGCCGGCGGCACCGCCAAGCAGGGACGCGACCGCCGCTTCCAGGCCATCCTGCCCCTTCGGGGTAAGATCCTCAACGTCGAGAAGGCGCGCTACGACAAGATGCTCGGCCACGAGGAAATCCGGGTCATGATCACCGCATTCGGTTGTGGCATCGGCAAGGATGACTTCGATGCTTCCAAGCTGCGCTACGGAAAAATTATCCTGATGACCGATGCCGACGTCGACGGCTCGCACATTCGCACCTTGCTGCTCACATTTTTCTTCCGCCACATGCAGGAGCTCATCAAGCGCGGCAATATTTTCATTGCGCAACCGCCGCTTTACCGCATCAAGAAGGGCCGCTTCGAGCAGTACATCAAGAACGACGCTGAGTTTGTACAGGTCATGATCAAGCGCGCCTCGGACGGCCTGGTGGTGCGCAACAGCGCATGCAAGGGACCCAACGAGCAGGCCAACGAACAAACCATGGTTCCCCTTCCCGAAGGGGCGCCGGGAAAGCTCGAAGGCAAAGAGCTTGCCAAGTTCATGACCCGCCTCAACGAGTATCTGGGCTTCCTGGACAAGGTGGACAAGCGCATCCGCAACGAGCGCGTAACCGAAATGCTCCCCGAGTTTGACCTTACCCGCCGCGAAGATTTTCACGGCGCGCCCGACGCGGTTCCCACCCGCATCGCCAACATTGAAGCTCGTCTCAAGGCCATCCAGAAGGAAGAGCAGTTCCTGTCGGTCTCCACTCACTTTGACGAAGAACTCGAGCTCTGGGACGTACGTCTGGTGAACTCGCAGGGAACGCCGCATGCGATCAGTTGGGGGCTCATCTCCAGCCCCGAATACAAACAGATGATGGCGCGCTACCGCCAGATCGCCGAGTTCATGAAGCCGCCCTTCCAGGTCGAGTGGGTCAAGAACGTGGAAGCCGCCAAGGAAGAAAGCGACGATACCATCTCCGCCGCCGAAAAGGCCGATGCTGAAAAGATCGAGGGTAAGACCATTAAAGGCGGCACGCCCACGCGCGTCGCAGCCAAAGGTGGATCACGCGAGCCGGTCGAGAAGAAAACCGTCCGCGACCTTTTTGATTTTGTCCTCGAACAGGGCCGCAAAGACTACCAGATCCAGCGTTACAAAGGCTTGGGCGAGATGACCGCCGAGCAATTGTGGGAGACCACCATGGATCCCGAGCGCCGTACCCTGCTCTCGGTCAAACTCGAGGATCTGACGGAAACCGACGCCATTTTCACCACGTTGATGGGCGAAGACGTCGAAGCCCGCCGCAAGTTCATCGAAGACAACGCGCTCGACGTGAAGAATCTGGACATCTGACGCGCTCTTGCCGGACGCGACGTTCGCTGGCACGGCGTTCGCGTCCCCGGAACTCCAGCCTGGCTTTCACCGGCGCTGGGACTTGGACTCGCTCAGTCCACAGTTTTGCCGAAACCGCAAAACCTCTCCGGCAATCGCAATCTGCGGCGAGCCTGCGTATCATGAACGTATGAGCATTACTTCCCAGATACAGAAAGATATTGTCGAGTCGATGAAGGCGCACCAGGAACTGCGTCTCTCCACTCTGCGCATGGCGAAAGCCGCCCTCAAGAATAAGGAAATCGACAAGCGCGCCGCGCTCGATGAGAAGGAAGAGATGCAGGTGCTCTCCACCCTCATCAAGCAGCGCCGCGACTCCGCCGAACAGTTCACCAAGGGCAACCGCCCGGAACTTGCGGCCAAGGAGCTGGAGGAGATCGTCTTCCTCGAAGGCTATCTTCCCAAAGCCGTCGGCCCCGCTGAAATCGACGCCGCGGTGCGCGCGGTGATCGCCGAAATGGACTCGCCCACCGCCAAGGAAATGGGCACCATCATGAAAAACGTGATGGCCAGATTCGCCGGCGCCCGCATCGACGGCAAACTGGTCAGCGAAGCTGTGAAGAAGGCGCTCGCCGGCTGAGCCCGCACGGTATCGGGAGGGAATGCGCGCCTCTTTTCCGGCCCGCGTGTTCCTGTTTCCTGCCGATGCTGTATTTGTCTCTCTACCGTGCCCGCCGCACCACCACAAATACGCCATCGGGAAACTTCTCGCCGGTAAATTCCACCACGCCCCCGCTGACGAAGCCGCGCAGCTCCTTGATCTCCTCGCGCTCTACGGGAGGCTTCGCATAGGCGTCCGCCTTACTGGTACTGGCGCGTCCCATGCCGCGGTCCATCGCGGCGTTGGCCAGCCGGTCGGCGTCTTTGTTCAGGTGGCGCAGCACGTGGCGGATCTCAAAGCGATCCAGCTTGCGGACCAGCGCCTTGGCCTCGCCGTAAATGGCCAGCAGCGCCTCGCTGCGAACCTTGTACTGGCCTTTCATCTGCTTCACCAGCAGCTCGGAGTCGCTCACCACCTTCACCGTGCCATAGCCGTGCTCGATTGCATATTCCAAGGCTGCAACCAGCCCGGAGTATTCGGCAAAGTTGTTGGTCTGCACCCCCAGAAAATCGCTCAGTTCCCCCAGCCGGCGGCCATCGCCGTCGCTGATCGATACCCCGAATCCCGCCGGCCCTGGGTTGCCGCGCGAGCCGCCATCGATATACGCAACCATCACCTTGCCGGCTGGCCCAGGAGCCGCGCCGGGGTCGTCGCCAAAAAGTCCGCCTATTTTTTCAAATGACATAGCGCGAGTGTATCGCAGTACGCGGGTGGCGGCGCGGCGGATTCAGCGAACCCAAAGCCGGGGCCTTTTGCATCTCCAGTCCGCGCTTGCTGGAATCCTAGCGGCCATCCTCCAGCCGCAGCGCCAGTCCCCTTGGCAATCCAGCCTGCAGAATGCGCTCCTGCGCGCCCAGGATATCGTAGGGCACGCGGTAGAACAGGATCTCGTGTTGCGAGCTGTCATAGACGGCGAAGGCGGCGCGCCGGTCGTGGTCGCGGGGTTGTCCCACCGAGCCCGGGTTCACCAGGTATTTCCGCAAGGGGTCCAGTTTCAGTCTTGAGATCTGCGCCGCACCTGCGTTGTTCAGCCGTTCCAGCGTCAGCGCCTCGGTCACCGGCCATCGTTGCGCAAACGCGCACTGAATGTGGGTATGCCCGAAGAAAGTAAGGTGGAAGGGTGAAAACTCCAGCGCCGTGCTGGCACTGAATTCGGAGGTGATGTAGCCGTCCTCTTCGAGCGGTGAGCCGTGCACAAACTGCACTCCCTTCCAGTCCGGGTCTTGTAACGGACCGCTGGGGAGCGCCCGCAGCCATTCCAGGTTTTCCTCGCTTAACTCGCCCCGTGTCCAGTTGGCCGCGTCGGCCGCCACCGGGTTGAAGTTCGTGGTGTCCTCCAGTCCGCAGCAACAGCGGTCATGGTTGCCCCGCACATTGATCGCGTCCATCGCGCGTACCAACTCGACCACCTCGTTGGGACTGGCGCAGTAGCCCACCACGTCGCCAAGGTTGGCGACGGCGTCATACTCCGGAGCGGTTTCCAGGCAGGTCTCCAGAGCTTCAAGGTTTGCGTGAATATCACTGACCAGGAGTAATCGCACGAGGCAGATTATAGCCGTTCTCCGCCCGCAAAAGGCCAGCCCGCGGAACTTCTTCACTGCCCGGCGGCGAAAACGGATACATTAGCGCTATGCGTTCCATTTTGCCATTCGCGTTTCGCCGCCTTGTCCTCTGCCCGCTGCTCGCCCTTCCACTGCTGGCGCAGGCTGTGCCTTCCACTGCTGCCCCGCTGCTGGCGGACCCGGCCGCTTACGTGGCGCGCGAGTTTGGCTCTTCCTTCAAGCTCGATCCCAAGGTCCCGCCCATGTTCGGCGATCTGGATGGCGATGGCACTCAGGATGTAGTCCTGGTTGGGCGCAGTTACAGCCCCTTGACGGCGCAGGAGCAGATGGCATTCAAGGTCGAGGATCCTTATGATGCCTACTTTGGCACGGGAGATCCTCGCATCACCTCGCAGTTCACCCTGCACTTCGACGGCTCCGCCCGCTGCATCCTGATCGTTTTCGACTGGCGCCGGCCGCCTCAGGCCAAGCTCAAGTCCAGGCAGGTATCCAAGTACGTCCTTATCAACACGCCCTTTGAGACCATCGGCGTGGTGAATCTCCGCCTGAAGAAGAGGAGCAAGATTCAGGAGATCCAGGCCATTGAAACCGTCGACCGCGACACCGTGCACGCCCTCATCTTCTGGGACGGCAAGCGCTGGCGTTGGCGCGCCCAGGGCATGGAAGGCGATGAAACACTGATGCCTCCGCCGCGATAATTCTTGGCCCTGGCTGCTGCGATCTGGCTATAATTCCACTCTCATGAATATCGAGCAGAAACTGGCGAAACTGAAATTGCGTGACGAACTTGCCGAAGCTGGCGGTGGTCAGGAGCGGCGCGCACGCGAGCACGAACTCGGCAAGATGACGGCGCGCGAGCGCATCGAGTTCCTCCTCGATGAGGCAACCTTCGAGGAAACCGACAAGTTTGTAACCCATCGCACCAGCGAATTCGGCATGGGCGAACAAATCGTCCTGGGCGACGGTTTCGTCACCGGCTACGGACGCATCGAAGGCCGCCTGGTCTTCGTCTTCGCCCAGGATTTCACCGTCTTCGGCGGCTCGCTCTCGGAGACCAATGCCGCCAAGATCGTCAAGATCATGGATCAGGCGGCCCGTGTCGGCGCACCCGTCATCGGCCTCAATGACTCCGGCGGCGCCCGCATTCAGGAAGGTGTCCGTTCCCTGGCCGGCTATGCCGACATCTTTCTACGCAATGTTCTCTCCTCCGGCGTCATTCCGCAGATCTCGGCCATCATGGGACCCTGCGCCGGTGGCGCCGTCTATTCTCCGGCCATGACCGATTTCATTCTCATGGTCGATAAGACGGCTTACATGTTCATCACCGGCCCCGAGGTCATCAAGGCCGTTACCCACGAAGAGGTCAGCAAAGACGAACTGGGCGGCGCAACCACCCACAACACCCGCTCCGGCGTCGCCCACTTCCTCGCCCACGATGACGCCGAGTGCCTTTCCATGGTGCGCGAGCTGTTCAGCTTCATTCCCTCCAACAATCTCGAGGAGCCGCCGCGCAAGCCCACCACCGACCCCATCGACCGCGCTGACGCCCAGCTGGATACCGTCGTTCCCGCCGAGAGTAACCAGCCCTACGACATCAAGGACGTCATCACCCGCGTCGTCGATGACGCCTACTTTTTTGAAGTGCAGGAGCATTACGCCAGGAACATTGTCATCGGCTTTGCCCGCTTTAACGGCCGTGCCGCCGGCATCGTCGCCAACCAGCCCAACTTCCTCGCCGGCGTGCTTGACATCGGCTCCTCGTGCAAGGCGGCGCGTTTTGTCCGCTTCTGCGATTGCTTCAACATTCCGCTGGTGACCTTCGAGGATGTTCCCGGCTTCCTTCCCGGGATTCAGCAGGAGCACGGCGGCATCATCACCCACGGCGCCAAACTGCTCTACGCGTTTGCCGAAGCCACCGTCCCCAAGATCACCATCATCACCCGCAAAGCCTATGGCGGAGCCTACTGCGTCATGAGCTCCAAGCACATCCGCTCGGATGCCAACTACGCCTGGCCCACGGCGGAGATCGCCGTCATGGGTCCGGAGGGCGCGGTCAACATCGTCTACCGCCGCGAACTCGACCGTGCTGCCAAAGAGGGAGTGGACGGACTCACCGGCAAAGAGGCCTTCGCCAAGGTGCGCGCCCAGAAGATCGAGGAGTTCCGCGAGAGCTTCGCCAATCCCTATGTCGCCGCCGAACGCGGCTACATCGATGCCGTCATCCGCCCCCGCGACACCCGCAAGAAAATCATCCAGGCCCTGGAAATGCTAGACGGCAAACGCGACAAGAATCCACCGAAGAAGCACGGCAACATCCCGCTGTAGCTTTTCGAGAACCCAGAAGGATAGATTGAAAACCAACCTTCTGTTTGGGATCACGTTCCGCGATACGTGGATACTGGGCCTGTTATGTTCAACAATCGTGGAACTTGGCCTTTGTTCGCTGTAAGATGCTGGAGTGAATCATGTTGCTCGAATCGTTCTACTGCTGAGGTCTTACTGCGTCTTCACTACTTCGCGTCTCCGCCAAGTCGCGGTCGCAGTCCTCATGTATGCTTTTTTCGTCCTTCCCGCAACGGCGCAATGCGGCGGCGTTCGGCCAGCGGCAGACCTACTCGCTGGATTCAGGCAAGAACTCCAGAAACTGACGACGCATGGTCCAGGCCCTTGTAGTCCGATCTGGGAAGACGCCACGAAGAGCGAGCATGAGCATTCTCTGTTTGAGCAAGCGTCAGAGTTCGTCGTAGAAGAACTGAATGCGCCTTCCGCCGTGGCGATAGCTCCGCAGGACCGAGCGGCAGAAGCCTTGAAATCACTGGAGGGGATGAGCTCCGAGATCAACGCCGGTTGGCCGAATGAGAACCGCTTCCATTTCCATGTATTCGACCTCCAACCAGTTCTGGTTGTGAAGATGCACATTCGCACTCATGACCGGTTCTTCGTCTTCGGTATCAATGAGGAGAGCTGCCAGGGACACAAGCTAGGTTGGCAGAAGGTTGGTTCGGATGAGGAGCCACTTGAAACCTTAATCTTTGAAAAATCGCTCGAATTGTATTCATTGCATCGGGGACCTTCGGGGAACGTGAGATTCCTTGCCGAGTTCAGAGATGTTGGGTGTGCGGGGAACAGCTATGGTATCGAGTACGACGCCCGCGAATGGAATCCAAAAGCTGGTTGGCTCACGCAAATAATCAAACAAGAGGGTGCGTCCGGACTGGATGAGAAACTTGGCGTGCTCCGGACGGAAGGTCCCCTAATCACGCTCCCTTACTGCTGGTTTTCTGCGATTGACACCTGGGACAATCCGGACCTGTGCGCGGTTGATACATACGACCTTTCGGGTGACAACGTCCGGTTCCGTTCTCGCTCTTATAACAGGCCGGATCTGGTGCCCATAGCCAAAGCCATTGAATATGCCGAAAAGCGAGACTATCCGGCGGCTCGCGCATATTGCGCTTCGGACAAAGTAGCGCATCGACTGGTTCGCGAGGACCCGCCCCATGCCGAACAGTTTCTCCAGACGAAACGGACTGGAAAAGGCACGGAACGCATCGAAATGGGCGAATGTTTCTACGATGTGGAGAAGCGCGCCGGTAGATGGCTTGTGGTCGCTTTCGGAAGCGAGCGGTAAGGATACCGTGCGGAAAATCGCCAAGTATCCACCTATCCAGAAGCTAAACCTCACGGGTAGCTTCCGCTGGATTCAGAGAAGCGACCGCCCTTGACATCCGTTGTCAAATATGACAACTTTGGAAAAGTCGGGGAAGCCAGGACCAATGACCCGGAAGACACGGCCCATTTCATGGATCAAGGCGGCGCTGAGGGAATTCGAGGGTTTTCCGGAAGGGGCCAGGTCGATCTGTCTTACGGCTCTGACGATTGCGGCCGAGGGTGGCAAGGCCGACGTTGCCAAGCCCATGCCTAGCCTTGGGCCGGGCATCTTCGAGATCGCGCTGCCGTTCCAGGGAGACGCATTCCGCGTGGTCTATGCAGTGCAACTCGCCGATGATATCTGGGTTGTGCATGCGTTCCAAAAGAAGTCCACGCAGGGCATCAAAACACCGCAACGCGACATTGCCCTGATCAAGGACCGATTGAAGAGATTGAAGGAGATGCTGCGATGAAAAGCGAAAAGCTGGACGTGGTGCGGGGAACCGGCAATGTCTTCCGTGATCTGGGGAGTGAGAACGCCGATGCCGGACAATTCAAGGCGATCCTCGCCGCTGAAATCATCAAAGCACTTGATCGGGAACACTTGACGGTGCGTGCCGCACACGATCGCACGGGCATAGCGGCGGCCGACTTCTCGCGCATCCGCAATGCGGACCTCGGGCGCTTCACCGTGGACCGCCTCATGTCGATCATCAATCGGCTCGGATCGCGCATTGAGGTGAAGGTCCGAGTGCGGCGCGCTGAACCGGCGCAACACGCCATCACGGCCTGAGGCCGGCCAGGTGCTCCATATCTGCCGCAGTTGGCAGATGTGGGGCTTTTGATTTGGAACGCACGCACCTCCGCATCATCTAACCTCCATGCGCGCCGCTCCCATGCTCGTCTTTGACGGAGACTGCGCCTTCTGCCATCGGGCCGTGCAGTTCGTCCTCACCCACGAGCACCGCGCCGACCTGCTGTTTGTCCCCCGCGACTCCGCCCTGGGCCGTTCCCTGCGCGAGCGGTACCATCTCGAGCGCGTCGAGTCTCTGCTGTGGATCGAGGATGGCCGCGCTTTCATCGAGTTCGACGCCGTGGCCCACACCGCCGCCTACGTTGGAGGCCCGTACGCGCGCCTTGCCTCGGTGGCGTGCCTGCTGCCGCGCCCCCTGCTCGCCGCCGGATACCGCATCGTCGCCCGGCTCCGCAAGCGTCTCGCTGGACGCCCGCGCCACTGCCTGCTGCTCACCGCCGCGCAGCAGCAGCGCTTTCTGCAATAAGCCGCGACCCCCGCGCGCCCTGTACAATCGATTCTGTATGCACAGCCTTCCTCTACCGTTGGCGGCGTTTTTTGCCGGAATCCTGTCCTTCCTCTCGCCCTGTGTTTTGCCGCTCGTGCCCGGCTACATTTCTCTCATCTCGGGCGCCAGCGTGGAAACCCTTCAAGTGGCCGACCGCAAGCTCCTGCGCACCGTCATGCTGAACTCGTTCTGCTTCATCCTGGGTTTCAGCGTGGTCTTCATCTCGCTGGGCGCGGTGGCCACCAGCTTGGGACAGCTTACCCACCAGTATCATCGCCCGCTGGCCATCTTCGCCGGCATCGTCATCATCATCTTCGGGCTGCACCTCACCGGAATCTTCAAGATCAACGCGCTTTACTCGGACAAGCGCCTGCACGGCGTAAAAGGCGGATCGAGCCCGCTCGGCTCCTTCCTCATTGGCTTTGCCTTCGCCTTTGGCTGGACGCCCTGCATTGGTCCCATCCTGGCCGGAATCCTCCTGCTCGCCGGCTCCCAGGACACGGTCTTCAAGGGAATCCTTCTGCTCGCCGTTTACTCGGCCGGCCTGGCGGTTCCGTTTCTGCTTACCTCGCTCGGCGTCGACCGCTTTCTCGGCTTCTACGCCCGCTTCCGCCGCCACCTGCACACCGTGGAAGTTCTCAGCGGCGCGTTGCTCATCGTCTTCGGGTTGCTGATCGCCATGGGACGCTTCACCCTGCTCTCCGGCTATCTTGGCTTCCTGAATCGCTTCTCGCTGTAGAGCATCACAACCGCAGTACCGGGAGTGTCTGGCGTGAAGGGCAAAGTCGTTATCTTTACCTTGATGGTCGTCATCCTTGCAGGCTTGTTGTTGCTGGCCAAGTTTAAGAATAAGCCTCCCGCCGGTGTCGCCCGCGCCCCGGCCGTCGCCTCCAAGGGTCTGGCCGCGCCGGACTTTGTCCTCACCGATCTTGAGGGCCACAGCCTCAAGCTCAGCGATCTGCGCGGCAAGGCCGTGGTGCTCAATTTCTGGGCCACCTGGTGCCCGCCCTGCAAGCAGGAAATTCCCTGGTTTGTCGAACTCCAGAAGCGCTACGGTTCCGAGGGATTGCAGGTGGTTGGCGTCTCCATGGATGACGATGGCGACCGCAAGGATGTTATGAAGTTTGCTGCCGAACAATCCATCAACTACCCAGTCCTGCTGGGCAAGGATAGCGTCGCCAGTCAGTACGGCGGCATCGACTATCTGCCCACCACGTTTTACATCGACCGCAACGGCGTCGTGCTGGATCGCGTCTTCGGGCAGCCGGACAGCCGCGATGAGATCGAGCAGAACGTCAAGCGCGCCCTCGCATCTGTGGCCGAGCCACACTCTTAGCGGCCGCCGCTTTTCACCGGCCATGGCCCCGCGAAATCCGCTAGACTGGTGCCACAGCCATGAAGCTCTCACACCTCATCGCGTCGTCCGTTCTGGTCCTTTGCGCCGCCGCCGCACTGGCTCAAAATTCTTCCCCTGCGGTCGCCGTTGCGCCCATCGGCACCGTCGTCCTCGGGCGCGGCGGCAAGGCTCCGCTGGACATCGCGCTCCAGGTCAACAAGGGATTCCACGTCAACTCCAACAAGCCGAACGACGAGTTGCTGATGCCCACCGTGGTTCACCTCTACCCTCCGCAAGGCATCATGATCGTCAATATCCATTACCCTGCCGGAGAGCAGCTGGCCTTGCCTTTCATGGGCAAAGACACGCTCAGCGTATACTCGGGCCGCTTCAGTGTTACGGCCGATGTGCGCGTCCAGAAGTCGGCCGCCTTGGGCACCTTGCGCGTCCATGGCGATGTGAAATACCAGGCCTGCGACAACCGTCAGTGCTTCCCGCCCAAGACAACTCCGCTGGAGTTTGACGTAAAAGTCGTCCGGCCCAGGGTGAAGAAATCCACCTACACACCCGCCAGCCCGCACATTCACTAATGTCAGCCGTGTCCTACAGTTCGATGCGCGTTCCCAGCACTCTCAGGAACTCGGACAGAAATGCCGGATGTGCCGGCCACGCCGGGGCGGTCACCAGGTTCTTGTCCACCCACGCGGCATCCACCTTGATGTCCGCATAGGTGCCGCCGCCGGCGGTCACCTCCGGGCTTACCGCCGGATAGCAACTGCACTTCCGTCCCTTGACCACGCCCGCCGCGGCCAGAAGCTGTGCGCCATGGCAGATGCATGCGATCGGCTTGGAGGTGGCGTCAAAGTGACGCACAATCTCCAGCACCCGCGGGGTCAGGCGCAGATACTCCGGCGCGCGTCCGCCCGGAATCACCAGGGCGTCGTAGTCCTCGGCCTTCACGCGGTCAAAATCAGCGTTGACGGTAAAGTTGTGACCAGGTTTTTCGCTGTACGTCTGGTCGCCCTCAAAATCGTGGACCGCCGTGCGCACGCTCTCGCCGGCTTTTTTTCCTGGGCACACCGCATCGACCGCGTGGCCCACCATCAGCAACGCCTGGAAGGGCACCATCGCCTCGTAATCTTCCACAAAGTCGCCAACCAGCATCAGGATCTTTTTCTTTGCCATGGTTCTGCACCTTGCCTTTCAAAGCCGACTGCTATCGTTCCATAGATTAGTCCGAACCGTTTCGGGATTCCACCAGTTTTGCGGCGTAAAACCGCACCATGTTTCCACCCCTGCCCGCTCTGCTAACATCTTTGCTATGGAGCAGTCATCGATCCCGGGCAAGGTGAGAGTTCGCTTCGCCCCCTCGCCCACCGGACAGGTTCACGTCGGCAACGCGCGCACTGCGCTGTTCAACTGGCTTTTCGCGCGCCAGCAGGGCGGAGCCTTCGTCCTCCGCATCGAAGACACCGATCTTGAGCGCAGTGAGCCGCGCTATGAGGCCCAGCTCATCGAGGACTGCAAGTGGCTTGGCCTCGACTGGGACGAAGGTCCCGACGTGGGCGGCCCTTATCCGCCCTATCGCCAAAGCGACAAGTGGCAGGTTTATCGCGACCACGCCGAGCGCCTGGTCAGCGAAGGCAAAGCCTACCGCTGTTTCTGTCCCCAGGAAACGCTGGACCGGCAGCGCGAACTGGCCATGCAGCAGCATCTCCAGCCCAACTATCCCGGCACCTGCCGCAACCTTGCGCCGGAGGAAGCCGAGCGCCGTCGCGCCCAGGGCGAGCCCTGCGCCATCCGTCTCAAGATCCCCGAGAAGCCGATCCGCTTTCACGACATGGTGCGCGGATGGGTCGAGTTTTCCAGCGACATGGTCAGCGATCTCATCATCGTCCGCTCCAGCGGCGTTCCCGTCTACAACTACGTGGTTGTGGTCGATGACGCGGAGATGAAGATCACCCACGTCATTCGCGGTGACGATCATCTCTCGAACACTCCCAAGCAGGTTGCGCTCTATGAGGCGCTGGGTTGGGAAGTACCGGAGTTTGCCCACCTGTCGACCATTCTCGGTCCGGACAAAGAGCGTCTTTCCAAGCGCCACGGCGCCACCTCGCTGGCCAATTTCCGCGAGATGGGCGTGCTTCCCGAGGCGCTAATGAATTACATGGCGCTGCTCGGCTGGGCGCCCACCGGAGGCGACCGCGAAATTTTCTCGCCCAGCGAACTGGTGCAGGAGTTTGACCTCGCGCGCGTCACCCCATCGCCTGCGGTCTTCGACTTCGAAAAGCTTTACTGGCTCAATCGCCACTACATCAAGCAAGCCGAACCCGGGCGCATCGCCGCCCTGGCCGAGCCTTTTTATCAGCGCGCGCTGGGTGTGGAGGAACTCTCGCCCGCGGTGAAGGACTGGCTCGCCAGCATCACCCGGGCGCTGGCGCACTCGGTCAACAAACTGGATGAGCTGCCTGAGCGCGCCGCATCCGTGCTGCACTTTGACCCCGCCGCGGCCATCGCTAGGCCGGAGAACGCCGATGTGTTGAGCGCGCCCGCCAGCAGCACCGTGCTGCAGGCGTTTGCCGCAAAGATCGCCGCCGAACCCGAGCCCATCCGTGCCGAGCGCTTCAAGGCGCTGGTCAAGGAAGTGCAGAAAGAGACCGCCGTCAAGGGTCCGGCACTCTTCCATCCCATTCGCATCCTGCTCACCGGAGTGCAATCCGGGCCGGAGTTCGACAAACTGGTGCCGTTGATGGAGGAAGGCGCGAACCTCGCCCTGCCGGAGCCGGTCCTCAGCGTCAAGCAACGCGTGGCGGCTTTTCTGCAGGCCAATCACCCGCAGACCTCGAACCTGGACGGATGAACCGGCGCACCGGGATTGGAACCCAACTTTCCCATCCTGTGATTGAATATTGTTATGAGCAAAACCAACGCCTGTCGCATTCTGGATTCGCTCGGCGTCCCGTACGACCTGCGCGAGTACAAGGTGGACCCCGACGATCTCTCCGCCGAAAACGTTGCCGCCAAGGTTGGCTTCCCGCCCGAGCAGGTCTTCAAAACCCTGGCGGTTCAGGGCGACCGCAACGGTGTGTCCATCGCGGTGATTCCCGGAAATTACGAACTTGACTTCAAGGCTCTCGCTCATCTCACCGGCGACCGCAAGGTCGAGATGCTTCCGTTGAAGGAAGTGCAGAGCGTCACCGGATACATCCGCGGCGGCGTCACCGCCCTGGGAATGAAGAAGGATTATCCGGTCTTCGCCGATGAAACCATCGAATTGTGGGACACGGTCTCGGTTTCCGCCGGCCAGCGCGGATTGCAGATCCTCATCGCCCCCGCCGATTACCTGCGCGCCACCGGGGCAACCGTCGCGGAGATCGCGCGCGAAAAGCACTGAGTAAGGCTCCCGGCGGCAAAAAGATCCCGCCCAATCGAGCCTGGGCGGGGGTTGTTCGCGCGCTCATTTCAGCCGGGATTACGCCTCCCGGCTCCACGCCCGGATTTGGTCAATCTCCGCCGCCGGAATCTGCAGGTACTCCAGGAATTGCTGATGTTCCTCGGGCGCCTGCTGTTCAAATTGCTTGTGCCAACGCTGCATATCCGGCTCGCCAAAGCCGGCGCCGCGCATGATGGAAACCCATTTTTCCTTGGTCATATCCGACATCCTCCAGGTGCCATCGCCGGCCTGCAAAAGCCGCAGAATGGCGTTTTGATGCTCGCGTAGCGTTTCGATCTCCCCATCGAGTTCGAGCAGACGGCGTTTCAAAACCGTGGATGCCTCATTCGACCGCTCGTCAAGAATCTGCTGAATATCGCGCAGCCGCAGCCCCGCATCTCGATACGCGCAGATGGTCCGCAGCCGCTCCAACTCCGCCGTCGAGTAACGGCGGTAGTTGGCGCCGGAGCGGGACGCTGGCCGCAGCAGTCCAATGGACTCGTAGTAGAGCAGCGTGGTGCGGCTCAGTCCGCAGAGCCGGGCGAGTTGGGAGACGGTTAGCATGCGGGCACTCTTACTTTCAACCCTTCAGCTTTAGACAGGTCAACAGCTATTTTTGCCGGGTCTCCTGCCGCAGCATTTTCCGCAGCGCCGGCTCCAGCTCCACATCCTCAAACTTGAATCCCGCCTCCAGCAGCCCCCGTGGCATCACCCTCTGGCTTGCCAGCATCATCTCCAGCGCCATTTCTCCGCCCAGCGCGCGCAACGCAAAGGCAGGCACCGGGAGCAGGGCGGGCCGGCGCAGCACCCGGCCCAGCGTCCGGGTGAACTCCGCGTTCGTCACCGCGTCTGGCGCCGCCAGGTTCAGTGCGCCGTGTATCTGCTCATTCTCCACTGCAAACGTAAAGCCGCGAGCCGCATCCGCCAGGCTCACCCAGCTCCACCATTGCCGTCCGCTGCCCAGCCTTCCGGCCACTCCGAGCCGGAACGCCGGCAGCATTTTGGCTAGCGCCCCACCGGAGGCGTCCAGCACCATCGCGGTGCGCATCTGGGCCACGCGAACCCCGGCCATCGCCGCCGGCTGCGCCGCATCTTCCCATCCGCGGCAAACTTCGGCCAGAAATCCCAGTCCCGGCTCGCTCTCTTCCACCAGTTCCTCGTCGCCACGGCTGCCGTAATAGCCGATGGCCGAGCCGCAGATCAGCGCCTGCGGTCTGCCGCCGGCCAGGAATGCCTCCGCCGCCGCCCGGGCCAGGTTGGCCGTTCCCTCAATCCGGCTGCGGCGGATTTCCGCCTTGGCTTTTTCCGTCCAACGGGTCGTCACGGAGCGTCCCGCCAGGTGCACAATCACGTCATAGCCGGCAATCCGCGCCGCTTCCAGTGGCGTAGACGGCTGCCACGCCACGTCACCCCGGCGCGCCTTCGCCGGATCGCGAACCAGCCGGCAAACCTCGTGCCGCCGGGCGCTGAGCAGAGAGCAAATCGCCTCTCCAATCAATCCACTGGCGCCGCTGATAAGCACTCGCATCGTCTTTCCCGCTCCCACCCAGTCATTCTGCTGCCCCGCGTCATGGGATGCAACCGCCGCCGCTTCCGCCAACCCGTTTGGCGCGATGGGGAGGTTACAAGCTAGAATCAATCATGGCGAGCTCTCGCGAGCAGATCGCGACCAATGTTTTGACCGCGACGCGGTTCCGCGATCTGCTGGAAATTGCCCGCGTCAACCGCCCCAGCGACGATCTCGAGATCATCCGCCGCGCCTACGATCTTTCCCTCCACTATCACAGCGGACAGCAGCGCGCCTCCGGCGAACCTTATCTCGTGCATCCCCTGGAAGTCGCAATTCTGCTGGCCGAGATGAGGCTGGACACCACCGCCATTGCCGCCGGGCTGCTGCATGATTCGGTCGAAGACACCACGGTCACCACCGAGGAGATCAAGGAAAAGTTCGGCGAACAGGTCGCCCACATCGTCGAGGGCGTAACCAAGATCAGCAAAATCGAATTCGCTTCGCGCGAAGAGGCGCAGGCGGAAAATGTGCGCAAAATGATGCTGGCCATGGTGGACGATATCCGCGTCGTCCTCATCAAACTGGCCGATCGCCTGCACAACATGCGCACCCTGAGGCACCTCTCGCCCGACCGCCAGGTCAAAATCGCCAAGGAGACGCTGGAGATTTACGCCCCGCTGGCGCACCGTCTCGGCATGGGCAAGGTGCGCGGCGAACTTGAGGACCTCGCGTTTCCCTACGTCGATCCCGTCGGATTCAAGTTGGTCTTCGACCAGGTGGAGGCCCTGCGCAAGGATGGCGAACGCGCCCTGTCCCGGATGGCCGATACCATCCGCCTCAAGCTGAAGGAAGCCAACATCAATGTGCTGCGCGTCGATTTCCGCATCAAGCGGATGTATTCCATCTATCAGAAGGTGGTCAAACAGAAGATCACGGTCGACCAGATGTACGACCTGCTCGCCCTCCGCATCATCACCTACTCGGTGAATGACTGCTACGCCGTCCTCGGAATCATTCACAACGCATGGCGTCCGGTGCCGGGGCGCATCAAGGATTTCATCGCCATGCCCCGCCCCAATCTCTACCAGTCGCTGCATACCACGGTCATTGCCGAAGACGGCCATCCCTTCGAAGTGCAGATCCGCACCGAAGAGATGCACAAGATGGCCGAAGAGGGCATCGCGGCGCACTGGAAATACAAGGATGGCCCCATCTCGGCCCGCGACGAGCAGCGCCTGGCCTGGCTCCGCCAGGTCGTCGAGTGGCAGCGCGAGATGGCCGATCCCAGCGAGTTCCTCTCCACCCTCAAGATCGATCTCTATCCCGAAGAGGTCTACACCTTCACCCCCAAAGGCAAGGTGGTCATTCTTCCGCGCGAGGCCACTCCCATCGATTTTGCCTACACCGTGCATACCGAGGTCGGACACACCTGCGTGGGCGCCAAGGTCAATGGCCGCATCGTTCCCCTGCGCTCCAAACTGCGCTCGGGTGACATCGTCGAGATCATGACCCAGGCCGGTCACAACCCTAGCCGCGACTGGCTGTCCATTGTGAAAAGCTCGCGCGCCCGCCAGAAGATCAAGCACTGGCTCAACATCCACCAGCGCGAGCGCGCCATTGAAATTGGCCGCAAACTGATCGAGAAGGAAGCGCGCAAGTATCGCATCGCGCTCAAGGAAATCAAGGATCCGGAGTTGCTCAAGGCCGCCCTGGAATACGGCGTTGCCAAGGTGGAAGACCTCATGGCCGGGATCGGCTACGGCAAGTACTCCGCGCGCTCGGTGCTGGCCAAGGTGCTGCCCGGCAGCAATCTGCAGCCTGGCGAGGAACAACAGGGCGTCGCCTCGGCGGTCAAGCGCGCCTTCGGTTCCGATAGCGCTGCCCTCACCGTGCGCGGCACCGACGATCTGCTCGTCTATCGCGCCCGCTGTTGTAACCCCATCCGGGGCGAGGAAATCGTCGGCTACGTGACCCGTGGCAAGGGCGTGGCCGTGCATAGCATAACCTGTTCCAACGTGCAGAACCTGATGTATGAACCCGAGCGCAAGCTGGCCGTCGAGTGGTCGCACAAGGAACCCCGCATCGCCGGCGCGCAGCCCGCCTATCCAGTCAAACTCGTGGTCTCCAGCGATGACCGCCCCGGCATGATCACCCAGATTTCAGCCGTCATCAGCGGCGAGGAGGCCAACATCCGCAACATCGAAACCAAAACCGGCGGCGCCTTCGCCACCATAGACATCGTCTTTGAAACCCGCGATGTCAGTCACCTCAACCGCATCATTACTGGCATCCGCCGCATCCAGGGCGTGCGCGACGTCGAGCGCGTCCAGAGGATGAATAACTAATCCATGTCCCGCTTCGCGAAAAGAATGCAATCGCAACCCACGGCCCTGGCCTTCCAGACCCAAACCGTCGCCGATGCCTACCTCTCCCTGCAACGCACCCAGCGCGCCCTGGTGGGGGTGCTGGCGGTCTGTGCCGCGCTCGGCATGACGGTTTTCCGGGTGCAGCCGGGAACCCTCGGCAATCGAACCTTTTTGCCCATCATTTTCTCCACCTCGCTGCTCACCTTGTCCTACGTCGTCCGCAATGCCATGGTCCTGCCCGCCCTGGCCGAACTGCGCCGCAACCCTTACAACGCACAACTGCTCAAGCGCTGGAGCCGCAACAATCTCATCGTGCTGGCCCTGTGCGGCGCGGTTGGATTGATGGGGTTTGCCATGCAGTTGCTGGGCGCGGCTACTGCCATTGCGCTCACCCTCTACGTCATTGCCATTGGCTATCTGTTTCTGCTCCGCCCCATCCGCCCCTAGCTGTTCCGGCGCCGGGCCGGACGTTTACAATGTTGTTTTCCAGAGAATTTATCTTCAAGGAGAACGACCATGCGCACAGTCATCGCCACGCCAAAAGCCCCGCAGGCCATCGGCCCCTACTCGCAGGCTATCCAGGCGAGCGGTTTCATCTTTGTCAGCGGGCAGATTCCGCTCGATCCTGCAACCCAGCAGATCGTCCAGGGCGAGGTGGCCGAACAGACCGAGCGCGTGCTTGCCAACCTGGAAGCAATTCTGCGGGCGGCAGGCAGCAGCCTGGAGAAGGTCGTGCGCACCACGGTCTATCTCAAGGACATGGGCGAATTCGCCGCCATGAACAGCGTCTACGAACGCTTCTTTCCCTTCGCGGCTCCGGCGCGTTCCACCGTCGAAGTCGCCCGTTTGCCCAAGGATGCCCGCGTCGAAATCGACGTCATCGCCCTGGCCGGGTAAAGTCGCCCGGCTTGTGCCAGGGGAACAAATCCGCCAGCGTAGCCGTATCTTCCCGGAGCAAGGTCGCGGAGGACCAGAATGGTAAGCAAAGCAATCTCCCTGGCGCTGCTGGCCGCAACCCTGGCCATTACCGGATGCAGTGTGGAAAAGAAAGGTACCAGCGGCAACGAGGATGTGAAGATTGAAACTCCGTTCGGGGGAATGAAGGTCAAGACCAACGCCGCCGTCGCCGCCGCCGAAATCGGTATCCCTGTCTATCCCGGTTCAACCCTGCTCAAAAGAGACAAAAACAACGGTGCTGCCGACATCGACATCGGCTTCGCCGGCTTCCATCTCAGCGTCCGGGCCGTTGCTTACCACACCCCGGATTCATCGGACAAGGTGCGTGCCTTCTACCGCAAGGAACTGGCCCGCTTTGGCGATGTGATCGAGTGCGCCGGGGACCGTCCCGTGGGCACTCCCGCAAAAACCAGCGAAGGCCTCACCTGCGACGAGGGCAAGCACATCACGATCCACGACGTAGACAGGCATGCGGATGCGGAGGTTGAACTGAAAACAGGAAGCAAAATGCACCAGCACATCGTCGCCATCGAGCCGCGTTCGGACGGCGTCAAGTTCGGTCTGGTCTCGCTCGACCTTCCCAGGGAAGACAAAGAAAGCAACTAAGCCGCGCTCTCCGGCGGGTGGCCCATACAAGCCCGCCGTTGGCTTGTGTGGGGTAGTTGACTTTGATCTTGCGGCGGGCGGCCCAGGTCTTGGCAGTGAGTAAGACTGACGGTGCACATCTGCCGCCGTCAGCATGACGACCAAATCGAGCGGCACAAATCAAACCGCCTACGCCTGGGATTTCGAGAACCGGCTCTCCTCGGTTACTCTGCCGAACAACGCGGGCGTGGTAAGCTTCCGCGACGATCCCTTCGGGCGGCGCATCCAGAAGAGCTGGCCCAACGCGGCTACCAACTCCACCGTGGTGAGGAATTACGTGTACGACGGCGCCAACATCATCGCCGAGTTGAATGCCTCCGGCGCCACGGTGGCTAGCTACACGCAGGGCGCAGGGATCGACGAACCGCTGGCCATGCGCCGCGGAGGCTACATCGGCTACTACAACGCCGACGGCCTCGGCTCCATCACCTCCCTTACCAACGCCAGCGCCCAGATCGTTGCCACCTATGCCTACGACAGCTTCGGTAACACGACTGCAACCGAGGAATTCTCCAACCCCTACCGCTACACCGGGCGAGAGCAGGACCCGGAAACCGGCCTCTACTACTATCGCGCCAGGTACTACGATCCAACCATCGGCAGGTTCATCTCCGAAGACCCGATGCAATTCGGGGGCAGTGGCACGAACTTTTATGCGTACGTTCGCAACAGCTCGATAAACCTGACTGACCCACTCGGCCTCTGCGACAAAAAGCCTTCGTGTTTACAGGTTTTTTGGAATGCATTCAAAGATGCGATGAATCCTTTTGGCCCAAGCCTATCAAGCTTGTCCGACCCGCTTGCAGCATATCTTTCGGCGCAACAGTGGAACGCGGCGATGGAGTATGCGGCCACGAAGGGATTGCTGTACCCGCTTAAGTCGAGTGTCTTTCGAAGTAAAATCGCTAGCTCAGCGACTACCGCTGGTGCTGGGTTCTTGATCGGCGTGGATTTGTCACTTGCCCAAGCACTCTGGGCAGAATACCAGGCCGCTGCTGCTGGGGAATGTCAATGACGGCCTCTGCACGTCGCCCTTTAACGCTCAACGTTGAGAAGGTAATGAGGAAAAGGAAAAGGCGGCTGCTCGATTTTGCTCTGTATGCCGGGATCGGGATTGGTGTCGTTACCGCCGTCATAACGGCCGCCAGCCACGGCAGCGACATGCATCGCACGATGCGTTGGGCAGGGTTTGGTACTGTGACCCTGATTCTGTTTGGAATCTTGGTGAGCGATTATCGTGCGCAGCGGAAGAACCTCAGGATGTGGATGGTCCTGGGAGGCTGCTTTTTCGTGCATGTCGTTATAGGAAGCTTACTAATATCACGGATAGAGAACATCCCGCCAATTTTGTTTGGCGTGCTTTATGTGGCGGAGCTTCCACTGCTGAGAGCGGTCGTAAAACGCTTGCTTCCGAACTGATGCCGGATCTGGCGCTGCTGTAAAGCAGCGGGTTTTTACCTTTAGCTGCCGATTGGGGGCCGTGCCGGTTTTATGGCGCGGCCCTTGCCGTCTCACCACGATTTAGGTTCTGGCCTGTCGAATGTAGGCGAGCTTGTCTTCGGCGAGGCCCTGTAGTTCCTGTTCGCTGAGACGGCCATCGCGGATGAGGTTTCGGAAGACGAGGGGCAGGACGGAGTAGCGGTAATCGTAGGTGCGGTCGATCTCCTTGCGGCGCTGGGTGAGCCAGTGCTCCAGCTCCCAGAGATCGGCGGGCTGGCTGACTCTGGCGGCGCGTTCCTTGGCTTCCTGAATGACGGCATCCAGTTCCCGCTGGAGGGCCGAGTCGAAGGCTCGGCGGGCGATGGCCTTTTCCGTCGCCGACCACTTCAGGTCGCGCATGTTGGTGTAGGCTTCGCGGGTGGCCCATACAAGCCCGCCGTTGGCTTGTGTGGGGTAGTTGACTTTGATCTTGCGGCGGGCGGCCCAGGTCTTGGCAGTGAGAAAGACTGACGGTGCCCCACATCAGCCGCCGTCAGCAGATGTGGCTCTCTGCTCCGCTTCCCAGCTCTTTTCGCAGCCACTCCACTCTGCGCCGCCAGGCCACGGCCAGCACGCAGCCAATGCTGATAAGTCCCGCGCTCAACCCAAACCACAGCCCACGCACTCCCCAGCCGCGCCCAAAGCAGAGCCATGCGCCCAGCGGCAATCCCACCAGCCACCAGCCCACCAGGTCGGTCACCATCGCAATCCGGGTGTTGCCGGAGCCGCGCAGCGCCCCGATGGCCGTCACCTGCACCCCGTCAAAGAACTGGAAGACCGCGGCGATCGCCAGCAGCCGCACTCCGATCCTGGCAACCTCCGGGTCGTAGCTGAAGATGTGTACAATCGGCAGCGGCAGCGTCCACAACACGATGGCGGAGCAACTCATGAAGCTTGCGCTCAACGCCAGTCCGCTCCAGCCGCTCACGTTGGCGGCCTGGGCGTCCCTCCGGCCAATGGCGTTGCCTACCCGCACGGACGTTGCCTGTGCCACCCCCAGCGGCACCATGAAGGTGAGTGAGACCATCAGCATGGCAATCTGGTGGGCGGAGACGGCAATCGCGCCCAGCCGTCCGGCCGCCAGCGTGCTCGCCGAGAACGCTCCCACTTCGACCGCAATCTGGGTTGCCGCCGGAGCGCCCAGGCGCACGATCCTTGCCATGCGCTCACGGTAGAACGTGCCCGCATAACGCAACAGCTTCCAGTGCTCCACCCGGTCGCGCCATGCCATGTAGCCCAGCAGCACGCACAGCATGTAGCAGCGCGCCAGCGCCGTGGAAATTCCCGAGCCGGTCGCACCCAGTGCTCGCAGCCCGAAGTGCCCGTAAATCAGCGCGTAGTTGCCCACAAAGTTGACGAGGTTCGCCGAAACCATGGCGAAGGCCACAATTCTCACCCGGTGTATTCCCTGCAGAAAAACGCGAATCGCCACAAAGCCCATCAACGCGGGCAAGCCGCAGGCCATGGCGTAGAGAAACGGAATGGTCTGGCGCACGATCTCCGGCGCAATTCCCATCGGCGCCAGCAGCCAGCCGCTGGCGGCCACCAGCACGGCGCACGCCAGGCCCAGCGGCAGCGCCAGTTGCGCCCCGGCCCACAGAGTGCGGTAGCACTGTTCGACCCGTCCCGCGCCAAAGTCCTGTGAGACCAGCGAGTCGGTGCCCAGCAGCATTCCTTCCGAGACAATGGCAAACATCATAAAAAGAGCCGAGCCCAGGCTGACCGCGGCCAGCGCCGTCGGACCCACCCGGCCGATCATCGCTATGTCCACAAAGCTCATGGACATCCACCCCACCTCGCCCATCACGATGGGCACCGCCAGGCGGAGCAGGGGAGTCATTTCGCGACGGATCTGGCGCGCCGAGGTCATCGATCTTTGATCTTTCCGTCCTGCAGAGGCAGCAAAAAGCCCCCGCCTTGGCGGAGGCCTGCGCTTTTCCCGGCTTCGCGCGGAGAGTCGTCCGCAATCCGGCGCGCCGTACTTCGATCCCCGGGTTTGGCCGCGGGCCTGCCCCGGGGCCTGACCCTGGGCTTAACCCTTTGTAACTTTGCCGCTACGCAAACAGCTCGAGCACACCCGAACCTTCTTCGTGTTCGTTGTTCCCGCAACCTTCGCCTTCACCGGATGCAGGTTCACGTTCCAGCGGCGGCGGGTCTTGTTGTTGGCGTGCGATACGTTATTGCCGAACTGCGGACCTTTGCCGCAGACTGAACAAACCTGTGCCATGTCTTACTCCAAAATTTTGGAACCGCTTGGGCTTTCGACCGCTGCACGGGTGTCCCATCGAGCCGGAACAACGTGGGGGTGCAGCATTAGGTGCAACCCAGGAAAGAAACGCGCGGAACCTGAAATGAACAAAAAGGCTGGTCGCCAAACTCTGATTCTACAAGACGCTGCCGATTTCAGCAACCCCGCGGCAACTCGTCCCCGCACCATCGTCGCGCCCAACCCTGTTCCCATAGACTAAACTATTCCTCATGACTGCACCCCAGCCCGCCTCCATCAAGGTTCACAAAACCAGTGGCACCACCATGGAAATCCTCTGGAAGGACGGCCACCAGAGCACCTACACCTTCCAGTACCTGCGCGACGCCTGTCCCTGCGCCTTCTGCAACGAGGAGCGCGAGAAGCACCACCGCCAGCCCGGCGAGCCCGCCTTACCCGCCGCCGGTGGCCCGCTGCCCATGTTCAAGCCGCAACTGCGCCCCACCGAAGTCGCCCAGGCCGGCAACTACGCCATCCGCTTCACCTGGAACGACGGCCACGAGCACGGAATCTACTCCTGGACCTACCTCCGCGAGTGGTGTCCCTGCGCCCTCTGCGACGACGTCCGCCACTCCACCGACGGCCTCCAGCACGACATCGACAACCATCCACCACGCTAAGAGCAGCGCCATGGAAACCGGCCCTTAGGAGCGCAATGAGCAAGGACAGACCGAAATTTGAACTCTCAGGGAGGATTGAGCACTACCTTGCCGTCCTGTCTAAGCTCTATGTACACGACGGTGCTCGCCAGAAGCAGGAGATTCTTGTCAATAGCCAAATCAGAGTCCAGGAAGAATGGACCTACGACAACTGGAACGGTGGAACGCACGGACACGCCCTCTTTCTGACTCTTCCAGAGCCTTTGTACCTTCGTGTGCTAAAGCAGAAAGATGATCTACGTAACGAGATCCAGAAGGACCTGAACAATCTACATGACGTACAGGACGAGTTTATCGCTGAAGTTTTCTTTGAAATGGAGAACGTTGAAGACAAGGACTGGCGCCAACAGTCAGGGCTTCTTCATTCAGCCGAATGCGCGGTGGCTCCCAGGGCAACAGAGAGAATTTGGGGAGATGGTGGTTTTCGCATCTTTCTGAGCCACAAAGCTGAGGTGAAGAAGGAGGTCGCAGCGTTGAAGTCAGCTCTGGGATCCTTCGGAGCCACTTGCTTTGTTGCCCACGAAGATATCCACCCAACAGCGGAGTGGCAGAATGAAATAGAAAATGCTTTAGCTTCGATGAATGCGTTTGTAGCGCTCCTGACCAAAGGGTTTCACGACAGCCTGTGGACTGACCAAGAGGTTGGATTCGCCATAGCCAGGAAGGTTCCGATCATCGCGGTGAAACTGGGGCTCGATCCATATGGATTCATTGGCAAGTTTCAGGCACTCTCTTCCGACTGGGAACACGCCCCGGTGAAGATAGCAAAACTGCTAATTAAGCAGCCTATGATGTTGGAGGCCTTTATCAAAGCTCTGCCGAGATGTTCCAGCTTTGAAGAGGGCATAACGATTTCTGAAGTATTTTCTGAGATTGAGACGCTCACGCCGGAACAGGCCGACGAAATGATGTCCTGCTTCAACAGGAATACCGACCTTCGTGGCAGCTGGGGGTTCAACGGAAAGTACCCAAGCCGGTATGGGGACGGGTTAGCTCCACTTCTCTCTAAGGTCACAGGCAGGAAATATATGATTAGGGCTGACGGCGACATGGAACGGAGAAAATAATTTCGCGCCGCTGTGTTGAACGCGGTGCTTTCAAACAGTCCGAATTCGCCCCGTTCCCTTCGGCGCGCTCACCCCACCAAACCTGTTAGTCTTTTCCTAGGCCCTTGCGACCGCTTTTTCTCCTATGGATTTTCTCTCCAAGCTCAATCCGCAGCAGCGTGAAGCGGTGGAAACCGTGCGCGGCCCCGTGCTCATTCTGGCCGGCGCGGGCTCGGGCAAAACCCGGGTTATCACCTATCGCATCGCCTACCTGGTCGAGCATGAGAACGTCGCCCCGGACCGCATCCTGGCCGTCACTTTCACCAACAAGGCCGCTGCCGAAATGGCCAGCCGGGTACAGGAACTCATCGGCCAGCACTCGCTCGCCAAGCCCGCCATCAGCACCTTTCATTCCTTCTGCGTGCGCATGTTGCGGCGCGACATCAACGCCCTCCAGATCAACGGCAAAGGTTACACCCGCGACTTCGTCATCTACGATGAGGCCGATCAGCAGCAGCTCGTCAAGACGGCCATCAAGCGTCTCGGCATCGACGACAAAAAGCTCACCCCGCGCAGTGTGCTCTCGCTCATCTCCTCGGCCAAAAACCATATGCAGGACCCGCAGGAAATGTATCTGAACTCAGCCGAGCCCAAGATGGAGCGCATCGCGCACATCTACAAGATTTACAAGGACGAGCTGCTCAAGGCCAACGCCATGGACTTCGACGACCTATTGCTGGAGAGCGTCCGTCTGCTCAAGGCTGACGCCGCCACGCGCGAAAAATATCAGCGCCGTTTCCAGTACATGCTGGTCGATGAGTACCAGGACACCAACCGTCCGCAGTATGAGATCATGTGCGCCCTCGCCGGAACCCATCACAACCTCTGCGCCGTGGGCGACGAGGATCAGTCGATCTACTCCTGGCGCGGCGCTGACATCAACAACATCCTCGACTTCGAAAAGAATTTTCCCGAGGCAAAAATCATCCGCCTCGAGCAGAATTACCGCTCCACCCAGCCCATTCTCCAGGCCGCCTCGGCCGTGGTCGCCAACAACGTCCAGCGCAAGGGAAAAAACCTCTGGACGGCGCGCGAGGGTGGCAGCAAGATCGGCTTTTACGACGCGCCCGACGGCGAGAACGAGGCGCTGTTTGCCGCCGACTTCATTGCACGCTGGTTCCAGTCGCGCGCGGCTCAGGGCCAAGCGCCCGCGGCCGGCAGCATAGCGTTACCCGTCGCGGAAAACAAGTGCGCCATCCTCTACCGCACCAACTCCCAATCGCGCCTGCTGGAAGAAGCTCTGCGCCGCTACAACCTCAACTACAACGTCGTCGGAGGCTTCAGTTTCTACGAGCGCGCCGAGATCAAGGATATGATCTCCTACCTCAAGCTCATTCTGAATCCCGACGACTCCGTCGCCCTCATGCGCGTGGTCAACACCCCGGTCCGCGGCATCGGCAAGACGACCATGGAAACCGTCGAGCGGGTGGCGCTGGAAACCAATCTTTCGCTCTGGGGAGCCTTGCAGCAGGTGGTCGAGCGTCGCCTGCTGCCGGCCCGCGCGGTCGCAGCCCTGGCCAGCTTCCGCGATCTGATTCTCGATGCGCGAGCCCTGGTCTACGGCGGCTTTGCCGAGCGCATGGACGCCACCGCCGCCGGCTCTTCCACCCAGCCTTCCGCAGCGTCCTCCGCCAGCCCGGCTGCCGCACCCGCGCAGCCGCCGGATGCCGCGTTCAACCCCCAGCACGGCTTCCAGTTCGGCGACGCCGATGACAGCTTCGATCCCAGCCAGTTCGCCTGGACCTCAGACGGAGACGCAACCGGCTTCGACCCCGAGGCCACCGGATTTTCGCCCGGCGCATTCGAAGCAGAGCCCGCCGCACTCGCGGAAGAAAATGCCGATGAGCCCGAGCCCGCACAAAATGTCTCCACCGCCGAGTTGCTCAAGTTCCTCATCGACCGCACCAAGTACATCCAGCTCCTCGAAGCCGAGGACTCGCCTGACGCGCAGTCGCGCATCGAAAATCTCAAGGAGCTCAGCAACGCCGCCATGGACTCGCGCGACCGCGGCGAAAGCATCAGCGACTTCCTCGATCACGCCGCCCTGGTCAGCGATGTCGATCAGTATGACGACTCCCAGCAGATCACCCTCATGACCCTGCACGCGGCCAAGGGACTGGAGTTTCCCCTCGTCTTTCTCGTCGGCATGGAGGAGGGTCTGTTCCCGCACTCGCGCACCCTGCTGTCGCCCACTGAGATCGAAGAGGAGCGCCGTCTCTGCTACGTCGGCATGACCCGTGCCATGGATACTCTCATCCTCAGCCGCGCCCACTACCGCCGCCGCTATGGCACCGATTCCCCCGAGCCCTCGACGCCTTCGCGCTTCCTCGAAGAGATTCCCATCGAACTGTTCGAGGATGCCGGCTCGCCTGGAAAAATCAAAGGCTCTACGCCGCGTTTCCAGGAGTATGGCTCGGCCCACTACGACTATGAAAACGAGGATCAGTCCGCGGCGTCGAACTGGGGCAGGGCCGCCCGCCCGAAGAGCGCGCCCAAAACCTCCTACACCGGTCCGGCCTACAACTCCATTGACAACATCGCCGAGTTTTTCGCCTCGCGCGGCAAAAAGTTTTCCCGTCCCCAGATGGCTCTCGAACCGCCCTCCGGCGGCCGCCGCTTGCGCAAGGGAGACCGTGTCCGCCATCCGAAATATGGCGAAGGAGTGGTCTTTCATCGCGAAGGCGATGGGGATGAGGCCAAGGTTACGGTACAATTTCATAGTTCCGGTTTGAAAAAGCTCGTCGAGAAATACGCCCAGCTCACCAAGACGTGAGCAACCGGCAAACCGGCGAGTGTCTTTGCAACCGCCTCGGCCGGGATCGCGCCATTCGGAACCGGCACAACCTGGAAGCAGTTGCGCCCGTGGCCCCAGCGGCGGCATTGGCCGCATACTCCGCCGCGAAGCACCGCCGATCACGGCCCTACCGCGCTCACGCGCAGAATTGATTCGCAAAGGAAACCCGAAAAATGCCCAACACCACCGCACTCCCCAAGGAAGAACGCAAAGAGAAGAAACGCGCAGCGCGCAAGAAGGCAGCTCCCAAGGTTGCCCGCACCCACGAACGCGGCGCGGCCAAACGCAAGGTCAAAAAGGCCGTGCGCGGCACCTCCAAGCGCTAACCAGGCGCCTGCGGCCGGCACGGCATCGGTTGCCGCCTACCCGGCCGTAAAGCTCCATCCGTATCCCGATCCCCGCGGCCACTTCCCGCGCGAGCAAGTTTTCGCGTAGGTGGTGGCCGCTTTGCTTGCTATCATGATCTGGAAAATCCAACCACATTCCCACGGTCTCACTTGTTAGCCGGGAAGCAGGAGCAATCCGCTGGCGAATCAACTTTTTGCCCGTAAGTCGATCGACAGGCTTATTTCCGAGGCCGCCGAACCCGGCCACCAGCTTAAGAAAACCCTCGGCCCCTGGTCGCTGACCGCGCTCGGCATCGGCGCCATCATCGGCTCGGGAATCTTCGTCCTCACCGGAACCGCCGCTGCCGGCGAACATTTCGAAGCGCCTTCCATCCTCCATGCCCAGGTCATGGACATCTTCTGGAACCTGGCCAGCCACGGCAACATCCACGGCGCGCTCATGCATGGCCGTCCCCCCGCCGGCCCGGCCATCGCCATCTCGTTCATCCTCGTCGCCATCGCCTGCTCGTTCGCCGGACTCTGCTACGCCGAGCTGGCCTCCATGATCCCCATCGCCGGCTCGGCCTACACCTACAGCTACGCCACCCTCGGCGAGATCTTCGCCTGGATCATCGGCTGGGATCTTATCCTCGAATACGCCGTCAGCAACGTCGCCGTCTGCGTCGGCTTCGCCGGATACCTCAAGGCGCAACTGGGGCAATTCGGACTCATCCTGCCCGAACGCTGGTCCTCACCCGTCTGGGCAGACGGCAAGTGGACCGGCGCCTACTTCAACGTGCCCGCCTTTCTCGTCGTCATGATCCTCAGCTGGCTGCTGGTGCGCGGCGTGCGTGAATCCGCCGGCGTCAACAACGCCATGGTCGCCATCAAGATCGCCGCCATTGCGCTGTTCCTCGTCGTCGGCGGCAACCTGGTGCACAAGTCCAACTGGGTGCCATTCGCGCCCTCGGGATTCAGCGGCGTCCTTACCGGCGGCGCCATCGTTTTTTTCACCTACATCGGTTTTGACTCGGTTTCCACCGCCGCCGAGGAATCGCGCGACCCGCAAAAAGACATACCTTTCGGCATCATCGCCTCGCTCGTCGTCTGCACCATCCTCTACGTCGGCGTGGCCCTGGTGCTGCTCGGCATGATGAAGTATTCCGTCTTCGGCTCCGGCGCCGCTGCGGAAGCCCCCGTGGCTTACGCCCTGCAGCAGCTCGGCGCCCGTCCCATCTGGCGCTCCGTAATCATCATCGGCGCGCTCATGGGCATGTTGAGTTCGCTGCTGGTCTTCCAGTATGGCCAAACGCGCATCTGGTTCGCTATGTCGCGCGACCGCCTGCTGCCGTCGTTTTTCTCCCGCATCCATCCCCGCTTCAAAACGCCCCACTGGTCCACCTGGATCGCTGGCCTTGCCGTCGGTTTGCCCTCAGGACTGGTCGATATTGGCGACGCCGCCGACCTCTCCAACATCGGAACCCTGTTTGCTTTCGTGCTGGTCTCCTTCGGCGTCATCCTGCTGCGCCGCAGCCAGCCGGAGCGTCCCCGCGGTTTCCGGGTTCCCTGGGTGCCGTTTTTCCCCATCATGTCCATCGTTCTCTGCGGCGGCCTAATGACCGGCCTCACGGTCATCACCTGGATTCGCTTTTTCGTCTGGCTCGGCCTTGGCCTGCTCATCTACATCGGCTACAGCCGCCACCGCAGCGAGTTCGCCGGCCAGAGATAGAATAAACGTCAGCTCTCTCGGCAGTGGATGGAGGCAGAAACGATGAAGCAAATCGGTTTGTGCGTTGTCCTAATCGCAGCGACGTTATGCCAAAGCCAAGACATTCGATCTAAAGTACGAACCAATCCGCCATCTGAGCAATCCGTGAATTTGATTGATCCTGATTCAGGAGCTTTTGGCATTGCGTTCGGAACCAGCGAAGATGAGGTAATTGCGAAGTTGGCAGGTGGCCCATATCTGCGTCGTGCCTTTCGACGCAAATGTGGGGAAGCAATATCCTCGCGCTATCCCCAGGATCACCAAGTGTTTAGAATCCCCCGCGCCCCACTGTCCCAATCCCTATGAACCGATCTCCCGCGCATAAAACACATGCACCGAGCAGTTCGTAATCGGCTTGCGGACGTCGGACGCGAGCAGTGTATAGAGCAGCTTGATCACTCCGCCATGGGTAACGGCCGCCAGGTCCCGGCCACCGGCAATCTCCTGCGCACTTTGCACGAACTCCTTCACCCGGGCCGTCACCTCCTCAACCGACTCTCCGCCGTACGGCCGGTAATCGTAGGCCATCAGATCGACATCCAGATGCCGCAGGTCCTTGCCCGTCTCGGCCTCTATCTCGGCCCAGCTCTTTCCGCTCAGCGAGCCGAAGTTTCTCTCGCGCAGGTTGGCGTCCAAGATAATCTTGCAGGGGTGCTTGGCGGCGATCGCTTTCGCCGTGTTGGCGGCGCGCAGCAGCGGCGAGCTGACGATCAGCTCGAATTCCTCATTCAAGCCGTTCGCTACGGCAAGCGCCTGCTCCCGGCCCTTGGCGGTCAGGTCGTCGTCCACCCACCCCGTGAGCCTGTTCTCAAGGTTCAGCGCGGTCTCGCCGTGTCGAATGGCAATGATTCTCATAAAATGCAGCTCGTCGAGTGCTCAGGATTCTACCTATCAAATATAAACTTCACTAGAATGATCGGGTGACCACCGACTTCATCACCCGCCTGCCCAAGGCCGAACTCCATCTCCATCTTGAAGGCTCCGTCGATCCGCTGACTCTCAGCCAGCTCAGCCAGAAGCACAACACGCCTTTTCCGTGGGCCAGTAACCGCTACCAACCGCAGCCCAACTCGCACCTTCCGCTCACCGTGGCCGAGGCTGCCGCGCTCTACAACTACACGGATTTCACCGGCTTCCTCCTGGCCTTCAAGTCGGTCACCGAGCGCCTGCGCGATCCCGAGGACTTTGAGCTCATCACCTACCGCCTCGTCGAAAAGCTTGCCGCCCAGGGATGCCTGCACGCCGAGGTCTTCGTCAGCGTCGGCGTCATCTTCTGGCGCGGCCAGGAGTTCGATCCGCTTTTCGAGGGCATGGAGCGCGGACGCCGGCGCGCGGAAAAAGATTTCGGCACCACCCTCTACTGGATCTTCGACGCCGTCCGCCACTTCGGCCCCGAAGAAGGCGAAAAGGTTCTCGCCAAGGCCATCCAGCACCGCGCCCGCCAGCCCCAGGACAGTAGTGTCATCGGCATCGGCATCGGCGGTGACGAGCGCATTGCCGCTCCCGAGCTTTTCGTCCAGGTCTACGCCCAGGCTGCCCGCGCCGGTCTGCGCCTCAGCGTTCATGCCGGAGAGACCGTCGGCCCCGCCTCCATTTACGGCGCGCTCGACGCGCTCAAAGCCGAGCGCCTCGGCCACGCCCTCCACGCCGCCGACGATCCCGCGCTCCTCGCCCGCCTCATCCGCCAGCAGGTGCCGCTCGAGCTCTGCGTCACCTCCAACCTGCGCACCAGTTGCTGCCCAGAGCTCTCCGCCCATCCCCTGCGGCGCTATTTTGACGCCGGCGCCCTGGTCACCCTCAACACGGATGATCCCGCGATGTTTCAAACGACACTTGTGCGCGAATACCAGTTGGCGCAAGATGTTTTTGGGTTTACCAATGAGGAGTTGCGCCAGCTTGCCGCCAATTCCTTCCGTGCCTCATGGCTACCGGAAGCGCGCAAGCGAGAGCTGTTGAATTTGCTCTGAAGGACTCAGAAATCGCCACGATGACCAAGCCCCTGCACATCGGAATCGTCGCCTGCTCGGCCGAAGGCGCCGCGCTCTGTTACCGCACCATCTGCACCGAAGCTCCATCCCTGCTGGGCCGCTTCGTGCATCCGGAAGTTTCCATGCACACCCACTGCCTGCGCGACTATATGCAGGCCATCGAGTGCGACGACTGGGGCGGGGTCGCCGAACTCATGCTTGACTCCGCCCGCAAGCTCCAGCTTTGCGGCGCCCAGTTTCTCATCGCGCCAGACAACACCATTCACCGCGCCTTCGCCCAGGTCGCCCAGGCTTCGCCGCTTCCCTGGCTGCACATTGCCGAAGAGGTCGCCCGCGCCGCCCGCGATCACGGCTTCCACCGCCTCGGCATTACCGGAACCCGCTACACCATGGAGGGCCCGGTTTATCCCGAAGTGCTCGCCCGCTACGACATCGGCTACCAGATCCCGTCGCCCCTCGACCGCTCCCGCATCGACCAGATCATCTTCGACGAACTGGTCAACGGCATTTTCCGCTCGGATTCCCTCGGCGTCATCAGCGTTGCCATCAGCCGGATGAAGGCCTCGGGTTGCGACGCCGTCGTTCTAGGCTGCACCGAACTGCCTCTGCTCATCGGCAATGAATCCTCGCCGCTGCCAGTGCTTGACTCTACCCGCCTGCTCGCCCGCGCCGCCATCCGCCACTCCATCACCGCCCGCGTCGCGCCCTGATCCCTGCCGTCCTGCTCGCATGAAAAGGCTCCCCAATGGGGAGCCCAGTGCCAGCGGCCGGAGCGGCGGATTCTGCCGCGTACCCGCCCGAACCCAAGCTGCTTTTCCTCAGCCGCTACATCGACCCCAGCGCCGCCGCTCCCAGCTTGAACAGAAACACCATGGAAAAGATTGTGGCGAATGCCGTGCCCGTCTTCACCTTGAGCCGGCTCAACTGCGCAATGCCCACCGCCAGCAGGAATATCTGCCACAGGGTGAACACGTCAAAGGCGCCCAGCAGCGTCTTCACGAAGGGCATCGTCCCGGGAACAAAATAGCCCAAGCTCGTCGCCACCGGGTACTTCAAATCGAACGCGCCCGGCTCCACGAAGAAAAGCACCACGATCGTCAGCAGGGTGCTCAGGATCGACGGCAGGAAGCCGTACGCCGTGACCCCCATCAGCTCCTTGAAGCTCAGTTTCGTGCCGAAGCCGAAGTTGAACAATCCCAGCAACACCCCGGCCACCACCACCAGGGCGATCAATGCCGTCACCGGGGACAGGTAGCCCATGACACGGGCGCTGGTCTCCTGGATCTTCATGATCTTTTCCCGCTGTTCCGGCGCCATCTTGTCCATCTTTTCGGCGGACTTCGGGTTCGCCTGGATCTGCGTCTCCATCACCTGGCCCCAGCCCACCCTCTTGTCCAGGGCATAGACAAACGCAATGGAAGCAACCGAGATCAGCAGCCACGGCACCCACCAGCTAGCGTTCCGGCGAAGGTCCGCCATGGTTCTGGAAGGCGCGGTGAAGGTGTACAGCAATCGCTGCGCTTCACTCAGCGCGGGCGTTGCATCCTCGGGCAGGGCAGCGGTGCTCATGGAATTCTCCCAATCATGCATGCGGCTTGCGGGCAACTGTTACAAATGTAACAAACGCAACAAATGCGGCAAACAGCCCGGCGCGCCAGCGAATTTCCCTCGTCCCATCCTCGGGCTGCGGGTCCATCTTCACGGCGGCGTCCTTACTCAGCTCCGCCCATTGCTACGAGGAGTGGTCGTGAACAATCCGCCAGCCCTGGCTGAACTTTTTCAGCACCACGGTGAACAGCCCCCTGCGCTTGGTTCCGTCCCTCATGGTGAGCTGCCAGTGGCCGCGGACAAAGGCGGCGTCCGGGCCCAGCATCTCCACTCGAAGGCCGCTGAACTTCAGCTTGCCCATCTCCTTGTCCTTGCCCACGTAGGCGGTGCGATAGCGCTGGTAGGCTGCCTCCCAGCCGGCCGATTCATTATCCCCGGCGAAAAATGTCAGCTCCGGCGAGTGCCAGTACCCCTGCATGTATCCCTTCAGGTCGCCGTGATTCCAGGCCGCCACCTGCGCTCCCAGCTCCGCGCGGATCGCCGTCTCCGGCGCCGCCGCCTCTGGTGCCGCCGCGGTTTGGGCCGCCAGCATCGAGCCTAAAAGCAACAGAATTCCCGTGATTCCCGCCAATTTCCCCATTTCGTTCTCCGCATTCCCCTCCGGCCGCGCCGCCCGGGCCGCGCCCTCGCGCCCATCCCCGCCGCAACCCGTCCAGCCCGTATCGCAGTACTATCTCCGCACTGTCTTCCGTTTCCGGCAATACTTTCGCTTGCCGTTCTCTCCGCACTCCGATACAGTTTTTTGCTTATGGCCAAACAGGTTCCCATCGGCGCCAAAGGTACGGCGGAGGAGCGTGTGCAGTTCGAGCACACCCTTACCGCGCATCATCATCAACTTCCGCCCGTCTATTCCACGCCGGACATGATCCGCCTGATGGAATCGGCCGGCTTTCACGCCCTGCTGCCCTTCTGCGAGCCCGGCGAAATGTCGGTCGGCACGGCCATTCAAGTCGAGCACCGCGTCCCGGTCGGAATCAACGCCGTCGTTCGTGCCATCGCCGAGGTCGAATCCATCCAGGGCCGCTTCTACCGGATTCACGTCGCCGCCTTCGAGGGAAAGCGCGAAATCGGCGCCGGAACCATCACCCGTGCCATCGTCCGGGTGGATGATTTCATGAAGAAGCACGACATCCCGAAGCCATAATTCTTCATCGGCCAGGAATTTTCTGAATCCCGTACTACGGGTGCGGCATCGAAACAACTGTCCTGTATGTGTTTGAGCGACCTCGTTTCCTGGGCTGTCCGTGGGGCAACCCAGGAAATCTTTTTGTGCCCCACAACTCCCGCCTGCATCTTCCCCTAGCGTCCGTTCAGCAGCATCTCCCGCACTCCTGCCACGGTGATTTCCGGTTCCCCCGTCAGCATCACCGGTTCCACCACCGAGTTGAACACCAGGCTCTGCATCCCCATTTGTTTCGCTGCCTCGGTGTTCTCCTTCTTGTCGTCCAGGAACAGCGCCTCGTGCGGCTCGCAGCCCAGCCTCCGGCAGGCCAGCCGGTAAATCTCCGCGTCCGGCTTTACCATCCCCACCTCGCAGGAGTAAATCTGCACGTCGAACTCGTCCAGCCACTTGAGCTTCCCGCGCATCGCCGCCAGCATCCGCTTCTCCATGTTGCTCAGGATTCCCGTCTTGTAGCCGGCCTGTTGCAGGTCGCGCGCCAGTTGCACCACCTCTGGGCTCTCGTTGGTCCACTGCCAGTTGTCGTGCTCACTCAGCTCCAGCGCTTCGGCCGCGCTGATCTGGCGGTTGCAGTCTTTGCCCACCTTTTGCCAGTAGGCGACGTAGTCCTCCAACCCCCGGTCCATCTGCGGGCGATTGTCATGGTAAGCCTGCTGCAGTTCCAGCGGCGTTTTCCCAAATCTCGTGCTCATTCCCTGCCACTGCTCCGGCGTCGGCGGCAGCGAAAGAACTTTTCCATAGTCGAAGATGACAGCTTTCAGTGTATGCATACCTGAAATCCTACACGTTCCGCGCCTTCCATGGCAGTCACTCCAATGCCGGCTGCCACGGCTTCGCGCCCCATTCTGGCTCCCGCTTCCGCACCCCTGCTTTACAATCAAATCTCCATGTCTTTTTCCTTTCAGCTTGAAGCCACTTGCGGCGCGGCCCGCGCGGGCCGCTTCATCACCCCTCACGGCGAGGTCTGCACTCCCGTTTTCATGCCCGTCGGCACCCTGGCCACGGTCAAGGGCGTGCCGCAGGATGTCCTCGACGACCTTGACGTGCAGATTCTGCTCAACAACACCTACCATCTCTACCTGCGTCCCGGCGTTGAGACCATCCGTCAGCTTGGCGGGGTGCAGAAGTTCATGGCATGGCACAAACCCATCCTGACCGATTCCGGTGGTTTCCAGGTCTTCAGCCTCAGCGATCTGCGCAAGCTCACCGAGGACGGCGTCCAATTCCGCTCCCACCTGGATGGCTCCCTGCACTTTTTTTCGCCGGAAACCTCCCTGGCCGCCGAGATCGGCCTCGGCGCCGACATCATCATGGCCTTCGATGAGTGCACCGAATTCCCCGCCACCTATGAGCGTGCCCGCCAGTCCATGGAGATGACCGCCCGCTGGGCTCGCCGCAGCAAGAATTATTTCGAGGCTCACAAACTCGAGGTTCCCTGGTCCGAGGAGAAAACCCGCCAGTTCGGCAGCGAGCAGTCCCAGGCCCTGTTCGGAATCGTGCAGGGCGGCATGTACCCCGATCTGCGCCGCGAATCGGCCAACCGCACCGTTGACATCGGCTTTTCCGGCCACGCCATCGGCGGCCTCTCGGTCGGCGAGCCCCGCGAAAAAACCTGGGAGATCCTCAGTCAGACCATTCCTTTGCTCCCCGCCGACAAGCCCCGCTACGTCATGGGCGTCGGAACGCCGGAGGAAATCGTCGAATACGTGCGCCTCGGGGTTGACATGATGGATTGCGTCCTGCCCACCCGCGCCGCCCGCCACGGCCTGCTTTTCACCAGTCAAGGTAAATTGAATATTAAAAATGCACGCTACGCCCGGGACGAAAACCCCATCGACCCGGAATGCCGCTGCAAGGTCTGTACCCGCTATTCGCGCGCCTATCTCCGTCACCTTTACGCTTCGCAGGAGGTGCTCGCCCAGGTGCTCAACACCGTGCACAATCTCACGCATTACCTTGACATCATGCGGCGCGTCCGAGAGACTATCATTTCAGGGGAGTTTGCAATTGCCCGTTCGGCGGTTTGAAGCCGGGCCCGTGCCTTGGCCGGTCAACAGGTTTTTTGCTGCCTGGTTTGCGTCTCCGCGCGTTGCCATGTGTGGAACCTGATTTTCGCGGTACGCTGAACTCCCAGATACCTGAAGATACCTGGTACGAACGTGGATTCCTCGTGTACTCAAAGGTGTGTCCCACCCTGCGAGTGTCCCGCTCGGGTTCAGGGAAACATAATTTCTACGCCGCGCGCCGCCTTGCGGGCGCCGGTCGGCGGCGGGAGAACAAAGAATGATCGCTCAATTCGCATGCCTCGTCTTTCAGCAGGCCGGGGCAGGACTGACTTCAATCCTGATGATGGCAGGCATCTTTGTCATCTTTTATTTCCTCCTCATAATGCCGCAGCAGAAACGGCAGAAAAAGTGGCAGCAGATGCTTGCCGATCTCAAGGCCGGCGACCGCGTCACCACCACCGGGGGCGTCATCGGCATCATTCTTTCCATCCGCCAGGGCGAGGGCAACGACAGCGGCAGCATCGTGCTCCGCGTCGCTCCAGACAACCTGAAAATTGAAGTTGCTCGCAACGCTATCGCATCGGTCACCGTCGACGATGGCGCAAAGAAATCTTAGGCGGTCGCCGTCTCCATGAAGAAAAACCTGCTCTGGAAAGTCGTACTCATCTTCGCTACCTTGATCCTGTTCATCTGGGGAATCTTTCTCGGAACCGATCCCGAGAAGAGCATGGATGCCATCAAGGCCCACGGCCTCGTCGCCGGCGTTCAGCAAAACATTCACCTCGGCCTTGACCTTCGCGGCGGAACCCATCTGATCCTCCAGGTTCAGGTCAACGACGCCGTCAACGCGGAAACCGATCAGACCATCGAGCGCCTCAAGGATGCCCTGAAGAAGAAAAATATCGCCTATGGCGACATCCTCAAGCTCGATCCCGTCGCGGCTCCTCAGACCGTCACCCTGCGTGGCGTTGACATCACCGCAGCGGGCGATCTCCGCTCCCTCGTTTCCGACCAGTTTGGCGAATACGACCTGGTCTCAGGCGCTGAAAACTCCTGGACCGTCGTCCTCAAGCCAACCGTTCTGGATTCGCTCAAGAAGCGCGCCGTCGAGCAGGCCATCGAAACCATCCGCAACCGTATTGACCAGCTTGGCGTCTCCGAGCCGGTCATCCAGGAGCATGGCCTGGGCGACTACCAGATCCTCGTCCAGCTTCCCGGCGTAGACGATCCCGCCCGCGTCAAGGAAGTCATGCAGTCCACCGCCATGCTGGAAATCCGCCAGGGACTCGACAACGGCCGCGCCTACAACAGTGAGCAGGAGGTTCTTGCCGCCCACAACGGCATCCTTCCCTCCGACGCCGTCATCATCAAGGGCAAAAGCATTGGCAGCAAGACTGCCGCCAACGAAAACGGCGACGTCTTCTATCTCATCAGCCGCGTCTCGGCCGTCAGCGGCCGCGATCTCCGCTCCGCCGAAGCCGGACATGAAGAAACTGGCCGTCCCGACGTGAGCTTCACCCTGACTCGCGACGGCGGCGACCGCTTCTACAACTTCACCTCCCAACATGTCGGCGAGCCTCTGGCCATCGTCCTCGACGGCAAGGTGCAGGAGATTGCCAACATCAAGGAGGCCATCCGCGACACCGGCCGCATCTCGGGTTCCTTTACCGAGCAGCAGACCAAGGATCTTTCCATGGTCCTGCGCTCCGGCGCCCTGCCTGCCTCCATCAAGTATCTGGAGGAGCGCACCGTCGGTCCCTCGCTCGGAGCCGACTCCATTCATGAGGGCATCCGCGCCGCCATGGTGGGCATGATCGCCGTGCTGGTCTTCATGCTGGTCTATTACCGCTTCGCCGGCATCAACGCCGATCTTGCGCTGATCCTGAACCTGGTCATCCTGCTCGGATTCCTCGGCTTCTCCGGCGCCACCCTCACCCTGCCCGGAATCGCCGGTCTCATTCTCACCGTCGGCATGGGCGTCGATTCCAACGTGCTCATCTTCGAGCGTATTCGCGAAGAGCTGCGCGCCGGAAAGACTCCGCCCTCGGCCGTCGAGCAGGGCTTTGGCCATGCCTGGTTGACCATCGTCGATACTCACGTCACCACCATTGTCTCGGCCGCCATTCTGTTCCTGTTCGGAACCGGTCCGGTCAAAGGCTTCGCCGTCACCCTGACCTTTGGTCTGCTGGCGAACCTGTTCACCGCCGTCTTCGTCTCGCGCACCATTTTTGACAGCATCCTCAACCGCCATCAACGCGGCGAGGCGCTCTCGATCTAGTTCCTGGGCGGAATTCCGGCGCTTTCCGGGTCCCGCCGCAAAAGGTTCGATGCAAGGTTTCGCAGTTTCTGCGATGCCCAAGAAATTCAGAGGAGCCCGCGCTTCTCGGGTAGAAGGCTTCCACAGTGGAACTGTTTGGCAGCACCAATATCGATTTCCTCGGCAAGAAGTGGTTCTTTCTCGCCCTCTCGCTGATCTTCTCCGTCGCCGGCGTAGCTTCCATGCTCTTCTGGCATCACGTTCCGCTGGGGATTGACTTCCGCGGCGGCACCGTCGTGGACGTCAAGTTCACCGCAACTCCCAACGTGGACGCCATCCGCGCCGATCTGGATCGCGCCGGCCTCAAGAACGCCACCATTCAGGCCGATACCCGCCCCGGCAGCAATGAGCTGCTGATCAAGCTCGACATCCGCGAGACCAGTGAGCAGGCGCTCGATCAGGGCAAGGAAGACATCGTCAAGGCCCTGCAGACCGCCGCCGAGCCCGGCAAGAGCGACCTCAACAACACCGGCTCTACCTCGCTGCAGGATTACCTGCTCAAGGCCGACCCGCTCCATCTCGGAACCGATGCCCCAGCCCAGTACGGCCAGATCGCCCGTACCATCGTCGATTTCCGCGACAAAACCCGCGGCGGCGTGCTGAACTCCGTCGCTGACGTCAGCGCGCTCGTCCCAGCCCCGGTTCTCCAGTCTCTCCAGCAGGATTTCTTTACCTCGAACTTCGGGGTGCGCAACGTTGACATCGTCGGCCCCCAGGTGGGCGCCCAACTCCGCAAACAGGCGATCCTGGCGACGCTCTATTCGCTGCTCGGCATGCTGGCCTATCTCTGGTTCCGCTTCGAGCTCATTTACGGCGTGGCCGCCGTCGTTGCCTGTTTCCATGACACCCTGATCACCGTCGGCGCATTCTCGCTGCTCAATACCGAGATCTCGCTGACCGTCATCGCCGCCATCCTCACCCTGGTCGGCTACTCCATGAATGACACCATCGTCGTATTCGACCGCATTCGTGAGAACATCAAGCTGTTACGCAAGGATTCCCTGACCGAAATCGTCAACAAGAGCATCAACCAGACCCTGAGCCGGACCGTCCTGACCAGCGGACTTACCTTCCTCACCGTCCTGGCCCTGTTCCTGTTCGGAGGCGAGGTTCTGCACGGGTTTTCGCTCGCCCTGGTCATCGGGATTATAATTGGGACTTACTCGTCCATCTTCATCGCCGCCCCCATGCTGGTTGCCTATCAGCAGTGGCGCGGTCAGAAGTCCGTACCCGGAGCGGCAGCTTCTTCGTCCAACAGCGAAGGCCGCCGCTACAAAACGCCTGCAAAGGCGTAGCAAGCGTTGTAAAGAAACCTGGGTGCGGCCGGTGGATTGGCCGGTTGCCCGCCTTCCCGTTTCCCGGAGCCGCGCCCCTGACCCGCTTGTCTCAGGCGCCGGGCTCCTGGTTCCACGGAGGGTGCGTTAGCAGGCATCATTTTTTTTGCCGTTTGTACCCGATTCCGGGAGCAAATCCTTCGCTCCCGGTGTCTATTGAAATAGTAGGACGGAGATCTGGCTTATGTTTGAAGACAGCCTTCTGGAATCTGGCGGAAGAAATTCGAGACCGTACGGGAATACCCTCATAGTCCTCGTAGCGATCGCGGGAATCGTTGTGAAACTGCTCAACATTCAGTCCCTCATACTTTCCATGTGGGTTTGGGGCGCGTGGGTAGCGGTTGCGATCGCAATGGCATTCTATGTATGGGGACTCTGGCCCGTGGTATCGTTTGGCCTCCAGGCTCTCCTGGTTGGCGTGCTCGTGTTGATTCCCCTGATCTATACTGAAGCGCTCCCCAAGCAACAGTTAATGGGTTACCTGGTTGCGCCGCCGCCGCCGCCGCCGCCACCACCGCCGCCCGCTGCCGCCCCGGTGATCAAGGCAGCCAAACCGATGACGGAAATCGACAACGGGCAACTCAAGGCTCCCACCGCGATTCCTAAGAAGATTGCGATGATTAAAGAAGATGAATCCGCGTCCAACAGCGGTGGCGTAGTCGGTGGCGTGGTTGGCGGCGTACCCGGAGGCCAGGCTGGAGGCGTCCTCGGAGGCGTGCTCGGCGCAATCGCTTCCTCGGCTCCCACGGCCGTTCCCAAGGCAGCCACTCCGCAGCGGGTCAAAGTTTCCGCCGGTGTCACCCAGGGACTTCTGATCCGCAGGGTTCAGCCGATCTATCCTCCGCTGGCCAAGCAGGCCCGCATTCAGGGTACGGTTGTACTGCAGGCTGTCATCGGCAAGGACGGCTCCATTGAGAATCTGCACGCCGTCAGCGGTCACCCCATGCTCATCCAGAATGCTATCGACGCCGTCCGCCAGTGGAAGTACAAGCCGTACTTCCTTAACGGCGAGCCTGTCGAAGTGGATACGCAGGTAACTGTAAACTTCACCCTGGCAGGCGGTTAAACCCGGCAGCCAGCCGGACTGGACCGCTTGGCCGGACTTCGCTTCATGGTCAAGCATCCACCCGGCATGAAACTCTCGCGTATGGCAGAACTCAGGCAACAATTCGAGTTGCCATCCGTTCCAAGGCTTATCCGTTGCACCGGGCGGCCCCAGGTGTAAAACCGAGGATCGCGTATCCCGAGTGGCTGCGCATCAACTAAGATCAGATCAGAAGTCTCAACGGTTCTGAGGAGGAAAATCAACTCATGGTTCTCGCAAACATTGCAACTTTGGTCCTGTGCAACATGCACCAAGCCGCGGTCCTGCTCTTCCAGGAGGCAGAGGGTGGCGTCGGCTGGGATCCGATCTCGCTCTGGAAACAGATGGGCTTCCTGGCCAAGGTCGTGGTCGTCATTCTGTTCCTCATGTCCGGCTGGTCCATCGGCATCATGATCGATCGCGCCCTAGCCTTCTCGGCAGCCCGCAGCCAGTCGCGCGCCTTTGCCCCGGCCGTCGCCGGCGCCCTCAAGGATGGCAAGATCGAAGAAGCCATCAAGGTTGCCGACCGCAACAAGAAGAGCCACCTGGCTAAAGTCGTCGCTGCCGGTCTGCAGGAATTCAAGGCCCACGGTGAATCCACCGAGTTGCCCGGCGAAGAACTGGAAGCCTCCCGCCGCGCTCTGGAGCGCGCCGAAGCCATCGTCCACGCCGAGTTGAAGCGCGGCCTCAGCGGCTTGGCCACCATCGGCTCCACCGCTCCCTTCGTCGGACTGTTCGGTACCGTCGTCGGCATTCTCAACGCCTTCCGAGGCATCTCCACCGCCAAGGCAACCGGTCTGGCTGCCGTCGCTGGAGGCATCTCCGAGGCCCTGGTGACCACCGCCGTCGGTCTGTTCGTCGCCATTCCAGCCGTCTGGATGTTCAACTACTTCACCGGCCGCGTCGAAGCATTTGACGTCGAAATGGACAACAGCTCCAGCGAATTGATCGACTACTTCTTGAAGCGTCGCAGCGCGCGCCGCTAGCTCGGTTCCACGGAGGCAGGCAAGCAATGGCAGTCGCTAAAAAGAGGATGGCTGACGTCAACTCGGATATCAACGTGACTCCGATGGTCGACGTGATGCTCGTATTGCTGATCATCTTCATGGTCATTACGCCGATGCTCCAGAAGGGCGTCAGCGTGGACTTGGCCAAGACAGATAATCCGATCAAAATGCCCGAGGCCGACAAAGAAGATGCTCTCATCGTGGCCGTCATGCGCGACGGGAAGATCTACTTCAACTCCGATGCCGTTACCGCGGAATCATTGACCGACAAAGTGAAAGACAGACTGGCGAACACTACTGATAAACGCATCTTCATTAAGGCCGACGCCGGCGCCCGCTACGGCGACGTCGTCGCGGTCGTCGATGACGTCCGCTCCGCTGGAGTGGACCAACTCGGCCTCCTTACCGAAGAGCGTAAGCAGGGTTCGCTCGAAACACCGGCATCGTCCGGCACCAAGTAGGAGACTACCGCTATGTCAATGGCAGTGGGTGGCGGGGACGGTGGTCCTCAGGCAAACATCAACGTAACCCCCCTGATCGACGTGTTGCTCGTGCTCCTGATCATCTTCATGGTCATCACACCGCTCACGCCCAAGGGTCTCGACGCGCTCGTTCCTCAGCCGCCGAAGCAACCTCAGCAGACCAATCCGGACAACGATCGCACCATCGTCGTTCAGGTTCTCAAGAACAATTCAGTCAAGATTAACCAGGATGACGTGACCCTGGATAATCTGCAGGGCCGTCTGGAAGATATCTTCAAGACGCGCGCTGAAAAGGTTGCGTTCGTAAAGGGAGATCCCGATCTCACCTTCTCCGACGTAGCCGAGGTTATTGATAAGGTTCACGCCGCTGGCGTGGATAAGGTGGGTCTCATCACGGCCAAGATCGAAGCCGGTCAGTAGCCGGATTGCGGGAATCGAGTGTCGGGGAGCGAGGGCGCAAGCCACACTCCCGCCTCGCCGCTCCCGCCAATCGGCGTGCAGGAGTCTGAAGCGCCCGCAGCCGGAGCCCCATCCGGCGCCGCGTACCGGGCTCTGGAGCTTCTCGCAGGACCTTAGACCCGGCCATAATTTGGCAACGGAAGGTGATATCAAATGAACAGAATCGTACGCGTGCTGGCCGGTTTGTTCCTCGCTCTCCTCATGCTGGCATCGGCTGGCTGCACCAAACTCCAGGCTCGCGACCAACTCAACAAGGGTGTGCAATCTTATAAGAACGCCCGCTATGAGGAGGCTATCGAGCACTTCAAGACTGCCGTCAGCCTCGATCCCAGTCTTCTCAACGCGCGCATTTATCTCGCCACCGCTTACGCCCAGCAGTACGTGCCCGGCGCGGAAACCGACGAGAATAAACGCTTCGCCAACCAGGCCATCGAAGAATACAAAAAGGTGCTCACCGTCGATCCCGGCAACGTCAACTCCGTCAAGGGCATCGCCTACCTGTACCTCCAGCAGAAGCAGTTTGATGACGCCAAGCTCTATTACAACAAGGCGGTCCAGATCGATCCCAATGATCCGGAATCCTACTACTCGGTCGCCTTTATCGATTGGACCCAGGCCTACAAGTTCCGTCAGGACGAGCGCAATAAGCTCGCCATGAAGGCTACCGATCCGCTCAAGGACAAAAAGGTTTGCGCCCTCGTCAAGCAGCACAACGCCGTCGGCGTCGAGGAGGGCATCAACCTTCTCAACAAGGCGCTGCAGCTGCGCCAGGACTATGACGACGCCATGGCTTACATGAACCTCATGTACCGCGAGCGCGCCGATTACGAGTGCGACAATCCCACCGCCCACGCCGCCGACCTCAAAACCGCCGACGAATGGGTTGACAAGACCATCGCCACAAAGAAGGAAAAGGCCAACAAAACGGGTGCCGGCGGCATCGTTATGGACCAGAACCAGGAGCAGAAGTAGCTCCCGTCCTCCGCTTCAGCTTCCGACCGGCGGCCTCTCCAGCAGAGGCCGTCTCCATTTCTCCCCAAAATCCCCCGCCGCAATGGACTCGCTTCGTCGTAGACTGGATTCTTCACCCCTGAATTTGGAGCGCCACGGTGGCAATCGACCTCAACTGGGAACTGACGATTCTCGAGATCGTGCATGGCTTCTACCTCAACCTCCTCAAAGACACTCTGGAGGACGAGATCACGCCGCCGCAAGGCTTGGAGGCCAGCTCCCTGCGCGCCCGCGACCGCCAGCCAACCCTGCTTCTACCCGCCATGCGCCGCTGGCTCAAGCTGCTGGACATGGCCATCAGTCCCGAGATGCTCCGCTTCAGTCTTAACTCCGCCATCGATCAGGATCTCGCCGAGGCTCTGCTCCGCTACTATGCCCGCAAGCAGTCCCAAAACAGCTCTGACCGCGACAAGACTGACTTCGTCGTTACCTTCCTCTACCGCAATCCTCGCGTCTCCGGCCAGTGGGACAAGCGCGGCCTGTCCATGGACGGCGTCGCCCCCGTGCCGCCCTTTGAGATCGCCCTGCTTGAGGTTCTTGGTGACGCCGAACTCCCCAAACTCAGCCCCGCCGAGTCCCGCACCCTGGATGAGTTTGAGTTTCTAGCCGAAGAAGTCGATCAAATCGAGCATTTTGACCGCCTCATGGACTCCGGCCTCATGCAGAAGGCGCGCCTTATCAAGCACACGTTTGGCCCGGCTTTTTACCATCCCCACGCCCTGGCCGTCATTGGCCATTACAACCACCGCTTTGGCTGCCGCTTTGCCGAGCTTTTTGACGCCGCCGCCTCCCACATCAAGTCCTACGCCGATCAGATCCAGCAACTCGGCGGCAGCCTCTCTTCCCGCGTCGAGGGAGATATCACCGTCGAACACCTCGCCCAGTTCGAGCAGCAATCCACCTACGACGCCGAGTACTGTAGCGCCCAGGACCACCTCTACCGCCTCTCACGCCTGCAGAAAGCGGTGGACGCAAGAATCCACGCCCGCCTGCCTGCCGCCGCCGCGCCCGCCGCTTCCACTTCTCAGCCTTCGGTCCCGCCCGCTTCCGCCGCCTCCGAGCAGGCGGTCGGAAGCTTCACCGATCCCGCCCAGTTCGGTGAGGAAACGCGCATTCGTTCCGTCGAGGAGTCGATTCGCGGCTGGGTTCTCGCCGCCGATGAGCGCTGCCGCCATGTCGTTCCCATGAAGTTCGGCAACTTTGAACTCACCCCGGCGGAAGCCGACGCCTACTCCGCCGAATTCCACCAGGAACGAAGCTTTCGTGGTGACAATGCCCGCGCCCTGGTGCGCATGGTCGCCGTCATGGCGCGCATCCAGGCAGAGATCGAAGAGTTGAAACAACGCCAGAATTCCACCCACCTCTGGCGTCCCCATGCCGATGCGCTTCTGCTTCTGCAGACGGCTGCGGCCCAGGCAGACCAGAGTGCCGCGGCAGCCAGGCAGCTCGCCACCCAGCGCGGCCTCGTCGAAAAATCCAGGATCATCACGGCCACCATGCAGCGTTTGCGCATCCGCGTCGAACAGGTCCAGGAAACCCTCGCGCGCCTCAACCCGGAGTCCGCACCCAGGTAGCGTTCCGCGTCAGGTTCTCCTCCCGCCGCCCAAACGGACCGCAAGGGCCGGCCCCTGCCAGTGCACGCCGTGCCATCTTCCTTGTTCCGCTTGTCTCTGGGTTTTGATAAAATCCGGTTTTTCGCCCAACCCCGGCACGCAGAAGGAAGCTCGTCCCCATGTTCAAACGAATTCTCATCGCCAACCGCGGCGAGATCGCCGTTCGTGTCATCCGTGCCTGCCGCGAAATGGGCATCGAATCGGTAGCCGTCTGTTCCGATGTAGATCGGCGCTCCCTCCATGTGCGCAAGGCCGATTTCTGTGAGTATCTTGGTCCCGCCCAAGCATCCGAGTCCTACCTCAACGTTCCCAAGATCCTCGAAGCCGCCCGCCGCAGTGGCGCCGAGGCCATCCATCCTGGCTACGGATTCCTTTCCGAAAACGCGGGGTTTGCCCGAGCCTGCAGCAAAGCCGGAATCGTCTTCGTCGGGCCTTCCCCGGAATCCATGGAAATGATGGGCTCCAAGACCAGGGCGCGCCAGAACATGAAGAAGGCCAATGTTCCATTCGTCCCTGGAACCGACACCGGCCTCAAGAGCGCCGCCGAGGCCCTCGCCGTCGCCGAATCCATCGGCTATCCGGTCATGCTCAAGGCCGCCGCCGGGGGTGGCGGCAAGGGCATGCGCGTGGTCACCAACCCAAAGGATCTGGCTTCTGCCCTGGAAACCACGCAGAGCGAGGCCCAACGCTCCTTCGGCGACTCCGAGGTCTATATCGAAAAATTCATCGAAAACCCGCGCCACGTCGAGATGCAGTTGTTCGGTGACACCCACGGCAACGTCATCTACCTCGCCGAGCGCGAGTGCAGTGTGCAACGCCGCCATCAGAAGGTTCTCGAAGAAGCGCCCTGCTCTTTCGTCGACCCTGACATGCGCCGCCGCATGGGCGAAGTCGCCGTCCAGGTCGCCAAGGCCGCCAATTATTACAACGCCGGCACTGTCGAGTTCCTCATCGATGCCAACAAGAACTTCTATTTCCTCGAGATGAACACCCGCCTCCAGGTCGAGCACCCGGTCACCGAGATGGTCACCGGGATCGATCTCGTGCAGCTCCAGCTTCGGGTCGCCGCCGGCGAGCCGCTTCCGCTCAGGCAGGAGGACATCATCCTGCGCGGACACTCCATGGAGCTCCGCGTCTACGCCGAGGATCCCGACAACAACTTTTTCCCATCGCCCGGACGCATCACCCGTCTCATTTCACCCTCCGGCCCCGGAATCCGCCGTGACAGTGGCATGTACGAGGGATGGGTCGTGCCCTTGGACTACGATCCGCTTCTCGCCAAGCTCATCGCCTATGGCGAAAATCGCACCCAGGTCATCAACCGCCTGCGCCGGGCTCTCAGCGAGTACTTCATCGGCGGCATCAAGACCAATCTCTCGCTCTTTCGCCGCATCCTGCTCGATCCTGACTTCCAGGCCGGACGCATCGATACCGGCTTCCTCGACCGCCTCCTGCAGGAGCCGCCCATCATTGACGCGCGCACCGTGCGCCGGGTGCCGATCGTCGCCCTTGCCGCCGCCATCTTTGCCCAGCAACCGCCGCCCGGCGCCCACCCCGCCCGTACCGACGACGGACTCCACGCCGCCACGCCGCGCACCGCTCCCGTGGTGGAAGATGGCGAAGTCAAGCCCAGCGGCTGGAAAACCGCCGCGCGCACCGAGGGGGTGGGCCGATGAAATACGAAGTCCTGATCGACGGTCATCTGCACCAGGTGGAACTGGAACGCGCCAGCAAGGGCTATGAGTGCTCCGTCGATGGCGAACCCTTCACTCTTGACGTTGCCATGACCGCGCGCGACGTCCTTTCCATCATTCACAACGGCCGCCACTATGAGGCCAAGCGCGAGTATTCCCTCATGGGAGAGACGCACATCATCATCGGCTCTGAGCGCTTTTTCGCCGAAGTTCGCGATCCCCGCTCTCTGCGCAGCCGCCGCGCCGCCGCCGGAGCCGGAGCTGGACCCGCCAAAATCCTCGCGCCCATGCCCGGAAAAATCGTTCGCCTCCTCGTCGCCGAAGGCGACCAGGTCGAAGCCGGTCAGGGCCTCGTCGTCGTCGAAGCCATGAAAATGCAGAACGAGATCAAGACCACAAAGAATGGCAAAGTCACCAGAATCACGGTGCAGGAAGCCTCCGCCGTCAATGCCGGAGACCTGCTGGCCATCGTCGAATAATCCCGGCCACCAATCGACTCCGCACTTCCCCCCACGACAAAACGCCCGGCATCAGCCGGGCGTCTTGCTCTTAACTTTGAAACCTTGAAACCTTGAAACCTTGAAACTTTGCTTTCCCTACTGTCCGCTCGCCTTCAATATCTGGTCCGCCAGGTAATTCTCAATCGACGCGCTGTTGTGCAGCGACTCGTAATACGCGCTCTTCAGCAACTGTTCCCGCCGGTCGCGCAACTGCTCGCGAATCGCCTGCTGTACCCGGGGATCGTTCAACTCCCGCTGTCCCGCCGGTTCTTTCGAGATCAGTTTGATGATGCGGTAGCCGAAAACCTGGTGCGTGGTGCCATCGTCCACCGCCTGCAGTGCCGGGGTAATTTGTCCAGGCTTCAGCCGCCCAATCGCCTCGTAGGCCTGCCGGTCGCTCTGCAGTGAAGTCTCCGGGATAAACCCCAGGTCGCCGCCCGTCGCCGAGGTGTCGGGTTGTTCGCTGTAGTTCATCGCCAGGGTGGCAAAGTCCTCGCCGCTCTCCAGCCGGTTCAGCAGCATGGAAACTTTCTTCTTCGCCTCCGCCTCGTTCTGCGCCTTGTCGTTCTTCAGGTTGCGAACCTGCGGGTTCGGCTGCGTCGTCACCAGGATCTGCGCCAGGTGATACTGCGGCACAATCAGGTTAAACTCCGCCTTGTGCTGGTTGTAATAATTTGAAATGTCGCCATCGTTGATGATGATCTTCGATGTGATCTCTTTGTTCAGCACTTTTTCCACGGTGATCGAGCGCCGCAGATCGCGCTTGAAGTCGTCCAGTGTAACCCCGCGTTCCTTCAGCCGCTGGTCAAACTCTTCCTGCGTAAACGGCGCCCGGATTTCGCTCAGCTTGCTGTCCACTTCTTCATCCGTCGCCAGCAGTCCCAGCTTCTCGGCCCGCTGCGCCAGAATTTCGTTCTCGATCATTTCACGCAGAATTCCCAGCCGCAGAGCCTGCGCTTGTTCGGCCGAAGGCGGCTGTTGTCCCGCCGTTTGATTGCGATAATATTTCTCGACTTCGGTGCGCAGAATCTTGCGTCCATTTACCCGCGCCATAACGTCGTCGCCGCCCGCCTGGCCCTTGCATCCTGCCGCTGCCAACAGGCCCAGCGCGCAAACTCCCAGCAGCGTCGCGACCCATATCTTCCTCTTGCAATTCAAATCTGAATTCCTCCAGCTTTTCCCATCCCGCATCCACCAGCCATCTCGCGCTCCTGGCGCGAACCTTCTTCCGCAGGACAAACGTTCTCTACTGCCCGGGCGCCGCCACGGCCTTCGCCGGAGCCTCGACCCCAACGTTTTTCAGCTCTCTGTCCAGCACCAGCCGCAACTCGTCCGCCGGGACCGCGCCGTCCATCTTCATCCCGTTCACAAACACCGCCGGGGTCGATTCTACTCCCACGCCCTCGGCCTCTTTCACGCTGGCCTTCAGGTCGGTCCTCGCCTGCGCGGTGAGGCAGCGATCCAAGGCTGCCGCATCCAACCCATGCCGCTTGCCCATCTCCCGCGCGATCCGGTCCACCTCGGCAGTCTGCAAGTCCAGCGCGCGCTGTTCGCCTTGGATCTGGCGTCCGTTGGCGTGTACGTCGTCGGCAAAATCCCAGTACGCGCCCGCGCTCTGCTGCGCCAGGCAGCCGGAGTCAATCGCCGCCCGCTCGGCCCACGGATGAATCTCAAACAGCGGGTAATCCTTATACACAACCTTGATCCGGTCGCCATAGCTCTTCAGCACTTCGATCAGCGTCTGGTGCATGCGCGAGCAGTACGGGCACTGGAAGTCGTCATACACCACCACCGTAACCTTGGCGTCCTTGTTGCCGCGAACCGGCCGGCCCGTCAGGTCGATCTTCGCCATCACCTCGGCCTGCGGATCGCGCGTCAAGTCCATCTTCATAACCGAAAGCAGCGTCTTGCCGTCCTTGCTCAGCAGCAGATCCCGCGTCTGCGTCTGCCCGCCGTAGCTCAGCTTCACCGTCAACTTGTCGTAGCCCGCAAAATCCTGGCTCGGCTGCCGCTCGCCCACCGCCACGTTCACATACGGAGGCAGATTGAAGTTTGCGCGAAACTGCTTTTCAATCCTGCGATTCAAATCGGCGCCGGCCGGGGCCGGACTCTGCGCCCGGCAACCAATTGCCAGCAACATCACACACAGAAGCAAACGGCGCATCAGCCACTCCCCAACCCGCTTCGGATTGCATTTCATAAGCCAATGAATTATCTCACGCGCCCACCCGCGGGGCATCATCCAGCTCCCACCCCGCCTCAAATTGAGAAGCCGCCCATCGGGCGGCGTCGATGCGGACCTCCAATGTCTCCTGCAAATGCCATCGCAACGCTGTCCGCAGGCTTGCGCATTGCAATCAAAATTAGGCTGTCATCCTGAGCGCCAGCGAAAGCCCCCGCACAATTCAAGTCACCTGAGCCGTCTCACAGGCATTTCAACCAGCCATCGATTTAGTCTGGGTGTCCCACCTTCGCCGCGCCGCTTTTGCGCGGTTAAGCTGGAGTAGTTGCCCTTGTCCTTGCGTCGTTGCCGTTGTTGTTGCTCTTGCCTCAGCGCTCTGCTTCGGCCACGCCCTGCCGCAAACTCTCCACCGTCAGCACCACGTTCATTGACCCGGAGCGGAACCCTTCCAAATCCAGCGCCACAAACTTGAATCCGCACGCCTTGATCTCCGCGCTCATCCGGGCAAACATCTCCAGGGTCAGTGCCCGCCCGAGCTCCTCGGGTGCAATCTCGATGCGGGCCACGTCGCCGTGGTGGCGCAGCCGGAACTGCCGGAAACCCATCGCCCGCAGCGCGTCTTCACCGCGCTCCACCTGTTCCAGAGCTTCCCGCGTAACCTGGCGCCCATACTCAATCCGCGACGACAAACAAGCCGACGCCGGCTTGTCCCAAACTCTCAGCCCCGCGGCCGCCGCCAGCTCTCGAATCTCCGCCTTCCTCAATCCCGCTTCCAGCAGAGGAGCCGAAACCCCATGTTGCCGCGCCGCCTTCTGCCCCGGACGCCAATCCCCCTGGTCGTCCCAATTCACCCCGTAGGCCACGGCCGTCCAGCTCCGCGCCGCCGCAAACTGCTCCATCACGCCGAACAGCTCGTCCTTGCAGTGGAAGCAGCGCATCGCGTCATTGCGCTGATACTCCGCGTTGTGCAGCTCGTCGGTGCGCACAATCTCCAGCGGAATCCCGCACTCCCCGGCAAAGCTGACCGCGTCGCGCATCTGCGCCCGCGCCAGCGAAGGCGAATCCGCCAGCACCGCCAGCATCTCCCCGCCCAGCACCTCGTGCGCCGCCCAAGCCAGGTAAGCCGAATCCACGCCCCCGGAGTAGGCCACCAGCACCCGCCCCAGCTCCCGCAGCCGCGCGTACAACCGCTCGCGCTTCGCCGCCAGCTCTTCGGAAATTGAATCTTTCATCGCATCCCCCGCCATCGCTTTATTTTACGCGTCCAGAGTGCCAAGCCCAACCCACGAGATGCGGGCAGCGGCGCAACTTCCGAATCGCCCATAATCCGTCTGGGACAGCTTCCTCGACGACTCCAAATCTCAGCCGGCCGCTCCACGCCAGTGCGGATTGCCCCCTCTTACGTCTGTCGATGACGCCACCTTCGCTGGCCGGAACTTCACTACGAATTGACCTCGACCATGGGATAGGCTTCGACGTATTCCTCTTCATTGCAGCCGTAATAGGCAACCGTTCGCGCCGTGAAATCGACATCGTAACGCATCACGCCGGCGCGCCACGAAGCCGCCAGGAATTCCGGAAACGTGCTTTCCCCGGCCTGATCCGTCCGCAACGCTGAAATCAGCGCCTCGCGGTTAAATGGAGGTACGTCCATCGCGCCGGTCGCTAATGGCACGCCCAGGGTCACGACGGGCCCGTCGTTGGTCAGAAAAAGGCTCTGGCATGCGGGCAGAAACCATAAGTTCCGAGTCACACCCGCGCGCCGCAGTGTCTCGGCGAGGTAGGGAAAGCCTCCGACCTTAGGCCGGATAGCCAGAGCGCGTTTCTGGGCCGCCTCTAAGTTTTCGATTGCCTTACTCATGGAAGATTCTCCTTCGTGCGTAGTGTAAGTGAGATCAGGCTGAATTTCGTGGGCTTACTCGGTCGGCACGTCCCTGATCTGGTGAAACTGGCCCACCATGCAAAAACGCCGCCCTCGTCGAGAGCGGCGCTCCAATCCCGTCCACCCTTTACAGTATGTACCTCGACAAATCTGAATCCTTCACGATGTCGGCCAGCATCTTGGTCACGTATTCGCGGTCGATCTTCACATCTTTTTCCTTCAGCTCGGGAGCCTCGAAGCTGATCTTGTCCAGCACCCGTTCCATGATCGTGTGCAGCCGCCGCGCCCCAATGTTTTCCGTGGTCTCGTTCACCTTGGCCGCAAAAATCGCAATCTCCTCCAGCGCATCCGGCGTAAACTCCAGCTTCAACCCTTCGGTATCCAGCAACGCCACGTACTGCTTGGTCAGCGACGACTTCGGCTCGGTCAGAATCTTTACAAAATCTTCCACCGTCAGCGACTTCAGCTCCACCCGGATCGGAAACCGCCCTTGCAGTTCGGGAATCAGATCGCTCGGCTTCGACACATGGAACGCGCCCGCCGCAATAAACAGAATGTGGTCGGTGCGCAGCATCCCATAGCGCGTGTTGATCGTCGTCCCTTCCACAATCGGCAGAATGTCCCGCTGCACGCCCTCGCGGGAAACGTCCGGCCCATGTCCGCTCTCGCGTCCAGCAATTTTGTCGATCTCGTCCAGGAAGATGATGCCGCTCTGTTCCACCCGGTCCAGCGCCGTCTTCGTCACCTGGTCCATGTCGATCAGGCGCTGCTCTTCTTCCGCAATCAGGTATTCAAAGGCCTCGCCCACCTTCATCTTCCGCTTCTTCGTGCGCTGGCCAAAAATGTTGGGCAACATGTCCTTGAAGTTGATGTCCATGTCTTCAATGCCCTGGTTGCTGATGATCTCAAAGGCCGGCATATTTTTTTCACGCACGTCCAACTCCACCGTGCGCTCGTCCAGCTTACCTTCGCGCAACTGCTGGCGCAGCTTCTCGCGGGTTCGCGAGCTGCTCTCGGCCGGCAGCACAATCGCCGTCGTTTCGTGCCCAATCGGCGCCGCGCCCGTTGCCGCCGCAGCACTCTCGGTCGCGCCCGCCGCAGGCGAAGGCGGCAGCAGCAGGTCAAGAATGCGCTCTTCCGCATTCATCTCCGCCTTTTCCGCAACGTCTTCCAGCTTTTCCTCGCGCACCATGTCGATGGCGATCTCGATCAGATCGCGAATCATCGATTCCACGTCGCGTCCCACGTAGCCCACCTCGGTAAACTTCGAGGCCTCCACTTTCAGAAACGGAGAGTTCGCCAGCTTCGCCAGCCGCCGTGCAATTTCCGTCTTGCCCACCCCGGTCGGCCCAATCATGATGATGTTTTTCGGCATGACCTCTTCGGCCATCTCCGGCGAAAGTTTTTGTCTCCGCATCCGGTTCCGCAGCGCAATTGCCACCGCGCGTTTCGCGTCCTGCTGGCCCACCACGTATTTGTCCAATTCGGCCACAATCTCGCGCGGCGTCAATTCGTCCAGCGCGATCAGCTCTTCTTCCACGGTTTGTGGCAGATAAATCGCCATTCCAAAATCCTTCCGGCGTCCGGGCAGCAGCCCGATTTCGTGGACGCCTATTCCTGCCGCAAAGGACCGCGCTCGCCGCCGGCGAGCCGTCCCCTGCTCTTACAACTCTTCGATGGTGAACTTCTCGTTTGTATAAATGCAGGTCTGTCCGGCAATCGTCATCGCGGCTTCGGCAATCTTTAACGCGTCCAGCTCGGTAAACTGCAACAGCGCCCGCGCCGCGCTCAGCGCGTACGGTCCTCCGCTGCCGATCGCCGCAATGTCGTCGTCGGGCTCAATCACGTCGCCGTTGCCGCTCAGCAGATAGGTCTGCCCCTGGTCGGCCACCAGCAGCAGGGCCTCCAGTTGACGCAGACTCTTGTCCGTCCGCCAGTCCTTGGCCAGTTCCACGGCCGAGCGTCCAAGGTTGCCCGCGTATTGCTCCAGCTTGGTCTCAAAGCGCGCGAATAGGGAAAACGCATCGGCGGTCGAACCGGCAAAGCCCGCCAGAATTTTTCCCTGGTACAAGCGCCGGATCTTGCGCGCACCCTGTTTGATGATATGGTCGCCGAGTGTCACCTGCCCATCGCCTGCCATCACCACCCGGCCGGCGCGTCGCACGCAAAGCACGGTGGTGGAGCGGATCCGCTGATGTTGGGTAGGAGTCTCGAAGGGATAAGGGCCAGTAGTAGGTTTCGTCGGCATTGGCGTAGTCTCTGATTATAACAGTGACGCCCATGGCAAGCTTCGCCCGCCCACCGAAAGCTTGGCCTTCGCATTTTCATCGCCTCCCTGCGGCAAAGAATTCATGGTAACCACACCCGATCTTCCCTTTTGGCACCCGTGCGCCCGCTTTTCATTGACGCTCTCGCCTCACGGTTGTTAGGCTTTAATCCGGTCCAATATAATCAGAGGGGCAAGGGAAGGCGATCGTAAGCCGCCGTGGGGCGTTGACAATCTCTCCTTCCTGATTTTTCGTCCACGCCAGGACCACATCTTGATAGCTCTGGGAGGAATCGTTGCGGAAACGCTGGTACATCCTTTTTGTTGCGCGAGACGCAGAGGGGCAGCTCCGCAAAATTCCCATCCCCGTTCATTACCTTTATGTTTTCCTCGCCGGAGCTCTCATCGGCATGTTCACCGTCACCGGCATGGCTGGTTCTTACGCCCGCATGTTGTGGAAGGTGGAACGCTTCAACGAACTCCGCGCCGAAAACCACCAGATCAAGCGCAACTACTCGCAGCTCGAGCAGGTCTCCAAAGAGAAAGATGTCCAGGTCGCCTCGCTCGGCTCCATCGCCGGCGAAGTTTCGGCCATCTACGGTCTCAAGACCAACGCCCGCCTGCTGCCCACCAATGACGATGTCCAGCCCGGCCAGTACCAGGCGTCGCTTGACACTCTCTACGCTCTGCGCGGTTCCGCTCTCACCGGAGCTGCCGCCGCCGGCCTGCAGGACTCAAGCCACCGTCTCGCCTCGCTCTCGGATTGGACCCGCGCCTCTGACGCGCCATCCCTCTGGCCCGTCGAAGGACGTCTCACCAGCTCCTTCGGTGAGCGCGTCGATCCCTTCAACGGAGAAGGCGCATTCCACAGCGGCATCGATATCTCGGTCCCCTACGGCACCCCGGTCCACGCCGCTGCCGATGGCGTCGTTACCTTCGCTGAATTCATGAGCGGCTACGGACGCCTCATCAACGTCGATCACGGTCATGGCCTGGCCACCCGTTACGGCCATCTCTCCGGATTCGCCATCACCCCGGGCCAGCACGTCCATCGCGGCCAGGTCATCGGATACGTCGGCACAACCGGCCGCGTCACATCGCCCCATTTGCACTACGAGGTCCGCATCCAGAACGTGCCCGTCAATCCCCACAAGTACCTCCGCATCACCATGGCGCAAGTTGCCCGGCAGGGAAATACGTAGCCCGGCCTTGCCATCCTCCGTGCCAGCTATTTCCATTTCGGAATTTGTCCTTGGAACTGCATTCCAATGGATATTTCTGCCCGTACCCAATTTTTTCCACTCGCGGGTGTCGCTTTCGCGGTACTCTTTCTTCCACTGAGGACATTTCCATCCACGTGACTGACATGAGCATTCTGAATTATTGCGCCGCCAACCCCGCCGCCGTCTCCCTTACCGCCAACGTCGCTGACGCTATCGAAGCCATGATCCACCGCCGCATGGGCGCCGCCGCCGTCGTCGATGAACACGGCATTGTCGCCGGATTCTTCACCGAGCGCGACGTCATGACCCGGGTTGCTCTCTCTGGCCGCGACCCCCACAACATTCCCATCACCGAAGTCATGACCACCCCGGTCCTGCTGGCCACCCGTTCCACTTCCATCGCCGAGGCCACCGCCGTCATGATCAACCATCAGAAACGCCACCTCCCAGTGGTCGAAGATGATGGCCGGCTCATCGGAATCCTCTCCATCCGCCACGTTCTCGAGCGCAAGGTCGACGAACTCACCGCCCAGATCGCCGAGTCCGCCGCCTTTGAGGCCGCTGAGGCCGCGCAGCTCTAACCCGGTCCCAGCGTTGGCGCACCCCGGCCGTTCAAGGTGTCTGTCGCGGCCAACTCATCCTGCACCCTTGCCGCGGCGCCAATTCCGCCGCTGCGACCTATCGGCAACGCTGCCAATTTGAACCGTCCCCGAACCTTCCCATCCGTTTTCCTGTTGCCCGCCGCTTTCGCTCACCCACCCTTTTCGAGTACTCTGTCCGATCATGCCTATTCAGGAAAATCGCCTTGTCGAGCGCATCGCTCACGCCGCCGAGGCGGCGCGTCCCGCCCTCCGCCGCCTTGCCTCGGCCCGCGTTCTCCTCTCCATCGGAGACGATTGTGCCGTCCTCTCCATCCTCCCCGGCGTCCAGACTCTGGTCACCACTGATTTTTCGCTCGAAGGCGTCCACTTCCGCCGCCAGTGGCATCCAGCCGACTCCGTCGGTCACCGCTGCCTCATCCGCGGACTCTCTGACATCGCTGCCATGGGCGGCGAGCCCTGCGCCGCGTTTCTCTCCCTCGCCCTGCCCGCTGATCTGCCCCAGCGCTGGGCTGACCAGTTCTTTGACGGCCTCCTCAACACCGCGAAAAACGCCGGAGTCACCCTCGCCGGAGGCGATCTTTCCGAATCTCCCGCCGGGGTCCTTGCCGATATCACCGTGGTCGGCACCGTCGCGGAAGGCCGCGCCATCCTGCGCAGCACTGCCCAGGCTGGCGATCGCATCTATGTCAGTGGAGAGCTGGGAGCTTCCTACGCATTGCTCGAGCAGATGTACGCCTCGCCTGAGCGCCGTTTTCGCGCTTCCTCTTACCCCGCCCATTTTTATCCCAAGGCCCAGCTTGCGCTCGCCCGCTTCCTCGGCGAAAAAAAGATTCCCTCGGCCATGATCGATATCAGCGACGGCCTGTCCACGGATCTCACCCGTCTCTGCCGGGCCTCCGCCGTCGGCGCCGTCCTGCAGGAGAACGCCATCCCCATCGGTTCGCTCAACCGCCACGAGGTTGAATTGCGTCACGCCCTGCACGGCGGCGACGAATACCAGCTCCTGTTCACCGTCCCACCCGGACGCCGCATCCCCGCCGAATTCAAGGGCCTGCCGCTCTCCCTCATCGGCTACATTACCGAGGGTGATGAAATCTCCATCGAGCACGAGAACGGCTACACCACCGAGCTTGAACCTCAGGGCTGGCAGCACTTCACCCCCGCGGCCACCGTCAAAGCCAAACGCGCCAAGCGCAAGTAGCTACCCGGGTGGCTGTAGATACTCAGGACGTTATACCTCCTTCGCGCCGCGCTCTTCGGCGACAACCTGGGAGGCAACGCCCTCCACCCCAAGGATGAAACTATCTTTGTCCTTGCGCTTGCGACGATTTACTACTGTGCCAACCGATGAATCGTGAGTCGTAACCATCAAGCCAATCGTTCACCACCTTGCACAACGATTGGCAAACCAGTAATTTTTGGCTTTTAAACGATTATCTTCCGAGTTAATCCTGCTTCGAATTTCTACCGGAAGCACTGGAGAGAAGTGCGGCGAAATTTCATCCCGCGCACCGCTTCGCGCACCCTCGTGCGGCACTGCTGAATTCGAGATCTATGCAGGCTTGCGGGCCACAATCACGCGCGGAATTCCGGCAAGGTCTGGGACCGAATGCACGTCTTGCCATTCGCCAAGCAGTGCCATGACCGCCTGCGCTTGCGTATAGCCGATCTCCATCAGCAGCCAACCGCCTCCGCGCAAGGCTTCCTGCGCCTGTGGGATCAGGCGGCGAATCACTGCGAGACCATCGTCTCCGGCGAAAACCGCCATGTGCGGTTCGTAATTTCTGACCACCGCTTGCACCTTGTCGGCCTCATCCAGCCCAACGTACGGAGGGTTGGATACGACGAAGTCGAAGCTGGCGTCGCGGGCAATCGCGGCGAGCACGTCGCTCTCCCCGAATTGCACCCGGGCGCCGAGCCGCTCGGCGTTGCTGCGCGCAACCTCCAGCGCCGCTGCCGAAAGATCGACGGCATGCACCTCCGCCTGCGGCAACTCGCGCGCCAGGCTTATGGCGATGGCTCCGGAACCAGTGCCCACGTCGATCAGCTTGAGCTGCGGGCCGAGGGCAAAGTTGCGGACGAGATCGAGAACGGCCTCGATGAGGTGCTCGGTTTCGGGACGCGGAATGAGCACGGCGGGAGAAACCAGGAAGTCAGCCCGCCAGAATTCCTGATGTCCGGTGAGATACTGCAACGGCTCTCCCGAGGCGCGGCGGCCGACGAGCTCCTCGTACTGGGTTTGCTCGACGGCGCTCAGGATGCGTTCGGGATGGGCAAAGAGATAGGCGCGGTCGCAGCCGAGGAGATGCATGGCGAGGAGCTCGGCGTGGAGGCGCGCCTGCTCCACGCCCGCGGCTTCCAGTTGAGCGATGGCCGAACGCAGCATCTGGCGGAGTTGCACCCGTTCATTGTACGGCGCGGGCTTGCCTTACGCGTGCACCGCATCCGCCTTTAGCTTTTCGGACTGGAAGTGGGTGATAAGAGCATCGACAAAAGGCTGGAGTTTGCCTTCCATCACCTGGTCCAACTGGTGGACCGTGAGTCCGATGCGATGATCGCTGACGCGGTTCTGAGGGAAGTTGTAGGTGCGGATTTTCTCGCTGCGGTCGCCCGTGCCCACCTGTGAACGACGCTCCTTGGCGACCGCCTCCTGCTGCTTGGCCTGCTCCAGTTCGTAGAGACGCGAGCGCAGGACGCGCATACCCTTTTCGCGATTCTTGATCTGCGATTTTTCATCCTGGCAGCTGACCACGGTCATGGTGGGCAGGTGGGTGATGCGCACGGCCGAGTAAGTGGTGTTGACCGACTGCCCGCCCGGACCGGAGGAGCAGAACGTGTCGATGCGGATGTCTTTGGCCTCGATCTTGATGTCAACGTCTTCGGCTTCGGGGAGTACGGCGACGGTGACGGCCGAGGTATGGACGCGGCCCTGGGTTTCAGTATCAGGCACGCGCTGCACCCGATGCACGCCGCTCTCATACTTGAGTTGCGAATAGACGCGCTTGCCTTCGATGATGGCGATGACTTCCTTGAGGCCGCCGACGGAGGATTCCGAGCTGGAGAGCAGTTCCACTTTCCAGTGGCGCGACTCGGCGTAGCGCATGTACATACGAAAGATTTCAGCGGCGAACAGCGTAGCCTCATCGCCGCCCGTGCCGGCGCGGATTTCCAGGATGACGTTCTTTTCGTCGTTGGGATCTTTGGGCAGCAGAAGCAGTTTGAGCTCTTCTTCGACGGTGACAAGCTGCTGCTGCTGCGAGTGCAACTCCTCCTGGGCGTAGGCGTGCATGTCAGGATCGGTTTCGCCTTCGACCATGGCGAGCGAGTCGGCAATGCCCTGCTGGAGTTTTTTGTACTCGTGGTATTTTTCGACAATGGGCGCAAGTTCGCCCTGCGCCTTGGCGGTCTTCTGATAGTTGGCCGAGTCGTTGGCGGTCTCGGGTGCGGCGAGTGCTTCGTTCAGTTCCTTCCAGCGTGCCTCGATTTGAGCTAAGCGGTCAAACATGATGTCCCTGGGCTTTCAGGCCGCGCGAAAAAATCACGCTGCAGCCGGAGAAAATTGATTTCGATGGAGCAGACGGAAAGCGATCCGGCAGAAGGCGGCTGGCGCCGCTAGAGGTGGCGCTGCGAGGCATGGAGCGAAATGGATTCCACTTGCATCAAGCGATTACCAGTTCCCCGCCCTGCTGCTGTTCCAGTTCCATGGCGTGGTTGAGGGCAACGATGGCGCATTCAACCTGGGTGTCGTCGGGCGGCTGGGTGGTAATGCGCTGCAGCCAGAGTCCCGGAGCCGTCATCATGGCGAACAGCGAGGAGCGCCGCTTGGCCGCGTAACGGATGATCTCATAAGAGCCGCCGGCGATCACCGGCAGCAACAGGATGCGCGCGGCAAAGCCTGCCCAGAATCCGTGCAGCGGAACCAGCGCGTACACGGCGATGGAGATAATCATGACGGTCATCAGGAAACTGGTTCCACAGCGTGGATGGTAGGTGGAATAGCGCTGCACGGCCACGGTGGTGAGTGGGTCCTGGTTCTCGTAGGCGAAAACAGTCTTGTGCTCGGCGCCGTGGTACTGGTAGACACGGCGAATATCGCTCCAGCGCGAGGTGAGCCAGATAAAGCCCAGGAAGATGGCGAGGCGGATGAGGCCTTCGACAAGGGCGAACAGAACGGTATTGGCGGTTTGTGGAGCCCAGTGGCGCAGGGAACGTGCTGCCGCGTAGGGCAGGAATTTGTACATGAAGATAAAGAATCCGAGGGAGAGCGCGATATTGAAGGCGGCGACCCAGCCATTCATCTCAAGCTTTTCCCCGCTGGCGGTCTTCTCGTCTTCCAGCGCGACATCGGCCGAGTAGCGCAAGGCTTTAAAGCCGAGCAGCATGGCGGAGCCGAGCGTGACAATGCCGCGGATGAAAGGCCAAGCCTTCCAGGGGCTCTTGTCGCTGGACCTGGCGAGCGGTTCGGAATGGATTGCGAGCTCTCCGTCGGGCTTGCGAATGGCGATGCCCCAGGCGTGCGGAGCGCGCATCATGACGCCTTCCAGCACAGCCTGGCCGCCGACGAGGGTCTGCTCGGCGCTTTCCAGCGCGAGCAAAAGTTGGAGGGCGGCGTGAAAGCGCAAATACGAGCGCAAGGACATCATGTTCATTAGACGCAGAAAGCGGGACGGAAGATACAGATCGTAACTTCTCTATCCCAAGGGTAAGGTGGCAGGCAGGAGGCTGTCAAACGCCGGATGAGAGCGATTCGTCTGAAGCCGACGCGTTGGCCGCGGCCAGGCAGACGTGGTTGCGTCCGGTTCCCTTGGCGTCGTAGAGGGCATCATCGGCTGCGCGCACGATATCGTCACGGGTAATGCCGTTGGCGGGAAACTCGGCGACACCGATGCTAACGGTGACCGGGTAGGCAACTCCGGCAAACTGGGCGTTGGCGACGGCGCGGCGCAGCTTATCGGCCACCGCGGCGGCGCTGGCTCCCTGGGTTGCAGGCAAGACGACGGCAAACTCCTCACCGCCGTAACGGCAGACTACATCGACCTTGCGCAACTGGCGAACGAAGATGGCGGAAACGGCGCGCAGCACATCGTCACCCAGCATATGTCCGAAATCGTCGTTGATCCTCTTGAAGTGATCCAAGTCGATCATGAGGACGCTGACACCTCCGCCATAGCGGGCGGCGCGGGTGACCTCGTCAATCAGCCGGGACTCGAAATAGCGGCGATTAAAGACGCCGGTCAGTCCATCACGATAGGCGAGCTGACGCACCCGGTCGACGTAGCGGGCGTTCTGCGAAGCAGTGGCTAGAATGTCGGCTACGGACTCCAGCGCCTGCATGTCATTGGCGTGGAAGGCTTGGTTCTGGGCGCTGACGCAGACCAGCAGACCGATATTTTCGCCAAACGAAACCAGCGGCAGGCAGACTTCCTCGCGGCCGGTGGGAAAGCAGTCACCCGGGCATTTCGAGGGATCGCCGCAATAGGGACTGTGGTCGGCACGCGGCGAGGTGCAGGCATAGTCAGCTGGCAACAAGTCCCCAACCCGGAGCCGCGACGACAGAATGCCCTGTTGGGAGCAGAGGACGAGATTGCCATCCTCGTCGCGCAGGAAGATGGCGACATGCTCGACCGGAAACGACTGCGGAAGCTGGGTGCAGAGGCGGTCGAGCAACTCCTTGAGATCCAGTTCCACCGTGGTGCGCTTGGCAATGGCGTTGATGGCCTCCAGTTGGGCGGCCCGGCGCTGCAACATGGAGTAGAGTTTGGCGTTCTGCAAGCCGATGGATGCCTGGGTGGCAAACAGGGTGAGCAGATCGACGGTCTCGTTGTCAAAAAAAGCCGGCATATTACTCTGGCAATCGAGCACGCCGACGACCTCATCCCGCACCATGAGAGGAATGGCAAGCTCCGAGCGGGTGCTGGGAATGTGAGCAATGTAGCGCGGATCGGTGCTCACATCGGCGGAATAGACCGGGCGCCGCGCCTTGGCGGCGATTCCGGTGATGCCCTTGCCAAATGGAACAAAGAAATCAGGAGGCATCGTGCAGTCGCCAAACTGAGCCCGGACGAACAGCTTCTGGGCGGCTTCATCGAGCAACATGATGCAGCCGTTCTGCAAGTGGAAATAGTCACGGACGATGGCAAGGACCTGGTTGAGGACCTCGTCGAGATCGAACGTGGACAATACCGCTTGACTGGCGTCGTAAAGGATGGCGACTCTTTGCATAATGAACCCATGGACGACGGGGTCGGAGAAAACAAGACACCATACTACATCACTCCAGGCTCCGAATTCCCTTTTGTCTCCACACCAAAGTTTCGGAAAATCCGTTACGAACCGCTAGAACCAAAAGCCAATCTATGGTTCCAAATCGGGTTTCGCGCCGTCCTGGAGCGCGGATGGCCGAGAGAAAGTGGAACGAGCGGCTGGCGGGAAGCCGAGGCACCGCGGCCGGGAATGCGATACCATGCGAGAAATGCCGGAGCTGCATACAGAAGTCCAATTCTTGAAGGGCATTGGCCCGCGCCTGGCGGAGACGCTGGCCGGCAAGGGAATTCGCACTCTCGAGGACCTCATTTATTACCTGCCGTTCCGCTACGAGGACCGCATCAATCCGCGCAGCATTGAACAATTGCAGCCGGGAGAAATGGCTTCGGTCATTGCCGAGGTTCGTACCAGTGGCCTATTCAAGACGCGGCGAATGCCCATCTTTGAAATGACTGCGGGGCAGGGACGCAGCAAACTGAAGTGCCTGTGGTTCCGGGGCGGTTACCTGGAGGGCAAGTTCAAGCCGGGCGCTTTGGTGGCACTCTACGGAAAGGTTGAAGCTTCAAGCTTTGGGCGCGGCGGGCTGCAGATGTTGCAGCCGCAATTCGAAATTTTGCACGAGCCGCCGGAAGGTGCGGAAGCGGCCCTGGACAGCGAGGAACAGAAACGCTTTGAATCGCTGGAAACCGGACGCATCGTACCCATCTACGAAGCTGCGGGAAAACTCAACGCACGCTGGTTCCGGCGCATGATCCGCACCGCGCTGGAGCAGATGCCAGCCGAGATCAGCGACGCGATTCCGCCGGCGTTACGCGCCCGGCTGGGACTGATTCCGCGCGCCCAAGCCTTCTGGCAGGTGCACTGGCCGGAGGCCGACGAGAGTTTCGCCGACTTGGTGGCGGCGCGCACGCCCGCGCATCAGCGGCTGATCTTTGAGGAACTGTTTTTCCTCGAACTGGGACTGGAGTTGAAGCGCCGCAAGGCGCGCCTGCAGCCGGGGATCGGGTTTGCGATCAGCAGCCAGGTGCGCGCGGCGCTCAAGCGGGTGTTGCCGTTCCATCCCACCCAGGCGCAGAAACAGGTGCTGAAGGAAATTGCCGGGGACATGGTCCAGGCTTCGCCCATGCGGCGGCTGCTGCAAGGCGACGTGGGCTCGGGGAAAACGATTGTGGCCTTTGAGGCGGCGACCGTGGCGATGGAGAACGGCTATCAGGTGGCACTGATGGCCCCGACCGAGATTCTGGCGACACAGCATTATCTTTCCGCGCGGCGCATCCTGGAACCTGCCGGGTATCGGGTCGTGCTGCTGACCGGATCACTGGAAGCAGAGCGCAAGCGCGATATCCGCAGCCATTTGGCCCGCGGCGAAGCTCAGATGGTGATTGGCACGCACGCGTTGCTGGAAGACAAGGTAGAGTTCGAACGCCTGGGCCTGGTGATCGTCGATGAGCAGCATCGCTTCGGAGTGATGCAGCGGATGAAGCTGATGCGCAAGAACAGCGAAGTGCAGCCCGACGTGCTGGTGATGACCGCGACTCCCATTCCGCGCACGCTGGCCTTGACGGTATACGGCGACCTGGACTTGAGCGTCATCGACGAACTGCCGCCGGGACGCACTCCGGTCAGCACCCGGGTAATCGCCGGCGAGCGCGCCGGAGAAGTCTGGGAGTTTCTGCGCAAGGTTGTCGCCGGCGGCCAGCAGGCCTACGTCGTCTACCCCGTAATCGACGAGAACGAAAAGGATACGGGGCTGAAGGCCGCGATCAAAATGTACGATGAGTTGCGCAAGCAGGTGTTTCCGGAGTTGAAGCTGGGATTGCTGCACGGGCGCTTGGGTGCCGAGGAGAAAGACGATATCATGCGGCGGTTCAAGAGTGGCGATCTCGATGTGCTGGTTGCCACCACGGTCATCGAGGTCGGGGTAGACGTTTCAAACGCCTCGGTCATGGTGATTGAACACGCGGAACGCTTTGGGCTCTCGCAGATGCATCAGTTGCGCGGACGCATCGGCCGGGGCAGCGCAAAATCGTATTGCGTGCTGATGACCAGCGGCAAGATCAGCGCAGAAGCGCAGCAGCGGCTGGACACCATGGCCAGCACTTGCGACGGCTTTGAGATTGCCGAAAAAGACCTGGAGTTGCGCGGACCCGGTGAGTTCTTTGGCACCAGGCAAGCGGGCATGCCAAGTCTGCGGGTGGCAAACCTGATCCGCGACCGCAAGCTGCTGGAGCTGGCCAAACGCGAGGCGCGCGCCCTCGTGGATGGGAGTAGCGCGGAGGTAACTCCGGAGGAGAAGCGGACAGCGGTGGAGTACCTGAGGGCGCACTGGAACCGGCGCTATGGGCTGGTGGAGGTCGGGTAGCAGAGTTACTGGGCGAATAGAGGCAGCGCCTTGGGCTTTCCGCGGCCCGCAGCCGGCTTCCCCAATCCGGATTTTTTCCTCGCTCGTGAGGTCTAAACGTGGGCGCGGGGTACCAGTGTTTCGTGTAGGCTGGAAGGTATGATCGTGGGCATTGGCGTGGACCTTTGTGAAGTGGAGCGGATGGAAGCGGCCATCGGGCGGCATGGCGATCGCTTCCTGGCGCGCATCTACACCGAGGCCGAGCGCGCCTATTGCGAATCCAGGAAGAACCGCATGGAGCGCTTTGCGGGGCGGTTTGCGGCCAAGGAAGCCGCCATGAAGGCAATCGGTACCGGATGGCGCCGCGGCGTCGGATGGCGCGATTTCGAGGTGACGCGGGCAGCCAGCGGACAGCCGGTCATTGTCTTCCACGGAGTTGCAAGCAGGATTGCGGCTGAGCTTGGAGTCCGGCGGGCGCTGGTTTCAATTACCCACATCGAGAGCATGGCCATGGCACAGGTGGTGCTGGAGTCCGAATGAAGTCAGCAGACGCCAGTGGGGCAGGTGCACTGGGAACCAGGTTTGTTATGATTCGTGTCAGTTGCAATGGGAGAAACCGTGCCTAGTCAAAAGCAACTTCGCTGGGCTCAGCTTCGGGTGGGGCTGACCGTTGTCTTGTCCGCATTGGTTCTGGCCGTCCTTGTCTTCCTGATCAGCGGTACGACGGGTTTGTTTACCCCCACGCTGCGCCTTGTCTGCTACGTGGATAATGCCGGCGGCCTGCGCACCGGGGCGCCGGTGCGGCTGCAGAGCGTCGATATCGGAAACGTGGCGAGTATCCGCATTGTGTCCCACCGGGAGCCAAGTGGCGCGGCCACGCCGGTGGAGATCCTGATGAAGGTAAACGCCAAATTCCAACCGTTTATCCACACCGATTCCCAGGTGTTGCTCACCACGGCTGGGGTACTGGGCGAAACCTTCATCGATATTGACTCGACCCAGGCCCGGGGCGCGGTAGCCCCGAATAACTCCGTGTTGCCATCCACGGCAGTGCCGGATATTGAGGATGTGGTGCGTTCCTCGCAGTCTACCCTGCAAAACGTAAGTATCCTGGTAACCCGTCTGGACCACATTGTGAGCGCCGTGGAAAGTCAGCAGGGCTCGGTGGGAAAGCTGATCTATGACAAACAGCTCTACAACAACCTGAACAGCTCGGTTGCGCAAGTCAACGCCATGCTGAGCGACATTGACAACGGCCGCGGCAGCCTGGGCAAGCTCATAGGCGACGATACCCTCTACACGCGAGCAACCGCGACCATTGACAAGCTGAACACCATCGCCGACAACATAAACCAAGGCAACGGCACGATCTCCAAGCTGATTCGCGATCCGTCGCTTTACGACAACGCCAACCAGACTCTGGCGAAGGCGAATCAGTTGATGGATGGAATCAATCGCGGCGAAGGCGCGCTGGGCAAATTTTCCAAGGACCCGGAGTTTGCCAAAAAGCTGGATCTGCTGGTGACGAATCTCTCTACCATCTCAGCCGAATTGCAAGCCGGACAGGGCACGGCGGGCAAGTTGCTGAAAGACCCGTCGCTCTACAACAACGCCGACCACATGCTGGTGGAGAGCCGCAGCCTGCTGACCGCATTCCGCGAGAACCCGAAGAAGTATCTGACCATCAAGCTGCACATTTTTTAGCGCGGCGTTGGGGAAAACGCGCAGTGCTCGTTCACCGTCTGGAGCCTGTCTGGTGCGGAAGCTGTAGAACCGCAATGGCGGCGAAGGAGCGAGAATTGGCGGGCCTTCTGCGTCGGCAGAGCCGCGTTCAAAGGCGCGCGGTTCGGGCGTCGGCCGCCTGTTCGTGGGCGTGGTAGCTGGAACGCACCAACGGGCCGGACTCCACGTGCTGGAATCCCATTTTGTCTGCCTCCTGCTTAAGAAAGGCAAAGTCCTCGGGCGGATACATGCGCTTCACCGGGAGGTGATTGCGCGAGGGCGCGAGGTACTGGCCGATGGTGAGGATGTCCACCTTGCGTGCCGCCAAATCGCGGCAGACCTGCAGCAACTCTTCCATGTCCTCGCCGAGCCCGACCATGATTCCGGTCTTGGTTACCGTGGTGGGCGAAAGTTGCTTGGCGCCCGAGAGCAGGTTGAGGGTGCGCTCGTAGCGCGCGCCGCTGCGGGCGACGCGGTAGAGGCGCGGCACGGTCTCGGTATTGTGGTTAAGGATGTTGGGCCGGGCATCGAGCACAATCTGCAAGCAGTCCTGGCGGCCCTGGAAGTCGGGGATGAGGACTTCGACCGAGCAATCCGGCCGGAGACGGCGAATCTCGCGGATGGTTTCAGCGAAGACCCTGGCGCCGCCGATGTTGTCATCATCGCGATTGACGCTGGTGACAACGGCGAACTTGAGTCCGAGCTGGGCGACCGCTTCGGCGACGCGGTGTGGCTCGTCGAAGTCGATTGGCTCGGGCCGTCCCTTGGGCACGGCGCAGAAGCCGCAGCGCCGGGTGCAGAGGTTTCCAAGAAGCATGAAGGTTGCGGTGCGATGGTTCCAGCACTCGCCAATGTTGGGGCATTGAGCGGATTCGCAGACGGTGTGCAGGTCGAGAGAGCGTGCCAGCTTCTTGAGCTCGTGATACTGCTCACCCATGGGAGCCCTGGCACGCAGCCAGCGCGGCTTGGGAGCGGGAGCTGCGGAAACGGTCTGGATTTGAATCAAATCGGAGTTCGCCATCGGTATCCCTAGTTTACGATGCCGGGAGGAAGACTGCGGACTCCAAATTCCAGCTTTTCGGCGGGCCGATTGCGCGACGCCTGTTGGCCGCCGGGCTCAAAGAGTTTTCAGGTAGGCGAGCAGTGCGTAAATCTGGTCGTCCGAGAGAGCATTGCCAAAAGCGGGCATTTTGACGCGGCCGCCGACGATTACCGCCGTGACGCGCTCGTCATTGGCCGGCATTCCGCTCGGCAAGTATTGTTTTTTGTATAGGTTATGAAGGCTTGGACCGTGCAAGCCGCGGCTCGAATAGGGTTCGTGGCAGCGGGCGCAATTGGCATCGAACAGGTTGCGCCCAATGGCTTCGGTGGCATTGAGTCCCAGCTCGGCGTCAGACTTTCTGCGCTCGGCCTGGCAGCCAACAGAGACAAGCAACGCGAGCAGACAGATCAACGCAGACACAGAGTTGGGAACGAGGAGGAAAGTATGGCGCATGACGAGCTGACCTGGCTGGAATCAGGTACCATCTTATCGCAATGGCTATCCTGCTGAAACGCACCCGTGAAGCGGCCTCGCCCGAGGATGGCGCGCGCGTGTTGGTGGAGCGCCGGCGGCCGCGCGGGATTGCGGAAGAATCGTTGCAACTGAGCGCATGGCTTCCCGTACTGGCTCCCAGCGAACCACTGCGACGCTGGTTCGCCGCCAGGCCGCTGCAATGGCCGATCTTCCGCCGCCGCTATCTTGCCGAGTTAGGCGGCGAGGAAGCAGCCGATGGGTTGAGCGAATTGCACGCCATGGCGGGGAGCGTAAAGACTTTGACTTTGCTGGTCTCTGCCCGGGAGCAGGAGCGTAGCCACGCCGCGATTCTGCGCGACCTGCTGGAGGGAGCCAGGAAGCCGCCATCGACCTCCGGGCCAGCGCGTGCGGCGGCGCGCGGAAGTGTTCGCGCACAGAGGAAGCGTTGATTTTTCGAAGCCAATTGTCTGCACAGGAGAGCGGCGGCGCGGTGCGCCCGGCGTTTGAAGCGATTCTCGAAACACAGCAGAAAGCGGCGCTGAGCGACTGGTATGTGACCCAGCCGGACCACGCCCGCATCTCCGGCGAACTGGCGGCGGCATTTGATTCACGCAAGGTTCCGCTCGGGGGCGAGGCGGTCGTGCGCGCCATCTCCATGCACGACATTGGCTGGATGCCGTACGACGGGGATGTGGATTCGCCGCGCCCGCCGGCACGGCTTCATTCCGGCGCGCCGGTTTCGTTTGCCAACAACGAGCCGGAACAGTTTCTGCGCGCCTGGCTGGGATCGATCCAGGCGTCGCAGAGCACCGGGGCGCTGGGAGGATTGCTGGTAAGTACGTACTTTGCCCGCCTCACCCACCCGTACCTTGCGGGCGGTAAGGGTACGCCGGAGCAGCGCGCGCAGGTGGAACGGTTTCTCCATGGCGAGGCGGCCAGGGTGGAACGTCTGCTGCCGCAGGCCGCACTGCCGGTAGAAGAGATCGAGGCGCTGATTACGGTTTTGCAGTTCTGCGATCTGGCCTCACTTTACCTTTGCGCCAATCCCGCGGCGCCCGTGGAACTGCCGCAGCCGCTCGACGGCAACCGGGTGCAGTTTTCGTTCGAGCAAGGATCCTACCGCATGCGGCCAAACCTGCTGGATCATGTGCTGGTGCTGGAAATTCCGTGCGTGCGCTTTGTGGATGGAAAAGCGCAGCGGGAGTTTGTCCCGGTAAAGGTGCAGTGAGGGGCATCCAATTGAGATTTTCTTGGGCAGAAGGCCAGGAGTGCGCGGCATGAAATTCAAGAAAAAAGTTTGGTTGGCCATGGTCATCGTTGCGATCCCACTCGCGTACCTGATACTGATTTCATTCATTCCAGAAGACAGAATTGTCGGATTCCACTGGTCACAATAATTCAAAGCGGCAACCTTCCCGCCACTGCTTCCCTTTCGCCACTCTGCCAACCGTGCGAAAATAGGTTAGTCCGCCTATGAACATCCCTGAAAAACAGCCGCCGATTACGCCAGAGGTACTTCGCAATCACGGAGTGACTCCGGAGGAATATGAACGCATCCTGAAATGGCTGGGCCGCGTGCCTACCATGACGGAGCTTGGCATCTTCAGCGTGATGTGGAGCGAGCACTGCTCCTACAAATCGTCGCGGGTGCATTTGAAGCGGCTGCCGACCCAAAGCAAGCTGGTGATGCAGGGGCCGGGCGAAAACGCCGGCATCATTGACGTTGGCGGCGAGTGGGCCTGCGCCTTCAAGATCGAATCGCACAACCATCCCTCGTTTGTCGAGCCTTTCCAGGGAGCGACCACCGGAGTTGGTGGCATTCTGCGCGACATTTTCACCATGGGCGCACGCCCGGTTGCGGTGATGGACTCACTGCGCTTCGGTCCCGTCACGCGCGAACAAGATCCCGAGATGGACCGGGCCACGCTACACAAGAATCACTCCGTGCTGGACGGCGTGGTGGGTGGCGTGGCCAGCTACGGCAATTGCTTTGGGGTGCCCAACGTGGGTGGCGAAACGCGCTTTGAAAAATGTTACTCGGGCAATCCGCTGGTGAATGCGTTTGCACTCGGTCTGGTGAAGAAGGACGAAATTTTTTATGCCTCGGCTGCGGGCGCGGGTAATCCGGTGATCTACGTCGGTTCCAAGACCGGCAAGGACGGGATTCACGGCGCGACCATGGCGAGCGAAGAATTCAGCGAGGGCAGCGAGGCCAAGCGCCCGAACGTGCAGGTGGGCGATCCGTTCATGGAAAAGCTGCTGCTGGAAGCTTGCCTGGAGGCGATGCAGACCGGCGCGATTGTCGGCATCCAGGACATGGGCGCGGCCGGGCTGACCTGCTCGACCTGCGAACTGGGCGGACGCGGCGGCGTGGGGTTGGAGATTGAACTCGACCTGGTACCGCAGCGCGAGACCGGCATGAGCAGCTACGAGATCATGCTCAGCGAATCGCAGGAGCGTATGCTGCTGGTGGCTGAGCGCGGTCGCGAAGAGGAAGTGTTCGCCGTCTTCCGCAAGTGGGGACTCGATGCAGTGACGGTGGGCCGGGTGATCGGCGAAAACACCATGCGCGTGCTGCACCACGGGATTGCGGTTGCCCAGATTCCGAACCAGGCGTTGACCGACGATGCGCCGCTGTATCACCGCGAGGTTGGCGAGTGGTCGTCCGGGGTGCCGGGGCAGAAGCCGGGGGCGCTGCAACTGGGAACGAAGAACCATTTCAGCGGCGACTTCCATAAGCTGCTGGCAAGCCCGAATGTCTGCTCGAAGCACTGGGTCTATGAGCAGTACGACTCGATGGTGCAGACAAATACCATGCAGGGGCCTGGAGAGTTGGCGGGGGTGATCCGCATTAAAGGTACACAGCGCGGATTGGCGATGGCGCTTTATGGCAATGGCCGCTGGTGCTATCTCGATCCGAAACTGGGTGCGGAACACAGCGTGGCGCGCGCGTCGCGGATGGTGGCATGCACCGGCGCGCAACCGGTTGCGGCGACCAATTGCCTGAACTTCGGCAACCCGGAGAAGCCACCCGTCATGGCGCAGTTCTCGCAGGTGATCGACGGACTCGCCGAAGCTTGCATCGCCCTGGAGACTCCGATCACGGGCGGCAATGTGAGCTTCTACAATGAGACCCTGGGCGAGGCAATTTATCCGACGCCTACGCTGGGCATTGTGGGAATTCTGCCGGACGTAACCAAGGCGGTGGGGGCGAGCGCCAAGGGAGCCGGCCGCGCGATTGTGCTGCTGACGCCGGGCCTGAAGGCACACAGCGGCGAGGAGCAGAACGAGTTCGGCTCTTCGGAGTTTGCCGTGCATGTGCTGGGCGAGTTGTGGGGCGCACCGCCAATTCTGGATCTGAAGGCTGAAAAGTCCTTGCAGGATCTTCTCCAGGTGCTGGCGGCGGAGGGACTGGTGGAGTCGGCGCGCGACGTGGCCGAGGGCGGAATCGCGGTGGCGGTGGCGAAAATCGGATTTCCGCAAGGGTTGGGCGCGGAAATTGATCTGATTTCGGCCGGGCTTCCCGCCGAGTGTGTACTGTTTGCCGAAGATGCTTCGCGCGCTCTGGTGACTTGTGATCCCATAAAAGTGGGAGCAATCGAAGAAGCTGCGGTAAAATGTGGATTGAACGCGCAACAGATTGGCGCCACTATCCGCGAAAAATTCACGGTTCGGATTGACGGCAACCCTGTCATCGATGGAGAGGTTTCCGCATTCAAGCAGAGCTGGCGGCAGGCACTGGGGCAGGCACTACAGGTGGAGTCGGAAGTCGCGCAGGTGTGAACTAGCCTCGGGAAACCGTGAGGACGCCCAGCATGGGCGCTGCATGATTCTCCGCAGGTGCTTTGTGATTCGTAAACCCGGCACGGCTGCAGCCGTGCCCTTGTCTTTCATCGCGCTCCAGCGCACAGACGTACAAGGCGGACAGCCATGATCGAAATCGAGCTGGATAAACTTCACGAAGAGTGCGGGGTAGTTGCAGTGTATGGGAACCCCGAGTCGGCCAAGCTTTGTTACCTGGGCCTGCATGCGTTGCAGCATCGCGGACAGGAGTCGGCCGGCATTGCAGCCAGCGATGGCCGCCGCTTGACCGCGTATCGATCGATGGGGCTGGTGGCGGATATTTTCAGCGAAGCGGTACTGCAGAAATTGCCGGGAAGCCATGCCATTGGGCATACCCGCTACTCGACCGCAGGAGACTCGGCGCTGCTGAATGCGCAGCCGATCCAGGTGGATTGCAATAAGGGGCAGATTGCAATTGCGCACAATGGGAATCTGGTGAACGCCGCCGAGATTCGCAAACGCTTCGAGCGGGCGGGATCGATTTTCCAGACCTCGAGTGATACCGAGATCGTGCTGCACCTGATCGCGCAATCTCACGAGAAGACGCTGCCGGACGCGATTGCTGACGCACTGCGCCGAATTGAAGGCGCTTTTTCGTTTGTGATTGCGACCCGCGAGCACATCTATGCCGCGCGCGATCCGCGCGGCTTTCGCCCCCTGGCTATGGGGCGGATTCCGGGAAAGGACGGGCTCGCGAGTTCCGTCGTTTTCGCCTCCGAGACTTGCGCCTTCGATCTGTTAGGCGCCGCATACGAGCGCGATGTGAAACCCGGTGAATTGGTTGTGGTTGGGCCTGAGGGCGTGCACTCGCATTTCTACGCGCCGGCGCTGGCGCAATCGCAATGTATTTTCGAGCAGGTGTATTTTGCGCGTCCGGACTCCCTGGTCTTTGGCAGGAGCGTACAGGCTTGCCGCGAGCAGATGGGACGCCAACTGGCGCGCGAGGCTCCGGTGGATGGCGAGCTGGTGGTCGGCGTGCCGGACAGCGGATTGACGGCGGCACTGGGTTATGCGCGCGAGAGCGGTATTCCGCTGCAGTTCGGGCTTGTGCGCAATCATTACGTGGGCCGCACGTTCATCGAGCCAGAGCAGCGGGTGCGTGACTTCGGGGTGAAGCTGAAGCTGAACCCGGTGCGACAATTGCTGGTGGGCAAGCGGGTGATTCTGATCGACGACTCGATTGTGCGCGGCACGACGAGTCAGAAGATCGTGCGCCTGGTGCGCGATGCCGGGGCACTTGAGGTTCACATGCGGATCTCGTGTCCTCCGACGACCTCGCCTTGTTACTACGGCGTGGATACGCCGGAGCGCCGCCACCTGATCGCGGCGCGCAAATCGGTAGACGAGGTACGGGAGTTCATCGGAGCCGATTCATTGGCGTATCTTTCGCTGGAAGGATTGCGCGCCTCCTGTGGCGAGCCGGTGGGCGATCCCCACTACTGTACCTCCTGCTACACAGGCAAGTATCCGACCAATTATGTGGACCTGCAGGAGATTCGGCCGGCGGTCGCGCTGGCGAAGTAAGAATAGGTTTGAACCGGGAAAAGGATCCGGTCTGGGGTGGCCGGTTCATTACAGATTGCATCCGGATTCACAATTTGCCTGCCTGCGTCGTCCAGTCCATAGCATGGGACCGGAAGCGGCTGGTTGAGATTGCGGCGCGCCAGAACAAAACTGAAAAGCCGGATTCTCCCGAATGCCCGCCCAACCTGACTGCGGGCTTGGAGCCATGAACAGAGCCGAGTGTGAGATTCGCAATGTGGGATCGCAGGATTCTTCCCTTCCTGTTCAGCCACAGCCTTGCCGTGCTGTTTCTTGGCCTAAAATAGAAAGTGCTCCGGCGTTAAGCTTTGGCGCATCAAAGTAGTATTGGCTTGGTGAACATGAAAATCCGTAATCGGCTGCTCGTTCTCTTCTGTCTCGTGGCTTCGTTTGCCGCATTCGCGCAACCGCCTGCAAGCACTCCCCAGGTGACCCATCCCGAGGCCGCGCCGGCAGGCCAGCCAGCGCAGCCCGTGGCGGAATCCCCGTCGGCGGCGACAGCTCCCGCCCCCAGCGCAAAGCAATCTGACCGCGCCAGTGCGTACTATCATTTCCAGCTTGGTCACATTTATGAGGAGATGGTAGCCACCAGCGGACGTGCGGAATTCGCCTCCGAAGCCGTGGAAGAGTACAAGGCCGCGTTGCAGGCCGATCCTACCTCTGCCTATCTTGCCTCTGCCTTGGCCGAGCTTTACGCCCGCACCGGAGATATCCGTGAAGCCGTGGTTGAGGCCCAGGACGTTCTCAGCCGGGACCCTGACAACCTGGATGCCCGCCGTCTGCTGGGACGCATCTACCTGCGCTCGGTGGGTGATCTGCAGGGCGGCGCACCGGGTTCCCCGCAAGGGGACACCGAAGCCGTTCTCCACCTCGCCATCGAGCAATATGAGCAGATTGTGCGTCTGGATCCTACCAGCATTGAAGATTTTCTCCTTCTCGGGCGTCTCTACCGTCTCAATAACCAGACTGCCAAAGCTGAGACTGCGTTTCGTACTGCCGTAAAGTTGCAGCCCTCCTCGGAAGACGCGGTCACGACGCTTGCGTTGCTCTACAACGAGGAAGGCGATGCGAGCCGCGCCCTGGAAATTCTGCAATCGGTTCCGGAGACGGACCGCACCCCGCGCATCGATTCGGTGCTCGGTTATACCTACGAACAGAAGAAAGATTACAGCCACGCCATTGAAGCCTATCGCAAGGCCGTCGATCTTGATAAGGACGACCTGGACGCGGTGCGCGGACTGGCGCAGAACCTGCTCAACGATAACCAGCTCGACGCCGCCCTGGAGCAATATCAAACGATTGCGGCCGGCGACCCGCAGGATGCCCAGACCCTGCTGCACATCGCGGAAATCTACCGCCGCAATGGACAGTTTGAAAAGGCCGTGGACACGCTGAACAAAACGCAGTCGATTGCGCCGGATTCAATGGAGGTCGAATACAACCGCGCCGTCATTGAGGAGGCTGTGGGCAAGTACGACGAGGCCACGAAACAGCTCGAAGACATGCTGGCGCGGACGGAAAAACCCAATGGCGTGTACTCGGCGTTTGAACGCAACAATCGCGCCATTTTCCTGGAACGGCTCGGCACCGTCTACCGCGACCAGAACAAGACGGAACTGGCGGTGGGGACTTTCCGCAAGATGATCGCCCTCGGTGACGACTCGATAGCGCGCGGCTATCAGCAGATTATTGAAGCCTATCGCGACGCCAAAAATTGGCCCGAGGCTACGGCGATTGCACGCGAAGCCGTCGCAAAGCTCCCCAACGACCGGGGGCTGCAGATGGTTTTGGCCGGGCAGGAAGCCGACAGCGGCGAGGCCGATCCGGCCATTGCGCGTGTTCAGGCCATGCTCAATGGCAATCCCGCCGACGACCGCGAAGTCTGGATCGCCCTAGCCCAGATGTACAGCCGTCTCCGGCGCTATCCGGAAGCGGAACACGCCACGGCGAAGGCTCTGGAGTATTCCACCAGGCAGGAGGAGAAGGACTACGCCAACTTCATCGCCGGTTCAATCTACGAGCGTCAGAAGAAGTATGACGAGGCCGAAAGTTACTTCCGCAAAGTGCTTGCCTCCGATGCCAAGAACGCCACCACGCTCAACTATCTTGGGTATATGCTGGCCGACCGCGGCACCCGCCTCGAAGAGGCACTTTCGCTGATCCGGCGCGCGGTCGCCCTGGACCCGCAGAATGGCGCCTATTTGGACTCACTCGGTTGGGTGCAGTTCAAGATGGGCAAGTACGATCTAGCCGAAGCCTCGCTGCACAAGGCCGTGGATCGCATGGACAACGATCCGACGGTGCACGAGCATCTGGGGGATGTCTATCAGAAGACGAATCGTCTGAAACTGGCGGTGACCCAGTGGGAGCGCTCGCTGGAAGAGTGGAAGAAGACCATTCCCGCCGAGGTCGAAGCCTCCGACGTGGCCAAAGTGCAGAAGAAACTGGATGGAGCCAAGGTGAAGCTCGCCAGACAGGAAGACGGCGAAGCAAAATAGGATCGACAGCGCGAAAAACATGAGCCGCCGGGCGGGCGGCTCATGTTTCTTACCCCCGAGATCTCGTTGAAAATGTTCGTCAAGACGTCCCGGGGCAATCTCGCGACGGGACCAGGCTGGGAATTCGGCCAGCCAAGCGCACCGCCGCTCCCGGTGCTACACTTCCCCCATGCTGGCATCCTACGCAGTGCATGTCGAGTCCTCACTCGGGCGCCGTTATCCAGAGCCGCCGCATCCATATCGTGACGACTTTCAGCGTGACCGCGACCGCATCATTCATGCTCGTGCCTTCCGCCGACTGGAGAACAAAACGCAGGTCTTCACCCAGCGCCTCTCCGATCACTTCCGCACCCGGCTCACTCATACCATCGAGGTGGCGCAGATTTCGCGCACCATTGCCGGCGCGCTCCATTTGAACGAAAACCTCGTCGAAAGCCTGGCACTGGTGCATGACATCGGCCATCCTCCCTTCGGGCACTCCGGCGAACACGCCTTGCACAGGTTAATGCTCGAACATGGCGAGAGCTTCGACCACAATCTGCACGCGCTGCGCATCGTCGAACACTTTGAGCAGCGTTACGCCTCGCATCCCGGTCTGAACCTCACCTTCGAGGTTCGCGAGGGCATCATCAAACATTCGCACGATTACGCGCCCGCCGATTACCCGGAGCTGGCCGGATACCTGCTTGATCAGCGCCCGCCGCTGGAAGCCCAACTCATCGACCACACCGATGAGATCGCCTACAACACCGCCGACCTGGACGATGGCTATGAGGCACACCTGCTGACCCTCGACGACATGATCCGGGAGGTTGCCATTTTCGGCCGTTACTTCCGCCAGGTCGAGCACGACTACGCTGACGTCGGCGACAAGCTCATGTTCAACGAGGCGCTGAAGCGAATGTTGAACCATCTGGTTACCGACCTGATCGAAAACACCCGTCAGCGGCTGCAGGACTCTGGCGTAGCAAGCGTTGAGGATATCCGGCATCAGCCCGAGCGTCTGGCCGCGTTCAGTCCCACCACGGACGCCGAGCGCGCCGAGCTGAAGCAGTTCCTCAATCAGAAGCTCTACCACAGCGAATCGCTACTGCCCCAGAAAGCCGATGGGGATAAGATCGTCCGCGACCTGTTCAATCATTGGATCGAGTACCCCGATAGTCTTCCGGAAGGCTATCGCCAGCAGATGGAAAGCGAGAGCCGGGCGCGAGTGATCTGTGACTACATCGCCGGCATGACCGACAACTACATCCTCGATCTGCACCGGAAATTAATGGGTTGAGGCGGGGCGGAGTAGCGCACCTCCCTGGTCTGGCCGTAGAGGTCATAGTTTCTAACCCTGTAATTCCTACTCGGCAGCCCCATTCCTACCCCCGGCGCCTTCCCTCCTGAATTTCATTTCTCACTGAAAACAATCAGTTTACTTCGATCTTGAGTTTGGCATCTGAAGTGTATGAGAAAGTGTGGCGCCACTGCTCCAGGCGGTACGCAACCTGAGAGCGGGCTATTCTCGCCGGAGGAATGCCATGAAGAATCGTTTCCTGTTTGCCTTGCCCCTGATTGCCACGCTTGCCTTGTCGGCCGCGGCGCAGCAGGGCAGCGCCGCGGCCGATCCGCAGCCTGCTGCGCAGGTGCCGACGGCCACCGACCCAGACTCACCGAGGGCTAATCCTGACAAGCAGCTTGAGCCGCTCAAGCCCGGTAACCACGAAGGCTTTTGGGGACATCTGAATCCGTTCGCCCGCAAGAAGTACGTAGAACGCCAGCTGGTTCCGATTCGCGATCGTGCCAATGAACTCGACGAGCTCACGGCAGACAACTCCCGCATGTTGCGGGACGTTGACACCCGCGCCACGGCTGGAATCCAGCGCGCCGACGCCCACGCCAGCCTCGCTGACCAGCACGCCGTGGATGCCGCGAACCGCGCCCAGATGGCCCGTGACACAGCGCAGCAGGCTAACGCTCGGCTCCACTCCGTCTCGCAGACGGTCGAGAACCTCGATCAATACCAGCGCGCCGACCAGCTTGAAATTCGCTTCCGGCCCGGTGTCGCGGTGCTGAGTAACAACGCCAGGAAATCCCTCGACGAACTGGCTGAAACCATGAAAGATCAGAAGGGATACCTGGTCGAGGTTCAGGGCTTCACCCCGGGCAGTGGCGCTGCCTCGATCCAGCAGTCGCAGCGTCTGGCGGATTCCGTGGTGCGCTACCTGGTCATTCATCACCAGGTTCCGGTCTACCGCATTTATGAGCTTGGCTTGGGCAATGCCGCGGTGCAGTCGGCCTCCGGCGAAGGCAAAGCAACGCCCTCGCAGGGTAGCCGCGTAGAGGTCACGCTGCTCAAGAACGGCGTCGGCGATATGCAGGCCAGCCAACAGGCACAATCGATGGCTCAGCCCCAGTAGTTCGCAGGGGCCAGAAATGCGAAGCGAGGGCGCGGGCCAGTCAGGCTCGCGCCTTCAGCTTCGGTCGCAGCCCTGGGAGTTGAGCATTCCGGCGACTTTCATGCTATCTTTGCCCAACCAATGCTATTTGCCGAGCCATCTGAATTTTTCTTCACCGCCGGCTACGACTCCCCGGTTGGCCACCTCGATCTGGCCATGAGTGAGCGCGGCCTCGCCGTGGTTGCGTTCCAGGGCCGATGGTCCGTTCCACATGGCACAAAGGATGTGCGCTGGATTGAGGAGCCGTTTCGATTTCGCGATGTGAACCGTCAACTGGATGAGTACTTTGCCGGAGCTCGCCGCAGCTTCGATCTCCAACTTGATTTGCGTGGCCCGGCATTTCACCAGCTTTGCTGGCAGGCTCTGTTACGCATTCCCTACGGCCAGACCTTGTCTTACGCGCAGCTTGCCGCCGCGGTCGGTTCACCATCGGCGTCGCGCGCCGTCGGCCAGGCGAACCATCACAATCCGGTCGCGATCATCGTTCCCTGTCACCGCGTCATCGCCTCCAACGGCAGCCTTGCCGGATTCGGCGGCGGCCTTGCAGCCAAGGAATTCCTGCTTAATCTTGAAGGCGCGCGCTTGCGTTCATCCATCCCGGAGCAGGGCAACCTTTTTTGCAAACTCGAGGTGTAATGAAGCTTCAAAAACCGTGCGCGCGGAACTGAAAGCCAGTCTCTCGAATCCGTCGCGGTCTGGCAGAAAGCGTCCGCCCATGGCGGCTTCCGGCAAAGGGTTTTTGCGCCAACGCCTTGATGACAGGCGCGCGCCGCCGTAAACTCCATCCATGCACTCCCACGCCGGGCAATCGCATGGCCACGCGCACCCTCCGCTCTCCGCCCGGATGCTTCGTGTTGCTTTAGGACTGACTCTGGCTTATATTGTTCTGCTGGTGGCAGCGGGATTCCGGGCACACAGCCTGGCGCTGCTTTCCGAGGCCGGACACAATGTTTCCGACTTCTTGGCCCTCCTCCTCTCCTGGGTCGCCGCTTTTCTAAGCGAGCGGCCTGCCACCAGCACCAAGACTTACGGATGGCGCCGTGCCGGTGTGCTTGCCGCTTTCGTCAACGCCATCACCCTGATCGTTATTGCCGTCCTCATCTTTTATTCGGCCATCCAGCGCTTCTCCCATCCTGAACCGGTGCAGGCTGGGCTGATGATGTGGGTCGCCGGCACCGGGGTGCTGCTCAACGGAGCCATCGCTTTGATGCTGTTCCTGCGCGGCAGGGGCGACCTGAACTTGCGCTCGGTTCTGGTTCATGAGATTGGCGATACTCTCTCCACGGCAGCGGTGATCGCTGGTGGCTGGGCGATTGCCGTTACCGGTCATAGTTGGATCGATCCCGCGCTCTCTATTGGCATCTCCTTCATGGTGCTCTGGTCGTCGGCCGGGATTGTGCGTGAGAGTCTGAACATTCTACTGGAAGGCGCGCCCAGCAGCGTGGAGTTGGAAACCATCAATGCCGAGTTGCGTGCTGTTTCCGGCGTCCTCGACGTGCATGACCTGCACATCTGGAGCATCGGAAGCGATACCCACGCTCTCTCTTCGCACATCACCATTGCCGACATTCCGCCCTCGGCCAGCAACGCCATCCTCGACGAGCTGCGCCGGATGCTGGCCAGCCGCCATCACATCCACCACACCACCATTCAGTTTGAGAGTGCCGACTGCGATCTGGCGCACGGCTGCATTCTGCCCGAGCCCCACGAGCGCCATCACGACGCCCCTGCTGCGTCAGCCTGCAACCCACACTCGGGAATCACGGATTGAGGGACCTATCCATGCGCCTTCGGACCTTCGTCATCGCCACCGTCGTTGCGCTCACTCTGGCCTCCGCCGGGTGCAAGTCCAGCTCCGCGCCCGTTCCTGATTCCAGCTTGATGCCGCCGAATCCCACCACCATCATCAACCACGCTCGTGACCAGCTAACCCCCTTCCGTTTCACCCTGGCGACCGATCCCGTTTCACCGAGCTACAACGGCCCGATCCTGCTCAAGGTCCACGTTATTGACGCAGCCAATCAACCTGCCGATGGAGTTACACTCAAGGCGGATGTTTCAATGAGCGGCATGGATCAGGGCGCCCAGCACTTGACCCTCAGCGGCAAAGGCGGCGGCGACTACGAGGGAACGGTGAACCTGGATATGGCGGGCAGTTGGGATGTGGATCTGACGGCCACCCAGAACGGCAAGATCCGCCAGCAGAAACTCAGTATTGAGGTTGGCGGTTAGGCACGGCGATTTTTCAATTTCCACCCATCAAAAAGTCCACCTCCGCGCGGCGCAGAGGTGGACTCTCGATACCCGGTTGCTGTGCGGCGTAGGCTCGACGCGCGAGTCTACGCCATCACTAGCCATCTACTTCCTGGCCAAAGCCGGCGGCTCCTGCTGAAAGAGCTCGGGATGCATATACGTCCCACGCTCCTTGCCCTTGTCCTCTTCCACCTGGGTCCGATGCGCCTCGGCATAAGCGTCATGCCGGATGCCCGTAACCTGCCAGGAGACCTTGGCTCCAGGCTTGCCGCCAGCGATGGTGAACTTGTTGCCCTTGATCTCCCTGGCAACGTAGAGCGGCATGAAGCGGCCAATCGACGTCAGTTGATAACGGAAGTCCTGGTTGAGGGCCTCGAAATAATCCGGCAACTCGACCACGGCCTCGCCTTTCTTGTTGAGCACCACCAGGCCGTCGTAGACATTCTTCATGTCGGGCGATTCGACGAACGAGTGGTAGAGATACTTGTTCGCCGGGTCAAGGGGATGGTCGATCTTGAATGTGCCCGAGGATTTGGAAATCGTTCCGCCTACGTGGAGGTTTCCACTGAAGCTGACGTCCCCGTAACCGTCCACATTGAAGTATGGGCAAGAGCTGGTGCCGTTGCAGTTGACACCGGCGCTGATGAAGCTTCCGGAGGTTGGCGCAACATCGAAGTTGAGCTGGAGACCGACGGCCGACGGGCTGGATAGGTCTCCTTCAAACGCCTCGGTACTTCCGGTGGTCGCTTTCACTTTAGTTCTTACACCGATGGTCGGGCTGCAATTGTTTGAACTCTGGGTGCAGCTTGGAGCCGTCGCCGCATCTGCGCTGGCCTCGATGACATCGCCACCGGCGTTCAGCAGTTCCGCTTGAATCGCCTTGGGCCAGTCGCCGCTGCTGCTGGTAGGCGTGTATCCGGTGAGTCCATTCCACGCCAAGAGCGCCCCGATGGTAGATTTGGTGCTGTAGGCGAAGACGCCGATACCTTCGGGACCAGTTGCTACGCCCTCGATCCCGACACCAACCTGGCTTCCCGTCGCCGTCCCGGCAATGGCAGTGGGCACAGTTCCGAAGAAGCTGGATGAGGGGGTGTTTTGCGGCGCCGCCGGGCCGGTAGCCGTGTTGGTTACATTCAGTACGCCGGCTGGGGTGGATGGCGGGTTTGTAGCGGAACTCCAGTTCACCGGCAGGCTGATGGCGCCGCCGCCGCTGACCGTCTGGCAGCTGACCGTGCCCGTGCTGCTGATGGAGGCAATGGCGCTGCCGCCGGAGCAGGCGCTGCCGACCCGCTTCTGAAT
>Ga0181520_10000109_pt1 | contig 160822 bp, 161 predicted proteins | sample PEATcosm2014_Bin_29_FD_132451 | JGI IMG/M metagenome (GOLD analysis project Ga0181520, IMG submission 132451) | Peatland microbial communities from MTU Mesocosm Facility, Houghton, MI, USA - PEATcosm2014_Bin02_30_metaG | ecosystem: Environmental > Terrestrial > Soil > Wetlands > Peat | place... | reverse complement strand
CGGTCAGCGCCGTCCGGCTGTCGTCGTCGAGAAGGAGGGCGGGAGCGGCACGATTGGCCATGCCGACATCATCCTCGCACCCCTCCTAATCGTCAAGCTATTTGTGGACCGCTGCACTAGGCGCGATTCCGGCGGCCGGCCGGCGGAAGCGCGGCGACGGGCGGGAGCTACGCTGTCGGGGGCGCCGGCGGCGGCGCGGCCGGCGGCGGCGCGGGCAGCCGCTCGATGCCGGTCACCACCCAGCCGCGGTGGGCCACCAGCCAGCCGTCGTCGCCGAACCTCAGGGTGTGCTGGAGATCGGTCTGGGAACTGTCCATCGAGGGGTCGCGCTCGAAGCGCCAGAGCTCCGACCAGCGGCGCACCACCTGGTCTCCGGAGACCACGGCGAGGGTGGCGTCGTCGCGGTCCAGCTCCTCGCCGGCGACCTCGAGGCGCACGTCGAGCACCTCGCGACCGTCCGTCACCGCCGCCTCGACGATGACGGCATCCTCGACCTCCAGGCCGGGGAGCAGATGGTGACGGTGGGCGGCGACGTCACCGCCGACCTCCGACTTCACCTCGTCCTCCATGGCCGGGCTGAGCAGGGCGTCGGCCTCGTCGAGGTGCTCGGTGCTGCGGGCCTCGCGCACCTTGTTGAAGGTCTCCCTGGCGATGGAGCGGAATGCGAAGTCGTCGAACTGCGGATCCACGGCCCTGATGGCGGCGAGGTCGACGCCCATCGCCTCGGCGGAGGGCTGCGCGTGGAAGTCCTTGTCGACCTCCTGGTACATCTGCTGATCGCGGCGATCCTCCTCGCCGAGATCGGAGGCGACCTGCCCCCACTCACGCGACATCTTTCCGGAGAAGGGCTCCAAGTGCTCGAGGGCGTGCCCCGCCCTGCTCTCGCCGAGCCGTGTCAGGCGGTCGGGCTCGCTGTCTTGGTCGTCGACGGCGTCGGGCATCTGGGTCTCCTGAACAGCCGGAGGAAGTCCAGCGTGAGCATAGGAGGGGGGCCGCCGGTGAGAGGATGCGTCAGCGATCTGCGACAGAGCCGAGATGACGCGGGCGGCCGGAGGCCCGGGACAGCCTCCCCGGGCCTCGGCCGTCTGCCGCCGGGGCGGGACCGGTCCGGGCCCGCCTAGCCGAGAAGCTGCCTGACCAGCGCCTGGACCTGGGCCATGGTCGCGGTCGTCGCGGTGCAGTACAGGCCGACGAAGCTGGTCCCCTTCACCGCCAGGATGCCCTCGGCGGTCGTCGCCCCCAGCGCGTACGAGTAGGAGTACGCCTCGTCGCCGATGCCGGAGACCGGGGTGAAGTTGACGCTCGACTGGGTGGCGGCGAACGACGCCTCGGCGGTGCTCAGGTACGCCGCCGGGACATCGTTGACCAGGATGATCAGCACGTCGGACGTGCCGCTCAGGTAGTTGCACTCGACACCGCTCAGGCCCAGGGCGGTCGATGTGGGGGCCGGGAGGGTCAGGCCGAGGGCGGCGCCGGCGGTGCTGGCCGACGGGCAGGACAGCGCCGCGGCCGTGGACGGCGTCGGTGTGGACGCCGCGGGGGTCGGTGTCCCCCCCGAGCTTCCGGTGGAGGTCGACGAGGAGGTGCTGGAGGCTCCACAGGCCGCCAGACCGAGGAGCACCAGGGCGGCCGCGCCGCAGAGGAGGCCGCGCCGCAGCGGCCGGGACCGAGAGCCTGCAGGAGATGACAGAGAGTTCATGCGAGCGACTCTATCTCAGCGCCCCCCGGGGCGTGGCGCGCCCGGCCGCGAGGGCCGGGCGCGCCCCGTCGCCTACCCGAGGAGGGTGTTGACGAGGGCCTTGATCTGGTCCAGGGTCGCCGTCGTCGCCGTGGCGTACACGCCCACGTAGGTCGATCCCTTGACGGCCAGGATGCCCTGGGCCGTCAACCCGCCGATGCTGTACGAGTACGAGTACGCCGAATCGCCCACGCCGGAGACGGCGGTGAAGGCGAGGCCGGCCTCGCTGGCCGCTAGCGACGCCTCAGCCTGGGTGACGTACGAGGCCTCCACGCTGGTGTCCTCGACGATCAGGACGTCGGAGGTGCCGGCCAGGTAGTTGCACGAGATCGCGGTGCTGGTGTTGTCGCCCGCGGTCGGTGCCGGGAGGGTGAGGCCGAGCGCGCTGCCCACGGTGCTGGCCGACGGGCACGACAGGGTGCTGGTGCCGGCCGAGGCGGGCGTCGGCGTCGACGCGGACCCGGCGGGAGTGGACCCCCCCCCGGGAGTGTTGGTGGAGGAGGCGGTGCTCGAACTGCCGCAGGCCGCCAGGGCCAGGCAGCAGAAGAGAGCCGCTCCCGCGACTTGGTAGAGGCGCCCCCGCGCCGGCTGGGATGGGCCGTCGGTCGTGGTCAGAGGAGTCATGTGATAAGTGTACCATCCGAACCCGGGCGAAGTCCCGGCACGCGTAGGGCCGAAAGACCAATCGGTGAAGGGCGCCGGCCGGCCGCTCAGCCCGCCAGGATCTGCCTGACGAAGGCCTCGATCTGCGTCAGCGGCACCTTGGTCCCGGTGCACGAGACGCCGGCGTAATCCGTCCCCTCCACGGCGAGGATGCCGTCGTCGGTGGAGCCCCCCGCGCCCGGGTATGAGTAGGAGTACGCCTCATCGCCCACACCGGACACCGAGGAGAAGGTGATGCTCGACACGCCGGTGAGCTGCTTCTGGAAGGTCTTCACCGCCGTCTCGCTGGTGCTGAAGATCGACGAGGTGACGCCGGGGATCAGCGTGATGAGGACGTCCTGGGTGCCCCACTGGTAATTGCAGAGGACGCCCTCGGGCAGGACGTTCGCGGTCGGAGCCGGAGGCGTCAGACCGAGGCCGGCCCCCACGTCGGCGGCGGAGGGGCACCCCACCGCCGGGGCCACGCTCGGCGCGAGGCTCGCCGTCGCCGTCGGCGTGGCGGTGGGCGGGGACGTGCCCGCGCCCGTACTGCCGCAGCCCGCGACGCAGAGCAGGAACGCGGACCCCATGCCGGCGACCGGAAGCACACGGTGCGAGGACCGGCGTGGCGAGGCTCCCGGGCGATGCATGCGCCGACTCTACAGATCGGGCGCGGAGCCCACCGCGACGGCCGTGCGCCCGGTGCGGATGGACTCCGGCCGCGGCGCGTGGCGGCGGCCCACCGCCGCCCACGTGCCGCGGCGACGATCGAATAGGCTAGATCCACCATGCGCATCGCCGTCACCGGCGGCACCGGCTTCGTCGGCACGAGCGTCGCCGGGCTGCTCCACCGTGACGGCCACGGAGTCGTCCTGGTGTCGCGCGGGCGCCGCCGCAGCCGGGTGGCCGGCGCCGACGTCGGCGTCGCCACCGCCGACCTCACCACGGGCGTGGGCCTGGCCGAGGCCTTCGCCGGGTGCGACGCCGTCGTCCACCTCGCCGCCATCATCGTCGAGCGCGGCAGGCAGACCTTCGACTCGGTCAACCGCCTGGGCACCGCCAACGCGGCGACGGCAGCAGCGGAGGCCGGGGTCGGCCATTTCCTTCATCTCAGCGCCATCGGTGCCGGCCCCGACCCCGCCTACCCGTACCTCGCCAGCAAGTGGGCCGGCGAGCAGGCGGTGCGCATCAGCGGGGTTCCCCACACGGTCATCCGCTCCAGCGTCATCTTCGGCCCGGGCGACGGCTTCTTCACCAAGCTGGCCACGCTGGTCCGGCGCGTGCCGCCCTTCTGCCCGCTGCCCATCGCCGGGGACGGGCGCGCCCTCTTCCAGCCCATCGCTGCGGACGACGTCGCGCGCTGCATCGCGCTGGCCCTGGAGAGGGGGCCGAGCCGCGACATCGTCTCCATCGGCGGGCCCGACCACCTCAGCTACGAGCAGATCATCGACGTCATCGCGAGCCAGGTGGTGTCCCTGCCCCGGTTCAAGGTCCATGTCCCGGTGATGGCCCTCAAGCCGATGATCACCATGACCGGGGCGCTGACCGCCGACCCCCTGGTGACCCCGGGCCAGCTCGACCTTCTGAAGCTGAACAACATCACCCGGCCGGACGCGGTGCTCGACGCCTTCGGCTTCGTCCCGGCGGGATTCGCCGCCGGTGCCGCCTACCTGCGCAAGGGCAGGCGGGCTCGGAAGGCGGCCCCGTGAGCCAGGCCCCCACCGGGGTCCCGGTGAGCCGCCGTCTCGCCCAGCTGGGCATCCGCCTGCCCGAGGCGACGGCACCGGTGGGAAGCTACGTGCCCGCCCGCCGCAGCGGCGACCTCCTCTACGTGTCCGGGTATCTCTCCCGCCGCGACGGCCAGGTCGTCAGCGGACGGGTCGGGGCGGACATCGACGTGCCTGCCGCCCGGGAGCTGGCGCGGGAGGTGGCCCTGGGGTTGGTCGCGACGGCGGCCGCCGCGGTCGGAGGGGTGGACGGGCTGAACGGCGTGGTCAAGCTGACCGGGATGGTGCGCAGCGCCCCCGGCTTCGACCAGCAGCCGGCGGTCATCAACGGCGCGTCGGACTGCCTGGTCGAGATCTTCGGAGAGGCGGGACGGCACGCCCGGAGCGCCATCGGCGTCAGCGAGCTCCCGCTCGGGGCGGCGGTGGAGATCGAGGCGATCTTCTCGCTCAGCTGAGCGAGGCGAGAAGGTCGCGCACAGCCGCCGGTGCCGCACCATATCGGTCATAGAACGGAAAGGTGGGCCTCGTAGAGTGGTGCTGGAACCAGAGGTTCACGAGGTAGACCAGACGTGAACGACGAACAGATGACACCAGCCGATTCCGTCACCCCCGATCCCGCCGGCACCGACCCGGGCGGCCCCGAGATGGCGCCGGCCGGCGACGCGGGCGCGACGGATCGTCCCCCCTACTCCGCCGCTCCGCCCGTCCAGCAGGCATGGGGCGGATGGACCGCGCCCCCCCCGGGCCCGCCCGCGCCCGGCTGGGGCTACCAGCCCCCGTGGGGGCCGCCGCCCGGCTTCTCGGCGCTCGGCTACCCGGCACCCCCGCCCCCTCCCCCGCCGCTGCGGACCTCGCGGACGCTGTCGGTCGCGACCTTCCTCGCCATGGCGGCGGCCATCGTGCTGCTGGCCGGAGGCGGCGGCACCGCGCTGGGATTCGCCCTGCGCGGCTCGACGCCCACGACCACGCAGTCGCCCTCCGCGAGCGGCGGCACGACCCTGACGCCGTCGGGGAACAGCGGCTCGACGGCAACGCCGTCGGGCGGCTCGACGGGTGCCGACCTCAGCGGCATCCCCGCCGTCATCGACCCCACCATCGTGGACGTCAACGACGTCCTCGAGGGCGACGAGGGCACCGCGGCCGGGACCGGGATCATCCTCACCTCCACCGGTGAGGTGCTGACCAACAACCACGTCATCGAGGGCGCCAGCAGCATCACCGTCCAGGTGGACGGCCAGGGAACCAACTACACGGCCAAGGTGGTCGGCTACGACCCCGCCGATGACATCGCCGTCGTGCAGATCCAGAACGCCTCGGGTCTGGCCACGACGCCGCTTGGCGATTCCTCCACCGTCAAGGTCGGCGACCCCATCGTCGCCATCGGCAACGCGCTGGGCGCGGGCGGCACACCGGCGGCGGTGACCGGCACCGTCACCGGCCTCGACCAGTCCATCACGGCCACCGACGGCCAGTCGTCGGAGGCTCTCTCCGGCATGATCCAGATCCAGGCGAACATCCAGCGCGGCGACTCGGGCGGCCCGCTCGTCAACGCCGCCGGCAAGGTGATCGGCATCGACACCGCCGGCTCGGAGAACGGCAACGGCTTCGGCACCCAGTCGACGGGCACCACGGGGTTCGCCATCCCCATCGACACCGCGCTCTCCATCGCCAGTCGGATCGAGGCGGGCGACTCGGGCGGGAACATCCACATCGGCTCGGGCGGCCCGTTCATCGGAATCAGCGTCGAGGACGTCAGCGCCTCTCTCACCTCCCCGGCCACCTCAGGGGCCCTGATCGCGGGTGTGCAGGCCGGCTCCCCGGCAGCCGCCGCCGGACTGGTCACGGGTGACGTCATCACCTCCTTCAACGGCTCCACGATCACCTCGACCGGGGATCTGAGCACCGCCCTGAAGCCCCTGCGTCCCGGCGACACGGTCCAGATCGGCTGGATGGACAGCTCCGGCCAGTCGCACACCGCATCGTTGAAGCTGGCCAGCGGCGCACCGCTGTAGTCGCCGTTTCGCGACCGGCGGCGTGCCCGATGAGGCCTCGGCGGTTTCCACGCCGGGGCCTCACGCCTGCTATGGCCCGTCGCGGCAGCCTGTGGGATGGTGCGGCCCCGCGTGCGAGCCGCCCCCGGGCGCGTCGTGATACACAACATCCATGAGCGACGACGGCGGGGCATTCGACGGTGTGCCGGGTCCCATTCGACCGAGGCGTGGGGGGTTCGATGCGGCCTATGCCGGGACGCCCGCCTGGGACATCGGCCGCCCTCAGCCCGCCCTTCTCGAACTTGCGGAGGGAGGCGCTCTTCGAGGACGAGTACTCGACGTCGGGTGTGGGACCGGAGAGCATGCCCTCATGGCCGCTCGCCTCGGCCACGAGGCCACCGGCATCGACCTGGCCCCGACAGCGATCGCCATCGCACAGGGCAAGGCCCGCGATCGAGGCGTGCCCGCCCGCTTCCTCGTCTGGGACGCCCTGCACCTTCCTGCCCTCGACGAACAGTTCGACACCGTGCTCGACTGCGGTCTCTTCCATGTCTTCGACGACGATGACCGTGTCCGGTACGTCGACAGCCTTCGGGCCGTTCTTCCGCGGGGCGGCCGCATCCACCTGCTGTGCTTCAGCGACCGCCAGCCGGGCGACTGGGGACCCAGGCGGGTCACCCAGGGCGAGATCAGGGCCGGCTTCCGTGACGGGTGGCTGGTGGATTCGATCGAGGCCTCCACGATCGGCACCCTCAACCTCGACCCACACGGCGCGCTCGCCTGGCGTGTGTCCATCAGCCGGACCTGACAGTAGCGCGGGTCGGCGATGCCGACCCGATCACGCTTGCGTCGACGCGGACGGGGCGAGTCCGACCCGGTGGACCTCTGCCGGTGGTAGGGTGGGGCGAGCATGAATATCGTCCTATCGCTGCTTCCGAGCGTCGGGCTCGTCGCCACCGTCGCCCTGATCGTGCTGCTGGTGCGTCACTTCTTGAGAAGGGCAGAGCGCCGCCTGTCGTGAGGCGCGGACGCGGCACCAGCGCGCCGCCGGCGTCCCATCGGGACGGCTGGTTCGCCGTTCGTGGAGCGGACCGGCGGTAGCCGCCACCTCGGGGGCGCTTGTGGGTCCGACAGCTGTCGAGCACGAGGTGAAACCGATCCACGGGATAGCCCGGGCGACGAAGCGGAGGAGCGCGAGGAACTCCTGGTGGCGGTGGCGGGCACAGGTCCTGCTGGGTCACCTCGCCGGTGGCGATGCCTCACCCGAGCGCTCAACCGTGGCTCAGCTGGCGACCTCGATCAGCTCCTCCACCGTCTCGGCGGTGGCCGTGGCCACGAAGTCGCGCTCGCGGATCAGGGCCAGCGACCCGATGCTGCCCGCGAAGGCCACCACCGCGCCGACGACCATGATCAGGTCCAGCCCGCTGACGAAGGCCGACCGACCGGCGGCGACGATGAGCCCGCGCAGGGGCGCAGGGGTGGACGCGATCGCTGAGGCGGCACCCCCCCTGCTCACGGCGTGCGCGAGCTGGGAGGCCCGCGACCCCAGCGCGGTCCCGATCAGACGGAGAGCGACTGCTGACTGGATGCTGGCGGCGAAGATGCTCCCCAGAGCCGCGACGCCGGCCGCAATCCCCACCTGACGGAATGTCGAGTTGACCCCCGACGCCACCCCGGCGCGCGCTGGCTCCACCACCCCGACGGCGGTGGAGGCGAGGGGGACGTTGACCAGACCCGCGCCCAGGCCGGCGACGATCATCCCGGGCAGGAGGTGGGTCCACCCCGAGCTGGTGGTCAGTCCTGACATCAGCAGGAGCCCCGCGCCGACCAGGGCGAAGCCGGCGCCGATGAGAAACCGGCGCGGCAGGCGCACGGTCAGGCGCCCCGCCACACCTGCACTCGCGAACATGGCGAGGCTCAGGGGCAGCACCCGGAGGCCGGCGCCGAGTGGGGAGAGGCCCAGGTAGTTCGGCAGATAGAGGACCAGGTAGATGAGCAGGGAGAAGATCGAGGCCGAAATCGCGAAGGCTGCCACCAGCCCGCCATCGAAGGCTGGCAGCCGCAGCAGGTGGAGGTCGAGCATGGGCGCGTCGCGGCGAGCCTCGATGAGGACGAAGACCGTGAGCAGCGCCGCGGCGGCGGCCAGCGGGGCGATCACCGACACCGCGCTCCAACCGTCGACGCCGCTGTTGATGAGGCCGAAGACCAGCGCGGCCAGGGCGCAGGTGAAGGTGAACGCTGCCAGGCCGATGGCGAACATCCGCCGCCGTCCGAACCGGTCGGCCAGGGACCCTGCGGTGAGCAGGAAGGCGGCGAGGGTCAACGCGTAGGCGCTGATCACCCACTCGAGGGTGGAGAGCGGGGCGGAGAATCCGCGCTCGATGGCGGGCAGCGCGACGCTGACGATGGTGACGTCGAGCAGCAGCATGAAGACCCCCGCGCACACGGCGGTCAGGGTCCACCACTTCCAGGCCATGCCTCTCTCCTCCCGGTCCATGACATCTCACGGTCAGCGGGCGATGCCCACCGTCTGCCTGAACGCCTCTGGCCGCTCCACCAACCGGAGCATCAGATGCGCGACGTCGGCGCGCGAGATCGACAGCCCGCGCCGGAGATTGCGCCCGTACGCCGTCCGGTAGCGGCCGGTCAGCGCACCGTCGGTCAGCCGCGGCGGCCGCACCGCCGTCCACTCCAGGTCGCTCTCGCGCAGCGCGTCCTCCATCCGCGCCAGGTCCGCATACGAGGCGGCGAAGGCGCGCTTGACCAGCGGGCTGCCCACGTACCGCATCAGCAGGCCGTCGCCCGGATCGTGCCGCGGAGGGTGAGGCCGCCCGGGGGAGGGCAGGGTCCCGATCGGGGCGGCGCTCACCACCACGATGCGCCGGACGCCCGAGGCTCTCATCGCCTCCATCAGGGCCCGGGTTCCGCGCTCCACCACCCCGTGATCGGCAGAGGTGCGGGCACCGAGGCTGGAGAGGACGGCATCGGAGCCCGCCACCGCAGCCCGGACGATCTCTGGATCGGGCATGGACAGGTCGACCGTGACAGTCGGAACCTGGCGGGTGACCCGGCGGGGGTCCCGCACCATCGCGGTGACCTCATGGCCGGCGTCCACCGCCTGTTCGAGCAGGGAGCGGCCCACTCCCCCGGTCGCTCCGACGATGGTGAGCCTCATGGGTTGGCGGCCTCCTGGTGATTCCGGTCGTTGCGGCCTACTTCTGGGCCGATCCGGGGTAGACTGGGCTTCTCGTACCCATATCGTATAATACTGATTCAATATCATACGGAAACCGAGACAATGCAAGGCCCCAGCCTTCACGGGCGCAGTAGTGAGCTGATCCGGAGCATCCAGATGACCCTGCGGGAGATGACGACCGAGTTGGTGCTGCTCAACCAGCAGGTCGGTGACCAGCTGGATATGCGTCTTGGTGATCTCCAGTGCCTCGACCTGATCGACCGGATCGGGCCGATCAACCCGAGCGCGCTGGCCCGCCGAACCGGGATACACCCGGCGACGCTGACCGGGATCGTCGACCGGCTGGAGAAGGCCGGCTGGCTGGTCCGCGACCGGGATCCCATGGACCGCCGGGCCGTCGCGCTGCGCGCGACGCGCGACCGCGGCGCGGAGGTGATGCGCCTCTACTCCGGCATGCTCAGCCGTCTGTTCGAGATCTGCCAGGGCTTCGACGAGCAGGGCCTGGAGGCGATCGCCAGCTTCCTGCGCCAGACGGTCGAGGCGGGACGCCGGGCCACCGACGATCTGGCCGGGGGCTGACGGTACCACCGACCCTGGCGTGGCGGAGACGGGACCGACGTGGGTCGGCGTTTGGGCGCCCACAGCTCGAAGGGGAACGGGGTTGATCCGATCGACGGTGCGCGCGTCGACCCATACGATGTCGCGCGGGATGACCTGGTCTTCGCCGCACACGCGTGGGGAAGGAACCCATGCGTGGGACGGTTTCTGGCGATCGGGACGAAGCCGATCTCACCCAGCGGGATCGATGCCGCGTTCGCATCTCTGCCGCCGGATGTCCCACGGACACCCGGTTGGGTGCCGGCCGAGCGACCCCCGCCTCGTGTTGCGCTCGTCGATTTGCGAGTCGAGCTGGAGCGCTTGCAGGCGGCATCCGGAGCCGTTGACAGCCCGACCAGTGGCCGATACCCTTCCGCGGATGATCCGCTCCGTTCTCATCCTCCACGGACTCGGGAACCACAGGCCACCGGAGCACTGGCAGTTCTGGCTTGCGCAACGGCTCAGCGAGCGCGGCCACGACGTGCTCTATCCCGCGCTCCCCGATCCCGACAGGCCGAGCCTGCCGGTGTGGATGTCGGCCCTCCAGAAGGAGCTCAGCAACATGCGAGGGGCCGAGAGAGTCGTCATCTGCCACTCGCTGGCCTGCCTGCTGTGGTTGAAGGCTGCGACCGTGCTCCGGCCTGATGAGCGGGTCGACCGCTTGCTGCTCGTCTCTCCACCGGCCTCGAAGCAGGTGCCGGATGGAGGCGCGGAGTTCCGCATCGACTCGTTCGACGCAGCCGCGGTCCGCGCCACCGTCACCGGTGAGGTGCGCATCGTCTGCTCCGACGCCGACCCCTACAACCCTTCTGGGGCGCAGCGGATGTACGGCGATCCGCTCGGCCTCATCGCCGACGTTCTGCGCGGTGCTGGCCACATCACGCCCGATGACGGCTACGGCCCGTGGCCGTCGCTCGACGCGTGGTGTGACGATGCTCGAACTCGCATCGGCACCAACCGGACGGCTCCCGAACACTCGCGGTCTGGGTGAAGACCGCCAACCCGGTTCCACGCCACTACAACCAGACGGCTGTTTCTGGACCGGTGCACTAGAATCGTCGAGATGTCAGGGCCGGCCGCAGGAGGCGCCGCACGCGTGGGGCGGCCCCGCACCCTCGCCCATGTGTACCGACACTTCGGTGAGGTCGACGCCGCCGCAACGTCGCCGCTGTACGAGCGCGTCGCCATCGCCCTGAGCGAGTCCGACGCGGCGCTGCGCGCCATCGAGGCGGCGCCGGCGGGCAGGCGGCATCCCGCGACGATCCTCGCCGCGCTGCACGACCTCGCCCTCGCCGGGCGTGCCCCGGCGCTTGCCGCAGCCTACGCCGCCGCGGACGGCGACGCCGCCGCCGGGGCGGCGATCGACACGCTGCTGCGCATGACAGATTCGGTCGTGGCCATCGCTGTGCGCCGGCGGACGCAGACCGACGAGAGCTGCTGCTGCGCCGTGCTGTATCCGGCCATTGCCGAGGCCGCGCGCCGGGTGGGCGCGGACGCGGTTGGGCTGATCGACGTGGGGTGTTCGGCCGGGCTCAACCTCACCGTCGATCACGTTGGCATCACGTACAGCAACGGGCAATCGCTGGGCGACCCGACATCTCCCGTGCAGCTGTCGTCCTCGGTCGTGGGGGACCGGCCCATCCCGGCCCGGGCGATGCCCGAGGTCGCCGCCCGGGTCGGTGTCGACATCGAGCCCATCGATGTGACCGATGCGGATGACGCCCGATGGCTGCGCGCCTGCCTGCCGCCGGATCAGCCGGAGCGGGCTGCGAGGCTCGATGCGGGGATGGCGCTGGCGGCGACGCGCCCCCCGCTGCTGCTGCGAGGTGACGCGGTCGAGATGCTGCCCGATGCCGTCGCCCGTGTGCCCTCCGACGCCCTGCCCGTCGTCACCACCACGTGGGCGCTGTCGCATTTCCCGCCCGAGAGCCGGCTGCGCTTCCACAGCCATCTCGGTGAAGCAGCGGCCGGCCGGGCGGTGGCGTGGGTGTCGGTGGAGGGGGTCGGAGTGGCGCCGGCGATACCGACGCTGGGCGACCGCCGCGCCTCCGGCCACAGCATCATCGGCCTGGCTGTCTTCGACCGGTCGCCTCGGCACGCCGAGGCCATCGGCCGCTGCTGGTCGCGGGGCCGCTTCCTGGCGTGGCTGGCAGACTCCGAGACCTCGGCCAGGCCATAGCGATTGCACGGATCGGCGAGGACGACCGGGAAACCCCGGCGCCCCACCGCGGCGGCCGCCGGCGAGCACCAGGTGACGGCGCAAGCGGGGCGAAGACGTAGCATCGCTCCCAGATGCCGCCGCCAGGCGGGAGGGAGGTGTGATGAACAAGGATCTCGTCGACCAGGTCATCGATGTCGCCCAGCGGGTCGTCGCCAGCGGAGCAATCTCCGCGAACGGGCATGGCAATGTGAGCCTCCGTGTTCCCGGAGCGAACGAGATGTACTTCACCGGGGGCCCGTCGCTCCGCGGCCACTCCCCGTCCGCAGTTGTGCGCATCGGCCTGGACGGCACCCTGCTGGAGGGCGACCTGCCACCCATCCAGGGCGCCGTCGTGGCCATGCACACGGCCATGTACGAGGACCACCCCGACGTCGGCTGCGTCCTGCACACCCATTCCCCCTACGCGACCGCCTACGCGGTGGCCCGCCGCCCGATCGGCTGCTGGGTCGAGGCCCTGGCGATGTTCGGGCTGCCGACCGGGGTGCCCGTCGCCGGCTACGGGCCGCGCGGCTCCGCCCAGTCCATCGCCAACATCCGGTCCTCGGTCGTCCCCGGCGTTCCCGCGATCCTGCTGGCCAACCACGGGGTCCTGGTGTTCCACCGGACTCCCGAGCTGGCCATCCTGGTCGGCGGCGTGGTCGAGGAGGCGGCCCAGGCCGGCGTCAACGCGGCCGGCATCGGCGGCCCCGTCGAGATTGCCGAGGAGCTCCGTGCGGCCGCCCTGCAGCGGGCCATGACCTTCGAGAGCCAGGGCACGGTGCGCGCGTAGGCGGCAGCTCGCAGAGGCGGCGGAGCGGGGGGTCAGCGGCGAGGGATCAACCTCACCATCGCCGGGCGTGACCGGCGGCGACGGCCGGCCGAGCCTGCCACCCACCCGTCGGGTCCGCGGTCCCCGAATGGGCGGCGCCCCCCTACCCCGCGGCGGGGCGCTCCGCGTGTCCCCCGAACTCGCGGCGCATGGCGGAGAGCACCCGGTCGGCGAAGTCGGCCTCCCCGCGCGAGCTGAAGCGCTCGTAGAGGGCGGCGGTGAGCACGGGAGCGGGGACGCCCTCGTCGACGGCGGCGAGAACCGTCCAGCGGCCCTCACCGGAGTCGGAGACGCGGCCGGCGAGGTCGGCGAGATCCGGCGACCTCAGCAGCGCCCCCGCGGTCAGGTCGAGCAGCCAGGAGGCGATGACGCTGCCCCGGCGCCAGACCTCGGCGACATCCGCGATGGGGATGTCGTAGCGGTAGTACTCGGGATCGCGCAGCGGGGTCGTCTCGGCGTCGGCCTCCCGGACGGTGTTGCCAGCATTGGCCTGGTGGAGGATGTTGAGGCCCTCCGCGTAGGCGGCCATGACGCCGTACTCGATGCCGTTATGGACCATCTTGACAAAATGTCCCGCGCCGTGGGGGCCGCAGTGCAGATAGCCGTTCTCGGCCGGCGCCGCGGTCCCGTCACGCCCCGGAGTGCGCGCCGCCGCGGCGACGCCGGGGGCGATGCTGCGGAAGACGGGCTGGAGGTGCTCGACGATCGGCGTCTCACCGCCGATCATCAGGCAGTAGCCGCGCTCCAGGCCGTAGACGCCCCCGCTGGTGCCGACGTCGACGTGGTGGATGCCCAGCTCGGACAGCCGTCCGGCCCGCTCGATGTCGTCGCGGTAGTAGCTGTTGCCGCCGTCGATGATGATGTCGTGCCTGGACATGCCCGCCGCCAGCGCGTCGACGGTGGCTCCGGTCAGCGCCGCCGGCACCATCACCCACACCGCCCGCGGCGGCGTGAGCCTGGCGACGAACTCGGTCAGGGAGGCGGCGCCGGTGGCGCCCTCGGCGACCAGCTGCTCCACCGCGCCGGGATTGACGTCATAGACCACACAGTCGTGGCCGTCACGCATCAGCCGCCGGACCAGGTTGGCGCCCATGCGCCCCAGACCGACCATTCCCAGCTGCATGGTTCGGGTCCTCCTCAACCGCCGCCGGTGCTCGTCATCGGGGCGACGGCGGGCCGGACGTTCATCAGCCGGCTGGCCCGTGTCGCAGAGAGGACGGCGGCCACGACCATGATGGCCATTGACGCATAGAACGCGGAATGCAGCCCCGAGGCGAGGGTGGCGGCCAGCCGCGCGTGCAGCGTGGTCGAGCCCACGAAGATGGCGAAGGCGAGACTGCGGGGGATGGAGCGGGAGGCGATGACGATGGCCATGGAGAAGGAGAACACCATGCCCACGTTGGCGAAGGTGCGCAGCATCCCCGAGGAGATGCCGAACACGGCGGGGGGCGACGCCTTCATCACCGCCGAGTTGTTGGCGGGGAAGAAGGAGGCCGACCCCGCGCCGTTGACGACGCTCGCGGCGACCACCACCCAGAGGCCGGTGGTGAGGCTGAGATGGGCGTAGATGAAGAGGGCGATCACCTGCACGGCCAGCCCCGCCGTCGCCGGGATCACCGGGCCGACGCGGTCGGCGAGGCGGCCGGCGAGAGGCCCGATGGCGCTGCCGATGACGTAGCCCGGAACCAGCAGCAGGGAGGCGTCGATGGGGGCGAGGCCGCGGGCCCCCTGCAGGTACATGATGACCAGGAACAGCACGGCGAAGTTGGCGAGTCCCTGGAAGAGAGCGGCGAAGAGCGACGGCGCCATCGCCGGGACACGGAACAGGGAGAGACTGATCATCGGCTCGGGATGCGCCCGTTCGATGAGGGCGAAGACGGCGATCATGACGATGCCGCCGCCCAGGAACCCGGCGATGGCGGGGTCGAACGAGGAGGTGGCCAGCTCGGTGATCGACCAGAGGATCCCGAACAGCCCCAGGCCCAGGGTGACCATGCCGAAGACATCGAGCCTCCGCTGCCGCCGGACGCCATGGTCGTGGAGGACGCGCAGGGCGAGGGCGACGGCGCCGAGGCCGATGGGCACGTTGATCCAGAAGATCCAGCGCCAGTCCAGGTAGGTGACGATGACGCCACCGAGCACGATGCCGAGAACCGCACCGACGCTCCAGCCCATGCCGTTGAAGCCGTACGCCCTGCCCCGCCGCTCCGGGGGGAAGAGGTCGGCGATGACGGCTCCGCTGTTGGCGGTGACGAACGCCCCGCCGACGCCCTGGAGAAGGCGGAAGGCGATGATCGACGCCTCGTTCCATGACAGGGCGCACAGCGCCGACCCGATGATGAAGACGACAAAGCCCGCCTCGTACATGCGGACCCGTCCGTACATGTCGCCGAGGCGGCCCACCTGGGTGGCCAGCAGTGTGACCACCAGCAGGTAGCCGATGACCACCCAGATGACGTTGGAGACGCTGACCTGGAGGCCCTTCTCGATCTCGGGGAGGGCGAGCACCACGATGGTCGTGTCCACCGCGGTGATGAGCACCCCGATCATGACCACCAGCAGGCCCAAGCCCGGGTGAGCCGGGGCCGGCCGCTTCTGCCCGCCCTCGAGGGCGCGGGCCGGGCTGGCGCTCATGGCATGGCGGAGGGGAACGGGCTCACCTCCCCAGTATCGCGGACCCGGCCTGAGGAGCGGCGGCCCTGAGTTATGGTTGGCGCCCAGGACCACCTCTCCAGCATCCACGGCGGAGGACACCGGCATGGCCAGGCAGGGGGCGGGCGAAGAGCCGCTGCGGGGCGGCATCGACCTCGGCGGCACCAAGATCCAGGCCGTCGTCGTCTCCGCCTCCAACCAGGTCCTCGGTGAGGCCCGCACCGCCACCCCGACCCAGGGCGGGCCGCCCGCCGTCACGGCGGCGATGGTCGCCACTCTCACCGACGCGGCGACGGCGGCCGGGGTGACCAGCCGGGACCTGGAGGGGGTCGGCGTCGGATCGCCGGGCAGCATCGATCAGGTGGCCGGAACGGTGAGCAGGGCCGGGAACCTCCCCGATTGGGAGGGGACGTTCCCGCTCGGGGAACGGCTCCAGCGGGCCCTCGGCTGCACCGTGCGGCTGGGCAACGACGTCCACGTCGCCAACCTGGCGGAGCAGCTCCTCGGCGCGGGCCGCGGGCACCCGTCGTTCCTCGGCGTCTCCTGGGGGACCGGCGTCGGCGGCTGCGTCATCCTCGAGGGCCGGCAGTGGCAGGGCCGGGGTGCCGCGGGCGAGATCGGGCACATGGTGGTGGTCCAGGACGGGGCCCCCTGCACCTGCGGGCGCAGCGGCTGCGTCGAGGCCTACGCCGGACGGGCGGCCATGGAGCTGACGGCCCGGCGGCGCAACGGCTGGGGGGAGAGGACGCGCCTCTTCCGCATCATGGAGAGGCAGGGCCGGCCGCGCCTCACCAGCGGCGTCTGGGCGCACGCCCTCGATGAGGGCGACGTCATGGCGACCGACATCATGAACCAGGCCGTCGCCGCCCTCGGCACCGGCATCGCCTCGTCCATCAACCTCCTGGACATCGACACCGTGATCGTGAGCGGCGGCCTCGGCATCCGCCTCGGCCAGCCCTACGCCGACCGCATCGCCGAGGCGATGAAGCCCCACCTCTTCCTGGCGGAGCGCGCCCCCCGGGTCAAGGTGGCGTTGCTCGGCGACCACGGGGGGGCCATCGGGGCGGCACTCCTCGTCCTGCCGGCGCCGACCCCCACCCGGCGCCGGTCGGACCTCAGCACCGCCAGGTCCTGACGCGGCCTTGATTTCCTGAGGCCTCCTCCCGCAGAATTCATCCTGCGTTGAATTAGCCGGGGTGCCCGGGGAGGCCAGCCATGTGGGCGATGATCGTCAAGGAGTTCCGGCAGCTGCGGCGTGACCGCAGGACCGTCGCCATGATGGTCGCGCTGCCCATCCTGCTGCTGGTCATCTTCGGCTACGCCGCCAGCTTCAACGTGACCAGCATCCCCACCACCGTGTCCGGCCCCGAGGCCCGACTGGTCGCCGGGCTGCTGCGCGCGCCGTTCGACGTGACCTCGGTGGACGTCTCGGGCACCCGGGCGCAGGCGGTGACGGCGCTCACCGACGGCGACACCGCGGCCGCCGTGGTCACCGGTCCGCAGGGGGCCACGGTGCTCCTCGACGGCACCCAGCTGTTCACCGCGCAGGCCGCCCTGCGAGCCGTCGACGAGGCCGGCGCCCACCTGCCGCCCGGTTTCACGCTGCAGGCGCAGGTGCTCTTCAACCCCGGGCTGACCACCTCGGCGGTGATGGTGCCCGGCCTGGCGGCCATGATCCTGCTCTTCATCGGCACCGTCATCACCAGCCTCGGGGTCGTCCGGGAGCGCCAGGCGGGAACGCTGGAGCAGCTGGCGGTGATGCCCTTCCGGCCCCGCGACGTGTTCCTCGGCAAGATCGCCCCCTACTTCGCCGTCGGGGCCGTGGACATGATCCTGGTGGTCGCGGTCGGCATGGCGCTCTTCGACGTGCCCTTCCGCGGCTCGATCCTGGTGTTCGGCCTGGGGGCGCTGCTCTTCCTCTTCGTCGCCCTCGGCATCGGCGTGCTCATCTCCAGCGTGTCGCAGAACCAGGGCCAGGCGATCCAGCTCGCCCTGATGACGCTGCTGCCCCAGATCATGCTGTCGGGCCTGATCTTCCCCCTCACGTCGATGGCGGCCGGAGTGCGCTGGATCGGCTACCTGCTGCCGCTCACCTACTTCGTCGAGATCGCCCGGGGGGTGATGCTGCGGGCGACGCCGATCACCTCCCTGTGGCAGCCCTTCCTCTACCTCGCCGTCATCGGCGCCGTGGTGGTGACACTGTCCACGCTGCGCTTCCGCCGCCTTCTCGGCGCGTCATGAGCTGGGGCGTGACGGACCTGACGGTCCGCTTCGGAGCCCGCATCGCCCTCGACGGCGTCTCCCTCGACGCCGCGGAGGGGCACGTCACCGCCGTGGTCGGCGGCGACGGCGCAGGCAAGTCGACCCTCCTGCGCGCGCTGGTGGGAGCCGTGACGCCCACCTCCGGCCGGGTCCGCAAGCCGGACGTCCGCGCCATCGGCTACCTCGCCCCCAGCTCGGGCATCTACCCCGACCTCACCGTCCAGGAGAACCTCGCCTTCGCGGCCGCCGCCTACGGGGTGCCCCTGGCGGAGGCGGAGAGCCGGACCGACGGGTACCTGGAGCGCACCGGGCTGGCCGCCGCGCGCGACCGCCTCGCCGGGAACCTCTCGGGGGGGATGCGGCAGAAGCTCGGGGTCATCCGCGCCCTGATCCACCTTCCCCGCCTGGTCGTCCTCGACGAGCCCACCACCGGGGTGGACCCGGTGAGCCGGGCCGACCTCTGGTGGCTGCTCGCCCGGGCGGCGGCGGGCGGCGCCGCCGTTGTGCTCGCCACCACCTACCTGGACGAGGCCGAGCGGTCGGCCGCGGTGTTGGTACTGGACGCCGGCCGCACCCTCGCCGAGGGCACGCCCGAGGCCATCGCCGGGGGGACCCCGGGGCGGATCACCGAGGTGGCGGAGCGGCCCCGGGGCGATGCCGCCGCCCTCTCCTGGCGGCGGGGCTCCCGGTGGCGGGTGTGGACGCCGCAGGCCGGGCCCGGCGGCGCTGGGACGGCACCGGACTTCCAGGACGCGGTGATGGTGGCGGCGCTGCGCCGGCAGGCGGCTGCCGCCGCGCCGGTGGGGGAGCGGCGATGACCGGCACGCTGGCGCAGAGCCTCGACGCCAGCCGCAGGTTCGGCGACTTCCTCGCCGTGGACTCGGTGACGCTGGGCGTGGAGCCGGGTGAGGTGGTCGGCCTGCTCGGCGCCAACGGCGCGGGCAAGACGACGCTCATCCGTCTCCTCCTCGGCCTGCTCGCCGTCACGGGCGGCGAGGTCCTCCTCTTCGGCGCAGCCCCTTCGCGCGAGACGCGGCGCCGCATGGGTTACGTGCCGCAGGGTCTCGGCCTCTACGACGACCTGACGGCGACCGAGAACCTCGCCTTCGCCCGCGCCGCCTTCGGGGGCGCCGGGGCGGCGCACCGGCCCCCGGCGGGCGTCCGTGCCGACGTCCCGGTGGGAAGCCTCCCCCTCGGGGAGCAGCGCCGCGTCGCCTTCGCCCAGGCCCTGGCCCACGACCCTGACCTGCTCGTGCTCGACGAGCCGACCTCGGGCGTCGACCCGCTGGCGCGGGCCCGGCTCTGGGAGACCATCCGGGACGCGGCCGACCGGGGCGCCGGCGCACTGGTCACCACCCATCACATGGACGAGGCGCAGGAGTGCGACCGGCTCGTCGTCATGGCCGGCGGCCGGGTGGTGGCGGCGGGAGGCGTCGCCGACATCGTCGGCGGCACCCGCGTCGTCGTCGTCGAGACGGCGGAGTGGACGCGGGCCTTCGAGGCGCTGGAACGGGCCGGGGTGCCGGCCGCCCTGGTGGGCCGGACGCTCCGCGTCCCCGACCTCTCCGTGGCGCGGGTGGGCGCGGTGCTGGACGGCATCGGCACCCGGCTGAGCGACGCGCCCGCCACGCTGGAGGAGCGCTTCCTCCAGCTCACCGCCGGCGGCGGCCGGGAGGCGGGCGGGTCCGAGGGCGGCGGGTGAGCCCGAGGACGGGGCGCCGTGCCGGCGGCGCCGACACCCGGACGGCGATCGCCGCGGCGGCCCGGGAGGAGTTCGCCCGCAGCGGCTACGACGCCGCCACCATCCGGGCGATCGCCCGGGACGCCGGGGTGGACCCGGCCCTCGTCCACCACTACTTCGGCACCAAGGAGAGGCTCTTCGTGGCGGTCATGCCCTTCCCGGCCGTGCCCAGCGAGATCCTGGCAGAGGTCGTCGCGGCCGGTCCCGACCGCTGGGGGGAGATGATCGCCCGCATCGTGGTGGGCCTGTGGGAGAACCCCCAGGTGAGCGCGACGATGCTCGCCCTGCTGCGCTCGGCGACGTCGAGCGACACGGCGACGAAGATGCTCCGCGAGTTCGTGACCACCGCCATCCTCGGCCGCCTGGCAGATGCTCTCGGCGTCCCCGACGCAGCCTACAGGGCCTCCCTGGTGGCCAGCCAGATCGTCGGCATCGGTGTGGCCCGGTTCGTCCTCGGCCTCGAACCGCTCGCCTCCGTCGGCGGCGACGATCTCGTGGCGGCCATCGCCCCGACGCTGCAGCGCTACCTCACCGGCGACGTCCGCGCCTGAGTCGGCCCCGCCGCCCGCCTGGTAGCCTTGCCCGGTGCGTCCCTACCGGCGGCTGGGCGATGTGCCAAGGAAGCGCCACATGCTCTTCAGCGTGGATGGCGCCCCCCTCCACGAGGAGCTGGTCAGCCGCGAGGGCTTCAGCGGCCCCTCCTCCCTCCTCTACCACCGCCACCTGCCCGAGTCCGCCGCCGACGTCAGCGAGGGGCCGGGCGACGAGATCGCCATGGAGTCGGAGCAGGTGCACGAGCACGCCCATCTCGAGGGCTTCCGCCTCCAGGCGCACGGCGACATGGTCACCGGCCGGCAGTGGCTGCTGGTCAACGACGACGTGCGCATCGGCCTCGCGGTGCCGGCGCAGGAGCAGAAGGCCCTCTTCGTCAACGGCTCCGCCGACGAGGTCCTCTTCGTCCAGCAGGGGTCAGGCCGCCTGCACTCGCAGTTCGGTCTCCTCCCCTTCGACCGGCACGACTACCTGGTGATCCCCAGGGGCACGGTGTACAGGGTCGAATTGGACCATCTGGAGGACACCCGCGTCCTCTGCATGGAGATCGGCGGCCTCGTCGACTGCCCGGACCGCTACCGCTCGCACACCGGCCAGCTCACCGAGAACGCCCCGTACAGCGAGCGCGACTTCCGCGCGCCGCAGTCGCTGGAGCGGGAGGAGGGCCCGGCGCAGCTCTGGCTCAAACGGGGTGGCCGCGTCACCGCCTACTACCTCGACCACCACCCGTTCGACGTGGTGGGGTGGGACGGCACCGTCTACCCCGTCGCCTTCAACATCCACGACTTCGAGCCCAGATCCGGCCGCTTCCGCATGGCGCCACCGGCCCACGAGACCTTCGGGGCACCGGGGGTGGTGATCTCCTCCCTGGTGCCCCGGCGCCTCGACTGGGACCCGGAGGCGAGCCGCCTGCCGTTCCACCACTCCAACGTCGACGCCGACGAGGTCGTCTACCACGTGGACGGAACCTTCACTGCCCATCCCGGGCTGCAGCCCGGGTCGCTCACCCATCATGTCGGCGGGCTGCCGCACGGTCCCCGGCCGGGAGCCGCGGAGGACCCGGCGAAGCTGCCCCCCGAGACCGACGAGGTCGCCGTCCGCATCGACGCGTCGCGACCGCTGCACCGCACCCAGGTGGCCCGGCAGATCGTGGACGCCGGCTACCCCTTCTCCTGGCGGGGCTGGGAGAGCAGGGGCGCGAAGCCGTCGCGATGAGCGAGGTCAGCAGCTGGATCGCCAGCGAGGTCGAGGCGGCGGGCTGGGTGCGGGCGGGTGCCGCGGCGGCGCAGCGCCTGCGTGAGGCCCATGGCGCGACAGCGGTGGCCGACCTCTCCCACGGCCAGCCGCTGGAGGCCCTGGAGCCGGTGCGCCGCGCCTTCCGGGAGGCGGCGGCGTCGAGCCGGCCGATGCGCTTCGGCTACATGCCCAACCTCGGCTATCCCGAGCTGCGCGAGCGCATCGCCGAGGACGTCACCCACCCTGGGGTGACCGCCCAGTCGGTGGGCCTCACCGTCGGGGCCGCCGGCGCGATGTCGATGGCGCTGCGCACCTTCGTCGAGGGCGGCAGCGAGGTCATCGTCAACGCCCCCTACTTCTCCGAGTTCCGCCTCTACAGCGCCGTGGCGGGGCACCGGGTGCGCGTGGCACCGACCCTGGGGGACGGCTCCCTCGACCTCGCCTCCATCGAGGCGGCCCTCGGTGAACGGACCGGGGCGATCATCCTCAACACCCCGGGCAACCCCAGCGGGCACGTGACGACGGCGGAGGAGATGCGGGGCCTCGCCGGCCTGCTGGAGGCGCACCGCCGCCACCACCGCCCCGTGCTCCTCGTCGTGGACGAGGTGTACCGGCGTCTCACCTACCCGCCACACGGCCGGGTGGAGCCCTTCGACTTCTACGACCACACGGTGCTCTGCCGCTCGTTCTCCAAGGATCTCGGCCTCGCCGGCGAGCGCATCGGATACCTCGCCCTCCACCCCTCGATGACGGGTGTGGAGTCGCAGCGCGGCATGGAGCTGTGCCAGCGCGCCCTGGGCTACGTCAACGCCCCCGCCACGGCTCAGCTGGCCCTGCTCGCCCTGCCCAGCTGGGAGGTCGACGTCACCCCCTACGTCCAGCGCCGCGACCGCATCGCCCGGGCGGCGGCGGACGCCGGGCTCGAGGCGGCGGAATGCCAGGGCGGCCTCTACCTCTGGGTGCGCAGCCCCTGGGAGGACACCCAGGCCTTCGCCCGCGCCCTGGAGGAGCACTGCACCGTGGTCGTGCCCGGCGTCGCCTTCGGGGTGCCCGACCACTTCCGGATCTGCTTCAGCCAGGAGTGGACGGCGCTGGAGATCGGGGCGGCGGCGCTCAAGGCGGTGGCCGGCACGCACTCTGGCGGGAAGGGGGGGATTCGAACCCCCGGAGGAGCTTAACGCCCCTCACCCGCTTAGCAGGCGGGCGCTTTCAGCCGCTCAGCCACCTCCCCGGGTGCAGGCCAGTATAGGGTGAGGCGCCGGTGGCTCACGCCCGCCGGGCCTTTCCCGGCAACTCGCCGGCGGCCTATCCTGGAGCCCGTGGCGAGATCACGACTGGAAGTTGCAGAATTCCCACTCGCAGCAATGACCGCCATGACGACCGTGCCCACCAACCAGAGCGAGGACTTCCGGCGCCGCCTCACCGCGGTGGAGGGACGGCTCGAGGCACTCTCGGTCTGCCGGCTCGAGGGACGCACCGAAGCGGACAGCCACGGCGAGCGATGGGACGCCCCCGCGCTCTGGGCGCATCTCGCCGAGGTGATCCCCTACTGGATCGCCCAGGCGGAGCGGGTGCTCGCCGCCCGGACCTTCGAGCCAGTGCCGTTCGGCCGGACCCCTGGGAGCCCCGAGCGCTTCGAGGCCATCGAGCGGCACCGGCACCGGGGCCAGCTGGCCCTCTGGCACGACGTGCGCGAGGACCTCTGCGACCTGCGCGCCTTCCTCGACGAGATCCCCGCCAGCGGGTGGCAGCTCAAGGGGCTCCACCCGGCCCTGGGGCCGATGACCGTCACCGAGATCGTCGAGGAGTGCCTGGTCAGCCACCTGGAGGAGCACGCCAGCCAGCTGGAGAGCCTGCGCGCGACGTAGCGCATGGGAGGTCCGGCGCCCGCGGGTTGCTACTCTCTCCTGCGGCCGTGGCGGGACCGTCCGCCGGGCCGCACACCGGGAGGACGGGAACTATGACCGTGGGTGCTGTGACCATCACCATCGACCCCGGTTCGATCCTGATCTGGGCCGTCATCGGCCTGGTGGCGGGGTACCTGGCGAGCCGGGTCGTCACCGGCCACGGCATGGGCGTGGTGGCAGACGTGGTGGTGGGTCTGGTCGGCGCGCTCGCCGCGGGGTTCCTCGCCAACCTCGTCGGCGTCAGCTTCAGCATCGCGGGCCAGCCGATCATCACCGACATCGTCGTCGCCTTCGTCGGCGCCGTCATCCTCCTGGCGATCGGCCAGGCGCTGACCGGGAGCCGCCGCCGGCGTCGCTGACGGGCGGGGTGTCACCGGAGATTCGCGCCCCCGCTCCGGGGTCTCGGCCGGGGCACGCCTCTCCACCTCGGGCCCCAGCCCATAAGATGAGAATGCGCCGCGGAGGGATGCCGGAGCGGTTGATCGGAGCGGTCTTGAAAACCGCAAGGGCCGCCAAGCCCTCGGGGGTTCGAATCCCTCTCCCTCCGCCAAGAACAAGGCAATGGACATTGTGACTGGCTCACAGCGTTCACCCTGATCAGTGCGGTTGGTTCTGGCCATCCCACTAACGCTGCCACGTCAGCAAGAGCGAGGTCGGCCGGATCTGCGCCCAACTCGACGAGGAGCTGGCCGCCTTGCGGGAGCGACCTCTCGACGACGCGGCGTATCCGTACATCTGGTTCGACGCCACCCACCACAAGGTCCGCCAGGCCGGCCGGATCGTCAGCCAGGCCACGGTGATCGCGGTGGGCGTCCGAGAGACCGGAGAGAAGAGCGTCTTTGGCCTGATGACCGGCGCCGCCGAGACCGAGGCCTTCTGGCTGGAGTTCTGCCGCAGCCTGATCCGCCGCGGCCAGCATGGGGCCCAGTTGGTCATCTCCGACGCCCATGAGGGGCTGCGCAGCGCCCTGGCGCAGTGCTTCGCCGGAGCCACCTGGCAGCGCTGCCGGGCGCACTTCCTGCGCAACATCGGGACGTCGGTGGCCAAGGCGTACGCCCCAGCGGTGCTGGCGGTGACCCGGACCATCTTCAGCCAGCCCACCGCCGAGGCCGCCCACGAGGCGGTGCGTTACGCCCTCCAGCTCTTCGAACCCCGCTTCCCCAAGGCCATCGAGTTGCTCCGCAACGTCGAAGCCGACGTGCTCGCCTACATGGCCTTCCCCGCCGACCACTGGCGCTCCATCTCCAGCACCAACGCCATCGAGAGGCTCAACGCCGAGATCGACCGCCGGGCCAAGGTGGTCGGCATCTTCCCCAACACAGCGAGCCTGCTGCGCCTGGCCACCGCCGTGGTCCAGGACCAGCACGACGAGTGGCAGGACGACCGTCGCCTCTTCAGCCAGCACAGGATGGCCCGGCTCCTCCACCCGGACGGCCCACCGCTGCTCACCAACCCGCTCACGGAGGGCTTCGCCGCTTAGCTCATCGACCTCGCCAGAGCTCCACGCAATTCACACCACGAGAGGGGACTTGACCTCCAGGCGCTGAGATGGCCCTGACGGAACTGCCCTCTTGGTGACCGAGGCAACGCGGATACCGCCTATCTGAGGAGGGGCGAAGCCCGACATACTGAGCGAGACCGTGTGCCTATGCATGATGGGCTGACTATCAAGAACGCCTAGCACATCGAGGCCCGGTTTGGATAGACGCATCCGTCCCTAATGAGAGGGACATCCGGGAGTTGCAGGTCGCAAGGCCAACGCTTCAGCGTCCTCTCGTCATGGTCGAAGACCCGCCGCTCGCGGCGGACTCGGACGATCCGCAGCGATCTGAGGACACGCCAAGCCGCTGCGCGGCGGTCGGGAGAGGGGATTCGGGTTCTGCAGAGCCACGGGGCGCGCCAAGCCCAAGTGCCAGGAAGCATCCGTCTCCTCCGATGTCGACCGACACCGGCCGAACCTTATGCCGCTACCAGAAGGAGTGCGCTGCCATAGCCTGGCTCCAGGACGAGCTGTTTCAGGCGAGACGCGACCTGGAGGCCCTCACCTTGGCGGCCCGACAGACCGAACCAGAGCGGCGCTCAAAGCACGATCCACCCTCCGGCCCTGGAGCCGGCTTCTCGGTCCGCGACCGACGGCTGGCGCCAAGTCAGCTGGGTCGGGAAGCCGCGGTTGGGGCTCTGACGGCCGGGGGATTGACCGCACGAGAGCGGGAGGTCGCTCTGGCCCTGGCAGGTGGCGCTGTACCGAGGCAGGTGGCTGACCAGTTGGGCATTCGCACCGCGACGGTTCACAAACACCTTGAACATGTCTATTCCAAGCTCGGAGTGCACACGCAGGTCGCGGCGTGCGCAGCCGTTGCCAGCTTGATCGGCCACAGGTCTCAGCCTAGTCAGGATGGTGCCCCCCGGGTCTCAAGCGCGGCCGAGGACTTGGAAGATCCCCATGCGACGCCCCGAGCAGCGGCGGCACCTTCGTAGATCGGCGTATTGACAGGCGATGACACGGCGAACGAGACTCACCCTGGGTGATCGTTCCGATCGACCTACCGATGCTGCAGCACGTCTGTGGCACCCAACCGCGACACGCCTGCGTTCGGAGGGATGAGCAGCCTTGAACCAGCCGAGAACGACGTGCGACGGGAGGGAGACGAAGCGCAACCGGCGCGCCACCCATTACCGATTCGGAAGACTAGCAGCCGCGATGACGCTCGCCGTTGGCGTCAACCTGGTCGTGGCGACTTTCGCCAGCGCAGCGTCCACCGGCAACGGCTGGTGGTGGGGCTCAGACTCGAACTACCCAACAGCCTCAGGCTCTTATCCTGTCCTCGAGCCCCAGAACGGGAGCAACTGGTACGGGGGGTACTTCGCCGAGGTTGGCGGCTACTGGATGGTCTCGCCCTGCAACCAATCCGGCCGAGCAGACAACACCACGGACGTCGCCTCGGCCAACGAGAACTGGATCGACTCAGGCAGCGGGAGCCAATCAGAGGGCGTGATGGGGACAGCCTTGTACTACTTCACAGGCGGTCCTGGCGCCGACCCGAACTACAACGGCACCACGAGTGAGGCCTACAACTGGGGTGTCGCACAAGCCGAAAATGCCGTGAATGAGTTCTACTCACAGGGCCCAAATGTCGCGACAGAGGTCATGGTGTTGGACATGGACACGATCTTCGGCTCGGGTTGGAATGATGTCGACTATCGCTGCGATGACGGTGCTGTAAAGTCGTACGGTGTCGCTGTGCCACTCGACGAGGAGACCTTCGACGGCTTCTGGAACTATATTGCGTTCGACACACCGTTCTGGATGGGCGTCTACACGTCCCCGTCGATCTGGAACTACACCTTCGATGGAGCGTGGGCCCTGCCCGACAACACGCTTGAGTGGACCAACCAGAGCGAGACCGCGTCCCCGTCCGGCCCATCCCCGTGGTGCACGGGGTCGGTCTGTGCTCAGTGGTTTGGAGGTCAGTCCAGCGATCTTGCCTTTGCGTGGCAATACACGACCCCCTCAGCCGGAGACTCCTATGGCGACTTCGACGCGATCGACACGTACACTTTCTACTACGACGAACACTGTGTTCCTTGCGAGTAGGTCCTTGAGCCAGCTGTGAAGGTGGAACTTCGTGTGAACGGCGCGCCAACGAGAGTCACGTTACGCGCAAAGCCTGGCGGCGGGACCAACGTGGGCCAGGGTTGTCGGGGTATCCGGGTTCCGTATCAGCGCACCGACAGGCGCCTCGCCCCAGTCCGCTTGGTGCTAGGCGTGCCGCGGTCAAGATTCGTCCTCCGTGTAAACCAAATCAGCTCTTGAAGACTCGTAGTTCTCAGAATGGAACTCCTGATGCCCGCCCGCATTGCCTCGCAGGACACTTCCTTCGACGACCCTGAGGATGCCGTACGTGCGTTCGGTTCCCAGATGTACGCACTTGCCGTTGCCATCACGGGCAACATCCCAGATGCTGAGGACGCCTATCAGATAGCCTGGCTAGACGCCCTCGGCCATTGGAACCAGTTGAGAGAGAAGTCAAAGCGGCGTCAGTGGCTGGCGTCCATAGTAGCCCGATCGGCCAAACGCACCCGACAGCACCGTGGACTGTGGTTCCGTAGACACACGCTGTTGGACGACGCGCCAGCTTTGTCTCTCGCTATTCATTGGGACCCGACGCTCGGCGCGGCGCTATCGCGGCTCAGCGAGCGGCAGCGCACCGTGATCGTGCTTCACTATGGCCACGGCTATACCCTGGATGAGATCGCCGCGATCCTCGAGTGCCGCGGCGGCTCGGTGCGAGGTCATTTGTCCCGGGCACTTGCAAATCTTCGGAGGAGCCTGCACGATGACGACGCCTGATGTTGATGAGGAGCGGCTCCGGCGTGCACTGAACCGCTTCGTGAAGATCACTCCGCCGGCCGTGGGACGCGAGGCGTTTGCTTCACGAACTGGGAGAGCCAGGCGCCGGGCCGGCACTCTCGCCGTCGCTGTGGGGACACTGCTGCTCGCATCCGGAGTTCTAACTGCCGCCTTAGTGCTGCACGCAAAGCCCGCAGGAACGCCCGTGGGCTTGGCAGCGAGCTCGTCGTCGACAGCCACTCCCTCGCGACCGGCGGTTCAGAGTCCCGTGGCGCTCGGCCCTGCTTGCACCGACGCTTCGGGGCTGACAGTTGCGGAATACGGCGCTATGTCCGACATGACAGGTTACTATCAGGTGTGGACGGTCACTGGTGCTGCATCAGCCTGTTCGCTGAAGGGCTTTCCAAGCGCAGCGGCTGTCGACGGGGCTGGGGCGTCGGTATCGACAGTGCACGTGTCGAGTGAAGCCGGTGTGACGCCGGCTGGGGTGGCCGTTGGTCCGGCGAGTGCGGGAGCATCAACCGCCGTTGGTTCGTCAACTACGACGGCGTCCTTCTACATCGAGTTCCCCGTTTGCTCCGTAAGCCCGACCGAGGCGGCCGCCCCGAGCCCAGAGCCGTACTCCCTTGAGCTGAGTCTTCCCGGGATGTCGACGCGCATCTCCGTCCTTGGTCTGACCACCGATACCTGGTGCTCCTCGCAGCCGGTGATCGTGTCAGCGGTCTCGCAAGGCCTGGTTCTTCCACCTGGATTCACGACGGGCGGATCGCCTGGCACTCTGCTCGGCCCGACGTCGAGCAAGACAGGGCTCGAATCGGCTTCCCCCTAGTTTCTATGAGTCGAGCAATGCGGGAGACTGTCCCTGGAGGGCGGTTTCCCGTATCGCCGGCCAGGGCCTCAGAACCAGGATCCGGAGTCGTGACCGTCACTCCGCGGAAGGTCGCATCCGGTCGCTGGGGTCGTCCTGGAGGCGCCTGGGGTCATGGCTGCAGATTGACTGTCGAACGCTACGCAAGGCCGGAGCACCCCCGTCTTCAGGTTGTCGACCCGGATCTGCCGCGGCGCCGCCCCCAAGAAGCTGAACGCGGCGACGTGCGCCGCCACCCACGCACTCTGGTCGCAGATCAGCACCGGCCACACGAAGGTCATCCGGCTGAAGGGCAGGACCATGACGAAGCCCCACACCTTGCGCGTCCTCTCGTTCAGCCGGTCCTCCCACCGCCCCAGCAGGCCGTAATCGACCTCGGCCACCTCCCCCGGCGGGGTCACCTCCTTGGGCACCGTCACGGCCTCCGGGCCCACTCCCCGGATGTGGCGGCGTACGTAGCGGCGGAAGGTCGACACGCTCACGGTCAGCCCCTGCTCGTCGCACAACCGCTGCCACACCGTCGTCACCGTGCTCGCCGCCAGACCCTCGACGATCGCCACATGGAACCGGACCAGCTCCTGGGTCGGCGGCGCCGCGGCCGGGATCACCCGCTCCGCGAACAGCTCGGGTACTCGCCGCTCCCACTCCGGCCGGCTGAGCGGCGGCCCACCTGGGGCCAGCCCCGCCGCCTCGGCAACCCCCACGATCCGGTCGATCCGGTTCCTCCCCATGCCGAAGCTGCGGGCCAGCTGCCGCCGGCTGCGTCCGGCCTGCCAGTGCTGGAGCACTGCTGCCACGTCTGCCTCCTCGAATCTCCTGCCGGCCATCGCTCACTCCTCGAGCTTTCGGTCCGGCCATCGTCGCTGTGGCACCGGGCGGTCCGATGAGGTCAGGAGGGTGGCCTCATTAGGTGACCGCAAGTGGCCTCATCGCCTGACCGTGAGTGGCCTCATCACTTGACCGCCGACACCCAGGGCCCCGTGGCCGCAGGCTGCCGATCCCCGTCCCCGGCGGGTGACCGGGCGGTCAGTCGAATCGCTCGTGTCCTTCCCCGCGGTGGACGCCATCCCAGTAACCACCCCACTACCCCCAGGCGGAAGTCGGCGCACACTCTAGGCGTTCTAATCTCGGGTTCACAGGGCTACCGAGTTCAATCACCCCTGTTCCTTGCGGTCTTGAAAACCGCAAGCCCCGCCAAGGGCTCGGGGGTTCGAATCCCTCTCCCTCCGCCAGACGAAGGGGGGATTGGTCAGGCGCGCACGGCCACAGCGAAGACCTGGTCGAGCTCCCTCTTGATGACGCCGTAGCACTCGCAGAAGACGGCCTCGAGCCCCTCTCTGTCGAGGATGGTGACGTGGCCCCGGTGGTAGCGGATCAGCCCGGCTGCCTGGAGAACCCCCGCCGACAGGGTGACGGTGGCGCGGCGCGACCCCAGCATCTGGCCCAGGGGCGCGTGGCGCGGGCGAAGCCGGCGACACGTGTGGAACACATCAAACAGGCGCGTGCGCCGCCGTGCCGGCGTGCCCTGCGCAGCGCGGCCCGGCCGGCGAGCTCGTGGGCAAACGGCGAGGGATACGGGAGGCCGAGGCCTGACGGCTCTGGGCAATGGCCGCGACCAGGTGATACAACCACCGGGTCATGCGGCCAGATCCGTCTCGCGCCAGGGTCAGGCGAGGCGGGACGTCGCTGGCCGGCGTCGCGGTGGCGGGTTGCGCCCTCCTGCTGGTGGGTGCCACTCCGCCGGTGGCGCAGGCCGGTACACCGGTCACGCTGGTCGCAGAGTCCTTCAGCGGCTCGACCACGGCGTCGCCCGACTGGGCGACGCCGGCGCTCCCCGTCTTCGGCAACAGCGTCTGCCTGACGGCGGGCACCAACCCGGCGGCGACGCCGATCCCGGGGTGCGCGCTGCCCACGCCGGATGCCCCCGGTGACGGCGTCCTCCAGCTGACCGGCAACGCGCCGACGCACGCGGGCGGCGTCGCCTACTCGCTCAGCCAGCCGGCCGTCTACGGGATCGACGTCTCCTTCGACAGCTATCAGTACGGCGGGTCCGGAGCCGACGGCATCGCCTTCTTCCTCGCCGCGGCGGACCCCTCCGATCCCCAGCCGCCCGCGACCCTGGGGATCCCCGGCGGCGATCTCGGCTACTCGGCCACCGTCACTCCGGCGAACGGGCTGAGTGACGGCTACCTCGGCATCGGGCTCGACGTCTACGGCAACTACACCGTCCCCGCCTTCGAGGGCAGCGGTTGCAGCGATCCGGGCTGGGCCGGGTACTACCCCGACAACGTCAGCGTCCGGGGGCCGGGCAACGGCACGGTCGGCTACTGCATGCTGGCGAGCACCGCGCCCGGCGGGGGGATCACCGGCAGCCTGGACGGCGGGAGCGCCGGTACCCGGACCGGCTCACGGGTTCCCGTCGAGGTCGTCGTCAACCCCACCGGTTCGGCGGTCACCACCGCATCCGGGCTCGACGTCCCGAACGGCGACTACGAGGTGGCCTTCACCCCCATCGGCGCGGGCAGGCAGACGCTGACCGGCGTTCTCCCCACCACGGGGAACGGCCTGATCCCCGACGGCACCATCCCCGCGTCGTGGATCGACCCCTCCACCGGCATGCCATACCAGATCACCTTCGGCTGGGTGGGCTCGTCGGGAAGTCTCTCCGACGACCACGAGATCGGCAACGTGACCAGCACCACCCTGAGCGGAGAGCCGCCGCAGCTCACCGCATCGATCACCGACAGCGCCGCCGGCGCTCCCCGCTACGGAGCGGACATGGACTACGACGTGGCCGTCTCGAACAGCGCGGGAGCCGGCGACGAGGCCGACGGCGTCACCCTGACCGACACCCTCCCCAGCGGGGAGACGCCGCAGAGCGCCGGCCTCGGCGGCACCGGATGGACCTGCTCGATCTCGCCTCCCACCGTCCAGTGCACCAACCCGGGGCCGGTCGCCGCCGGGGGCAGTCTCCCGGCCCTCACCATCCCCGTGCAGGTGACGGCACCGGTGGGGAGCGTGCTCACCGACTCCGCCACGGCGTCGTCGGACGACGCCAGCCCGGCCTCCGGCGAGGACACCGTCACCGTCGCCCTCGACCGGACGTCCTTCAGCGCCGCAGCCTCCCCGCCGGCGGTCTCGTCGGGGAACGGCGTCGCGCTCTCGGCCTCCGGCCTCCCCGCCGATGCCACCGGGACGGTGGGCTTCGCCTCGGCCGGCAGCCCCCTCTGTTCCTCTTCCGTCTCGTCGGGAGCCGCGTCGTGCTCCACCGGAGCGCTGGCTGCTGGGAGCTACCCGGTGATCGCCACCTACTCGGGGGACTCCACCTTCGACGGTTCCACGGCCCGGGCCGACTTCGCCGTGACCCCCGACCCCGTCCTCGGGCTGTCACTCTCCAGCATCCCCGACTCCGCCACCGCCGGGAGCACGTACAGCCTCAGCCTCGGTGGCTCACTGGTCGCCAGCGGGGGACCGGCGTACACGGCCCCAACTCTGACTCTGACCCTGTCGGCGGGTGAGACGTTCGCCGTCATCCCCAGCGGATCCGGGTGGAACTGCGCGCCGGTGGTGGGAGGCACCGCGCTCAGCTGCGACTCCACCGCCACCACACCCATCCCCGCCGGCACGTCGCTGGGCAGCATCTCCGGGGCGATCGACATCGCCGAGACGGCATCGGGCAGCGTGTCGGTGACGGCGGGCCTGGCAGACGCGGCTGACCTGGCCATCGCGGCGGGCGCCGTGGCGTCGATCCAGGTGACGGCGGCGCCCGCGGCCAGCGTCCCCCCGACCGGGTCGCAACCGTCCTCCCCCTGGTGGCCACCGGCGGCACTGCTGATCGTCGCCGGCACCGTCCTCATCATCTGGGGCCGGCGCCGCTCCGGTGCGAGGCCACGGCCGGCCAGTCGCGGCTAGCCGGTGCCCGCCGCTTCCAGCGGTTTCCTCGCCACCACCGCCAGGATGTAGCAGTCCTCGGCCCGGCTATAGAGGCCCCAGTTGCGGGCCACCTCGTCGACGTCGAATCGATTCTTCGCGAGGGAACGACCGGCGTAGTTGAGCCCCTGCGCCGAGACCAGTTCCAGGCCGGCACCGGCGATGAGCCCACGCAGCTCCGGAAGTGTGTACTCGACCTTGTGATCGGGGTCGATGAGCGCCTCCTGCTGCAACCTGGTGACCCGAGCGTTGGGGGTGTCGATGGCGATGTGGCCGCCGGGTTTCAGCACCCGGAAGACCTGGGCGAGCACGTGGGCGCCATCCGCCGGAGTGACATGCTCGATGGACTGCCCCGAGTACACGAGGTCGACCGACCTGTCCGCGTACTCCGACAGATCCGTCATGGAGTGGTAGTGGTACGTCACCTTCCCCAATGGCGTCTCGACAGCGGTGCGGCCATCGGTGGAGCGGTAGATGGCGTGCCGCTCCGGCGATGGGAGGTCGATGATCGTCAGCTCGTCGAACGGATACGGATAGCCGAGCGCCACCATCGCCCCCTGCTCGTTCCACAGGTGCGTGCCGCCGAGATCCAGGATGCGGCGCGCCGGCGGCAGGCTCCTGATGAAGAGGCAGCGCCCGGCATGGATGGAGTAGCCGAGCATCCTCCCCGTGAAGCCGATGGTCTGGAACTCCTCCGAGCCACGGATCGCCTGTGCCAGCTCAGCCCTGGTGAAGGTGAAGTTGTTGAGCCGCGCCACGTTGTCCGCGAGGCCGACCGCATCGACCTTGCGGCGCAGCAGCACCTGGTATGCGAGCCGCACGGCCGTGGACGGCGGCATCGACTCGAAGGTGAGGGGCCGGAGGGCCCAGCCGAGCACCGCGTTCTGGGCGGCGCGGCCGCGGTGATAGACGGCTCGGACGGCCGGCGACCTGCGGGCCAGATCGCGCAGGGACGTGGTCATCGCGCTTTCCCCCAGGGGAAGTAGAAGTCGTCGTCGGCTGCCTCCCACCAGTAGTAGTCGGGAGCCTTCTTGTTCTTGATCGCCACCTTGGTGACCGCGATCGACGCTGACTTGATGCGAGCCGGGTCGACACCCTCCTCGACAAGCCTGGTGCGCAGTTTCTCCAGGAAGTCGCCGGACATGACGAAGGCATCAACGATGAGCAGGGTGCCCCCAGCGTACAGAAGCGGCGCGCGAGGGACGGTGACCAGCCACTTGTTCGTCTCGAATTCGAAGGAGTCGCCTGCCACCACGGTTCCGTGAGTGGCGTCCTTCCACGTGCTCGTCCCGACGAACACCGGCGGCTGACCGGGGAGTCCCTCGACCAGGAGATTCGCGAATGTGGCGCCGGTGAGGCCGGGTGTGATCAACGCGACCGGTGTGCAGTCGCGCGTGATCCGCCTGGCGACATCGGTCGCGGCCGCCTGCACGTCAGCCCATTCCAGCCGCTTGCGCAGGAGGTTCAGGCGCTCGGCCCTGCGCGCGTAGTAGATCGTCGCGCCCAGGCCCAGGGCGGTCAGGGCATAGCCGACGACGATGGCAACGACCGTGCCCATCGCCGCATCTTAGCAGGGGGTTCGGACAGCCTCCCTCCGGTGCGGCTCCCCCCGGCGGCCGGGGCGCGGACCGGGCCGTCCTTCCGGGCCCGGGACCGGTGCGGCCGCGACGAACTCCGCCGCGGCCGCACCATGGCCATCCTCAGGCGGCAGCCACCCTGGCGAACGCGTCCATGAGCCCCTGCCAGCCGTCGCGGGACCCGACCGAGTCGCGGTACTCCTCCCATCCGTCCCCGTGGCGGTCGAGCTTGCTGTGCTCGAGGACAACATGGGTCCGTGACGGGCCCTCGGCGGTGAAGGTCACCTCGACCTCGCTCGTCCTGTCGAGGTCGGTCTCGATCTGCCACCGGCTGGTGAGGTCCCAGCTGAAGACGACCCGGCTCGGCGGCTCGTAGACGAGGACCCGTCCCCAGCGACTCTCCGAGCCGTCCGCTACCCGGTCGTAGACACGGCCGCCCACACGCGGCTCGAAGCCCATCGCCACGACCCCCTCCCGCATCTGGTGATCGTCGGGCCACCAGGTCCCGATGCCCTCGGTGAACACGGAGAAGGCGCGCGCGATCGGCACCTCGACGGTGATCGAGGCGCGCACCGAGGTGCTCGCTGCCCGTGCTGTCATAGTTCCTCCTCCCAGTGTTCGGCGGCCTCCTTGAAGGCGCGCAAGGCGTTGGTCCAGAACCCCTCGAAGTAGTCCCGCAGGGCGTCGACGCCGCCGGGGTCGACGCTGTACAGGCGCCGGTTCGCCACCGGCCGGTCGGTGACCAGGCCCGCCCGCCGCAGCACCCGGAGGTGCTGCGACACCGCCGGCCGGCTGACCGGCAGCCCGCGGGCGATCGTCCCGACCGACATCGGACCGCCGGCGAGCCGCTCGAAGATGGCACGGCGGGTCGGATCTCCCAGGGCCGTCATGCGGTCTCCGTTAGTAGCCACTTACGGTAAGCATAGGCGCACATACGAGGGGTGTCAAGCCGGGGTGGCACGCCGATCGCTCGCCGTCAGCCCGGACACCGACCGCCGTCCCGGCGGCCCCGATTACGATTGGCTGCCCAGAAGCAGAGGGGGCGTCAGCGCCCCCGAGGAGGTGATAGGTGCCCGAGACCGACTCCCGACTGTTCTCTCCCACGCCGCCGCCGTCGCTGGTGCTCGAGGTCGAGCCCGCCCTGCCGGACGCCGCCCGGCGCCACTTCGCCGCGCGCTTGAGCGTGGAGACCGACGCGTCGGACGTCCACCACGATCTGGAGACGGGCGGCGCGGGAATCGTCGTCGCAGAGATGCGCGACGCCGAGGCCTTTGCCGAGGAGCACATCCCGGGCGCCATCAACCTGCCATACCGCCAGCTCACCGAGCAGACCGTCGCCCACCTCCGGCGCGACGCCGTCTATGTCGTGTACTGCGCGAGCCCCGGCTGCAACGCCGGTGCCAAGGGGGCGGCGCGGCTGGCCGAGCTCGGCTTCCAGGTCAAGGAGATGATCGGCGGCCTCGAATACTGGAAGCGTGAGGGGTATCCCACCGAGAAGGGGTAGCAGGGGCCGCGGCCGCCATCGACTACGCTTCCCGCCCATGAACGTGACGCTGCCCGGGGCCTCTGCGGAACGCCCGGTGGAGGGCGGGGCGCGGTGACCACCCTGGTGGTGACCCTCGCCGGAGCGGCCGGCCTCACCGCCCTGGCCGCCACGGTTGGCTTCCTCGTCTACCTGCACACCGTGCCGACCGGCCTCTCCCCTCTCCGCAACGCCGTCAGCCAGTACGGGATCAGCGCGCACCGCGGAGGCTACCGCGGCGCCACCATCGCCTTCGCCATCGCGGGTGCCGCCATGGCCGTCGCGCTGGGCGTCGCGCTGCGTGACCGCAACCCGGGCGCGCTGGTGGCGCTCCTCCTCATCTTCGCCGCCGCCAGGGCGCTGATCAGCTGGTTCCCGATGGACGCACCCGGCGCGCCCGCCACCGGGACCGGCGAGCTGCACAGGGTCCTCGCCTTCGTCGCTTTCGCCGCCGTCACGGCGGCCGCCTTCCTCCTCTCCACCCGGCTCCAGGGATGGAATCACTGGCAGAGCCTGGGGCCGCTGTCGTCGGGATTGGGATGGGCCATGCTCGCCTGCCTGCTGGCCATGCTCATGGCCAGGGACACGCAGCGGTCCCGCCAGTGGTTCGGCGCCGCGGAACGCGCCTTCTACCTGGTCGCCCTGGGGTGGTGCGCCGTCTTCGCGGTGGCGTGCGTCGCATGATCCGCGTCACCGGCGACCCGGCCGGCATCGATCTGCACCTCGCCCACCGATGGCTCGCCTCGACCTACTGGGCGACCAACATCCCGTGGGAGACGTTCGAACGCGCCTGTGCCCACAGCCTCGTGTTCGCGGCCTTCGACGCCGGCGAGCAGGTGGGCATCGCCCGCGTCGTCACCGACCAGGCGACCTTCGCCTGGCTGGCCGACGTCTATGTCGCCGAACACTCCCGAGGCCGCGGCGTGGCCGCCGCGCTGATATCGGCGATCATGGCCGACCCGCGACTGCAGGGACTGCGCCGCTTCCTGCTCGCCACCGTCGACGCCCACGGGCTGTACGAGAGGTACGGTTTCGAGCGGATCGGCGACACCGCGGGGCGCTTCATGTCCAAGAACCGCTCGGCCGCCGAGCTGTACGGGACTGAGCGGCCGGGCCCCTCCGCCTGAGCGCTCCCTATCGCGCCGCCAGCACAGCCGCCCGCTGCGGCGCGGTCAGCGGCTTGACCGCCTCGCGAACCGTCACCCCCGAGGCGCGCGCCGCTCGCGGCAGGAGCCAGCCGTAGACGAGGTCGGGACGCTTCCTCGCCGTCTCGCGCAGCACCCAGCCGATCGCCTTGCGGATGAAGAACTCCTGCTCCTCCAGCATGGCGTCGGCGTACCGGGAGAAGCGGGCGAAGTCGCCGCCGCCGCGCCGCAGCGGCCCGAGCAGCGCGAGCAGCGCCGAGCGGCGGATCCAGAAGTCCTGGTCGGCTGCCCAGCGGTCGAGCACCGCGCCGAGCTCGGCGTGGCGCTCCACCAGCCCGCCGGCGACGATGGCGGCCAGCTCGTCGACCAGGGCCCAGGTCTCCGCCTCGCGGAGCAGACGCTCGACCAGCGCGACGTCCTCCGCCCGGAGCCGGTCGGCGCACATCTCAAGAAGCTCGACGGCGACCCTGCGCCGTTCGTAGAAGGTCCCTGACCACAGCGCCTCCACCAGCGGGATCAGCTCCTCGCGCGTCAGGGCCGGCCGCCGCCTGGCGATCCCCCTGGCCAGCAGGCGCACCGCCGGCACGCCCACTCCGTGGTGGTCGAGCCGGCTCTTGAGGTAGGCCTTCTCGTTTGCGGCGCGCTCCGCCGAGCCCTGGCGGCGGAGCTCCGCATCAACGTCGGCGACGAGCTGATCGACATCCATCGGCCGGTGATCCTACCGCCACCGCATGGGCGGCGTCCCGTCAACCGAGGATGGATGCGAGTGTGCGCGGACGGGACTGTCCCGCCCGCGCACACCGCGTTGCTTCAGATGGTCAGACGCCTTCGAGTGCCGGCTCGTGACCGGGCAGGTGGGGTGCACCCGGATACGGATCCAGGTCCTGTGCCACCTCGCCGTGGATCTCCTTGTCACCGATCTCGAGGTGGCTCTCCGGCGCGCGCAGCGGCACGAAGAGGCTGATCACCTTGATGACGATGAAGGTGGCGACGGCGTCGTAGGCGATGATGAAGCCCAAGGCAAGCGCCTGGACGCCGAGCTGGCGCGCGTTGCCGTAGGCGAGGCCGGTGACGGTCACCGCGGTGGCTCCCGCGGTGGCGGGGTAGACGATCATGGCGGGGTTGGCCATGATGCCGGTGAAGAGCCCGCCCAACGCCCCGGCGACACCGTGGGTGTGGAAGACGCCGAGGGTGTCGTCCACCCTGCGGAAGATGCTGAGCCGCATCGCGTAGTTGATGCTCAGCCAGGGGATGGTTCCCGCCAGCACCCCGAGGAGGAGGGCGGCGAAGCCGTCGATGTAACCGGCGGCGGGGGTGATGGCGACGAGGCCGGCGATCATGCCGTTGATCGCCCCGGCGACGCTCGGCCGCTTGAATCGGACGGCGTCCCAGAACATCCAGGTGCAGAGGGCGGTCGCCGTGCAGAGGTGGGTGTTGAGGACGGCGGCGGCGGCGTCCGCGTTGGCGAAGTACGTGTCACCGCCGTTGAAGCCGCTCCAGCCCAGCCAGAGCAGGCCACCTCCTGCGACGGCCAGCATGAGGTTGCTGGGTGTCGAATGCTGCCGGTCCTTCAGCAGGCGGGGACCGACGACGGCGGCGGCGACGAAGCCGGAGACGGCGGCCGCCACGTGGATGACATAGCCACCCGAGAAGTCAACAGCGCCCATCCCGGAGAGCCAGCCGCCGCCCCAGAGGCTGAACGCTCCCACCGAGTACACCAGGCTGATCCACAGCGGGACGAAGATGGCCCACGCCTTGAAGCTGATGCGGCCGAGCAGGGAGCCGCCCAGGATGATGACGGTGATGGCGGCGAAGACGAACTGGAAGTAGACCAGCGTGCTCATCGGGAAACGGATCCCCGGGATCAGCCCCGACAGCAGCGGGATGCTCGCCTGCTGCTCCAGCGCCTGCGCGGTCATGGTCGGCTTGGGGATGCCCACCACGCTGGTGAGCGGCCCCAGGTGGGCCGGCGAGCCGAAGCTCATGTTGTAGGCGAACAGCGTCCAGACGATGAGCGTCATGGCGAACGCGTACAGGACCATCAGCGAGGAGTTGACGGCCCACTTCCGCTTCATCAGCCCCGCGTAGAGGATGGCGAGACCGGGGATGCTCATGATCCCGACCAGCGTGGCCGCGGTGAGCTGCCACCCGTTGTCTCCAGCGTTCAACCAGCTTGGATCCGGCACCAGCATGTCGCTCATCCTCCCTTCGTGCGACTGGGCTGAAAGTTGCAACGATGCTAAGGCGGGTTGGACCCTGCGCCCAATGGGCTGGGCGCACAATCGGCGCCCCCTGCGAATTGGTCGGCGAGCCCGAACGCCGCCCGGGGCCGGGGGGATCGAGGCGCAGCCTTGACGCGAGCGGTACTGGTTGTCCATCCTGAGACGGTGCGCATCGCCACGTGGAACGTGAACTCCGTGGTGGCGCGGCTGCCACGCCTCCTCGACTGGCTGGCCACCGCGCACCCCGACGTCCTCTGCCTCCAGGAGACCAAGGTCGCCGACGCATCCTTCCCCACCGCCGTGATCGAGCAGGCCGGCTACGAGGTCGCCACCCATGGAGGCAGCGGCCGCTGGAGCGGGGTCGCCCTCCTCTCCCGGGTGGGACTGCGGGACCCGGTGCAGGGCTTCGCCGGCGAGCCGAGCATCACCGAGGTGGAGGCCCGGGCGGTCGCGGCGACCTGCGGCGGGGTCCGCGTGTGGTCGGTCTACGTGCCCAACGGACGCACCCTCGACAGCCCGCACTATGCCCACAAGCTGCGCTGGCTGGAGGCACTGCGGGCGGCGCTGCGCGACGAGATCGCCGCGCAACCCGGCGGCCTCGCCGTGTGCGGCGACTACAACATCGCCCCGACCGACGACGACGTCTGGGACCCGGCCGACTTCCAGGGCTCCACCCATGTGAGCCTCCCCGAGCGCCAGGCGCTGGCCGCGCTGCTGGAGCTGGGCTTCACCGACGTGCCGCCCCGCGCCCTCAAGGGCCGGCCCTTCACCTTCTGGGACTACCGCGGCGGCAACTTCCACAAGGGCCTGGGCATGCGCATCGACCTGGCGCTGCTGAGCCCAGGACTGGCCTCGAAGGTGACCGACGCCCACATCGACCGCGAGGCCCGCAAGGGCACCCTGCCGTCGGACCACGCCCCGCTGGTCGTCGACCTGGACCTGGAGCCGGCAGAAAACTGATAGCCGCTGCCTATTGACACTTCCTTCGGTTGATAGTTACCATCAGATCCTAGTAACCATCAAAAGGAGGTGAGAGCCATGAACCTGGCAGCAGCCACGGGGCGCCCGGGGGCCGCGAGGTGGTGGGCCCTGGGGGCGGTCATGCTCTCCGTCCTCGCCGTCGGCCTCGACGCGACGGTCCTCAGCGTCGCCCTCCCCACCCTGGCCTCGGCCCTCCACGCCTCCGAGACGGACCTCCAGTGGTTCTCCTCCGGCTACCTCCTCGTTCTCGCCGCGGCGATGCTGCCCGCGGGGCTCCTCGGCGACCGGATCGGGCGCAAGCGCGTGATGGTCGGCTCCCTCCTCCTCTTCGCCCTGGCCTCGGCGGGGTGCGCCGTGTCGCGGACGCCGGGCGAGTTCATCGCCGCCCGGGTGGCGCTCGGCTGCGCCGGCGCGCCGCTCATCGTCATGGCCATCTCCGCCCTGACCGTGCTCTTCACCGAGAAGGAACGCCCCCGGGCGGTGGGGGTCTGGGCCGCGGTCAACTTCCTGGCGCTGCCCATCGGCCCCATCCTCGGCGGCTTCCTCCTCACCCACGCCTGGTGGGGATGGGTCTTCCTCATGAACGTGCCCGTGGCCCTGCTGGGGCTCCTCGCCGTGGTGTTCCTCGTCCCCGAGTCGCGGTCGGAGGAGACGCCGGGGTTGGATCCGGTCGGGATCGGTGTCTCCGCCGCGGGTCTGGTCGGCCTGACATACGGGCTGATCCAGGCGGGCGAGTACGGCTGGGGGACCGTCAACGCCATCGCCCCCATGGTGCTGGGCATCGCCCTGCTCGCCGCCTTCTTCCCCTGGGAGCGGTCCCTTGAGCGACGCGGTCGCCAGACGCTCGTCGATCTCGAGCTTCTCCGCAGCCGCGCCTTCAGCGGGGGCGTCGTCATCCTCGCCGTCGCCAGCGTGGCCATGGTGGGGGCGCTCTTCACCCTGCCGCAGTACTTCCAGGGAATCGTCGGCACCGACCCGATGGGGAGCGGCATCCGCCTCCTGCCCATGATCGGCGGGCTCATCCTCGGCGCCCTGCCCTCGGACCGGATCACGGCGCGGTTCGGCCCCAGGGTGACGATCTCCGGCGGCTTCGCCGTCATCGGCGCGGCCCTCCTCCTCGGCTCGACGACGAGCCTCGGCACCGGCAGCGGCTTCACCGCCGTGTGGGTGGCGATCTTCGGCCTGGGCATCGGCCTCGTGTTCGCCCCCACGGCGACGACGGCTCTCAGCCAGATCAGCGCCGAGCGCAGTGGGGTCGGAAGCGGCGCCCTGCAGGCCCTGAACAAGCTTGGCGGCCCCCTCGGAGCGGCCGTCTTCGGCAGCGTCCTCAGCACCGTTTACGTGGCGCAGGTCCCCCTGGCCGGGCTGCCCGCGACCCTCGCGGCGGCCATGAGGTCCAGCCTCGTCGGCGGTCTGGCGGTGGCACGCGGGCTCGGCTCGGCACCGCTGGCGCAGGGCGTGCGGATCGCCTTCGTCCACGGCATGGACGCCGCGCTGCTCGCCTCGATCGGGTTCGCCGCCCTGGGCATCGTGCTGACCGTCGTCCTCATGCCCTCCCGCCTGCCGAGGACCAGCCCCACCACCTCCCCGATGACGGCTACGATCGGCGCGGCAGCGTCGGAACGGGCGCAGTGAGGAACCAGCTGAGATGACGTCATCAGACCCGGTCGAAGCTCCCACCCTCGGGCTGCGCGAGCGCAAGAAGGCGAGGACGCGCGACACGCTTCAGCGCGAGGCCATGCGCCTGTTCCGTGACCAGGGCTATGACGAGACCACGGTGGAGGAGATCGCCGCGGCGGCCGAGGTCTCGCCCAGCACCTTCTTCCGCTACTTCCCCACCAAGGAGGACGTGGTCCTCCGCGACGACTACGACACGCTGATGATGGAGGTGTTCCTCGCCCAGCCGTCCGGCCTCACGCCGCTGAGGGCCGCGCGGTCGGCCATCCACACCATGGCGGAGATCTTCGCCAATCTCTCCCGCGACGAGCTGGAGCTGGAGCAGATCCGCATCGCCCTGACCTTCTCCGTTCCCGACGTGCGCGCCCGCTGGATGGAGGAGTTCGCCCGAGCCTTCGGCAAGTTCGCGGAAGGAGTGGCCTCCCGCGCCGGCCTGACCCCGGACGACCTCCGCGTCCGCACCTTCGTCGGGGCGCTGCTCGGCGTCATGGTGGTCGCCTTCGAGCCGCTGGCCAGGGACCCGAGCGCCGACTGGATGGACATCCTTCCCACCCTCGACGAGGCCCTCGGCTACCTCGAGGCCGGCCTGCCCCTCTGAGCCCGATCCGCCACATCCCCACCCCATCCGAGGCGAGATGACATCCAGCGGAGAAGCGGCGTAAGGTGAGGACATGCACCTCGCCCGTCACCCCCTCTCCGCCGTCCTCCTCGTGCTCGTCGTCCTCTTCGTCGTCTTCCTCGTCCTGCCGGCACTCCTCTTCGTCTTCCGGCTCATCTTCGACCTGCTGGTCATCCTCGCCATCGTCTGGGTGGTGATGGAGCTGGTGCGCTTCCACCACAACTACCGCAGCCGCTCCTAGGGGCGGGACGCCGTCCCCCCGCCGGCCGGCTCGCCGATTGCGTGGGGCGCGGTCCGGTCAGGCGGCCGGCTCGCCGAGCGGCACGCGCCGTGCCGAGCGCAGCCGCCGGAGCAGGTAGCCCATGGTCAGGAAGGGGAGCACCAGCAGGACGAGCAGACCGGCCCAGAGGAGCACCGTCACCGGCCACGGCAACCCGCCCGTCATGACGCAGGTCAACTGGAATTCGGGAGGGCTCACCACGGCCCCGGCCGGCTGGATGATCGGGGTGGCGTGGCATGAGGCCGTCGACCCCTGGGTGACGGCGCCCGCGACGAGGGCGACGGCGAAGAGCCCCAGCCCTCCCGGCGGCAGGAGCGTGCCGACCAGCTTGTCCCGGGTGTTCCAGGCCGAGGAGATCCAGAGCAGCACGACGCCGATCGCCCAACCCACGAACGGCAGGATCAGGCCGCCGATCGGCAGCAGGACGAGGGCGGCGACCTCCACCGCTCCCACGCGCCGTGGCACCGCAGGGCCCATCTCGGCGGTGGCGATCTCGGCCGGGTCGCCGAGACGGTCGAGGATGGCGCGCACGTCGCGGTCACCCTCCGAGCCCAGCTGGGCGCGAGCACTGTCGATGTGCTCGCGCATCTCGCCGACCAGCTCGCGGCGGCGCGACCCCGGCAGGTCACGCAGCTCGCAGTCCAGCCGGCCCAGGTAGTCGCTGACCAGCGCGTCGCCAGCAGCCGTCGTGGTCATGTGGCCTCTCCCGTCAGGATGCGGTCCACCGCATCGCGAAACCGCTGCCATTCCTCGTTGAAGACGTCGAGTGCCGCCCTCCCCCGCGGACCGAGCGAGTAGTACCGGCGCGGGGGGCCGCTCTCCGACTCGCGCCAGACCGTGTCCACCAGCCCCTCACGGCGCAGTCGCCCGAGCAGGGGGTAGATCGTCCCCTCGCTGGTCACCAGGCCGTCCATGCCGCCGAGCGTCCGGACCAGGTCGAAGCCATACCGCTCCCGCTCGCCAAGCAGCGCCAGGACGCAGTACTCCAGGGCCCCCCGGCGCATCTGCGCGATCAGGGGGTCGCGGGCCTGCGGGTTCGGTACCATGCCGCGCATGGTACCCGGCCGAGCATGGGAATGCAAGGCAGCGGCGGGGGCGCACCGAGGACTGCCACCGTGAGGCGCCGCACCCGGATCGCCGTCCTCGCCGGGCTGGCGTCTTCCCCGGTCATCTCCACCTTGCTCAGCCTCGGGTTCGTCGCCGGCATCGCGGCGCTGACGGGGACCGGCCGCCCGACGGCGGCCTGGGTGACCGACCTGGCGCCGGTCGTCCTCGCCACCCGGCCGGCTCTGCGTCTCTCCCACCGCCTCAGCGGTGCGTTCCGCCGGCTCCTCCTGCCTCCGGCCTGACCTCGCGCGGCCATTGCTCCACTTGACGTGAACGTAACAATCTGGTAGCGTCGGCCTATCCGGGGCGGAGACGACACGTCAGGCGCCCATGAGTGAAGGGGGTCCGCAGCATTGTCGTGGTTGAAGCGGCAGCCGCATTCCAAGCCGGGTGACCTGGTCGGCACGGCCTACTGGCCGGGCAATCCCAGCTCCGCCCCGTGCTTCGTGACCGGCTGCGACGGCGCCGACCGCGTCACCTGCGACTACCGCGACCGCCGCGGGGCCGCCTGCCCGACCTCCTGGTGCCGCGCCCACGAGACGGTGGTGGATGGGCAGCACCTCTGCCGCCGCCACGCCGGCCTGGTGCGGGCCCTGCGCCCCGAGGAGCTGCGCGGGGAGATCGCCCCACCGGACGTGGAGAACCGGACCCCGGCGCTGGTCGTCTACGTGGCCGACCACCTCGACACCCGCATCCGGACGCTCCTCGAGGAGATGCGCCGGCCCGAGCGCGGCGAGACCATCAGCACCGAGCCGCTGATGCTGGTCACCCTCCCGCCGGCGATCCGGCGCTGGAACCTGAGCTGGACCCTGTACGACAACACCGGCATGACCCTCCGCATCGGAATCGACGTGGAGGAGAACCAGGACACGGAGCTGGCGCTGCGGGTGAACAGCCGGGTCATCGCCCGGGTCGTCCCCCCCTGGATCTCGCGCCGCAAGGCGGGGCTGCCGCTCACCGGAGAGGACGACCCGGCCGATCGGGAAGCCTTCTACGACGGGCTGATCGCCCTCTACTTCCGCCCCGCGGCGGAGGCGGAGGCGCGCTGGATGCGGCGCTGGGAGGCGTCGCTCCGGGCGCCGCACGCGACGCACTCCTTCTGAGGCCTCCGGCTCAGCGCTCCGGGGTGGGCACCGTGTAGCCCAGGGCGCGCAGCGCCCGGCGGTACTTGGAGCTGCTCTCGGGCGGGCCGGCGCCGGACTCGCGGAGGCGGGCAGCCACGCGGTCGGTGAGGGCCTCGGCGTCGCCCTTCACCTCGACCTCCAGCTCGCGGAAGCGCTCCACGGCGACGCCGTCGGGACTGCAGATCTCGACGTCGTCGTCCACCACCTCGGCACCCCCCGGGGAGGGGCCGGCGCCCACCTCGCGCACGGTGACCACATGGCGGGCGGCGCGGAGCAGGGCGACCGGGTGGAGCGCCCCGGTGTCGATCTCCGCGGGAAGCAGGTCCAGCAGGTCAACCGGGGGCGAGGCGGGACCGCCGGGGACGACGTGCTCGGTCCGCACCAGCCGGTCGCCGTCTTTGTGGCCGTCTGTCTTCACCGTCCAGACGCCGGGCTCGGCGGGGAGGTCGCGCCGGCAGCGATGGCGCAGCCCGAAGCCTCCCCCCACCAGCTCCAGAGCCTCGGTGTCCCAGTAGGTGGTCTCGATCAGCTCCACCCCGGAGTCGTCGGCCGTCACGCCGTCCAGGGCGCCGAGATCGGGGAGCACGAAGCCCTTCCCGGCGCTGAGCTTGATCTCCCTCTCCAGGTTCAGCTCCACGCCCCGATTATCCCCGCGAACCGGCGGCGTCAACCGGGGACCGGCTCACCGCCTCACCCCGGCGGGACGAGCCGGGTCACGCCCCCCATGTACGGCCGGAGCACCTCGGGCACGTCGACGCCGCCGTCCGCCCCCTGGTAGGTCTCCAGGATGGCGTCGAACACCCGGGGGATGCCCAGACCGCTGCCGTTCAGCGTGTGGACGAAGCGGGGCCGCTCGCCCGCCGCCGGACGGTAGCGGATGCCCGCCCGCCGCGCCTGGAAGTCCCCGTAGACGCTGCAGGAGGAAACCTCCAGCCACCGCCGCATCCCCGGGGCCCAGGCCTCCAGGTCGTAGGTTTTCGCCTGGGCGAAGCCCGTGTCGCCGGTGCAGAGCAGCAGCACGCGGTGATGGATGCCGAGCCGCCTCAGCAGGGTTTCTGCATGATGTGTCAGCAACTCCAGCTCGTCCGCCGAGCTCTCGGGGGTGACGAAGCGGACCATCTCCACCTTGTCGAACTGATGCAGGCGGATGTAGCCGCGCGTGTCCTTGCCCGCCGCCCCCGCCTCGCGACGCCAGCAGGAGGTGTGGGCGACATGGCAGATGGGAAGGTCGGCGCCGTCGAGGATCTCGTCGCGGTACAGGTTGGTGACCGGCACCTCGGCGGTGGGGATGAGGAAGAGGTCGTCGTCGGTGCGGTAGGCCTCGTCCTCGAACTTGGGCAGCTGGGCGGTGCCGACCATGCACTCGCGGCGCACCAGCGAGGGGGGCGTCACCTCGCTGTAGCCGTGCTCCAGGGTGGCGACGTCGAGCAGCCAGGTGATCAGGGCGCGTTGCAGGCGGGCCCCCTGGCCGCGCAGGATGGCGAAGCGCGCGCCGCTGATCTTGGCGGCGCGCTCGAAGTCGAAGATGCCGAGCCGCTCGCCCAGTTCGTGGTGGGGCAGGGGCTCGAAGTCGAAGGCGGGCGGCTCGCCCCAGTGGCGGACGGGGAGACTCTCCGTCTCGTCCGCGCCCAGGGGGACCGAGGGGTCGGGCGGGTTGGGGACGTACAGAAGCAGGGATTGGAGACGGGTCTCCATGTCGCCCAGCTCCGCCTCGCCGGCCTGGATCGACTCCTTCAGCGCCGACAGCCTTCCCATCTGCTCGTCGGTGGGCTTGCCGCGAACGGCGGACGACGCCCGGCGGCGCTCCGCCTGTTCCTGCTCGACCCGGGTGCGCAGCCGCCTGGCGCTGGCGTCGAGCTCAAGGATCTCGTCGACGGGGGCGGACTGCTTCTTGTTCCTCGCACCCAGGCGGAATCGGTCGGGGTCCTCCCGAAGATCCTGCAGAGGGATCACGTGTCAGCCTCCGAGTCGGCGACCGGCCGCATGGTGGGGAAGAGGAGCACGTCGCGGATGGTGGCGCTGTCGGTGAGCAGCATGACCAGCCGGTCGATGCCCACCCCCAGGCCCCCGGCGGGCGGCATCCCCGCCTCGATGGCCTCCAGGAAGTCCTCGTCGAGGGGATGTGCCTCCGCCTCGCCGGCGGCGCGCCGCCCCGCCTGCTCCTCGAAGCGGGCGCGCTGGTCGATGGGGTCGTTCAGCTCGCTGAAGGCGTTGGCCAGCTCCCGGCCGGCGATGACCAGCTCGAAGCGCTCCACGAAGCGGGCGTCGTCCTTCCGCCGCCGCGCCAGCGGGCTGACGTCGGCGGGGTAGTCGAGGACGAAGGTCGGGTCGAAGAGGTGACGTTCGACCTTCTGCTCGTAGACCTCGTTGAGCACCGTGCCCGCGGGCATGCCGGGCTGCAGCTCCACGCCGAGGGCCACGGCCCGCTCGGTGAGGGTCCCATCGTCCCAGGCGTGGACGGGGTCGAAGCCGCAGTGCTCGGCGATCAGGTCCACCATGCGGCGCGCCGGGAAGGGCGGGGTGAGGTTGAGGTCCCGGCCGCCGTAGGTCCGGCGCAGGGGGTCCCCGCCCTCCCCTCCCCCGCCGGCGGGGGGCACGACGCGGGTGGCGGCGTCGACCACGACGGCCTCGGTGAGATGGCGCATGTCGGTGTAGTCGGCGTACGCCTGGTAGGCCTCGAGCATGGTGAACTCGGGGTTGTGGCGCGGCGACAGCCCCTCGTTGCGGAACACCCTGCCGATCTCGTAGACGCGGTTGTACCCGCCGACCAGGAGCCGCTTGAGGTGCAGCTCGATGGCGATCCGCAGGAAGACATCGGTGTGCAGCGCGTTCCAATGGGTCCGGAAGGGCACGGCGTGCCCACCCCCGGGGACGGGCTGAAGGATGGGGGTCTCGACCTCCAGGAAGCCGCGCTCCTCCAGGGTCCGGCGCACCGACCGGATCACCTCGGTCCGGGCCGCGAAGTGGCGCCGCTGCGCTACGCTGGACATGAGGTCGTAGTAGCGGCGCCGGTAGCGGGTCTCCTGGTCCTGGAGGCCGTGGAACTTCTCCGGAGGCTGGCGCAGGGCCTTCACCAGGGGCACGAGGCTTCGGGCCAGCACCGTGGGCTCGCCCCGCCTGGTCCGCATCAGGGTGCCCTGGACACCGAGGATGTCCCCCAGGTCGAGCAGCTTGACCGCCTCGAACTGGGTCTCGCCGATCCGGTCGAGGCGGAACCAGACCTGCAGGCGGCCGCTCTCGTCCTCCAGGTGGCAGAAGCAGCTCCTGCCCTGGAGGCGCTCAAGCATGAGCCGGCCGGCGACGGCGACCTCGCGCCCCTCGGCGGCGTCGCCGGAGCCGGCGTCCCCCCCGGCGGCGGACGCGGCGCCGGGGCGCGCCTCCCAGGCCTCGAGCTCGCGCAGGGCCTGCTCCATGGTGTGGTCGGGCCGGAAGTCGACGTTGTAGACGGGCAGGCCGAGCGCGGCGAGGGCGTCGAGCTTCCGCCGGCGCAGGGCGGTGAGGTTGTCGTCAGCCATGTGGCGCTACATGGTGGCGAAGCCAGCACCCTTTGTGTGCGTCTCGCCCCGGTGCATCGGCGGCGCGGCGGTCAGGGATGCGGGGGAAGGCGGCCGGCGGAGCCGCCCGAGAGGACGCAGGCGCAGGTGGCGCTGATGGCGGCGGGGGCCAGGAAGGCACCCGAGGACAGCACGGTGATGGCCGCGATCACCCAGATCGCGAAGGTGGCGCCGATCAGCGTGGCGCGGACACCCGGCCCGGCACCGGCCGCCTGGCGCAGCCCCGCCACCGCCACCACGACGGTGGCGGCGAAGGCGACGGCCAGGGCGACCCCGGTCTGCCAGTGGAGCTGGGTCAGGACCGGGGTGAAGTACTGCGTCGAGGCGCAGGGGCCGGCGACGGCGCACCCCACCCCCCGGACGTTGACGGGGACGAGGAGGAACACGCAGGTCCCCAGCACGGCGAGGGTCGGGGAGAAGGCGGCGAAGCGGCGGAGCCGCCGCTGGCGCGAGGTCATCTCGGCTGACCATGCCAGAGCCGGTGCCCCTCCTGCCCAGCTCTCAGTGGACGGCGACCACCTTGAGCTGGCGCACTCCGCCCGGGCTCTGGACATCCACCTTGTCGCCGATGCCGCGGCCCAGGAGCGCCTTGCCCACCGGGGACTCCATGGAGATGCGCCCCGAGCTCACATCGACCTCGGCGGGGCCCACGATGGTGAAGGCCTGGACGCCGAACTCGTCCTTGACCTCGACGGTGGAGCCGACCTGGACCACCCCGGCGTGGTGTCCCTGCTCGATGATCACGGCGTTCCGGATCATGTTCTCCAGGGTCAGGATGCGGCCCTCCAGCATCCCCTGCTCGTTCTTGGCGGCCTCGTATTCGGCGTTCTCGCTGATGTCCCCGAAATCCTTGGCGTACTTGATGCGCTCGGCGGTCTCGGGGCGCCGAACGGTGCGCAGCTCGTCGAGCTCTGCCTGGAGCTTGTCGAAGCCTTCCTTGGTGAGCAGGACCGGCTTGTCCATGGGTGATCCCTGACCTTCGGTGACACGGGGCGGTCCGGCCGCGGCGGCCGGCTCGACAGAGAGGGGAGCAGGGGAGTATACGTGCTCCGGCCGCGACGGTGGGGCGGTCGGGCCCGTAACAAAGTGACCCCCATCTCTGATCGAACCTGGTAACCTTCTAGCATCGTAGCAGCGGTCGGGGACCGCTCCTGATCTTGCCCCCCCTCTCGGGGCGTCTCTGGTTTTCCAGGGGCGCCCTCTTTTTATGCCCGCGGCAAGGGCCGGGGACTCAGCCCTCGCCGCTGACGAAGACGGGCTGAAACCAGCCCGCCGGGCCGAGCCCGGCGGCGAGGGCGCGGCCGAGGATGGCGTCGAGGTCGGCCCGGGTGGTCAGGGTCTGCACCATGGCCCGCAGGCGGGCGGCTCCGTTGCAGCCCCGGATGGTCCAGGCGACGTACTTCCGCCCCACGACGAGGGCGCGCCCCTCGCCGTAGTGGTCGATGAGCAGCTCCAGGTGGTGCCGGGTCAGCTCGATGCGCTCGGCGAAGCCCAGGTCGGGGAGCGTCTCCCCGGTCCCCACCAGGTGACACGCCTGGCGGATGAACCAGAGGTTGCCCAGGGCCGCCCGGGCCACGACGACGCCGTCCACCACACCGGTGAGCAGGCGGCGGCGGATCTCCAGCGCGTCTCGCACGTCCCCGCTGCCGGCGACGGGGATGCCGACCGCTTGCTTGACCCGGGCGATCTCCGCCCAGTCGGAGCTGCCGGTGTACTTCTGGGCCCGCGTCCGGCCATGGACGGTGACCATGGCGGCACCGGCGCCCTCGAGCGCGCGGGCCAGTTCCGGGGCGTTGATCGAGTCGCGGTCCCAGCCCAGCCGCATCTTGGCCGTGACGGGCACCCCCGCCCGGTCGACCATGGCGCCGACGACCCGCGCCGTGGCCGCGATGTCGCGCGCCAGGGCGGCGCCGCCGCCCCTGCCGGTGACCCGGGGCACCGGGCAGCCCAGGTTCACGTCGACGATGGAGGCTCCCCGCGCGGCGCAGATCGCCGCCGCCTCCGCCATCACCTCCGGGTCGGAGCCAACCAGCTGGGCCGCCACCGGGCGCACGGCGGGATCGAAGGTGAGCAGCTCCAGGGTCCGCGGCACGAGGCGCACCACCGCCTCGGCGGCGACCATCTCGGTCGAGACGAGGCCGGCGCCGAACCCGCGCGCGAGCGCCCGGAAAGGGGCGTCCGTGATCCCCACCATGGGGGCGATGAGCACGGGCGAGTCCAGATCCAGGCCGCCGACCTGCAGCGGGGCCCGGAGGCCGGTGGCGGGGGGCATCTCAGGCGGCGTTCAGCTCGTGGATGAGCCGGAGCCCGACCAGCGTCAGCCGCTCGTCGGTGGCGTGAACGTCGCTGATGAGGCCGGCCATGAGGGGGGCCAGACCGCCGGTCAGGATCAGCTTGGGATCGCCGTCCATCTCCCGCCGCATGCGCGCCACCAGCCCCTCGACCAGGCCCGCATAGCCGAAGACGAGGCCCGCCTGGAGGGAGGCACGGCTGTTGCGCCCCAGCACCGCGGCCGGGGCGGCGAACTCCACCCGCGAGAGCCGGGCGGCGTGCTCGACCAGGGCGTCGTGGCTGACCAGGATCCCCGGCGCCACCGCGCCGCCGAGGTAGTCGCCGGCGGCGTCGATGGCGTCGACCGTGGTCGCGGTGCCGAAGTCGCAGATGATCGCCGGCCCGCCGTAGAGGTGGTGGGCGGCGACCGCGTTGGCGATCCGGTCGGCCCCCACCTGGGAGACGTCGTCGTAATGGATGCGGATGCCGGTGCGCACCCCCGGACCGACGATGAGCGGCGACTGGCCGAACTGCCCGCGGGACAGCTCCTCGAGGGAGCGGGTGAGCGCCGGGACGACGCTGCCGATGACGACCGCGGAGATGGCGCCGGGCTCGATCCCCGCCCCGCGCAGAAGGGAGGCCACCAGCAGGCCCAGCTCCGCCCCGGTCGCCCGGGCCTCGGTGTGGAGGCGGAAGTCGGCGACCAGGTCGGCGCCGTCGAAGACCCCGAGGACGGTGTCCGTGTTGCCGACGTCGACGGCGAGGAGCATGGAGGCCGATTGTGACGCCGAGCGCCGCGATTGCGCGACCTGCGACACGGGGAAGGAAGACGGGTAGGATCGGTGCCGCGATGAAACCGGTGCACCTGGTGTGCGACAGCACCGCTGACCTCGGCTCCGCCTACTACCCGGCCCACGGCGTGGAGGTGGTGCCGCTGCGCATCTTCTTCGGGAACGAGGAGTTCCGCGACCAGGAGGAGATGTCCACCCGCGAGTTCTACCGGCGCATGCGCGCCGGCGGGCCCCACCCGCGGACCTCCCAGCCGTCGCCGGGCGAGTTCGCCGAGGTCTTCCAACGGCTCGCGGGCGGGGGCGGGACGGTCGTCTGCACCACCATCTCCTCCGACCTCAGCGGCACCTCCGGGTCGGCGACGCAGGCGCGCCAGTCCCTCCCCGACCTGGACATCCGGGTGGTCGAGACCAAGTCCTGCGGCCCGGCCCACGGCGCCGCGCTGGCCATGGCCGTGGCCATCCGCGACCGGGGCGGCGACGCCGACGCCATCGTGAGCGCCATCGAGCGGCTGAAGGCGTCGCAGCGCCTCGTCTTCACCGTCGAGAACCTCGAGTACCTCCGGCGCGGCGGGCGCATCGGAGCCGCCCGGGCCCTGCTCGGCACCGTCCTCAGCATCAAGCCGATCCTCGCCTTCGTCGACGGCAAGGTCCAGGCCCTGGACCAGGTCAGGACCTACACCAGGGCCCTGGACCGCCTCGTCCAGGAGGTGGCGTCCGCCGTCCGCGTCTGGGGGCGGACGGTGGCCACGCTGGCCCACGCCGACAACCGCGACGGCGCCGAGGCCCTCGCCCTCAAGGTGGCGGCGGTCACCGGGGAGGCGCCCGAGATCGTCGAGGTGGGCGCCGTGCTCGGCTGCCACGTGGGGCCGGGGGCCTTCGGCCTCTTCTACCACCCGGCGTCGGCGGTGCAGGCGTGACGCCGGCGTGACGCCGGGTGCCGGCGGCGCTCCCTCTCCACATGGAGTGGGGGGAAGGCGGTTAGGATCGGGACCTCAATGAACCTGGTGCACCTCGTGTGCGACAGCACCGCCGATCTCGACGCCTCCTACGCGGCCGCCAACGGGGTGGAGGTGGTCCCCCTCCGCGTCTTCTTCGGGGAGGACGAGTTCCGCGACCAGGTCGAGATGTCCACCGCCGAGTTCTACTCGCGGATGCGCGCCGGCGGCCCGAACCCGCGAACCTCCCAGCCGCCGCCCGGCGACTTCGCCGAGGTCTTCTCACGGCTCGGGCGGCACGGCGGGACCATCATCTGCACCACCATCTCCGGCGACCTCAGCGGCACCATCGGGTCGGCGCTGCAGGCGCGCCGGGCCCTCCCCGACCTGGACATCCGGGTGGTGGACACACGATCGGTGGGGCCGGGCCACGCCAACGCCGTGGCACTGGCGGTGGCCGTCCGCGACCGGGGCGGCGAGGCCGAGGACATCGTCGCCGCGCTGGACCGGCTGGTGGCGACGCAGAAGCTGGTCTTCACCGTGGAGACCCTGGAGTACCTCCATCGCGGCGGACGCATCGGCGGGGCGCGGGCCCTGCTCGGCACCGTCCTCGACATCAAGCCGGTGCTCGGCATCATCGACGGCCGGATCGACGCGGTCGACAAGGTGCGGACCTACCCGCGGGCGCTGAACCGCCTGGTCCAGGAGCTGGCGGCAGCGGCCCCGCTGTGGGGGCCGACCAAGGCGGCGGTGGCCCACGCCGACAGCCGCGCCCACGCCGACGCCGTCGCCGCCCAGATCGCTGGCGTCACCGGGGAGATGCCCACCATCGTCGAGGTGGGCGCCGTGCTCGGCTGCCACGCCGGGCCGGGCGCGTTCGGGCTGGCCTTCCACCCCACCTCGGTCCTCGAGGGCTGACCCAGCCCGGGCAGCGGGACGGCGGCCTCGGGCGTGGCTCATCATTGCGGGTGAGATGGAGACCGAGGTCGCCGATCCGGAGATCACCCTGGTGGGCCGGACCCGCCGCCCCCGGAGCGGCAGGCGGAGGGAGGCGATCGTCGAGGCCGCCGTCAGCGTGATCGGGCGCCGCGGGTACGGCGACACCTCGATGAAGGAGATCGCCCGCGAGGCGGGGGTGGCGCCCGGGCTCCTCCACTACCACTTCTCCTCCAAGGAGGACCTCCTCCTCGCCGTCGTCGATCAGCTCGACGGCGAGCTGACGCGGGCCTGGGAGGAGGCCCTGCACGGCCTCGAGGACCCCCTCGACAGGCTGGTCGCGGGCCTCGCCGCGGTGGAGAGCCTGGGCGGCCGCGACCCCGAGTTCTGGCGGCTGCTCCTCGACCTCTTCACCCTCAGCCTGGCCAGCCCGATCCTCAACCGCCGCTGCCAGGAGCTCTGGGCCCGCTTCACGCGCGCCATCGAGGCCGAGATCCGCCAGGTGCTGGGACGGCTGCCCGCCTACACCATCGCGCCCCCGCACGACCTCGCCGCCGCCGTCGCCGCCGGCGTCCAGGGCATCTCGCTGGCGGCGCTCCTCGAGTCGTCCGATCCCGAGGCGCGCTTCCGCGCGCTGCGGGTGCTGCTCCTCTCCGTCGTCGTGACCGCCTACGTCACCGCCGGGCAGGCGCCTCCGCTGGCCCGCCTGGCCGGGCTGGCCGGACGGCGCTGATGCTCCACGGCGACCTCCGCTGCCCCAACGGGTGCGACGGCGGGCGCTTCGAGGCGCTCAACGCCCCCGTGTTCGTGGACGGGCGGCGCCGCTACCTCGACCACGACGACAGCCGCGCCACCTTCCTGTGCGCCCGGTGCCAGTCGGTCGCGGTGGACCTCGCCGAGGTCGCCGCGGCGATGCGGTTCGAGGAGGAGGCCCTGCCACTGGTTCTGGTCTGTCCGCACTGCGGCGAGCCCATGCTGCCGCCGGCGGACGGCGAGCTGTCCCCGTACGTGGAGTGCCCCGCCTGCGAGCGCCGCTTCGCCCTCGAGGAGGGCATGCCCCGCCTCCACGGCACCGGGCTCGACGCCGAGTAGGGTTCGACCATGCGGTACGTGGCCCTGCTGCGCGGCATCAACGTGGGCGGGCACGTCGTCAAGATGGAGCAGCTGCGCCGGCTGTTCGGCGAGCTGGGCCTCACCGGTATCGCCTCCTACATCCAGAGCGGCAACCTCTTCTTCGACACCGACGACCCGGACCGGACGGGGCTGCGGCGCCGCATCGAGGGCCACCTCGAGGCGGCCCTCGGCTACACCGTGCCCACCTGCCTGCGCACCGTCGCCGAGCTCGAGGAGGCGGTGGCGTCGGACGCCTTCCGCGGCGTCGAGGTGACGCCCGACGTGCGGCTGTGCGTCGTCTTCGCGGCGGAGGCGATGCCCACCGGGCTGCCCGTGCCGCTGCGCTCCCCCAAGGGGGACATGGAGATCCTCCGGGTGACGGAGCGGGACGCCTTCATGACCTGGCGCATCGTGGACGGGAGGCCGCCCGCCTTCTCGGCCTTCCTGGAGAGGACGGTGGGCGGCGACGTCACGACGCGCTTCTTCGGGACGGCGGCGAAGACCCTCGAGGCGGCCCGGAAGGGCTGAGCCGCGGCTCAGCCGTCGAGGCGGCGGACGACCCGGGCCGGGTTGCCGGCGACGACCACATGGTCGGGGACGTCGGCGGTGACCACCGACCCGCTGCCGACCACCGACCCGTCGCCGACGCTCACCCCCTTGAGGACGACGGCGCCGGCGATCCACGCGCCGCGGCCGATCCGCACGCGGCGGGTGGGAACGGCCACCTCGCGCAGCGAGGGGTCGGCGGCGTGGTGGTCGGTGTCGAGGATGAAGCAGGAGGCGAGGATGGCATCGTCCCCGATCTCGATGAGCGTGGCCGCCTGGATGGCGGCGCCGTTGAGGCGGACGCGGTCGCCGACGACGATGCGCGCCTCGGGGCGGTGGGTCATGAGCAGGTTCATCCCCGACCGGGCCCAGGCGTTGACGTCGCGGCCCAGGTCGATCCGCCCCGGGCCGCCGAGGCGCAGGCGGCCGTTGGTGATCAGTCCCCGCCCGATGCGGTAGCGGCGCCGGCCGGCAAGCGTCCACCCCCAGCGGACCGTCTCCCCGACCGCGCGCACGCCCAGGCGGAGCGGCGGCGCCAGGCGTTCCAGGGGAGGCGTGGGGAGATGGGGGCCGAGGAGGTCGGCCTCCGCCTCCAGCGTCGTCGCCGGCACCAGGTAGCTGCGCGCCAGCCGGGTCAGCAGCTCGTCGACGCCGGTCCCCCGCGCCCGGGCGGCCTCGCGGAGGGCGGCGAGCTCCTCCGCGTCGAGGCGCAGGCGCACCTGGCCGGCGGGAAGCTTCTCCCCCCGGGCGTCCTTCGGCACCGATGGCCCGCCGCTCAGCGGCCGGGGCGGGCGCCGGCGCCCGCCCCCCAGGCCGCCACCGACCGCCGGGTCCGGGCCGTCCGCGCCGCGGCCCGGGTCAGGGCCCGGCCGACGGCGCGCGGCCCCGGGCCTCCGGGCAGCTCGCGGCGTCGCAGCGCCCGCTCCGGGTCGAAGAGCCGGAGCACGCCGGCGTCGCAGAGCTCGGAGAGGTCTCGCCACTCGGCGAGATCGAGGTCGGCGAGGCTGCGACCCTGCTCGAGACAGCGGCGGACGGCGGCGCCCACGGCCGCGTGCGCCTCGCGGAAGGGGAGGCCCTTGACGACCAGGTACTCGGCGACGTCGGTGGCGAGGAGCATCGGGTCCTCGGCGGCCCGCCGCATGGCATCCACGTCGAAGCGGAGCACGCCGACCGTGTCGGTGAGCACCTCCAGCGTCCGCAGGCTGGTGTCGAGGGCATCGAAGAGCGGCTGCTTGTCCTCCTGGAGGTCGCGGTTGTAGGCGAGCGGCAGACCCTTGAGGACGGTGAGGAGGTTGACCAGGTCGCCGGTGACCCGGCCGGTCCGTCCGCGGGCCAGCTCGAGGACGTCGGGGTTCTTCTTCTGGGGCATGATCGACGAGCCCGTCGCGTAGGCATCGGGCAGCTCGGCGAAGCCGAACTCCGACGTCGTCCAGAGCACGATCTCCCCGGCGAGGCGCGAGAGGTGGACCATGAGCAGGGCGCAGGCGGCGATCAGCTCGACGGCGAAGTCGCGGTCGGAGACGGCGTCCAGGCTGTTGGCGCTCAGCGAGTCGAAGCCGAGCTCGTCGCGGACCGCGTCGCGGTCGATGGGCAGCGTCGTCCCCGCCAGGGCGCCGCTCCCCAGCGGCAGGACGTTGCAGCGGCGGCGGGCGTCCTCGAGGCGCTCGACGTCGCGCTGGAGCATCTCGACGTAGGCGAGCAGGTGGTGGGCCAGGGAGATGAGCTGGGCGCGCTGTCCGTGGGTGTAGCCGGGCATCAGCGTCGACCGGTGCTCGGCGGCGCGCCCGATGAGCACCTCCTGGAGGCCGGCGCAGGCGAGCATCAGCTCCGCCGCGGCCCGCCGGCAGTAGAGGCGCAGGTCGGTGGCGACCTGGTCGTTTCGGCTGCGCGCCGTGTGCAGCCTGCCCGCGGCGGCCCCGATGCGCTCGTAGAGGCGGCGTTCCACCGCGGTGTGGATGTCCTCGTCACCCGGATCGTCGATGAACTCGCCACGCTCGAACTCTCGGAGGATGTCGCGCAGCCCGCCGCTGATGGCGCGAAGGTCGGCGGCGCTGATCAGGCCGGAGGTGCGCAGCATCCTGGCGTGGGCGAGCGATGCCTCGATGTCGTCGGCGTAGAGGCGGCGATCCCAGGGGAGGCTACCGGTGTACTCCTCGACGCGGCGCGCGGTGCGCGCCGGGAGCCGACCCGCCCACACCTTGGGACTGTGCCCTCCGGCCGCCGTCACCGCCGTTTCACCGTGCGCTCGAGCTTGAGCGGACCGCTGTCCTCGAGGGCACCCTGGATGCGGGCCTGGGTTCGCAGAGGGAGACCGAACAGCTCGATGAAACCCCTGGCCGCGGAGTGGTCGAAGACGTCCTGCCGGCGGTCGTAGGTGGCCAGCTCCTCGCGGTAGAGGGAGCCCGGGGCGCGCCGTCCGGTGACGGAGGCGACGCCGCGCCGGAGCCGCAGGCGGACCTCGCCGCTCACCGGTTCCTGGGTGACGGCGACGAAGGCGGCGAGGGCGCTGCGGAGGTGGCCATACCAGAGTCCGTCATAGACCAGACGCGCCCACTCGTCGCCGAGCTTGCGCTTGAGGTGGGAGACGTCCCGGCCCAGGGTCAGCGTCTCCAGCGCCGCGTGCGCCACGTGCAGGGTGACCGCCGCCGGCGCCTCGTAGATCTCGCGCGACTTGATGCCCACCAGCCGGTTCTCGACGTGGTCGACGCGGCCGACACCTTGGGCGCCGGCGATGGCGTTGAGGCGGGTCACCAGCTCGTCGCCGCGCAGCCTCTCCCCGTCGAGGGAGACGGGGATGCCGTGCTCGAAGGCGACGGTCACCGCCACCCCCTCCTCCGGTGCCTCGCGGGGGTCGGCGGTCCACGCGAAGACGTCGGCCGGGGGCTCCCGCCACGGGTCCTCCAGGACGCCGGCCTCGACGCTCCGGCCCCAGATGTTGGCATCCACCGAGTACGGCGAGGCCTGGGTGACGGGAACCTCGATGCCGTGGCGGCGCGCGTAGTCGATCTCCTGGGGGCGGCCCATGTCCCAGTCGCGCACCGGAGCGACGACCTTCAGGTCGGGAGCCAGGGCGGCGGTGGCGACGTCGAAGCGGACCTGGTCGTTGCCCTTGCCGGTGCAGCCGTGGGCGACGGCCTCGGCACCCTCGTCGCGGGCGACGTCGACGAGGATCTTGGCGATGAGCGGACGCGCCAGGGCGGTGGCCAGCGGGTAGGCCCCCTCGTACAGCGCTCCGGCGGCCAGCGTCGGGAAGCAGAACTCCTCGATGAGGAGCTGGCGGGCGTCCACGGCATAGGCGGCCACGGCGCCGGTGCGCAGCGCCCGGTCGGTGACCGCCTCGATGTCCTTGGCCTCACCGATGTCGGCGGTGCAGGTGACCACCTCGTAGCCGAGGTGCTCCTGGAGCCAGCGGATCGACACCGAGGTGTCGAGGCCACCGGAGTAGGCGAGGACGCACCGCTTGGGTTGGGTCACCGGGGCACCTCCTGGAACGGCTTCGGGCCGGGGTGGGCCACCCCCTCCACGGCCTCGCGCAGTCGGGCGGCGAGGTGGTTGGCCGCCTGTCGGGAACGGACCACGACCATGACGGTGTCGTCACCGGCGACGGTGCCGGCCACCTCCTCGAAGTGGGCGGCGTCGAGCACCGCCGCCACCAGGGGGGCGCTTCCCGGCCGGGTGCGGACGACCCCGATCTGCTCCACGAACTCCATGGAGCGGACATGTTCGCGCAGGGCGGCACGGAGCCGGACGGTCACCGGCGCGGGCTCCGGCGCGCCCCCGTCGGCCACGTAGCGCAGGCCGCCGGTCTCGTGGACCCGGGCCAGCCCCAGCTCGCGGATGTCCCGCGAGACGGTGGCCTGGGTGACCTCCCAGCCCCTCGCCCGCAGCGCGTCGACGATCTCCTCCTGGGTGCGCACGACGCGCCCCTCGACCAGGTCGAGGATGGCCTTCTGGCGCTCCGCCCGCCCGGCGGGGCGCAGCGCCGGGGCGCCGGGTGCGGGCCTCGCCCTCATCCCTCCTCCTCCGGGCCCGCCTCGGGCACCTCGTCCGCGGCGACCGCCGCGAAGGCGGCGCCCAGCCGGACCACCGCCTCGTCGGCCTCCGCCTCGGTCAGCGTCAGCGCCGGGAGCAGGCGGATGACCGACCCGCCGATGGCGTTGACGAGGAGACCGCCCTCGAGGGCGGCCTGGCTGAGGAGGGGGGCGATCGGCTGGGAGAGGACGACGCCCAGCATCAGTCCGCGGCCGCGCACCGAGTCGATGGGGGCACCCTGGTCGCGCAGTCGCAGGAGACCGGCGCGCAGTCGCTCGCCGAGACGCGCCGAGTTCTCGACCAGCCGGGCACGGTCGATCACGTCGAGGACGGCCGCCGCCACGGCGGTCGTCAGCGGGCCGCCGCCGAACGTGGAGCCGTGGTCACCGGCCTGCAGGACGTCCGCCCGCGGCCCGGCGACGACCGCGCCGATCGGGAGGCCCCCGGCCAGCCCCTTGGCGACGGTCATGACGTCGGGAACGATGCCGGCGTGCTGGTGGGCCCACCAGCGGCCGGTCCGCCCCATGCCCGTCTGCACCTCGTCGAGGATGAGCAGCAGGTCGCGCTCGTCGCACAGCCGCCGCAGACCGCGGAGCGTGTCGTCGCCCATGGGGACGATCCCCGACTCCCCCTCGATGGGCTCCATCAGCACCGCCACCGTGCTGCCGTCGACCGCGCCGACGACGGCGGCGAGGTCGTCGAAGGCGACGTGGACGAAGCCGCGCGGCAGCGGCTCGAAGGGGGTGCGGTAGCGGCGGTTCGAGGTGGCGGCGAGCGCCCCCATGGTGCGTCCGTGGAAGGCTCCCCGGGCGCAGATGATGGTGCCTGCGGCACGGCCGTGCATGGCACCCCACTTGCGGGCCAGCTTGATGGCGCCCTCCACCGCCTCGGCACCGCTGTTGCAGAAGAAGACGCGACCGGGGAACGCCGTGGCCACCAGCCTCTCGGCGGCATCGAGCTGCGGCTCGGAGTGGTAGAGGTTGCTCACGTGCACGAGCCGGGACGCCTGCTCCTGGATGGCGGCGAGCACGGCCGGATGCGCGTGACCGAGGACGCTGACGGCGATGCCGCCGATCATGTCGAGGTACTCGCGGCCGTCGACGTCGGTGACGCGGCAGCCCCTCCCCTCCCGCAGCGCCACCGGCTGGCGGCCGTAGGTCGGCATGAGCACGGTGCGCTCCCGCTCCTCGATGGCGGACAGCCGGGCGCTCACCGGCGGGACGGCCTCCGTCACCGCCCGCCTCCGCCGAGGCCGCGCGGCGGTGAGCCGCCGGTCCGGGACGCTGCGGGTGTCATCCGCTCTCCCCTCGAGTGACCATGGTGCCGACACCGCTCTCCGTGAGCAGCTCCAGCAGCAGCGAATGGGGGACGCGGCCGTCGATGATGTGGGAGGCGACGACACCGTCGAGGGCGCGGAGCGCCGCCCTCACCTTGGGGATCATGCCGCCCGTCACCACCCCGGCGGCGATGAGCGACTCGGCGCCGGACGCGTCGAGGGCGCTGATCAGCTTCCCGTCCCCGTCGCGGACGCCCTCGACGTCGGTGAGCAGGATGAGCTTGGTGGCGTGCAGGGCGACGGCCAGCTCCGCGGCGACGGTGTCGGCGTTGACGTTGTAGGCGTCGCCGTCGACGCCCAGGCCGATGGAGGCGATGACGGGGATGCGGCCCTGGTCGAGCACGCTCTCGACGGGTTCGGCGTTGACTTGGTCGACCTCGCCGACGAAGCCGAGGTCCTGCCCGTCCTCATGGCCGCGGGGACGGACCAGCAGGGTGGGCCCGTCCTCCCCGCTCATGCCCACCGCCTGCCCGCCGAGACGGTGGATCCGGCTCACCAGGTCGGGGCCGATCTTGCCGGTGAGCACCATCTTCACCACCTCCATGGTGGCGGCGTCGGTGACGCGCAGACCGTTGACGAATCGGGGCTCGATGCCCAGCCGCTTCTGCCAGGCGGAGATCTCCGGCCCGCCGCCGTGGACGACGACGGGGCGCATGCCGACGAAGCGGAGCAGCACGACGTCCTCGAGGAAGGCGTCGACGTCCTCACCCATGGCGGCGCCGCCCAGCTTGATGACCAGGGTGTGACCGAAGAATCGCTTGATGTAGGGGAGCGCCTCGACCAGCACCTCGGCTCGCCGGATCCGTTCCTCCATGGTCTCGGTCTGCATCGTCAGTCCCTCAAATCGATGGCGAAGGCGCGGCCATTCCGGGCGCGTGGCGCGGTGGCGCCGGACGGGGTGCTCATGTCGTGTACTCGGCGTTGATGCGGACGTAGCCGGCGGTGAGGTCGCAGCCCCATGCGTGACCGCTGCCGTCGCCGGCGCCCAGGTCGACGGCGATGTCGATGCGCGGCTGCCGCAGCGCGTCGCTGACGGCGCCCAGGTCGGTCTCCACCGGCCCACCCCGCTCGAACACGGTGATGCCGGCGATGTCGACGCGGCAGCGGTCCAGGCTGAAGCGTGCCCCGCTCCGGCCCAGGGCCATGACGATCCGGCCCCAGTTGGGGTCGGCACCGTGCACCGCCGTCTTGACCAGCGGGGAGACGGCCACGGTGCGGGCGGCGAGCCGCGCCTGGGCGACGTCGACGGCGCCGGTCACCGTCACCCGGAAGTGCTTGGTCGCCCCCTCGGCATCGGCGACGATCTGCTCCGCGAGCGACTCGCAGACGTCCAGGAAGGCCGTGCGCAGGGCGGTGAAGCCGTCCGTCCCGGGGACCAGGGCGGGGCCGCCGGCGGCGCCGTTGGCGAGGGCGATGAGGCTGTCGTTGGTGGAGGTGTCACCGTCGACGGTGACGCAGTTGAAACTGGAATCGGTGACCTCGCCGAGCAGGGACTGCAGGTCCGTGGCGGCGACGTCGGCGTCGGTGGTGACGAAGGCGAGCAGCGTCGCCATGTCGGGGTGGAGCATCCCCGACCCCTTGGCCATGCCGCCGACATGGTGCTCGACCGAGCCGGCGGTGAAGGCGGCGCTCGCCGTCTTGGGCACGGTGTCCGTGGTCATGATGGCCCGAGCCGCGGCCAGTCCCGCGTCGCGGCGGAGCGCCCCCACCGCGGCCCGGATGCCGGGGCCGATCCGATCCATCGGCATCTGGCGGCCGATCACCCCGGTGCTGCAGGAGAGGATCTCGACCGGGTCGCGGCCGAGCGCGTCGGCGGTCAGGCTGCACACCCGCAGCGTGTCGCGCAGCCCCTGCGCGCCGGTGCAGGCGTTGGCGTTGCCGGCGTTGGCGATCACCGCATGGATGGGGGTGCCGCGCCGCAGCGTCAGCTGCGAGATGACCACCGGCGCCGCCTTGACGAGGTTGCGGGTGAAGACCCCGGCCGCGGCGCAGGGCCGGTCGCTGGCGACGACGGCGAGATCGTCGCGCGTGACATCGCCGTCGCCGCGGATGTCGGCGGCCGCGGTGCCGGCGCTGAACCCGAGGGGGGCGCAGACGCCGACCCCGGCCGCCGCCGATGTGCCCGCCGCGGCCTCGGCTCCGGTCTCGGCTCCGCTCACGGCCACGGCGACGTCCGCAGCAGGCCGGCGGTCTCCTCCAGGCCGAAGCGGACGTTGGCCGCCTGGACCGCCTGCCCCGCACCACCCTTGACCAGGTTGTCCTCGGCGACGGTGACCACGGCCACGCCGTCCTGGCCGGTGACGTTGATGGCGGCGATATTGCTGAAGGTCACCGACTTGGTCTGCGGCGGCGTCTCGTCGTAGCGGAGGAAGGGGTTGGCGGTGCAGAGGTCCCGCATCAGGAGGGCGACATCGGCGACGCTGTGCCCGGCCCGGGGGTGGAGGTATGCCGTGGCGAGGATGCCCCGCGTCATGGGGATGAGGTGGGGGACGAAGGTGAGCCGGACCGTGCCCCCGGCGGCGTCGTCGAGCTCCTGCTGCATCTCCGACTTGTGCCGGTGCCCCTCGACCCCGTACGCGCTCACCGATTCGTTCACCTCGGCGAAGTTGGAGCCGAGGGACGGCGACCGCCCGCGTCCGCTCACCCCGCTCTTGGCGTCGACGATGACGTCGGCCTCGACGAGGCCGGCGCGCAGCGCCGGCACGGTGGCCAGCAGCGCCGCCGTCGGGTAGCAGCCGGGGATGGCCAGCAGGTCGGCGGAGCGGATTCGCTCCCTGGCCAGCTCCACCATGCAGTACACCGCCCGCTCGCACAGGTCACTGGCGGGATGCTCGATGCCGTACCAGCGGGTGTACGCCTGAGCGTCCCGCAGCCGGAAGTCGGCGCTCATGTCGACGACCACCCTGCCCGCGCCCAGCCACTCCCGCGCGTGGGCGGCGGCCACCGTGTGGGGCAGGGCGGCGAAGACCACCTCGGCGTCGCCCACGTCCAGGCCGTCCCGCACCTCCATGGTCAGCCGGCTGCCCGGCACCGACGCCGCATAGGGGCGCCCGGCGCTGCTCCGGCCGTACAGCCCGGTCAGCTCGAAGACGGGGTGGCGGTCGAGGATCTCGACGCACTGGACGCCGATGTAGCCGGTCGCCCCGCAGACGGCGGCCCGGATTCTCCTCTCGGTCATGGTCGCGGGATTATACGTGGCCGATGCATGTTTATGCAACGGGCCCCGGAGGTCCACGCCCCGGGGCCCGCGCCGCATGCGGTGCCGCGCCTAGACGGGCACCATGAAGGACAGCGTGCTGGAGGTCTCCGCGGCGACCTTGCGGACCCCGGTCCCGAGGGCGAAGAACTCCACGCCGTACTCCCCCCAGACGTGGGTGTACTGCTTGACGCTCACCCCGACGATGCCGGCAGCGCCGTTGCGCTCGCCCTCCTCCTGCATCCGCGACATGGCCAGCTCACGGGCGGTGTAGACGGCCTGGGTGTACAGCGGGATCTCCACGTTCTGGCCGAACTGGCGCATCGCCGCCCTGATCGACTGGTGAGCGACGTGGTAGACGCAGGTGCCCATCACCAGCCCGGTCGGCGCCCACCCGTAATGCAGCAGCTTGAAGAAGTCGCCGCCGGAGAGCCCGGAGCTGAAGGGCTGCCCGCTGGGGGCCCGGAATGAGCCGGGGGCCTTGTCGCAGCGCACCGCCGTGCCCACCGCGACGAACTCCAGGACGTCGCCGCCGCCCGCGTAGGGGACGATGGTCAGATCGACGCCGACGATGCCGTCCGCGCTGAGCTGTGTCGCCTCGGCCACCATGCGCTGGACGGCCAACTCGCGCGCCGTGTACATCGCCTGGCTGAGAACCGTGAGCTCCATGGACGTCTTCCAGCCGGCGAACTGCAGGCCGATGTGGAACATCGAGCTTCCCATCACCAGGCCCAGCGGCGTGAAGCCGCTCTCGCGCACCAGAACGAACTCGTCGACGCTCAGGTCCGAGGTGAAGCACTTGCCGGAAGCCGTCTCGCCGAGACGCCCCGCGCTGCTCTCGGGGACCCACTTGGCGGCTTGAGGATCGATCACGGTGACACCTCCCATCGCAGGGCTTCCGTCGCAGGAAGTCCGGCCGGAACTATACGCGAGCCTCCCGAGCGGCGCCGGTGCCCCGGTGGGTGGGCGTGGCGGGTTCATGCCGACGGCTCCGCGCCTTCAGTCGGTTGCCGGGCCGGGGAAGGTCGAGGGCCTCACGGGCGACGCAGCCGTTCGATCAGCACCCGCGAGTTGATCGTCCCCACGTTGCCCTTGGAGACCGGAGGCAGCGTGGAGGAGCCGACGGCCCAGCAGTCGCCGGGCCCCAGGCAGGTGACAGCCGAGAGGAGGCTGCCGGTGCCGCCCGGCGCGTTCGGGCTTGCGACGATGCTCCAGCCGCTGCCGGTGTTCTCCTCGATCAAGGTTCGTGCACCAGAGCTTCCCTCGAAGCTCCCGACGGCCCAACAGTCGCCGGTGCTGAGGCAGGTGACGCCGGCCAGGACGCTGTCACTCTCGCCACGTGGGGTGGCGCTGGGAACGATGCTCCAGCCGCTGCCCGTGTTCTCCTCGATCAGGACGTCGGTGTCGCCGCCAGCACCCCGGGAGGAGCCGACGGCCCAGCAGAGGTCGGCGCTGACGCAGCTCACCGCGGACAGCTGACTGACCTGGGAGGGGATGGCGGGGCTGGAGGCGATGCGCCAGACGCTCCCCGTCCCCTCCTCGATCGGAGCGCCGACGGATGCGCCGCCTCCCTGGGGAAGTTCGTTCTTCGGCGGCGCGCCCACGGCCCAGCAGTCCCCGCCGGCGATGCACGTCACCCCGTCGAGGTAGGCGCCATCCGGCGGCGTCAAGCTTGGGACCGTGCTCCAGCCGTTGCCCGCGTTCTCCTCCACGAGCGTCCACGGCATGCCTGTGGCGGTGCCGTCGTTGACGCTGCCGACCGCCCAGCAATCGCCCGAGCCTGCGCAGGTCACGGCGGAGAGGCTGGCGTTCGTTACGGGGCCGGGCGCGCTGGCGCTGTACGAGACGACACTCCAGCCGCCGCCCGTGTCCTGCTCGATCAGCGTCTCCGGGTTGCCGCCGGCGGCGATGGAGTCGCCGACCGCCCAGCAGTCGTCGGCGCTGATGCAGGCCACCCCGTTCAGCACGCTGCTGCCGCTGTTGGGGAGGGTCGGTCCGGGGACGATCTTCCAACTCTTTCCGTTCCACTGCTCGATCAGCGCCTGCGTCACGCCGGTCGCAGGCAGGTAGTCGTATCCGACGGCCCAGCAGTCGGCGTCGTTCACACAGCTGACGCCGTTCAGCTGGACGGTGATGGAGGTGGGAGTGGGAGCGGAGACGACACTCCACCCGCCCGCAGCCTTCGTGGCGGACGCCGAATTGCCGAAGTGCACCACGAGGGCGACCACGGCGACAGCGGCGACCACCGCCACCATCAGCCCGGTGGCGGCGACGCGGGCGATGGGTGCCCTCCGGCGGGTCGTGACGACGCGCAGCATGACGGCCTGGTCGAGGTCGGGGGGCACTGGCCGGCCGCGCCGGCGTTCCACGTAGGCACGGGTGAGGCGGACGACCTCCTCGTCGGAGATGGGCTGATCAGGCATGGGAGAGTCCCCCCTTGAGCTTGGCCAGGGCACGACCGAGGTGACTGCGCGCCGTCCCCGGCCGGCAGCCGAGGAAGGCGGCACACTCGTTCACGCTGACGCCGTCGCAGATGTGAAGGCTGACCATCGCCCGCTGCGATGGGGACAGCGACTGGAAGGCGCGGTGCGTGGCGAGCAGCCGTCCGTCGAGACCCGGCGGCTCGGCTCCCGCCGTCGCGGACCACCGTTCCGGGGCCCAGAAGATCAACCGGCCGCGAAGGCGGCGGCGCCGGATGCAGTGGTTGACGCAGATCCGCGTCAGCCAGGCAGGCAGGCTGTCCGGGTCCCGCAACGACGCCCAGTGACGCCAGGCGGAGAGCATCGTCTCCTGGACCGCGTCCTCGGCCTCACCGGGGTCGTCGACGATGGCGAGGGCGATCCTGAACAGGCGCTCGGCAAGGGGGAGCACGGATCGCTCGAAGGCGGCGCTGCGGTCCTCGGCGTCGGAGGCGGGACTCACAACGTCGATGGGACCTGCCACGGACAAGAGATGACGCGCGTGCCCTCTTTTCTTACGGCGACCGCCCCTCCCGGGCGAGGCGCCATCTCAGGGACCGGCGACCACGTCGGCGGCGGTCACCTCCAGACCGGCCGACGGGCGCACCACCCATGTCCCATCCGTCACCCCGCTCGCCGCGCTCATGGCGGCGGCGCAGCCCTCCGCCGCCTCTCGGTCGACGAGGGCGATGGCACTGCCGCCGAAGCCGGCCCCGACGAGACGGGCGCCGTGGCAGCCGGGGACCCGCCGCGCCGCCGCCACCATGGCGTCGAGGCGGCCGGTGCTGACCTCGCAGTCGTCCCGCAGCGACGCATGGCTGGCGTCGATGAGCCGCCCCAGCGCCACGACGTCGCCCGCACGCAGCGCCGCCGCGGCGGCGCCGCTCCGCTCCGTCTCGGTGGCGATGTGGCGGCCCCGTCGCAGCAGATCCGCAGGCAGCTCGCGCCAGCGCCCGCCGATCTCCTGGCAGCCGGCGACGCCGAGCAGGGCGCACGCGCGCTCCGCCGCCTCGCGGCGCAGGCGGTACTCCCGGCCACCGACGTCGTGGCCCTCGCCGCTGCCGGCGACCACCAGGCACACCTCCGGCCACGGCCAGGCGACGTCCTGCCGCAGCCCGGTGGCGCAGTCGAGGAGCAGGGCGGAGCCCGCCCGGGCGTGCACGGCGGCGCGCTGGTCGAGCTCCCCGCAGGGGACGCCGGCGATGTCGCGCTCGGCGACCAGGGCCAGGTCGACCAGGTCGCCGGCGCCGGCGCGACGGCCGGCGAGGCGCAGCATGGCCAGCAGGGAGGCGAGGGTCACCGCCGCCGAGGAGCCGAGCCCGGCCGACTCGGGAAGGTCAGCGGCGACCCCGAACTCCAGGGCGGGGCTGGCGATGCCCCGCCGGCCCAGTGCCACGGCGGCGGCGAAGAGGCGGTCGCCGGCGTCCCCCGCCATGGCCGGCTCCGCCCGCTCGACGCGCCGCCCCCGGCTCACCAGCCGCCAGCGCCCGTCCCGCGACGGGCGAACGGCGACCGCCACGGAGAGATCGACGGCCATGCACAGGACCCGCCCCCCCACGTAGTCGACGTGCTCGCCGGCCAGGGTGACCCGGCCCGGGGCGCACCCCGGCGCCGGGGCGGTCCCCGGTCCGAGGGCGCTCTCCAGCACCTCGGCGGCGGCGTCCTCGAGGGGGGTCACCCCGCCGGTCCCGCCGGCACCGGCGAGGCGGGGCGGCGGGCGCCCGTGTGGCGGTGGCGCGCCCGCTCGATGTTGACGGCGGCGCCGATGAGGGAGAGATGGGTGAAGGCCTGCGGGTAGTTGCCCAGCAGCTCCCCCGTCGTCGTGTCCACCTCCTCCGCCATCAGCCCCACCGGTGAGGCGAAGGCGAGCAGCCTCTCGAACCGCCGCTGGGCCTCCTCCACCTCGCCGATGTGGGCCAGGGCGTCGACGAGCCAAAAGGAGCACATGAGGAAGGCGCCCTCCTCGCCGTGGTCGAGACCGTCGTCCAGCTCCTGGGGGAGGTACCGGCTGACCAGCACGCCCCGGCCGAGGTGCCGTGCGATGGCGCGCACCGTCGAGGCGATGCGCGGGTCGCTCTCCTCGAGGAAGCGGACCTGCGCGACCCGGAGCATGGCGGCGTCGACGGTCCGGCCGCCGAGCGTCTGGGTGAAGGAGCGGAGGCGACCGTTGTACCCCTCGCCGGTGACCCGTCGGTGCATCGCCCGGCGCGCCCCCTCCCACCGTTCCCGCTCGTGGGGCAGGCCGAATCGCTCCGCCAGGCGGAGGCCGCGGTCGACGGCGACCCAGCACATCAGGGTGCTGTACGCGTAGTGCTGCTCCTGCCCGCGGCTCTCCCAGATGGAGGCGTCGGGTCGCTGCCAGCCGTCGATGGCGAGGTCCACGACGGCGTGCAGCTCGCTCCACAGCGTCTTGCCGATCTCGCCGCCGAAGCGCGCGTAGAGGTAGGCGCTGTCGAGCAACTCGCCGTAGACGTCGAGCTGCAGCTGGTCGACGGCGCCGTTGCCGATGCGCACCGGGCGGGAGCCGCGATAGCCGCGCCAGTGCCCCAGCACCTGCTCGGTGAGGTCCGACCGGCCGTCGACCCGGTACAGGTTGTGGACGCCTCGGCCGGCGCCGATGCCGGTCCTGCGCAGCCAGTCGAAGAAGCCGTGGGCCTCCGCGTGCAGGCCGAGCTGGAAGAGCCCGAACAGGGTGAACGACGCGTCCCGCAGCCAGGTGTAGCGGTAGTCCCAGTTGCGCCGCCCGCCCACCGCCTCGGGAAGCGAGGTGGTCGGGGCGGCGACGATGGCGCCGGTGGGCGCGTAGGTCATCAGCTTCAGCGCCAGCGCGGAGCGCCACACCGCCTCGGGGTAGGCGCCGGTGTAGCGGACGCCGTCGATCCAGTGCCACCAGAAGGACTGGGTCTCGCGCAGCAGGCGCCGGGCGCGCTCCACGGTCCAGCCGCCCGGCGACGTGCCGCAGCCGCCCGCCGCGTGCTGGCAGTGCAGCGACAGGGCGACGGCGCCGCCGGCGTGGAGCGTGAAGGTGCTGCGGGCGCCGCGGATCTCCGCGGTGGAGGCGATGCAGAAGTGGAGGCCGTCGGCATCCCCGTGGAAGAGATGTCCCGCGGGTGAGAAGACGGCGCCGGCGCGGCCGTAGTCGGGGCGGGGGATGATGTCGTGGCGCATCGTCACCGTCCCCGCCAGGCAGTCCACGATGCGGACGATGCGGGGGTGGCGGTGCGGCCGCGCGTGCTGCTCGATCGACCGCTCGTCGACCGGCATGAAGTCGCTGACCTGGACCAGCCCCGTTCCCGTGGAGAAGAGGGTGCGGAGGATGTTGCTGCGGTCGTCGTAGCGCTGCTCGGAGCGGGACGTCCCGGCGGGCCGGACCTGCCAGTGCCCTCCGCCACGAGGGTCGAGGATGCGGCCGAAAACGGACGGCGAGTCGAAGCGCGGCAGGCAGCACCAGTCGATGCTGCCGTCGGCGCCCACCAGGGCGGCGCTGCGGCAGTCGCCGATGAGGGCGTAGGCGCCGATGGGCAGGTGGCCGCCGGTGCGGTCCATGCCCGCGCTCACCGGGTGTCGGGTGGCCCGCCGGCCGGGCGCGCGGACCCGTCGGCGTCGAAGCACGAGCGGTTCCCCGTGTGGCAGGCGGGACCGCGGGGGTCCACCCGGAGGAGCACGGCGTCGCCGTCGCAGTCGAGACGCACCTCCATCACCCGCATGGTGTTGCCGCTCGTCTCGCCCTTCTCCCAGAGGCGTCCCCGGCTGCGGCTGTAGAAGGTCGCCCGGCCGCTCCGGAGCGTCGCCGCGTAGGCCTCCTCGTTCATGTGGGCGACCATGAGCACCTGGCCGGTGGCCGCGTCCTGCACCACGGCGGTGAGCAGGCCGCGGCCGAAGTCCGGGGCGCGGTCACGGGGCTCGGCGGACAGCGGGGCCCCGGGCTCCGGCCCGTCTCCGGTCACCGCCACCGCCCCGCCGCGCGGCGCCTCACAGCCGGACCTCGACGCCATGGGCCCGCAGGTACGCCTTGGTGCCGGGGATGGGGTGGATGGCGTCGTGGAAGATGGAGGCGGCCAGCGCCGCGTCGGCACAGCCCTCGGTGAGAACGGCGCGGAGATGCTCCGGCTCGCCGGCACCGCCGCTGGCGATGACCGGGATGGGCAGCCCCGTGCTGACCGCCCGGGTGAGCTCGAGGTCGTAGCCGTCCCCGGTGCCGTCACGGTCCATGCTGGTGAGGAGGATCTCGCCGGCGCCGCGCTCCGCGGCCTCGCGCGTCCACTCCAGGACGTCCCGACCCGTGTCCCGGCGTCCCCCGTGGGAGTGGACGTGCCACGAGCCATTGGCGCGCCGCGCGTCGACGGCGACGACGATGCACTGCACCCCGAAGCGCTCCGCCGATTCCCCGATCAGCCCGGGCCGATCCAGCGCCGCGGTGTTCAGCGAGATCTTGTCGGCGCCGCTGCGCAGCATGCGGTCGATGTCCGCGAGCGTGCGCAGCCCGCCACCGACGGTGAGTGGGATGAAGACGGAGTCGGCGGTGCGGCGGACGGCGTCGAGCAGGATGTCGCGGCCGTCACTGCTCGCCGTGATGTCGAGGAAGACCAGCTCGTCGGCCGAGTCGCGGTCGTAGAGGGCGGCCAGCTCGGCGGGGTCCCCGCTGTCGCGCAGGTTGAGGAACCGGACCCCCTTGACCACCCGGCCGCGGTCCACGTCCAGGCAGGGGATGATCCGCTTGGCCAGGCTCATTGGGGGAAGCGCTGGATGGCGGCGCGCAGGTCGAAGCTGCCCTCGTAGATGGCCCGGCCCACGATGGCGCCGGCCGCGCCCACCTCGGCGCAGCGCGCCATGTCGTCGATGCTGGCGATGCCGCCGCTGGCCAGCACGGGCCCGGGGAAGGCGCGGACGGTCTCCTCCAGGCCGGCCAGGTCGGGGCCGCCCATCATGCCGTCGGCGGCCACGGTGGTGCGGATCAGGCCGGCGAGGGGCCAGGAGACCCATCGCACCAGATGACTGGCGGCGCTCCCCGCGTCCTCCGTCCAGCCCTGCGACTGGACGATGTCCCCCCGCACGTCGAGGGCGACGAAGCACTTCCCGGGCAGGGCTTCGCAGATGGCCTGCGCGATGTCGGGCTCGCTGACGGCGACGCTGCCGAGGACGACCAGCCCGGCACCCGAGCCCAGCCACCGCCGCGCCGTCTCGAGGTCGCGGACGCCGCCGCCCACATCGGCGACCACGGGGGTGCCGGCCAGCGAGGCGAGGACGGCCTCGACGGCCCGGGTCGAGAGCGGATCGGGCTTGCCCCGGGCGGCGTCCAGGTCCACCAGGTGGACCCGGCGCGCCCCGCTCTCCAGGATGCGGTGGACCACCGCGGTGGCATCGTTCTCGTAGACGCGCTCGCGAGAGTAGTCACCCTGGGTCAGGCGGACGCAGCGGCCCCCCAGGATGTCGATGGAGGGCACGACGATCACGGTGCCTATCCTGCGCCGGAAGCGGCGACGGTGGACGAGGCGGCCACCAGGTTGGCGTAGATGCGCAGCCCGACGGCTCCGCTCTTCTCGGGATGGAACTGGGTGCCGGTGACCGTCCCGCGCTCGCAGATGGCCACGATCTCGCCGCCGTAGTCGACGGTGGCGACGATGTCATCGGCGGCGGCCTCGGCGGCGTAGGAATGGACGAAGTAGCACCAGGCGCCCTCCTCCACCCCGGCGACCAGGACCGCCGGACGGCGCAGGCGGAGCCGGTTCCACCCCATGTGCGGCACCTTGAGCCCCGGCGCATCGATGCGGCGGATGCGCCCGGGGAGCAGGCCCAGGCCGCGGCCTCCCCGGCCCTCCTCGCTGACCTCGAAGAGGAGCTGGAAGCCGAGACACACGCCGAGGACGGGACGGCCGCGCCTCGCCGCCTCCAGCACGGCCTCACCCAGGCCTGAACCGATGAGCAGCGCCGCCGCGGGGGCGAACGCCCCCACGCCGGGGAGCACCACCCCGTCCGCCGCGGCGACGACCGCCGGGTCCGGGGTGATCACCACCTCGGCGCCGGAGCGGGTCAGCGCCCGCTCCACGCTGCGCAGGTTGCCGACCCCGTAGTCGACGACCGCGACGAGCGGCATCAGAGAACCCCCTTGGTCGAGGGGACATCGCCTCCCACGATGCTCAGCGCCTGGCGGAGGGCCAGGCCCAGCGCCTTGAAGGCGGCCTCGGCGACGTGGTGCAGGTTGGCGCCGCGCAGGCAGTCCAGATGCAGGCTGATTCCCGCCGTTTGGGTCAGAGCCTGCACGAACTCGTGGAGCACCTCGACGTCGAAGTCGTTGATGCGCCCGTGCAGCGGCGTCATCTCCCACTCCAGGTGGGGGCGGTTGGAGAGGTCGAGGACGCAGCGGACGAGGGACTCGTCGAGGGGCGCGTGGGCCTCGCCGAAGCGGCGGATGCCGGCCCGGTCGCCGAGCGCCCGTCCGATGGCCGCCCCCAGGGCCAGCCCGCAGTCCTCGACCAGGTGATGGGCGTCGACCTCGACATCCCCCTGGCCGTGCAGCGTCACGTCCATGCCGCTGTAGCGGATGAGGGATTCGAGCATGTGGCGGAAGAAGGGCAGGGGCACGTCGACGTCGGCGGCGCCGCTGCCGTCCAGATCCACCTGCACGCGGATGCGTGTCTCCCGGGTGACGCGTTCCTCGGTGGCCGTGCGAGCGCCGAGAGGGGGCTGAGGGGTCATGGCAGGGGCGCCTCCATGCGCAGCCGGATGGCGCGCTCGTGTCCGAACAGGCCCTCGCTCCGGGCGAGGATGCAGGCGACGGGGGCGAGGGCGTCGAACTCCTCGGCCGAGAGATCCACCACCGACGGCCAGCGCTGGAAGTCCGCGACGGAGAGCGGGCCGCGGTAGCGGCCGGCACCGCCCGTGGGCAGGGTGTGGTTGGGGCCGGCGACGTAGTCACCCATGGAGACCGGCGAACGCCGGCCCACGAAGATGGCCCCGGCGGTGTGGGGACGGCCGCGCAGCGCCTCGGCGGCCTCGCCCTGGAGCGAGAGATGCTCGGCGGCGAACTCGTCGGCGAGGACACAGGCGGCGGCGAGGGACTCGGTGACGATGACGGCACCGTGGCGCCCGGCGGCGCTGGCGATGATGCCGCTGCGGGTGGCCGCCGACGCCTCCTCGACGAAGGCGGCGGCCACCTGGTCGGCCAGGGGCGGCGAGTCGGTGAGGCAGACCGCCCAGGCGAGCGGGTCGTGCTCCAGCTGGGAGACGAGGTCCGCGGCGATGCAGCGGGGATCCGCGCCGGCCGAGGCGATGACGAGGATCTCGGTCGGGCCGGCGACGCCGTCGATGCCGACCTCGCCGAAGACCGCCCGCTTGGCCAGCGTGACGAAGAGGTTGCCGGGGCCGGTGATCTTGTCGACCCTGGCGATGCTCTCCGTGCCGTAGGCGAGGGCGCCGATGGCCTGCGCCCCGCCGACACCGTGCACCTCGGTGACCCCGAGATGATGGGCGCAGGCGAGAACCAGGGGGTGGACCGAGCCGCCGGGCCCGGGGGGGGAGGTGATCGCGATCTCAGCCACCCCGGCCACCTGGGCGGGGATGACGTTCATCAGCACGGTGCTGGGGTAGGCGGCGCGCCCTCCGGGGATGTAGCAGCCGGCCCGGCGCAGCGGCAGCGGCCGCAGGTGGGCCGACTCGGTGCCGCGGATGGCGCCGTCCCGCTGGTGCTCGTGGATGACCCGGATGCGTTCGGCCGCGGCGATGATGGCGTTGCGAACACCCGGCTCCGTCGCCTCCCACGCCAGCCGCATCGCGGTCGCGGGGACGCGGGTGTCCACCACTTCGACGCCGTCGAGCCGCCGGGTCCACCGGCGCACGGCGGCATCGCCGTCCCGGGCGACGTCCTCGAGGATGGTCCGCACGACGTGGTCGGCACGGACCGGGAGATCGAACCACTCCCCCAGCGGCCCGGCCATCTCCCCGTCCAGCATCGGCGCCGGGACGCGACGCTCCGCCCGCACCTGCTCCCGCCACTCCTCCGGAGTCGGCCTGGGCAGCCCGCCGGTCACGCCGGCGCCCTCCGGACGGGGGGTGCCGCGGGGACGTCGGGCTCGGCGGGGGCGACGGCACGGCGCAGCGCCGTGGCCAGCCTGTCGACGGCGTCGCTGCGCGTCTTCAGCGACGCCTGGTTGACGATCAGCCGCGCGGTGGAGCGTCCCGCCTCCGCCACCTCGACGAGGTGGTTGGCGGCGAGTGTCCGGCCGGTGGCGGTGATGTCGACGACGCAGTCCGCCAGACCCATGATCGGTGCCAGCTCCACCGAACCGTGGAGCTTGATGAGCTCGGCGGCGACGCCCAGCGAGTCGAAGAAGCGCCGCGCCGCCACCGGGTACTTGGTGGCGGCACGCAGCGACCGGGGCCAGGTGCCGGCGGCGAGGGGGGACCCCTCCAGCGCGGCGAGGACCAGGCGGCAGCCGCCGAAGCGGAGGTCGACCAGCTCGTAGCAGTCGCGCGGCGACTCCCAGAGGACGTCCTTGCCGACGATGCCGGCGTCGCAGGCCCCCATCTCGACGTAGACGGGGACGTCGGTGGGACGCACCTTCACCAGCGACTTGGCGCCGTCGACGACGCGAAGCTTGCGGTCGAAGGCGTGCGGGTCGGCGTCGGCCACGCCGGCGTCGGTGAGCAGGCGGCAGGCGTCCTCGAAGAGGGCCCCCCCGGGAAGAGCCAGGCGCAGCGGGCTCACTGCCGCGCCCTCCCGGCATCCAGCTCCGCGAGGAGGGCGTCGACCCCCGTGCCCTGCTTCCCAGGCAGCCGCCAGCGCAGCCCGCCGGGGCCGTCGGCGTGGGCCCACCCCACGACGTCGCCGGCCGGCGGCTCGGTGGATTCGAGGTCGAGGGCCACCGGGTGGCCGGCACGGCGGAGCCGGGCGGCGATCTCGACGGCGCCGGCGGCGCCGCGGACGGAATGGCCGAGGCGGAGGGGGAGGCGGGGGGTCTCGTCGCCCGAACCGCGCAGCAGGGCGTCGCAGCAGCGGTCGACGTGGAGGACGAAGCCGGTCGCCGGGGCCTCCAGGCCGAAGGCACCGAGCAGCCGGTCGTAGCGGCCGCCGCTGCCCAGCGGGAAGCCGAGGTCGCTGCTGAACAGCTCGAAGGTGGGCCCGGTGTAGTAATCCCAATCGCGCACCGCGCCGAGGTCCAGGTGAGCGCGGTCGGTGATGCCGTGACCGTCGAGGAGATCCCACAGGCGGGCGAGCTCCTCGATGACGGCGCGGGGCCGGACGGCGGTCAGCCGCGCCCCGGCCATCTCCAGGATCTCGCGGCCGCCCCGAAGGGTGGGGAAGGCGAGCAGCAGCGCCCGATCCGCCTCGGCGACCTCCGTCCCCTCCAGGGCCGCCTCGACGGCGACCAGGTCGCGGCGCCGCACCGCGCCGGCGACGATCGCCCGCTGCTCCGGGCCGAGGTGCGCCTGATCGAGGAGCGAGGGGATGAAGTCGGCGTGGCCGACGTCGATCTGCACGCCGCCCATCCCGGCACGCTCCAGCGCGGCGGCGGCGACGGCGATGCACTCGGCGTCGGCCGCCAGCCCGGCGTGGCCGATCAGCTCGCAACCCGCCTGCATCGCCTCGCGGCGCCGCCCGCCGAGAGGGGGCCGGTTGAAGAGGACGGGCCCGGAGTAGCACAGGCGCAGCGGGAAGGGGCCGCCCTGGAGCTGGGTGGCGACCACCCGCGCGACGCTGACGGTCCGCTCCCCCACCAGGGCGAGCAGGTCGCCATCGGCGTCCATGAAGCGGAAGAGCTGGGTCTGGCTGCCGCCAGCCACACCGGCGGCAACGGTCGTGAGCGGCTCGACCAGTGGGGTGGCGAGGTAGGCGTAGCCCCAGGCGGTGAAGGTGTCGACGAATGCGTCGGTGACGGCACGCCGCCGCTCCGCCGCGGGGCCGACCCAGTCGCTGAAACCCGGAGCCCTGCCCGGGGTGGGGCTCTGCACCTCGCTCATCTGCGGCGAAGTCTAGTGGCCCGGAACGCGGCCCCACCGCCGCGGCGCGCGCCCCGGCGGCGTCGGGGGACGCGGCTCAGTACTGATCCTCGGGACGAACGTCGTCGTCGCCATCGTCGGGCGCGTCGCCGTCGGCCTCCTCGAGAGGGGCCGTCTCCTCGGCGTCCACCTCCTCGGCGACGGCCAGCGGCTCCAGCTCCTCACCGGCATCGGGAACGCCCCCGACGCCCTCGTCGTCCTCGTCGAAGTCGGTGGCCTCCTCGTCGTCGCGCTGGGCGAGCAGCGAGTCCTTGGCGTAGGGGCGGAACTCCTCGCGCCGCTGGCGGCTGACCGGGAACGACGACTTGCGGAGGTTCTCGGCGGCCTGGAAGGCCTCGCGGACGATGATCTCGATCTGACTCTCGGCGATCCGCGCCACCGCCGCGGTGTAGCGGTTCCCCGTCACGATGAGGGGGATGAGCCGGCGGGCGATCTTGCTGTCCACATCGCCGAGGACCAGGCCCCTGGCCGTCTGCGCCTGGAGGCCGCCCTCGTGGATGTGAAGCTCGACCACCTCGCCCGGGGCCACGGTCACCGTCAGCCCCGCCTTCGGCGGATTGAGGACGGTGAGGACGCTCTTCCCCGGCTCCTCGGCGAAGAGGTCCATGTCGATGGCCCCCTTCTGCCCCGCCATCCGCTCCCGGCTGTCCATGAGGACCTGGAGCTTGCGGACGTTCTTCTGGGCGATGACGTTCATCGGGTTGAGCTGCAGGGCCTCGGAGTACTGCTCCAGGGCCTGCTCCGGCTCACCCAGCTCGGTCAGTGCCTTGCCGAGGCGGTTGCACGTCTCGTCGTCGACGCCATGGCGTTCCACCAGGGCGCGGTTGATGGCCAGGGCGTCCTGCCAGCGACTCTCCAGTGCCGCCTGGATCGCCTCCTCGACATACATGCTCCGCGGCTTGACACGATCCACTTCAGCCAACAGACAACTCCCGATTTCGCCGGGCCGGTCAGCGGTCCACGACACCTGCTGCGCCAGCCGGCTTTGGCAGCGGGCAGGGTCCGCTATGATAGCTGCTCAGTGCGGCGCATCTGTTCGGCAGGCTGTCCCCGGTGACCAGGGTCATCGCCATCGCCAACCAGAAGGGTGGCGTGGGCAAGACCACCACCGCCGTCAACCTCGCGGCCGGGCTCGCCGAGGCGGGTGCCCGGACCCTGGCCGTGGATCTCGATCCGCAGGGCCATCTGACCATCAACATGGGGGTGCGCCGGCCCGACGAGCTGGAGGTCACCGTCTACAACATCCTCACCGAACCGTCCACCGCCGCCAGCGAGGCGCGACTGCGGTCGGAGCCGATCGGCCTGGACTTCCTGCCCGCCAACATCGACCTGTCGGGGGCAGAGCTGCAGCTGGTCACCGAGTTCGGCCGCGAATCGGTGCTCCAGGACAAGCTCATGCCGCTCCTCCCGGAGTACGACTTCGCTGTCATCGACTGCCCTCCCAGTCTCGGCCTGCTCTGCGTCAACGCCCTGGTGGCCGCGACGGAGGTGATCATCCCTCTGCAGTGCGAGTACTTCGGCATGAAGGGGATGCAGCAGTTGCAGCGCACCATAGACAGGGTCCGGGCGAAGCTCAATCCCAGCCTGCACATCTCCGGGATCCTCCCCACCATCTACAAACCGCGCACCCTGCACAGCCAGGAGGTCCTCGAGCTGGTGCGCGAGAGGTACGGCGACGAGGTCTTCGACATCCGGGTCGACGCCTCGATCCGCTTCGCGGAGACGCCTCTCGCCGGGCTCTCCATCCTCCAGTACGCCCCCGAGTCGCCGGGGGCCAAGGCCTACCGCAGCCTGGCGCGCACGGTGATGGCCCAGGGCCAGGAGAAGGCCGCGGCCGCCGTCACGGCGGTGCCGGCGAGAGCCGGGACATCGTGATGCCCGGGTTCCGCCGCGCTCAGCTGCGCGGCTCGGACGAGCTCTTTCGCACCACCGACGCCCCGGCCGTGGCGGAGCCCATCCCGGTGGAGGTCCCGGCCCATCCCGTCCCCGCCGCCCCCGCTCATAACCTCCGCTCGGTCCGGCTGACCGAGGACGAGATCGCCACGCTGGTGGATGCCGTGCAGCACCTCAAGTTCCCCGGCAAGCCCCCGGCCAGGCCTTCGATCGGTGACTTCGAGAGCCTCGAGGAGCTGCGCCAGAAGCTGCTCGCGCATCTCTGAGACCGGGCGGTCCGGGGCGGTGACGGCCGCCCGCGGCGGAGCCTGGACCCGCGTGGGGCAAGGGACGATCGCGCCAATTGATGCCTGGTGGGGAGATGTGCCGCCCGCTTCTGCTAGCGTGCCGCCGATGGTGATCGGCACGCTCGTCCTCCGCCTCCAGGTCCCCGGCAGCGAATCCCTCAAGGACAAGCGCCAGGTGGTCCGCTCCCTGGTCGCCCGCCTCCGCCACACCTTCAACGTGGCGGTGGCGGAGGTCGGCGACCTCGACCTCTGGCAGTCGGCCCAGCTGGGGGTCGCCTGCGTCTCCACCGATGCCCGCCACGCCGACGAGATGTGCCAGAAGGTTCTCGGGTTCGTCGGCGACGAGGCCGACGCCCTGCTCACCGGGTCCTCGTTCGAGCTGGTCCACCTGTGAGCGCGGCCCCCAGCCCCCCCCGGCGCCTGACCCTGGCCGCGCCCGCCGGCCGGTGGGTGCTCTGCGCCGCCGTCCTCGGCTCGGGAATGGCCTTCCTCGACACCACGATGGTCAACATCGCCCTGCCCTCCGCGGGCACGGCGCTGGGAGGCGGCTTCACCCTGCTGCAGTGGGTCCTCGCCGCCTATCTCGTCACCCTCGCGTCGGTGGTGCTGCTGGGCGGCGCCCTCGGCGACATGCTGGGAAGCGGCCGGTTCTTCATGGCGGGAGTGGCCGCCTTCGGCCTGGCATCGGCACTCTGCGGCCTGGCCCCCAGCGGTCTCGCCCTGGTCGTCTTCCGCCTTCTCCAGGGGGCCGCCGCCGGCCTCCTCATCCCGGGCTCCCTCGGCCTGATGGTCACCGCCTTCGCCGGCGAGGAGCGCACCCGGGCCATCGGCATCTGGTCCGGGTTCTCCGGGTTCGCCACCGTGGCCGGCCCCCTGCTCGGCGGGGTCCTCGTCGACGCGGCCGGCTGGCGGTGGGTCTTCCTCATCAACGTCCCCATCGCCGCGGGCGCGCTGGTCATCGCCCTGCGCCACGTCCCGCCGCCCGACGCCGGCTTGCGCTCGGCGCGGGAGCGCCTCGACCTGGGCGGGGCCGCCCTGTGCGCGACCGGGCTCGGCCTTCTCGCCGACGCCCTCATCGAGGGGCGCCAGGGGGGCGCCGGAGGCCTGACGGCGGTCGCCCTGATCCTCGGCCTCGCCGCCATCGTGGCCTTCCTCGTCGTCGAGGGGCGGCGGGAGCGGCCGATGCTGCCGCTGGCCCTCTTCGCCATCCGCGACTTCGCGGTGGCCAACCTGACCACCCTGCTCGTCTACGCCGCTCTCACCGTCTCCCTCTTCCTCCTCGTGCTGCAGCTCGAGCGCGCGTCCGGCTACGGGCCGATCGGCGCCGGCGCCGCCATCTTCCCCATCACCCTGCTGCTCGCCGTCCTGCCCCCGAGGATGGCCGGAGTGGTGGGCCGGATGGGGCCGCGGCGGCTGATGACGCTGGGCCCGCTGGTGTCCGCGGCGGGGCTGCTGCTCTTCACCCGGCTGTCCAAGAACCACTCCTACCTCACCGTGGTCCTGCCCGCGGGGATCGTCTTCGGCCTCGGCCTCGCCCTCACCGTCGCCCCGCTCACCAGCACGGTGCTGCGCAGTGTCCCGGCCGCTCGAGCCGCGGTCGCCTCCGGCGTCAACAACGCCGTCGCCCGGGTGGCGGGCCTCCTCGGCGTGGCCCTCGTGCCCCTCTTCACCGGGCTGGCCACGGGCGGCGCCGGCGGGACGGTGCTCGCCGAGGGCTTCCACCGGACCATGCTGGTCGCCGCCGTCCTCTGCCTGGCCGGCGCCGCCGTCTCCTTCTTCGGCCTCCGCCACCGCCGGAGCAGGGAGGCCCCGAGCGTCGCCGCCACCGTCATGTGAGCGCGCCGACGCCACCCCTCATCGACCGCCTCGTCGCCGCCTTCAGCGCCCACGCTGGGCTCACCCTCGACTCCTTCCAGGTCGAGGCGATCGAGAAGCTGGAGAGGAGCCGGGGAGTCCTGGTCAGCGCCCCCACCTCGAGCGGCAAGACGCTCATCGCCGAGTACGCCATCTGGCGCTGCCTCGCCGCCCCTCAGGACCTCCGGCGCCGCCACGACGAGCCGCACCGGGTCATCTACACCACACCCCTCAAGGCCCTCTCAAATCAGAAGTTCCATGACCTGAGCCGCGCCTACGGCGAGAGCAGCGTCGGCCTCGTCACCGGCGAGCACACCATCAACGACATGGCACCCGTGGTGGTGATGACGACGGAGATCCTCCGCAACATGCTGTACGACGAACCGCAGCGGGTCGATTCGGTCGGCGACGTCATCCTCGACGAGATCCACTACATCGACGACTTCCCGCGGGGGACGGTGTGGGAGGAGGTCATCATCGAGATGCCCGCCCACGTCCGCATCACCGGCCTCTCGGCGACGATCAGCAACGTCGACGAGGTGGCGGGCTGGATGAGCGGGCTGCGCGGCGAGGTCAGCGTGGTCACCCGCACGGAGCGCCCGGTCGCCCTGGAGATGTGGCTCTGCCTGGACAATCAGCTCTGGCCCCTCTTCGATGAGCAGGGTCACGTCGCCCGGGGCACCCTGGAACGCGCCCAGAACCTGAGCGCCGGCGACCTCCGCATGCGCTACTCGCCGCGCGCGCCGGAGAACGACCTGCTCCAGGTCGTCGAGCAGCTGCGCCGCAACCGGATGCTCCCGGCGATCTACTTCATCTTCTCGCGGCGGGGATGCAGGGAGGCGCTCTCCCGCGCCGCCGTGCACGGCCTCGACCTCACCGACGACGCTGAGAAGCCCGTCATCGACGAGGTGCTGGCGGGCCGCGTCGAGGCCATCGCCGACGCCGACGAGCGCCGCGTCTTCCTCGACGCCATCGACCCGGTGCTGCTGCGCCGCGGCGTCGCCATGCACCACGCCGGCATGCTCCCCTACGCCAAGGAGACGGTGGAGCACCTCTTCCAGCGTGGGCTGGTCAAGGTGGTGTTCGCCACCGAAACCCTCTCCCTCGGCCTCAACATGCCGGCACGCGCCTGCGTCGTCTCGACCTTCAGCAAGTTCGACGGCACCGGCTTCAACGCCCTGACGGCGTCGGAGCTCACCCAGCTGATGGGGCGGGCGGGGCGGCGGGGCATCGACACGGTGGGCCACGGCATCATCCTCAAGGAGTCGGATGTCGACGTCCGCGACATCTACGACGCCGCCATCGGCGGCGAGATGAGCGTCCTCTCCAAGTTCGCGCCCACCTACACCATGGTGCTGACGCTGCTGCGGACACGCAGCCTGGAGCGCGCCGAGGAGCTGCTCGACCGCTCCTTCGGCCAGTACCAGGCACTGCGCCGCAGCGAGCACTGGGTGCACCGGCGGGCGAACCTCGAGGAGCTCCTCGGTGACCTGGGGCGGCGCGTCTTCCGCCATCCGCGGCTCGCCTGCACCGAGGCGACGCTGACCCGCCACCTCCATGCCGCCAGCGAGGTCGAGGCCCTCGACACGCAGGTGCGCCGCGCCAGGCGGCAGCACTGGCGCGACAGCCACGCCGGCCGCTACGGGGGGCGGGCCGCCGACCCCGGCGGCAAGTTCGAGCAGATGCGCCGGTCGCTGAAGGCGGCGCGCGGCCGGCTGGAGCAGAGCCCGTGCGCGGGCTGCCCCCACCTGAGCGAGCATCGCGCCCACCGCCGGGACACCCTGGAGACCGAGGAGACGCTCCGCCAGGGCGAGGAGGAGCTGCGCAGCGCCCGCGGCCGCTACCGGCGCGAGCTGCGGGCCCTCCGCGCCGTTCTGCGAGAGGCGGGCTTCCTCGAGGACGACCATCCCACCGACTCGGGGCTGCTGGCCGGCCGCCTCTTCGGGGAGAGCGCGCTGCTCATCGCCGACGCCATCGGGGCCGGCTGGTTGGAGGCCCTGACCCCCGCGGAGCTGGTCGCCGTGCTCACCATGATCGTCGCCGAGGACCGGGGCAGGGAGCGGCCCCACCCCGCCCGCCGGCGGTGGCCCAGCCGCGGCGTGGAGCACGGGTACAGGGCGCTGCGCACCGATCTGCAGCGGCTCTCCGATCTCGAGAAGGGGCATGGCGTCGACAGCCTCCGGCCGCTGGCACTGGACTTCGTGCCCGCCGCGTACGCCTGGGCGTCGGGGGTGCCGCTGGCCGAGATCGAGGTGCCGGCGGGGACCGACGTCGGCGACCTCGTCAAGGCGATCACCAACCTCTACTCGCTGCTCCGCCAGATGGAGCAGGCGCTCCGCGACCACCGCCTCCACCCCCTGGTCCGCCACGCCCGCGAGGCGATCGAGCGCGACATGATCCGCCGCATCTGACCGGGCCGTACCATGGGCACGCCATGGCCAGGATCGAGGTGACCTCCGCCGGCGGTTCCCAGTTCACCGTCCGGGCGGACGGCCACAGCTTCAGCGTGACCGCCACCGAGACACTGGTGGAGGAGATGGGCGCGCGCGACGCGGAGACCCTGGTGCGGGCGTCGTTCGACTACCTGCTGGCCAGGGAGCCGGTCACGGCCATCCTGCCCCGATTCGACCTCGGCGTCATCGAGCGGTACCACCCCGGCTGGCGCGTCGCCATGCGGCGGGTGGGGGTGCGGGAGCCCTTCTCCTCCGATCCGTAGGGGGGTGCGGTGCCGCCCGGCCTCACCCGGCCAGGATGCGGACGGCCTGCTCCGCCCAGCGGCGGAGGATGCCGGCGCGTTCGCCCTCGGTCCGGCGCAGCCACGCCGCGGGATCGGGGGGCGACCCGATCTGCGGCGACCAGTCGAGGAGCAGGGCGGCATCGACCTCGAGGTGGAACTGGAGAGCGTAGGCGCACCCCATCCGGAACCCCTGGTTGGGGTAGAGCTCGCTGCTGGCCAGGTGGCAGGCCCCCCGCGGCAGGTCGAAGGTGTCGCCGTGCCAGTGCAGGACGTCGAGGCTCTCGCCGCAGCCGGCGAAGAGCGGGTCGTCACGCGCCGGGACCGTCAGGGTGACGCTCCCCAGCCCCACCTCCTGGCCCCGCTCCCCGTGATACACGCGGGCGCCGCAGGCGGAGGCCAGCAGCTGGGCTCCCAGGCACACGCCGAGGACGGGCAGGCCCCGGGTGAGGGCGTCATGGAGCAGCGCCACCTCGGCACCCAGCCTCGGCTCGCCGTCGCAGACCGACATGGGCCCGCCCATCACCACCAGGGCGGTGGCCGGATCGAGGTCGGGCAGCGGGTCGGACGCGCCGACGCGCCGGATGTTCATGCCACATTCGTCGGCAACCTGCGCGATCAGCCCCGGTCCCTCGTTCTCCACGTGCTCGACCACGACCAGGCGAGGCGGTCCCACGGCCGGCCTCACTCCTCGCGGACCAGGGCCTCCGGGATGGCGACGGCCCGGTAGGGGAGGTCGGAGATGTCGTAGTAGCGGATCGGCTTGCGCAGCCGCTTGGCGATGCCCACCTGGACCTTCACGCCCAGCGACATGGCGCCGAACACCCACATCTCGTCGCTCTTCACGATGAGGTTGTTGAAGGCCTCGCGGACGGTCTCCTCGGGGACGGTGTGGAGGAGGTAGTAGTCGAAGAGCATGAAGGGGACGATGGGAACGGCGCCCTCGTCGAGGACGAACTTGCTGATGTGCTGCCGCCAGTAGAAGTTGCGGTTGCTCAGTGCGCAGTAGACGAGGCGCTTCGGCCGCCGCAGGGCCCGCTCCGCCTGCTCCGCCGGCGTGGCCTGGGGCCGGGGGGTGAAGATCCGTTCCAGGATGTCCTCGGGGTCATGGACGGCTTCACCGGTGGTGGGGGACTGTTCAGTGGGCTCGGGCACGGTGGCGCCCTGATCCTCGCTATGCAAAGACACAAACGGTCGACGGATCATACCATCGGGTCGCGCCAGGATCCCGGCGGGCCGCCGGCGGCGCGCTCAGGGCGTCTCCGCCCAGGCCATCAGGCCGCCGAGCCGGGCGAGCGCCGCATCCAGGCGCGCGGCGTGGGCGGCATCGTTGAGCCAGCGGCTCTGCCCCGACGGATGGGGCAGGGGGAAGACGGCGGGGGGATCGCCGGCCGCCTCGACCTCGCCACCGGAGGCGTCGAAGAGACGCCCGACGCACTCGTCCAGGCCGCGCCCGGCGACGAAGCGACCGATGGCGAGCGTGCCGACGGGGAGGATGAGGCGCGGGCGCAGCAGTCCGATCACGGCGTCGAGCCAGGATGAGCACAGCGCCACCTCGCGGGCGCTGGGCCGCCGGTCGCCGCGCCCGTCGGCAGTGCGCCCGGGGAAGCACGTCGTCATCGCCGTCATGTAGACGCGGCGCCGCACCTCCTCCTCTGGGGCGACGCCGGCCCGCACGAACCACCGCATGAGCTGGCGCCCGGCGCGGCCGGCGAAGGGTCGGGTGAGGTCGTGCTCGACCGGTCCCGGGGCCTGGCCGACGAGCAGGATGCGCTGCCCGGCGTGCCCGCTGAAGACGGGGTTCGCAACGTCCAGCAGACCGGCGTCGACACACCGCGTGCAGACGCGATGCGCCCTCTGCACCGCCGCCAGTGCCGTCTCCGGCGCTTCGCCGCCGCCCGCGGTCACCACCTCTGGGACTCTACGGGAGCGACGCAGCCCGGTCGGCGCCGGCGAGGGGGCGGGCTTGTGCGAACGGAGGCGGCGCGTATCATCGAAACAGAGCCGCCGGCGATGCTCGCGTCCCTGCCGGCGGCGCGGGCGCGGTGCGCAGTGGAACAGATGCCTGACGACAACTCCCGTCCGACCCACGGGCCCTCCCCGGATCAGCGATCGACGGACGCCCCGGAGTGGTGGCCGTCGCTGGCCCGCGACGACCTTCCGCGGGGTGGCGCCTCCGGTGCGGGAACGCCGGACGGACGGAGTCCCGGCGAGGAGCCGGACGCAACGCTGACCTCCCGCCGCCCCGCGTCGCAGAGCATCTCGGGCCGCGCCTGGCCGCGCCTGCTCGCGGCGGTGGTGCGGATCCTCTGGCGTGGCGGCCGTTAGCCGCCTGACCGTGGAGGAGCCGGCCGGACGCCGGCACCGGGCCCACCTGGACCCGGACGGGGCCTCCGTCGAGGACCTGCTGGCTCGTGCCGCCACCCAGGATGCCCGCACGGCGGCGGAGCGGTTCCGGAAGGCTGCCGGCGACCTCGCGGCGGTGGCTCCCCCCGCCGACGCGCCGGTGCTGGAGAACCTGGCCACCGCCGGGATCGCCGCGGCCGGCCAGGTGGCCCGGGCGAGCAACGCCGTCTTCCTCCTCGAGCTGGAGGCGGCGGACCCCCACGTCCCGGACCAGCCCATGCGCGCCATCTACAAGCCGGCTCGGGGGGAGCGCCCGCTCTGGGACTTCCCCCGGCGCACCCTGCACCTCCGCGAGCGCGCCGCCTACCTGCTGAGCGCGGCCCTGGGCATGGAGGTGGTCCCGCCCACCGTGCTCCGCGACGGCCCGGTGGGCCCGGGCAGCGTCCAGCTCTACATCCATCCCCGAACCGTGCCCCTGGACGGGGACGCCGCCGCGGGCATCGAGGCCCAGCTGCGCCGCCTGGCCGCCTTCGACGTGCTGGCCAACAACGCCGACCGCAAGGCGACCCACCTCCTCGTCGACGGGGACGGCCATCTCTGGGGCATCGACAACGCCCTGACGTTCCTTCCCTACCCCCGGCAGCGGACGGCGCTGCTGGAACTGGGGGGCAGCGACCTGGCCGACGGCGACGCGGCCCTGGTGCGGCGCCTGCGCACGGGGACGTCCCTCCCCGCCCTCCGTGCCGCCCTCGGCCGGCTGCTGACCGCGGAGGAGGTCGCCGCCTTCGACGGACGGCTGGAGGAACTGGCCGACGACCCGTGGTACCCCCGCCTCGACGGCTGGGGTGGCCGCCCCTTCGAATGGTGGTAGCGGCTGGTACGCCCGGAGGGACTCGAACCCCCGCATCCGGCTCCGGAGGCCGGCGCTCTATCCAACTGAGCTACGGGCGCGCGCGACCGAGTATAGGGCGCCGGCCCGGCGGGCCCCGGCAACGCCTCCCCCTGTCCGGGAGGCCCCGTCAGTCGATGTCGTCCTCGCCGGGAAGCATCAGGGTGTCCTGGAGGTCGTAGAGGGCCTCCATCCAGTCCGCGATGGGGATCTCCTCGGGCGCTCGCTGCGCCAGCGGATGCGCGGTGTCGGCGATGACCCGGACCGCCCGGTGCCGCAGGTGGCTCGGCACGGCAACCTCCTCGGCGAGGTTGAGCATCTCGAACTCATTGATCAGCTGATCGATGAGCCGGATCATGTTCCGGCGCGCGTATCGCGTGCGGTACTGGGCATGGGCCCGCTGCTTGAGATCTGAGATCTCAAGACAGGTTTCGCGGATGACCATCCGTGGCCCCCTGAGTGATGAGAGGCTGGGAAATCCCCCCGGAACGACCGCCAAATCCTAAGCCGGGACAGGGGAATCGTCAAGACGGGTCAAACAGCCCACCCGGAGCGAGTCAGGGCGCCGCCGCCCGGTCCCGGCCGCGAACAGCCGGGATCGGGTGCGGCGCGGCCGTTGGTGCTCGCTTCGGCTGCGGCTCAGCCCTCCCGGCCCAGGCGCCTCGACGCCGCGATGGCGACGACGCCGCCGAGCACGAGCGCGAGGGCCGCGGGCAGCGCGAGCCCGGTGGTCCCCGCCCCGGTTCCCGGCACCGGGACGGTCGCGGCCGCGTTCACGGTGACGGCCAGGACCTCGATGCTCCCCTCGAACGGCTCGGGAGGGTCGGGGACGAAGTTGAAGGTGGCGGTGACGTCGTCGGTCCCGACCGGCAGCGCCGTGGTGGTGCAGCTGGCGGTCCCGTCTTCTCCGACGGCGACGTCAGCGCAGAGGACGGTGCTGCCCAAAGAGAACGTCTCCGTGGCCGCGCCGAGGTCGGCGGGCATGTGGGAGGTCAGCGTCACCGACCCTCCCGCGGTGAAGCTCAGGGTCGACGCGGTCGTCCAGTAGATGGTGGCGCTGCCGTCGCTGCCGCCGTTGTCGGCGCTGACGAAGACGGTGCCGCTCGGACCGTAGCTGCTGCCGCCACCGCCCCCGCTGCCATTGGCGTCGGAGGACTCGCCGCCGCCGCCACCGCCGTAGTAGCCGCCGCCACCGCCGCCGCCGCTCCCGGCACCGGCGCCACCGCCGGCACCGGAGCCCGCGACACCGCTGGCCATGGCAAAGGTCCCCGTCCCGCCGGCGCCGGCGGCGCTCTGGGTGGCCCCGCCGCCGCCGCTCGTCCCGTCACTGAGCCCGCCGCCGGGGTCACCGACGGAGCCGCCCGCACCGCCCGGAGCCGCATCGCCGAGTCCGCCGGCGGTGCCGCCGCCGCCGCCGGCGACGATGACCCGGTAGGTGGTGTCACAGCCGAGCGTCCCGGCGCAGGCGCCGGACCGGATGTCGGTGGCACCGCCGCCCCCGCCGCCCCCGAAGCTGACCTCGTCCTCGGTGTCGGAGGAACCGGCGCCGCCTCCGTTGGCACCGGCGGTCCCGGCCCAGTCGGCGGGGATGTTCGCCACACTCTGGTCCGGCCCGATGTCCAGGGGCTGGCCGCTGCCGGGGCCGCCCGCGCCACCGACGCTGACCTCGAGGGTCGAGCCCGGCGTGGTGGCGAGCGAGGCGACGGCGCGGGCGCCGGCGGCCCCGGCCGCGGTGTCATCTTCGACGGAGTCGTACCCGGCGCCCCCTCCGCCGCCGGACAGGTCGACGACCACCCCGGCGACCCCCGCGGGCACCACGAACGCCTGCGGCGAGCCGGTGGCGCCGAAGACGGCGGTGCCGGCCCCGTCGGCCTGGGCGGTCGCCCCTCCGCCGGCGAGAACGATCGCGGCGGTGGCGAACGGGACAACGCAGAGGGAGCGGCGCAGTCGCATGGAAACGCCTCCGGTCGCCGGATTCTCCGCGCGACCAGAACGGCCGCGCCGACGGCGCCTTCGGGCAGTCTACCCCGCATGGCTCATGCTGTCAGGCCGGGGCCGACGGCGCGGCGGACGGTCAGTAACGCGACGCCCTGGCATTGCGTTCTCCTGCTCGAGGCCCCCGAGTTCGGGCGCATGCTGGAGTGGAAGAGATGACCGGGCTGAGCCCTCGCGGGCATTGCCGCCGGCCGGCCGGTGTCCTCGGGGCGCTTGCGGTCGCCGGCGTGCTCGTCATCGCGGGGACCGCCACCGGAGCCGCGGCGAGCCCCCAGCCGGTGTCGGGGGCCCAGGACCTGTACGGCGTGGCCTGCCCCACCGCCACGAGCTGCACCGCCGTGGGGCAGAACGTCGACGGCGAGACGGTGTCGGTCACCGACGGCACCCCGGACGTGGCCCAGGAGGTCTCGGGGACATTCCAGCTGTGGGGTGTCGCATGTCCCGACGCCAGCCCCTGCGTCGCGGTCGGGGTCAACACCACGGACCAGGGAATGGTGGTCGCGGTGACCGGCGGCAACCCCGGAGATCCACGGGCGGTGTCGGGGAACGTGACCCTGACCGGTGTGGCCTGCCCCGGCAGCGGCACGTGCGAGGCGGTCGGATGGGACACGAGCGGGTACGGCGACATCCTGCCCATCAGCGGTGGCGCGCCGGGGACCCCGGTCGAGGTGGACGGGGTCGGTCAGCTCTTCGGCGTGGCCTGCTCCGGCGCCGGCACATGCGAGGCCGCGGGCGACAACTCGGCGGGCGGGGTCGTGGTCACCATCGGCTCCGGCACCGCGGGCGTTCCCCACTGGGTCCCCGGGACGGAATCGCTCACAGCCGTGGCCTGTCCCACCGCGGACACCTGTGTCGCGGTCGGCCTCGACACTGCCAGCAACGAGGCGGTCGTCGTCCCCATCAGCGATGGCGCCCCCGGGACCGCGCAGGCGATCCCCGGCGTGGAGGCCCTGTACGGGATCGCCTGCCCCAGCGCCGGCACCTGCGAGGCGGTGGGTGAAAGCATCTCGGGGGGCGTCGTGCTGCCCATCACCAACGGCATCGCGGCCAGCCCGCAGGCGGTTTCGGGGAGCGTCGACTTGCGCGGCATCGCCTGCCCCGCCGAGGCCACCTGCGATGCCGTGGGCTCCGCGACGCCGCCCGGCGGTGGTGCGACGGACGGTGTGCTGGTGACGATCACCCCGACGGGGGCAACTCCCACTCCGACCGCAACGCCGTCGCCAACCGCAGCGGCGACGACCACGGCCTCCGCCGGCGCCACGGCAAGCCCGTCATCCTCCGCCGTGGCCACCTCGTCGCCCACGCCCAGAGGGGCGGCAGGGGGCCACAGCGGCGGCGGGACCCCGATCGGATTGATCGTCCTCCTGCTTGTGGTCGCGGCGGCGGTGCTGGCCGGCGGCGGGATCTGGCTGGTGCGGCGAAGGGCGACCGGCGGCAATGCCGGCGGCTGACCTCCGGAGGGCCGGGATCGCGGCCTTCCCCGGCTTCCGGCTCCACTCCGTGGCACGGACCAGGAGCACGCAGGACCTGGTCAGGGCGGGGGCCCGGGCGGGCGCGGCGGAGGGGTACTGCTGCGTCGCGGCCGAGCAGACCGCCGGTCGCGGACGGCTGGGCCGCCAATGGATCGCACCCGCCGGCACCTCCCTGCTGATGAGCCTGCTGCTGCGGCGCCCGCCCCGGGTCGCCCAGGCCGTGCCACTGGCCGCCGGGCTCGCCGTGACCGGTGCCGTCGAGGAGGTCGCCGGCGTGCGGTGCCTGCTGAAGTGGCCGAACGACGTGCTCGCCGGGGGAGGCAAGCTGGCGGGGATCCTCGCCGAGGCGGAGTCCGGGGACGCCGTCGTGCTCGGCGTCGGCATCAACCTCACCGTGCCAGGCTTCCCGGCGGGCGTCGCGGGGGTCAGCCTGCACACGCTCTGCGCCGGCCCGGTGGCGCGCGAGGCGCTGCTGGCGGCGTTCCTGCGACATCTCGCCGGGCGCCTCGACCAGGTGGAGGCCGGGGGCCTCGCGGCCATCCGCGACGACTGGACGCGGGTGGCTGCCGGGCTGGGGGAACCGGTTCGCGCCGTGATCGGCTCCCGCACCGTGGTGGGGACGGCGCTGGGCATCGACGGCGACGGCGCGCTGCTGGTCGCCAGCGGCGGCGGCACGGTGCGGCTGGTGGCGGGCGAGGTGCACCTCACCGGCGAGTGACCGGGACGCCGCCCCGGGGGCGGTGAGCCGCGGCGTGACGCCGCTCGCGCGGCGAGCGTCGGTCAGACGATGGCCCGGTGCTCCTCGATCTCGCCGGCCCCATCGCTCTCGTCGGCGCCCTGCTGGCGGGTGGGGAGGGCGATCAGCGCCAGCAGGCCGCCGACCAGGGCGACCAGCGCGCCGGCACGCAGGGCGACATCCATGCCTCCGATGAAGGCGGAGCCCGCCTGGCCTGCCAGCACCTGACCGAGCATGCCGCCGGCCCGGTGGGCCACGTCGAGGGCGCCGCCGATCGACCCGAGGATGGTGCTCTGCATCGCCGCCGGGAGGTGCAGCGGCACGAGGAACGGCGTCATCTGGTTCTGGTAGTGGGTCGACAGGATGCTGCCGATGACGGCGACGCCGACCGCTCCGCCGATCTGCAGGAAGGCCCCGTTGGTGGCGGAGCCGATGCCGGTGTGACGGCGGGGCAGGGATCCCATCACGGCCCCGGTGACCGCCGGGATGGCCAGGCCGGCGCCGACGCCGAGCATGACCATCCCCCACAGCGTCCCCCAGTACGTGGTGGTGACGGTGGCGGTGGAGATCTGCCAGAGGCCGGCGGCGACGACGAGCAGGCCGACGGCGACGATCACCCGGGTGCCGAGGCGCCGGTCGAGCGGCGTGGAGAGCGGGGCGATGATGGCGATGGCCCCGGCCGCCGGAATGATGCGCACGCCCGTGGCCAGGGCGCTGAAGTGCAGGTAGAACTGGAGGTACTGAGTGAGGATGAAGAGGGCGCCGAACAGCCCGAACATGACGAGGCTCAGGGAGAAGATCGCGGTCGAGAAGCTCCGGTTGCGGAAGAAGTCCAGGCGCAGCATCGGGTGCGAGGTCAACCGCTCCCAGATGACGAAGAGGGTGAGGACGACCAGCCCGCCGATGCCGGCGCCGATCACCACCGCCGACGTCCAGCCCTCGACGGGGGCGTCGATGATGGCCCACAGGAGGAGCCCGAGCCCGGCGATGGAGAGCAGGGAGCCGACCAGATCGGGGCCGAGGGCGGCGGGATCCTTGGAGTCCGGCACCAGCCAGAGGGCGCAGCCGATGGCGATGACGGCGATGGGCACGTTGATGAGGAAGACGGAGCCCCACCAGAAGTGGGCGAGCAGCAGGCCGCCGACGATGGGCCCCAGGGCGACACCCGCGCCGCTGGTGGCCGCCCAGAAACCGAAGGCGCGCTGACGCTCTCCCGGGTTGGTGAAGACGTCGGTGATGATGGCGAGGGTCGACGGCATGATCAGCGACCCGCCGACGCCCATGCTGGCGCGCGCTGCGATGAGCATGCCCACCGAACCGGAGTAGGCGGCCCAGCTCGAGCCCGCGGCGAAGAGCAGCAGCCCGAGCATGAACATCCGCTGCCGGCCGAAGCGGTCGGCGAGACTCCCCGAGACGAGGATGAGCCCAGCGAAGACGATGACGTAGGCGTCGACGATCCACTGCAGCTGGCTCGAGGTCGCCCCCAGATCCCGCACCAGGGTCGGCAGTGCGACGTTGAGGACGGTGTTGTCGAGGGTGACGATGAGCAGCGACAGACAGAGGACGGCAAGGGCCAGCCAGCGCCGGGTCGGGGACCGGCGGGGTGGCCCGAGGGGGAGGACGAGCATGGGCCCCGGGACTCCTTAACGCATTGCGGCTTGCGTTAACCTAGCACGGCTCGTGCCGTAACGCAAGTGGAGTGGCGATAAAGTAACCAAGGGAACGCTAAGATCACCGCGTGCAGGAGGAGAACGGCCGGCCGCGCGCCCGCCGCACCGGGGGCAGGAGTGCCCGGGTCCGCGAGGCGGTGATCGACGCCACCATCGACAGCCTGATGGCCGGCGCCGGCCATGACCTGTCCATCGCGGAGGTCGCCCGGCGGGCCGGTGTGCACGAGACGTCGATCTATCGGCGCTGGGGGACGAAGGCGAACCTGGCCCTCGACGCGGTCGTCAGCCGCACCCAGGAGGCGATCCCGGCGCCGGACACCGGGTCCCTCCGAGGCGACCTGCTGGCCCTGCTTCGCGGCTTCGCCGCCTTCGAGAGCACGCCACTCGGGTCGACCCTGCTGCGGCTCGCGCCGCTGCAGGACCCCCCGGAGTTCGCGACGACGCGCGCGGGCTACTGGGCGGAACGCTTCGACCTGGTGGGGAAGGTCCTCGACCGGGCGGAGGCGCGGGGCGAGCTGCGCCGGAGGGTCGACCGCCGCCTCGCCCTGGAGGCGCTGATCGGACCCCTGCACGTGAGGCTGATGCTGACCCGAGAGCCCGTCGACGACGCCTTCCACGAGGCCGTCGTGGACCTCGTCCTGGCGGGCATCGCGGCCGGCGGGCGCGTTCCGGCCGGTGGCTGAGCCGGGGATCGGGGCTCCACCCGCCGGGGTCCGCCCTCGCCGTCGCCGGGCGCGGTTCAGCGATCCGAGAAGCTGAGGATCCCGCTCGGGTTGAGGAGGGCGAAGGGGCGCTGGACGGCGTTGGTCTCGCGGGAGAGCGCCGTCACCCAGAGGGCGGAGACGTTGGTGAGGGGGAGGAAGGCCCCGGGGTGGCGTTCCAGGTGATCCAGCAGGGTCTGGCCCGCCTCGAGATGGATGTCGGCCACCAGGGAGAAGGCGATGGTGTTGATCGCCACCTGATGGGACACCTTGGCACGGCGCAGCTCGGAGACGGCCTTGCTCTCCGGCTCGTCGAGGGGACAGAGGAGGAGCACCGCCGACTTGGCGATGATGGTGCTGGGTTCCACCCGGCTCAGCACCGGATAGTTCACGGACAGCGGCTCGGCGGTGGCGTCGCGCAGCTGGAGGTAGCGGCGGGAGCCGTTGACGCTGTCGCTGAGCCGGTCGGGTCGCACCACCTCGAGGTCCCCGGTGAGCTTCATGAAGGTGGCGTACACCTCGACCCGGGCCCAGCCGCTCGTCTCACCGCCGGGCCTCCGCGGTTCTGCCGCCAAGCTGCTCATCGGGTCGAAGGCTAGCAGGACGCCGGGCCCATGGTCCGATGTGTTTCAGGACTTCGGCGGACTCCCGCCGGAGCCCGTAACCATCGCCAGGGGACGGCGCTTCTGGGCATGCACATGGCGACCCTCCCCGCCGCCCTGACGGCTGCCCAGACAGCCGGCGGGGAACGCCGGGCCGGCATTCTGGCCGTCGGCTCGTGCCTTCCCCAGGGCACCCTGACCAACGCCGACCTCGAGGCGATGGTGGACACCTCCGACACCTGGATCATGGAGCGGACCGGGATCCGGCTCCGCCACCGGGCGACGGCAGGCGAGACCACCTCGGAGATGGGGGTGACGGCCGCACGCCGTGCCCTGGAGCGGGCGGGGAACCCGCGGGTGGACGTCCTGGTCGTGGCCACGGTCACCCCGGACACCCTGTTCCCCTCGACGGCCTGCCTCATCCAGCGTCGCCTGGGCCTCGACGGCATCCCCGCCTTCGACGTCAACGCGGCCTGCAGCGGGTTCCTCTACGGCGTGACCGTGTGCGAGGCCCTGATCCGGGCCGGGGTGGCCGAGCGGGCCCTGCTCGTCGCCGCCGATTCCATGACCAGCCTGGTGGACTGGGAGGACCGCGCCACCTGCGTCCTCTTCGGCGATGGCGCCGGCGCGGCGGTACTGGGGTCCGTCGCCGAAGGTGGCATCGCCGCCCGCCGGCTCGGCGCCGACGGAAGCCATGGCCACCTCATCTACTATGGGCCCAAGGTGGACGAACCCGAAGGGCGCGACCGTCTCCGCATGGCCGGCAAGGGCACCTTCCGCCTGGCGGTGGAGCGCTTCTGCGATATCACCGCCCAGGTCTGTTCCGACGCGGGATGGAAGGTCTCCGACATCGATCACTTCGTCCCCCACCAGGCGAACCTCCGCATCATCGAGGCGGCCGCGAAGCGCCTGGGCCTGCCCATGGAGCGGGTCGTCCTCAACGTGGAGGAGACCGGCAACACCAGCGGCGCCTCCATCCCCCTCGCCCTCGCCGACGCCGACGCCAAGGGGCGCCTCAAGCCCGGCGACCGGATGGTGGCGGCGGCGTTCGGAGCCGGCGTGACCTGGGGTGGCCTGGCCTGGGAGTGGGGGGGCGGCTGATGCTCAGCCGTTCCGAGGCGGCGCGCCAGGCGCGGGAACGGCCGCTGCCGGCTCCGGGGCCCCGTCTCCGCCCGGCGGCGCCGACGGGGAGCGTGGCCTGCAAGGGCTGCTCCCGCCGCTTCGTCCTCGAACGCTACGAGCGCGCCCTCCGCGTCTGCCCGTGGTGCGGCCACCACGGCCAGGTGCCGGCACCGGCCCGGGCCGCCCAGCTGGCCGACGCGGGCACCCTGGTGCCGGTCGAGATGGAGGTCGGCGATCGCGACCCGCTCGGCTTCGACGACGGCCGGCCCTACCCGTCGCGGGTGTCGGAGGCCCGGCAGCGCACCGGCCTGCCGGAGGCGTTCCTCATCGCCCGGGCGGAGATCGAGGGCACCCCGGTGGTCCTCGCCTGCATGGACTTCGGCTTCCTGGGCGGCTCGCTGGGCTCCGCCGCCGGCGAGCTGTTCACCCGCGGCTGCGAGCTCGCCGCCGCGGAGGGGCGCGCCCTGGTGGCCGTCGCCAGCAGCGGCGGGGCCAGGATGCAGGAGGGGATCGCCTCCCTCGCCCAGATGGCCCGCTGCACCGCCGGGGTGAGCGCCGTCGCCGACGCCGGCCTCCCCTACATCTCCATCCTCACCGACCCCTGCTTCGGGGGCGTCACCGCCTCCTTCGCCGTCCAGGCCGACATCATCGTCGCCGAGCCGGGGGCCCGGATCGGCTTCGCCGGCGGCCGGGTCATCGAGCAGGCGGCGCACGAGGCCCTCCCCGACGGTTTCCAGACCGCGGAGTTCCTCCTCAGCCACGGCATGGTCGACCAGGTGGTGGACCGACGGGAGCTGAGATCGCTGGTCGGCCGGCTGCTGCAGGCGATGAGCGGGGCGCGCGGCGGGACGGCGGCGCCGGTGCCATTCGACGCCGTCGAGGCGGTCGAGGCGGTGCGATGACCACCGAGGACCCCGTCGCCACCGCCACCCGCGAGCGCGAGGCCTTCGCCGCCGTCGAACTGGCGCGGAACCCCGGCCGGCCGCGGACGGTCCAGATGATCGGCAGCCTCTTCCACGACTTCACGGAGATGCGTGGCGACCGGCTCTTCGGAGACGACCGCGCCGTCATCGGCGGCCCGGCGAGGCTGCACGGGTCGGGTCCCACCCCGGAGGAGGACGTCTGGGTCATGGTGATCGGCCAGGAGAAGGGGACCGACGCCACCACCCGGGCGCTGCACAACTTCGGCATGCCGCACCCCGAGGGATACCGCAAGGCGACGCGCCTGATGCGCCTGGCCGAGAAGTTCTCGCTGCCGGTCATCTGCCTCGTCGACACCCCGGCGGCGCACCCCGGTGTCGGCGCCGAGGAGCGAGGCCAGGCGTGGGCCATCGCCGAGTCGCTCATGACACTGCTGCGGCTGCGCACCCCGACCATCTCCTGCATCCTCTCCGAGGGCGGCTCCGGAGGCGCCCTGGCCCTGGGCATCGCCGATGTCGTCCTGGCGTTGGAGAACGCCGTCTACTGCGTCGCACCCCCGGAGACGGTCGCCGCCATCCTCTACCGCGACGCCGCCCAGAAGGGCCGGGCCGCGGCCGCCCAGCACCCCGGCGTGGCCACGGCCCACCGGCTGGGCCTGGTCGACGAGCTCATCCCCGAACCTCCGCCGGGAGCGCACGCCCACCCCCAGGTCATGGAGGCGGCGCTCCGCGGCGCCTTCGTGCGCCACCTCGCCGCGCTGCGGGCGATCCCCATCGACGAGTTGCTGCGGCGGCGCGCCGAGCGCTACCGCAAGGCGGGAGACTGAGCGGGCCCCCCACCGGTCACCGGGAGGCCGGTCCGGTGATCGCGATCCGGCAGGTCGGCGCGGAGCGGTGGCGGGATTGGCGGGCCCTGCGGCTGGACGCCCTCGCCCAGGCCCCCGACGCCTACCACTCGAAGCTGGCGGACTGGCAGGGCGAGGGGGATGCCGAGCAGCGCTGGCGAGACCGGCTGAGCAGCCGGCCCCTCAACCTCATCGCGGAGCTGGAGGGGGTGGCGGCGGGCATGGCCAGCGGAGTTCGCGAGGGCGAGGACGCGGAGCTGATCTCGATGTGGGTGGAGCCGTTCGCCCGGGGTCGCGGCGTCGGCGACGCCCTCGTCGACGCGGTGCTCGGGTGGGCGGACGCGGCCGGCGCCGCCAGGACCGTGCTCTGCGTCATGGAGGCGAACCACCACGCCGCGGCGCTGTATCGCCGCCACGGTTTCGTCGACGCCGGGCCGGCGCCGTCCCCACCCGGCGCGCCGGCCGAGCGGCGGATGGTGCGCCTCTGAGCTCAGGGCGGGAGGCGGGGCCGGACGGGGACAATCCCTCCCCGATGGACCGGGAGGAGACGGTGGACGGCGCTGCGCTCCACGTCGTCTGGGATTGGAACGGCACACTCCTCGACGACGCCGCCGCCGTCATCGCCGCGACCATCGCGGCCTTCGCCGAAGCGGGCCTGCCCGAGGTCACCGAGGAGAGCTACCGCCGCCACTTCACGCGCCCCATCCGGCTCTTCTATGAGCGCCTCATCGGCCGCAGCGTGGACCCCGACGAATGGGTCCGGCTCGACCACGCGTTCCACGACCGCTACCACGTGCTCTGCGACGCGTGCAGCCTCACGGCCGGCGCTCTCGAGTCCCTGGAGCTGGTTCGGGAGCGCGGGTGGACCCAGTCTCTCTGCTCGATGCTGCCCGAGCAGTATCTCGTCCCCGAGGTGGAGCGGCATGGGATCGGCGGCTACTTCCTGCGGGTGGACGGGCTCCGAGGCGGGGAGCGCGGCGGCACCAAGACGCGGCATCTCGCCGGGCACCTCGACCGGCTGGCGCCGCGGCCGTCCCGCGCCGTGCTCATCGGCGACACGGTCGACGACGCCGTCGCCGCACGGGACGCCGGGGTCGACTGCATCCTCCTCGACGGCGGCGCCGGCCTGCACACCAGCGGCGAGCTGGCGACGGCCGGGGTGCCGGTGGTGGCGACACTGGCGCAGGCGATGGCCCTGGTGGTGGACGAGCGCCCTTTCACGACCGTCTGAGCCGGGCGGTGGGTCAGTTTGAGCCGGGGGGAGTTCCCTCCTGGAAGTAGCGTGTCTCGACACCTTCGTTGGCGAGGATCAGAGCACCGTCGGCCTCAAACCGGAATTGCGTCCTGACCTCCTGGGGGTGTGAAGGCTGATCGCTGATCAACACGTCGCCCTCCACCCGCCACGTCAACAGCATGATGTGGTGACGCTCGCCAACCAGCACGTCATAGGTGACGTGGCCGTTGGCGCCGAACTCCATCTCGACTGGGTTCCCCGCCTCCACTCCATACCACTTCCCGATCAGGCGCGACAGCATCCCTGGAACTCTAGCCGGGAAGAGCGACGATCTCCTCAAACTGACCGACTCCCCAGAGCCGTCCTCGGTTGACCGGTGAGGGCGCCGCCTGGTAGGGTGTGAATTCGAACTGACGTTCGGCCAGACCTCCGGGCGCACCCAGACCACGATGCCGCTTCGCCTCCTCCACCTCGCCGACCTGCATCTCGATCGCCCGTTTGCCCAGATGGGCTGCACCGGCGACCTGGCCCGGCGCCGCCGCCAGGGGCTGCGGGACGCGCTGAGGCTGGCCGGCGAGATCGCCCGCGAGCGCGGTTGCGTGGCCGTGACCATCGGCGGCGACCTCTACGAGCACGAGCGCGCCGGCGTCGCGACCGCCCAGTTCCTCGTCGAGACCTTCGCCTCCTGGCAGCCGATGCGGGTCCTGCTGGCTCCCGGCAACCACGATCCGCTGGTGCCCGGCAGCATCTACCTGCGCACCCGGTGGCCGGAGAACGTGCACCTCTTCCGCAGCTCCCGGCTGGAGCCGTTCGCCCTCGGCGCCGGCCTGACCGTCTGGGGTCTGGGCCACGAGGAGCCGGCCTGGATGGGCAACCCGCTGGAGCGGAGCGCCTCCCACCCGGCGGGGGCGGGGGCGGGGGTGCACATCGCCCTCTTCCACGGAGCCGAGATCAGCTCCCGACCCGACGGCAAGGCCGTCCACGGCCCCTTCCGGGCAGGCGAGATCCATGAGAAGGGCTACGCCCTTGCTCTCTGCGGCCACTACCACGGCCGCCGCGTCGACCTCGACACCGGCCTGGTCTACCCGGGCAGTCCGGAGCCGCTCGCCTTCGACGAGACCGGCCCGCGCGGCCCGGTGCTGGTGGAGGTGGAGACGGACGGGGAGGTCCGCTGCACCGCCCTGGACACCAACCAGTGGCATGCGGGGTCGGTCAGCTGCGACCTCGGAGGGGCGTCCACGGTGACGGCGGCGGTCGATCGGGTCAGCGCCGAAGTGCTGACCGCCACCGCCGGCTGGCCGCTGGAGCGGGCGACGCTCCGGGTCGACCTGGTGGGATCGGTGGCCCCCGGCCTCGCCATCGACCTCTTCGACATCGAGAGCGCGGTGCGGGAGACCACCGGGGTGACGGCGCTGCGGGTCCGCGACCTGACCCAGCCGGCGGCGGACCTGGAGGCCCTCGCGGAGGAGAGCAGCACCCGTGGCAGCTTCGTGCGCGCGGCGACCGAGGCGCTGGCCGCCGCCGGGTCGCAGGAGGAGCGGGCGGTGCTGCAGGACGCGCTGCGCTACGGCCTCGAGGCCTTCGCCGGCAGCGAGGTGGGTCTCCGGTGAAGCTGGAGCGGCTCGAGATCACCGGCTTCGGCCGGCTTCAGCAGCGGCGCTTCGACTTCGGCGAGAGGGTCACGGTGATCCTGGGTGCCAACGAATCGGGAAAGACGACGATGCACCGGGCCGTCCGCGCCGCGCTGTACGGGCTGGAGGCGGGAGGGCCTGGACACCCCCGGGAGCGCAGCGAGTGGGCACGCTGGCTGCCCTGGGCGGCGGGCCGGTACGGAGTGGTGCTCACCTACCGCCTCGACAGCGGCCAGCGGTTCCGCGTGGCGCAGAGCTTCGACCGGGGGAAGATCCGGGCCCAGGTCCAGGAGGTCGGCGGCGGCGACATCACCAACCAGTTCCGGGTCGGACGCCTCGTCTCCCCGGGGCGGTTCCACCTCGGGGTCGAGGAGAGCGTCTTCTGCGCCGCCGCCTGGGTGAGCGAGGAGGGCCTCCGTCTCGGCGCGCCTGACGCCGCACCGCAGCAGGCCGGTCACCTCCGCGAGGCGCTGGAGCGCCTCGTCGACAGCGGCCCCGACGGGGTCACCGCCGCCGAAGCCGTCGGCCGCCTCACCACCGCGCTCGACCGGGTCGGCTCGGAGCGCCGCGGCACCAGCCCGCTGGGCGTGGCCACGGCCCAGCTGCGGCGCCTCGAAAGCGACATCGACCAGGCCCGGCGGCGGCTGGACGCCTTCGCCGCCGAGGAGGAGAGGCTGCGCCATCTGGAGGCCGTCGCCGCCGAGAGCGAGGAGGCGGCGCGGACCGCGGAGCGGTCATGGCTGATCGGCCGGATCGCCCAGCTCGGCGCCCAGGCCCACGACGTGACGGAGGCGGACAGCGACGTCGCCGCCCTCACCGCCGCGCTCCACGCCGAGGCCCCGTACGCCGCCTTCCGCACCGATGACGAGGAGCGCGTCATCACCCTCGGCGCCGAGCTCCACCAGGCGGAGCGCACCGCCGAGGAGGCGGAGGCCCGGCGCAGGGCTGCCGACGGGCCACTGGATGACGTGCGACGGCGCCGGGTTGAGATCGCCGCCGGCCTTCGGGCCATGCCCCGGCCCGCGCCCGGCGCCGAGGCCGCCGGGGAAGCCGCCGGCGAGCTCCGCCAGCGCCTCGCCGTCGCCGCCGCCATCGACCGGCGGGGAGACGACCTGACCGCCGCAACCGCCCGGGACGACGCCCTCCGCCGTGAGATCGCCGCCACCGGCCTGGGCGCCATCGAGCCAACCTCCCTCGACGAGGTGGCGCGGGACATCCAGACGGCGCGTACCGGGGCACGGCGATGGCACGCGCTGGCCGAGACCGGGGCCGTGGCCCTGGTTCTCGGGGGGTCCGCGTCGGCGGCACTCGCGACGGCAGGTCGCGGCGGGCCGGCGCTGGCGCTGGCCATCGCGGTGGCCGCCCTGGTCATCGCTCTTGTGGCATCCGCGGCGGTCGCTCACGGGCGCGCGGCCAGGGCGAGGGACGGCCTGGCGCGCCGCCTCGCGGGCCTCGATCTCGGCGCCGACGGCCTGGATCGGCTGGCCGCCGGCCTCCCCCGGGTCCGCCGTCTCCACCAGGAGCGTCTCGACCTCGAGACGATCTTCGCCGGCCATCGGGCCGAGCTGGAGCGCGCCCGCCAGGGTCTGGAGGAGGCTGTCGACCGCTGCCACGCCCTCGCCCTCGAGGCGGGAGCCGCCGTCCCGACCCGCCCTCCACGGGGAAGCCGGCCCGAGGTGCTGCTGGAGTCCGCCGGGGCAGCCCTGGACGCGGTCGACGAGGCGGCCCGGCAGGCACGCCGCCGCCGCGAGCTCGACGCCGAGGACACCCGGCTCGCCACCCGCGAAGCCGAGCTCGCCGAACTCGGCGAGGAGGCTCACCGGCGGCGCGAGGAGGTCGCGTCCGTCGAGGCGGGCATCCGCCAGGTCGCCGCCGCCGCGGGGATCGACGCGGGCCTCCCCCCCCTCGCCGCCGTGGCGGCCTTCCGCGAGGCGTGCAGTCACCGCCACGAACACGACCGCCTCGCCGCCAGCCTCGCCGAGGCGCACCGGCGCCGCCGCATCGGCGGGGACGCCGGGGTCATCGACCGGCGACGGGCCGAGCTGGAGGCGGAGCTGCGGCGTCGCGGCACCGCTCTCGAGGCCGCCTCCGTGCCGCTCCCACCGGAGGCCGCCGAACTGGTCGAGCTGGAGCGCGCCGCCGTCTCCGCCCAGCAGCGGGCCGCCATCGCCCGGTCGGAGAGCCAGACCCTCGGAGCCCGGCTCGAGGGGCTGACGGCGGGACTGCCGTCATTGGCCGATCTCGAGGACGAGCGGCTGGCGGTCAGCGCCGCGCGGGACCGCGCGCTGCACCAGCAGGAGGCGCTGCGCCAGGCCACGGAGATGATCGAGGCCGCCGGCCGCGGCGTCCACGGGCGGGTGGCGCCCCGGCTTGCGGCCTCCGTGTCGGAGCGCCTGGCCTTCCTCACCGGCGACCGTTACGGCGAGGCGAACGTCGACATCGAGCACTTCGCCGTCTCCCTGGCCTCCGCCGAGCGCGAGGGCCTGGTGCCCCTCGACCTGGTCTCGCATGGCACGCGTGACCAGGTCGCCCTGCTCCTCCGGCTCGCCCTCTGCGAGGTGCTCGGCGATGGCGGCGAGTCCATGCCCCTTCTCCTCGATGATCCCCTGGGCTCCGCCGACCCGGAGCGGCGGCAGAGCCTCCTCAAGTTCCTGGCACAGCTGTCAACAACAAACCAGGTGGTGCTGACGGTGAGTGACCGGGGGGTGGCCGCGACGCTGCTGGCCGTCTGCGATCCCGCCACCTCCTCCGTCATCGACGTGGACGCCGACACCGACAGCGTCGCCGTGCTTGCCCCGGAACTCGAGGTCTGACCTAGAGTTCCGCGGCCACCCGCGACAGCCCCTCCAGGTCGTTCACGGACTGGGGGATGAGCGGCACCTGCGTGACGGCGACGCCGGCGAGGCGGCGGAGGCCCGCCAGCCGGCGCGCGTCGCGCTGGGCGAGCCCGGCGAGCAGGCTGTACGAGCGACCGGCGGCGGAGAGGGCGGCGGCGTCCACCGGCGACCCCAAGGCCGCGCCCAGGCCGGCGGCGATGCGGCCATCGTCCACCATCGCCTCGGCGGCCCTGACCGCCCCATCGTCGGTCAGGCAGTCGGGCCAGACGCGGTTGACCACCACGGCGCGAAGGGGCATGGAGAGCTCGTGGAGCTGGGAGACGAAGTGCTCCGCCTCGGCGCAGGCGGCCTGCTCCGGGGTGGTCACCACGACGAAGCCGACCCGCGAGCTGCGCAGCAGCCGGCCTACGGCGCGAGCCCTCTGCTGCACCCCGGCGTGCAGCGATTGGAGGTCGTTGACGAAGTCGGCCAGCTCGCCGACGACGTCGCCGCCGAGCAGGCGGTCGGCGACGTGCATCAGCGGGGCAGCGGCCAGGTTCATGGCCCGGAAGCCGAATCCGGACGGCCGGGCGAGCCAGGAGATCAGGCGCGCGCCCACGAAGTCGGAGAAACGCTCCGGTGCCTCGAGCAGGTCGAGCGTGGAGCGCGAGGGCGGCGTGTCGACGACGACGCAGTCGTACTCGCCGGCCTCGTGGAGCTCGTACAGTGACTCCATGGCGATGTACTCGTGGCTGCCCACGAAGGCGTCGCTGATGCCCTGGTAGAAGCGGCTGGCCAGGATGCGCCGCGCCGTGCGGCGGTCGGGGGCGTAGCGCTCGACCATCCTGTCCCAGGCGGACTTCTGGTCGAGCATCGCCGCCGAGAGCTGCCCGCGCACGGGGATCCCCGCCCGCCGCAGCCTGGCCGCCGGAACGACGACCGCGTCGGGCCCCGCCGACCGGATGCCGAGGGCGGCGTACAGGCGCCGGGCCGGGTCGACGGTGAGCACCATGACCCGCCGTCCGGCGGTCCGGGCCATCGCCGCCGCCAGCGCCGCGCTGACCGTGGTCTTGCCCACCCCGCCGCTGCCGCAGCAGATGACCACCTCGAGCCCGCCCAGCGAGGTGGACAGCGGTGCCGGGACGGCCGCCGCACCGGCGGCCGACCCCTGCTGTGCGAGGCGGTCGCGGGTCGCGCTCACGGCGCCCCCTCCAGGGCGGCGGCCACCGCGCGCGTGGTGGCGAGGCCGGGCCGGGTCGCCACCAGGGGGATGCCGAGGACGGGGACGCTCATGCCCAGGGCGAGGCGGCGCGCGAAGGGCTGGGCCTGCCGGCTGAGGGCGTCGGCGAGCTCGACCCCGGCGACCAGGGCCCCCACCCCGCCGCCGAGGACCGTCGCCACCGCCTCCCGGTTCGACGGCGCGGAGAGGCGGTCGAGGAGGCCCCTCTGCCGCGGCGACAGCGCGGCCTCGAGGGTGCGGTTCAGGAAGCAAGCCCCCAGGGCGATGCCGGTCCCCTCCACGACCCGGTCGTGGAGGTCGAGCGCCTCGGCCACCGGCATCTCCTCGGGAAGCGCGGTGATGCAGAGGGCGGTGCGGCGCCGATCGGAGACCACGGCGTCGACGAAGTCCACCTGCGAGCGGATCATCCCGCCATGGACCAGGGCCTTCATCGATCGGGCCGCCGTCAGCTGGGGGAGGATCTGGCCGGTGGAGGTGCAGTCCACCACGATGAGGTCCCACACGGGGCGCCCGCCGCTCTCCCGGCGGCGTTCCTCGTAGGCGATCTTGCCCACCATCAGCATGTCCCGGGGGCCGGGCACCCCGGTGGCCACGAAGTCGAAGACCCGGGCCAGCGAGGTCATCTGCGCCAGGCGGGGGACCTTGAAGAAGATCCTCAGGTATTCGTGGAAGGCCTCCTCCGCGTGCAGGCCCATCACCGAGAGACCGGTCTGCACCATCTCCGGCTGGAATCCCGCCGGCGGGTGTCCCAGCGCCTCGGACAGGTCACCCTTGGCGTCCACCTCGACGGCGAGGACGCGCCGCCCCCGCCGGGCGGCGCTGAGGGCGAGGGCGGCACTGACGGTGGTCTTGCCGCTGCCTCCCTTGCCGGTGATGAAAAGGACGCGGCGCTTCAGCAGCTCGTCGAGGGGGGCGCGCCCACCGGCGCGCGCCGGGGAGGCCAGGGCGCCTCAGGCGCCGGCGGCGCCGGATTCGACGGCGGCGAGCACCTCGGCGGCATGCCCGGCCGGACGGACGGCCCGCCACTCCCTCTCGACCCGGCCGTCGGGCCCGATCAGGAAGCTGGAGCGTTCGACGCCCATGTAGGTGCGGCCGTACAGCGACTTGCTGGTCCACACCTTGAACCAGTCGATGAGCCGGTGCTCGGGATCGCTGATGAGCGGGATGCCGAGATCGCATTCGGCCACGAAGCGGTCGTGGCTCTCCGGCGAGTCCGGGGAGACGCCGTAGACGCTCACCCCGTGGCGTTCCAGCTCGGAGCGGACGGCGGTGAACTCCTTCGCCTCGACGGTGCAGCCGCTGGTGCTGTCCTTGGGGTAGAAGTAGAGGACGGTGCGGCGGCCGAGGATGTCGTCCCGGCGCAGGCGCCCGCCGCCGCTCACTTCCAGGTCGAAGTCGACGACCGGGGGGTTGCTCGCCTCCGTCACCCTCCTATGGTACGAGGTGGGCGGGGAGGCACCCGGCACCGCGGGGTCGGCGGGCCCGTTGCGGCTGACCGGCGAGCGGACCGGCAGCTAGACTGGGAGACCATGCTCCTCGAAGAGATCACCTGCCCCGAGGACCTGCGGGGGCTGGGCGCCCACGACCTCAACCGTCTCTGCGCCGAGATCCGCGACTTCCTGGTGGCGGCGGTGTCGCGGACCGGAGGCCACCTCGGGCCCAACCTGGGGGTGGTCGAGCTGACCGTCGCCCTCCACCGTGTCTTCGTCTCCCCGCAGGACGCACTGGTGTTCGACACCGGGCACCAGGCCTACGTCCACAAGATGCTGACCGGGCGCCTCAAGGACTTCGACCACCTGCGCCAGCGGGGCGGCCTCTCGGGATACCCGTGCCGGGCGGAGTCGGAGCACGACATCGTCGAGAACTCCCACGCCTCCACCGGCCTCAGCTACGCCCTCGCCCTGGCCACCGCCCGCCAGCTCACCGGCGAGCCCGGCAAGGTCGTCTGCGTCGTCGGCGACGGCGCGCTCACCGGCGGCATGGCCTACGAGGCGCTCAACAACATCGGCCACCTCCAACCGGAGATGGTGATCATCCTCAACGACAACGGCCGCTCCTACGCCCCCACCATCGGGGGGCTCGCCGAGAACCTTGGCCAGCTCCGCCTCTCGCCCCGCTACGAGGCGGCCAAGGACGCCACCAGCCGGACCCTCCGCCACCTGCCCCTGGTCGGCGGCTCCGCATACCAGGCCGCCAAGCGGGTCAAGGAATCGCTCAAGCAGCTGGTGGCCACGACCTCCCTCTTCGAGACCCTCGGCCTCAAGTACGGCGGCCCCATCGACGGCCACGACATCGCCGCCCTGGAGCGGGCGCTGCGCGACGCGGCCGCGTACCACGGCCCGGTGGTGATCCACGTCGTCACCAACAAGGGCAACGGCTACGCCCCCGCAGTTCAGGACGAAATCGACAAATACCACGGGGTCTCCACCTTCAACCCGGAGGACGGCAGCTTCGCGGTCAAGGGCACCTCCTGGACCGACCACTTCGGTGAGGCGCTTCTGGAGGCGGCCGAGGCGGACAGCCGGATCGTCGCCATCACCGCCGCCATGGCCTCCTCCACCGGGCTGCTGGGGTTCGCCGAGCGCTTCCCCGACCGCTTCTTCGACGTCGGCATCGCGGAGCAGCATGCCGTCACCTTCGCCTGCGGGCTGGCCATGAAGGGGCTCCGGCCCGTGGTCTGCATCTACTCCTCGTTCCTGCAGCGCGCCTTCGACCAGGTGGCCTGCGACGCCTCGCTGCACCGTCTGCCGGTGACCTTCGTGCTCGACCGTGCCGGCATCACCGGGGACGACGGACCCTCGCACCACGGCATGCTGGATCTCGCCTACCTGCGCTGCATCCCCAACATGGTGGTGGCGGCGCCGAGCACTCCCGACGAGATGCGCCGCATGCTGGCCACGGCGCTGGCGCACGACGGCCCGTTCGCGCTGCGCTATCCGCGGGGGACCGCGCCCGCCCTCGCCACGGCACCTCTGGAGGCCATCCCCATCGGCCGCTCGGTGACGCGGCGGGAGGGCAAGGAGCTGCTCATCCTGGCCGTGGGCAAGATGGTCGGCGTGGCCCTCGAGGCGGCGCGCCGGCTGGAGGCCGGCGGCGTGTCCGCCAGCGTCGTCGACGCCCGATTCATCAAGCCGATCGACCCGCGCATCGCCGACATCGCCGCCTCCCACCGGGCGGTGCTCACCGTCGAGGACGGCACGCGGGTGGGCGGGTTCGGCAGCGCCGTCGCCGAGCTCCTCGGCGATGCCGGCGTCACCGTGCCGGTGCGGCGCCTGGGCATCAACGATCGCTTCGTCGAGCACGGTGCCCAGGCCCTGCTGCTCTCCGAGCTGGGACTGGACGCCGACGGTGTCACCAAGTCCGCCAGGGAGCTGCTGCACTCTCTCCGGCCGGAGCGGGCCCTGGCCTGAGGCCGCGGCCGCCGCACCGGGCCCGCTAGGAGTTGCTCACCACCACCGGGGCGGTGTCCGGGATGACGACCCGTTCCGTGTTCTGGTCGGCGATGACCTGCGCCCCGACCGGGTAGGTGCCCAGGGCGCCCGCGTCGGTGAGCACGTCGGCGATGAAGACAATCTCCAACCGTCCCGGCGCCGTCCCGCTGCGCGGCGGGATGGTGAAGCCGTCCCAGTAGGGGAGCTCCGTGCCCTCGACGGGGTCCGAGCCGTTGCTTCGGGCGGCCCCGCTGATGCTGATCGTCGAATCGAAGACGAACACCGGCGGCAGGGTGACCAGCAGCGCGACCGCTGCCGCCGGGCCGTTGCCGCCGTTGAAGACGTTGACGGTGTACGTGACCTCGGCGCCCGGTTGCACCGAGCTGGGGGTGGCGGCGACCGACATGGAGAGCACGGGGGCCTCGATCAGGGCGAGATCCAATCCGGGGCTCTGGATGTCCCCGGCGGTGCTGGTGCCCGAGGCCGTGGCGGTCATCGTGTAGCTGCCGCCGTCACCGGCGGCCACGGCGTCGAAGTCGACCTCCACGCTGTCACCGTGATTGACCATGTTCCAGGTCCCCCACTCCGGCTCGGCGCTGTTGCTCTCCGCGTCGACCGGCTGGGTGCGGACCGCGGTCCCCCCCAGGGAGAGCGTGTCCTTGTAGCGGAACTGGGCGGGCAGGTTGGCGCGGACGGTCACCCCGGCGGTGGTGCCGTAGCCGGTGTTGGTGACCGTGATGACGAACTCGACAACCGACCCCGGGGGGATCTGCGGCGTGCTGGCCGCCTTCGCGCTGCCCACGGAGAAACCCTGGCCGGGGGCGATGGCCAGCTTCACCCCGAGGGTGGTCTTGCCGCCGCCGCAGCCGGCCGAGCCGGCGCTGGCGGCGAGAAGCGCGGCGCCGACGAGCCAGGGCGTGAGGCGACGCGCGAGGGGGCGCAGTCTCATCGATTACGGCCCGGCCGCGAGCGGCGGGGAGACGCCTGCCCGCTGGGCGAACTCGGCGGTCACACCCTCTGAGCGGCGCGCATCGGCACCAGGGGACGCCGCTCGCGCCGCGGAGGGGCGAGGGGGATGTCGGTCGGCTTGGGCAGCGGGTCGGGATAGCCCGCCTCGGCCAGCAGGCGCAGGGTGAGGGCGACGTCCAGACCCACCACGGTGTCGACACGGCCGTTCACCGCCTCGACGAGATCCCCGCCTCCGCCCTGCACCGCGTAGGCGCCGGCCCGGTCGAGCGGCTCGCCGCTGGCGACGTAGGTGAACATCTCCTCGTCGGAGAAGTCCCGCATCTTGACCAGCGACCGCGAGACGGCGAGGGCCTCCGCACCGCCACCGGCGACCAGCACGCAGATGCCCGTCAGCACGGTGTGACGGCGGCCTCGGAGGTCGGTGAGCATGCGCCGCGCGCGCTCCGGGTTGCCGGGCTTCCCGAGCGGTCCATGGGGACCGACGACGACCGTGTCGGCAGCGATCACGAAGCTTCCCGGGGCCACCTTCGCGGCGACGGAGACGGCCTTCTGGCGGGCGATCAGCTGGCAGCCCAGGTCGGCGCACATGCCGGGTGGCAGGTCGCCGTCCTCCGGCGGCTCGACGACGGCGACGCGGATGCCGGCTCTGACGAGCAGCTCGCGGCGGCGGGGGCTGGAGGACGCGAGGACGATCCGGGGGTGGCCGGCCGTCGGCTGGGGAACGGATTCCCGCCGCGCGGAGGGTGCGGGGAAATGTCCCCGTCCGTCAGTCATGCGCTCCCGAGCACGTCACTTCAGTTGCCATCCTCTCCCCCCTTCCAGCAGGCGCGTGGCGTACCCGCTCATTGGATCGTACCACCCGCACCAGGGGTGTGCCGAGCGCCGCGGCGGTCAGTGAACGAGGGCGAGGAAGAGCGAGACGGCGGCGGGCAGGGCCGCCAGCGCCCCGAGGCGTCCGTCCGCCGCCGGGACGAGGCGCCGCCCCAGGGCGAGGGCGCCCGCGAAGAGCACGGCGAGGACGGCGCAGCCGCCGTCCACGAGGACGGGCGCCAGATTCGCCGACGGGGCGAGCGTGCCCAGCGTGGCGGCGAGCAGCCCGCCGCCGGCGAGGAGGGCGGCCCGGCTGGGACGCGAGCTGCGCTGGTCGAACGGCCGGACGATGGCCGGCAGCGCGACGACGATGGCGGCGACCGCACAGTAGCGGGCCGCGCCGACGGCCGCACCGGGGAGCACCGCAATGGTCTGCAGATCCAGGGTCATTGCCGCCGACCCGAGTCCCAGCAGCGGGACCGCGGCGGAGACGGCGGCGACCACGCGGTGCCACGGCCAGCCCTCCGGGCTGCCCCAGGCGACCGCGGCCGCGAAGGCGATGAGCAGGCCCGCCAGGCTGACGCCGAACGGCACGGTGCTGAGCGGTGAATCGGGGAGGGCGAGGAGACCGCAGGCCACGGCGATCCCGGCGGCGGCGACCGCCTCCTCGAGCCGCAGCGGCGACGTTCCGCGAGGCAGGCGCCCGATCCAGAGGACGAGCAGGGCCACGGCGCCCGCGTAGGCGGCTCCCGGGAACACGGCCAGGGCGGCGACCGATCGGAGCGCGAGGGTGACGTTCACGCCGCTGCCCCGAAGACGGCGTGCACGGCGACAAGCGGCATGAGACCGGCGGCCAGAGCGAGGCCGCACAGCCCCCACGCCAGCACGGCCCGAACCGGGACGGTCGGCGCTCCGCCCTCACCCTCACCACGGGCCACGACCAGGACGGCGGCCAGGGCCAGCAGACCGCAGGCGGCGACGCAGGGGATGAGGGTGGGACCGCCGATCCCGGCGCAGGCGCGGAGGATCAGCAGCCGCCCCCAGAATGCCGGGGAGGGGGGAAGGCCGCTGACCGCCCACCAGAGCAGCCGGCGCGGGGTCTCCAGACCGGCGGCGGGCGGCTGGAGGAGCACGGGGCCGGCCACGAGGTGCGTGACGATGAGCAGGAGGCCGCCGGTCACGGCGACCGCCTGGCCGGTGCCGATTGCCGCGGCCACGAGGGCCAGGTCTCCGGCGGCCAGCCTTCCGTAGCGCGACGGCACCCCGGGGCGCAGGCTCTGCACCCCGGCCCAGATGGCGCTGAGGAGGCCGGCCACCAGGATGGTGTCCCGGAAGGCGAGGCGCCCGCTCCCCGGCAGCGACGTCGGGATGAGGGCGGCGGTGATCAGCATCGCCGGGGCGATCAGGAACTGCCAGGTGGCGATGTCGACCGCCCGGAGCCTGGCCACGGCGCCGGCGACCCAGCCGCCGACCGGGACGAGGGCGACGAGGGTGATGACGCCGGTGACCAGGAGACCGCCCACCAGGGCCGGGCCGGCGCGCGTCGGCACCTCCTGACTCGAGACGGGGAGGAAGACGCTGGCGGCGATGAGGGAGGCCGCTCCCACCCCGGCCACCCTGGCGGCGGCGAGGGTGGCCGGCCCCGGAGCCGACGCCATCCAGCGAAGGCTGAGCGCCATCACGGCGAGGAGGGCGGCCACCCCGTAGAGGAGGGGCGAGGTCGTCGAGACGACGAGCACCACCGCCGCGCCGACGGCGCCGACGCCCACCACCTCGAGGCCGTCGACCCTCTCGGCGAGGAGCAGGCAGAGGGCCAGCGCCGCGGCTGCGGCGGCGAGCAGGCCGCCGGCCTCCCGCGAGAGGTAGGGTCCGGTGTCGATGAGGGGCGAGCGGCCCGCTCCCGCCCGGAGGGTCAGGAGGCTGGCGCCGGCGAGGAGCAGGACGGCGATCGCACCGACGGCCCGCCGGCCTCCGAGGCGGCGCGAGATCAGACCGGCGGCGGTTCCGCCAACCAGCCAGACGGTGGCCAGCCAGGCGGCGTTCACCCGGCTCCCTCCGGCACCCGGTCAGGCCGGTCGCGGCCGCCCAGCCACTCGGCCACCACGGCGGCCACGGGGGCCAGCACGGCGACCCCCGCCGCCACCGGCAGCGGCGCGCTGCCGCCGCGGAGGAACCAGCCGACTGCCACCGCCAGGGCGACGACGGCGACGCCGACGGCGAGATCCCTCACGTTGCGGGCGAGGAGGAGCCGGATGGCGCCGCAGAGGAAGGTGAAGGTGGGCGGGAAGAGGAGGCCCTGGACGCCGGCGACCGCCCCCACCGACGCGTTGAAGCTGATCCACGACGCGGCCGGCAGCGCCACCAGGGCGGCGACGGCGCGCAGGCTGCGGGGCCCGAAGAGGGAGTCGGCGGCGGCCGCGACCGGCATCCGGGGCCCGGTGCCGAGCCGCGGGGTCACCCACGACCTGAGGCGACCCGCAAGTTCGCCGGCCAGGCCGGTGGCCGCCGCCGCCACGGCAAGAAGGAGCGCGGCCCAGCCTCCGCCCAGCGCGGCGGCGGTGGGGGCGAGACAGACGGCGACGGCAACGCAGGCGAAGAGGACGGCCCGCCGCTGGTCGACGAAGACGGCGACCAGGGCGCCGACGAAGGCCAGGCTGTCGAGCAGTGGATCGTTCACAGGTAGCCGAAGATGACGATCGCGAGCGTGGCTGCGCACACGATGAACACCAATCCTGGCTGGGTGACCAGCCAGTCATCGGTGGCGGACAGGGCGGAGGCAACAGCACGAAGCGCCGGTCTCGTGGTCCGCCGGGGACCGAGCAGGCTCAGCCAGGGCGACGTCGGTCGAGGGCTCCCCCGCCTCGCCGTGGGACGGGGCAGCCACCAGCCCAGCAGGGCTGCGGCGCTGGCACCGGTGAGGAGCACGACGAGGAGGGCCAGCGTCAGGTACCCGCCCGGCCAGGACCCACCCGGGATCTGGAGGCTGGCGGCGTCGGCCGCGACAGGCGCCGCGCTCCCCGCCAGGGGGCCGAGGACGAAGACGCCCACAGCGCCGGGAAGGAGCGCGGCCACCGCACCGAAGGCGAGGGCGACGGCGGCGGCTCGGACGGGCCGGCGCGAGGAGGCATCGGGGGCGGGGCCGGCGGTGGGGCCGATCACCCAGAGTGCGTGCAGGGCGGCGGCGAGGCCTGCCGCCGCGGCCACCATGGCGGCCGTCCCGAGGGTGAGCAGGAGGGGCGAGTAGGCCGGGCCGAGGGCGGCGATCGGCCCCAGTTCGAGGACGATGGCGGTGGTGCCGAAGCCGATGGGGAGACCCCCGGCGGCGGCCAGCGCGATGGCGCAGAGAACCCGTCCGCGGCGGCTCGAGGCGGACTGGCGGCTCCACGCGGGTGCCGCGACCAGGGCCAGCTCGAGGGCCACCAGGCCGGCGGCGAAGCCCCCGAGGCCCCCGGGGAGGCCGGCCAGGACGATCACCGGGCCGGTGGCGGCAACGAGGAGTGCCCGGCCGGCCAGCCTGGGTTCGCGCTGCCAGCGCCAGGCGGCGACGCTGCCCCAGACCGCGGCACCCGCGCCCACCAGGCCGAGCACGACGGTCATGCCGGACCCGACCTGCCCGCCCCCGGCCTGGACCAGGCGGACGAGGATGGCCGCGCCGGAGGGCACGGCCGCGGTCGCCAGCCAGGCGCGGCTGGCGTGGCCACCGGTCCCGCCGGGCCAGAAGCCGACGGCGAGGAGCCGGGCGGCCCCGGCCAGCCCCCAGGGCATCGCCACCGCCAGGGTCACGGCGGAGGTTGGAAAGGCGAGCGGGTCGCTGGTCCCTGTGGCCGCGATCAGTTCGACGGCGGCGACCAGCAGCCCCAGCCCGAAGGCCAGCTGCAGACCGTAGGCGATGAGGACGCCGCGGCTCGCCCGCCCGCGCTCGGACGAGAGCAGGAAGAGGCTGCCCACATTGGCGATCTCGGCCCCGACGAAGAGGAGCACCGCGTTGCCCGCGAAGCCGGCGAGGGCGACCCCGGCGGCGGCGACGAGAAGGGCGGCAGCCGCCCCGGGCGGCGGGTCCCTCTCGATCAGGGAGAGCAACCCGGCCGCGAGGGCGGTGATGACGATGACGAGGCCGGCGGAGTCGGCGCGGAGAAGCAGGTCCACACCGGGCACGACCTCGCCGAAGGAGCGTGCCAGGGTGGCCCCGCCGGTGGTCAGGGGGACCACGGTGGCCGCGGTTCCCAGGGCGAGACCCATGACCACCGCGGCGACCAGGCGGCGGCTCCCGCTCCGCCTCTCGGGGAGGAGGGAGATCAGCAGCGCTCCGACGAGAAGCATTCCGGGGATGAGGGGAAGGCGGTCCCCGGCGGTCAGCATGGCGTCGACCTCGTCACGCCGCCCTCACCGGTGCCGCCGGAGCATCCCTGGGGGGTTCACCGGATCGGTGGCGGCGACACTGCCCTCGGAGCCGGTTGGGGCAGGCTGCGCCCGCCCACCTCGGCGCCGCAGAAGGGGCAGACCGGCCAGCCGAGCCGGAGGGTGTGCTCGCAGGCGGCGCACCGGCGCGCGAACTGCGTCCGGCAGTACGGGCACATGACGAAGTCCTCCTCGAGGTCGCGGCCGCAGGTCGGGCAGGGACGGGTCGGCCTGTCGACGACCACAGGCTCCGCAAGGATCTGCGCCTCCGCGGCCAGGGCCCGCTCCTCGTCGAGGGGACGCGGCGGGCGGATGACGACGTAGATGATCGCGCCCAGGAACGGGGGGAGGAAGGCGAGCAGGAAGGCGAAGATGGCGAAGGCCCACGAGTGCGACCGGCGCCGCGCGTCGCGCACCACGTTGAAGGCGACGGCGATGGCGAGCAGGGCAACGTAGGCGACGGCGATGCCCACCCCCAGGGCGATCAGGGTGCCTTGGCTGATGCTGGCCAGAAGACTCATGGGGAATTCTCCAAACGGCGGCGCAGGGTTTCCGCCTGCTGCTCCGCCTCGCGAAGCTGAGCCCGCGCCCTGTCGACGACGGGTGCCGGGGCGCGGTCCACGAAGCCGGCGTTGGCGAGCTGGTCGCCGAGCCGGACGATCTGGCGCTCGAGGTCGCCGAGCTGCCGCCGCAGGTGGTCGTCGCCCCCGCCGCCGAGATGCAGCTCGGCCTCGAGACTGCCCGCGACGACGACCTGGGTTGGCCCCGCCTCGCCGCCGGCGGTGAGGCGGACTGGGACCAGGGCCTCGAGGATGCGACGCCGGTCGGCATCGGTGAGGATCCGGGCACCCCCCCGCACCACCACGGGATGCCGCGTGCGGTCGGCCGCGCTCACCCCCGCCTCCTGACGGCGGGAGCGCAACTGGGTCACCAGGTCGAGCAGCTCGTCCACCGCCCGCCGTTCGCCGGCATGCGCCGGGTCGGTCCAGCCGGTCTCGACGGCCGGCCACGACCGCCGCTGCAGGCTGTCGGCGGCGCCGGGGAGGCGCCCGGCGCACTCCTCGGTGACGAACGGCATGAACGGGTGGAGAAGACGGAGGAGGACGTCGAGGGCGGTGGTCGCGGTGGCTGCCGCCGACGCCCGTTCGGGACTGTCCGAGGCGGCGAGGCGGGTCTTGGCGATCTCCATGTAGTCGGAGCAGAAGTCCTGCCACACGATGGCGTAGAGCCGGTCCATGGCGTCGTGGAAGCGGTACTGGGCGATGGCCTGGTCCACGGTGTTCACCGCGTCCGCCACCCGGCCGAGGATCCAATGGTCCTCCGCGAGGAGGGTCCCCGGGTCGACCGGCGAGGGCTGGGCGGCGATGCGGTCGCCGTCGCCGAGACGCGAGACGAGGAGGCGGGTGACGTTCCACAGCTTGTTGGCGAAGCGCTGGTAGCTGGCCAGCCGCTCGTCGTCGAAGCGCACGTCCTGGCCGCTGGTGCCAACCGCCGCCGCCCAAGCGCGCACGGCGTCGGCCCCATAGCGGTCGATCATCTCCAGAGGGTTGACCACGTTGCCCCGCGACTTGCTCATCCGGGTGCCGTCCCGGGCCTGGATCGTGGAGGTGATGACGACGTCGCTGAAGGGGCGGGAACCGGTGAACTTGAGCCCGGTCATGATCATCCGGGCCACCCACAGGAAGATGATGTCGCGCGCCGTGACCAGCACGTCGGTGGGGTAGAAGCGGCGCAGGTCCTCGGTCTGGTCCGGCCACCCGAAGATGGCGAACGGCCAGAGCGCGCTGGAGAACCAGGTGTCGAGGACGTCGGGATCGTGCTGGAGGTCGGCGCTCCCGCAGCTGGGGCAGACGTCCGGGACCTCGATCCAGGCGAAGCGGTGGCGGTTGGCGCAGGTGCTCACCGGGATGGCGTGCCCCAGCCAGATCTGGCGGCTGATGCACCAGTCCCGGATGCCGCGCATCCAGCTCAGGTAGTGCTCTCCGAACCGCTCCGGATGGAAACGGATCTCGCCACTCTCCACGGCGGCGATCCCGGGCTCGGCCAGCGTGGCCATGCGCACCCACCACTGCTCGCTGACGAGGGGTTCGAGGACGTGGTGGCAGCGCTGGCAGGTGCCGACCTCGTGGTCGTACGGCTCCTCCCCCACCACCGCCCCGAGCTCGGCCAGCGCCTCGGTGACGGCGGCCCTGGCCCGCTCCACTGTGAGCCCGTGGAAGCGGGGGAGATCGGGGACGGACATGGTCCCGTCGGCGGCGATGACGGTCAGGACGGCAAGCCCGTGGCGGGCGCCGATCTCGTAGTCGGTGGGGTCGTGCCCCGGGGTCACCTTGAGGGCGCCGGTGCCGAAGTCGATGCGCACCGCCGCGTCGCCGATCACCGGCACGTGGCGCCCGCTCAGGGGGAGGATGGCCTCGCGCCCGATGAGGTCCCGGTGGCGGGGGTCGTCGGGATTCACCGCCACGGCGGTGTCGCCGAGCATCGTCTCCGGCCGCACCGTCGCCACCACCACCTCTCCGCCCCCCGCCAGCGGGTAGCGCAGGTGGGTCAGGGTGTCGTGGCGTTCGACCCACTCCACCTCCTCGTCGCTGATGGCGCTGCCGTCGTGGGGGCACCAGTTGACGATGCGGGGGCCCCGGTAGATGAGCCCCTCGTCGAAGAGGGCCTTGAAGACGACGCGGATGGCCCGGACGTAGCCGTCGTCGAGGGTGAAGCGGGACCGCGACCAGTCGAGGCTGAAGCCGAGGCGGCGCATCTGGTCGTCGATGCGGCCGCCGTACTCCTCGTACCAGGCATCGACCCGGGCCTGGAACGCGGCGCGGCCGATCGCCTCCCTGGTCGTCCCCTCGGCGATGAGCTGGCGCTCGATGACCGCATTGGTGGCGATGGCGGCGTGGTCGGTGCCGGGGCACCATTCGACCTCGTGGCCGGTCATCCTCCGATGGCGGGAGAGGATGTCCTGGACCGAGAACCCCATGGCCTGGCCCATGTGGAGTGCCCCGGTGATGTTGGGGGGCGGCAGGGCGATGGTGAAGCCGGGACGCGACGAGGTCCGGTCGGCGCGACCGACCTCCAGCTCCTCCCAGCGCCGGCGCCAGCGCGGCTCCACGACCGCCGGATCGAACTTGGCCTCCATGAGTGCAAGCGAGTATACGGGGGCGGTTCATGCCTCACCCGCCCGGCCGCCCCGAATCCCTGCCGGGACGGGGCTCTCCCGGCCGGAGGGCGCCCTCGGATGGCGGCGCCGGAGGGTGAGCGGCCGGGAGGGGGCTAGGCGGTCTTGTCGGCGACCACCGCCGGTTCGGTGTCCCGAGGGCGGGGCTCCTCGGTGAGGAGGAGGGGCTCGACGCCGTCCTGGATCGCCTGCTCGGTGATGACGCACTTCTTGATGTCGGGGCGGCTGGGCACCTCGAACATGCTGTTGAGGAGCACGTCCTCGATGATCGACTTCAGGCCTCTGGCGCCGGTGCCCCGCGCCAGGGCCCGCTTGGCGATGGCGCGCAGGGCGCCCTCGTGGAAGGTGAGCTCGACATCGTCGAGGGCGAAGAACTTCTGGTACTGCTTGACGAAGGCGTTCTTGGGCTCGGTGAGGATGCGGACGATGTCGTCCTCGTCGAGGTAGTCGAGGGTGACCACGATGGGCAGCCGGCCCACGAACTCCGGGATCAGCCCGTACTTGAGAAGATCCTCGGGCTGCAGCTCACGGAGCAGCTTGGTGGACTCCTTCGTCCGGCCCTTGCGCACCGGTTCGCTGGTGAAGCCGATGGCACGGCGGCCGGTGCGGTGCTCGATGATCTTCTCCAGGCCGTCGAAGGCGCCGCCGCAGATGAAGAGGATGTTGGTGGTGTTGATCTGGATGAAATCCTGGTGGGGGTGCTTGCGACCCCCCTGCGGCGGAACGTTGGCGACCGTCCCCTCGAGGATCTTGAGCAGGGCCTGCTGCACGCCCTCGCCGCTGACGTCGCGCGTGATCGACGGGTTGTCCGCCTTGCGGGCGATCTTGTCGATCTCGTCGATGTAGATGACGCCCCGCTCCGCCCTGGAGATGTCGAAGTCGGCGGCCTGGATGAGGCGCAGCAGGATGTTCTCCACGTCCTCGCCGACATAACCGGCCTCGGTCAGGCTGGTGGCGTCGGCGATGCTGAAGGGGACGTCGATGATCTTCGCCAGCGTCTGCGCCAGCAGCGTCTTGCCGCAGCCCGTCGGACCGACGAGGAGCACGTTGGACTTCTGCAGCTCGATGTCGCTGTTCGCCTTGATGTTGGCGATGCGCCGGAAGTGGTTGTAGACGGCGACGGAGAGGACCTTCTTGGCGTGCTCCTGGCCGACGACGTGCTGGTCAAGGGAGGCCATGATCACCTGGGGCGTGGGCATCATCCCGGCCTTGGTGCGGCGTTGCGACGTCGAGCGGTTGTCCTCCTCCAGCACCTCCTGGCACAGGTCGATGCACTGGTCGCAGATGTACACACCGGGGCCGGCCACCAGCTTGCGAACCTGCTCCTGGCCCTTGCCGCAGAAGGAGCAGCGCGTGTGGCGGCGGCGGTCTTCGCGGTCGGTCATATGTCTCGCCGCGCCTCCCGGCTAGCGGGTGGCGGCGCCTCCGCCTGCCTCGGGGCCTCCGCCCGGGTCACCCCGGGACCGTGCGCTGGAGCTGCCGCTCACCCTGGGGGGCGTCTGGGCACCGTCACCGGCGCTCTTGGGGCGGGCCTGGATGATCTCGTCGATGAGGCCGTACTCCTTGGCCTCGTCCGAGCTCATGAAGAAGTCCCGATCCGAGTCGCGGTGGACCACTTCGATCGACTTGCCCGTGTGGTGGGCGAGGATCTCGTCGATGCGACGGCTGACGCGGAGGATCTCCTGGGCGTGGATCTGGATGTCGGCGGCCTGCCCGCTGAACCCGCCGCTGGCCTGATGGATCAGCACCCGCGTGTTGGGGAGGGAGTAGCGCAGTCCCTCGGCTCCCCCCGCCAGCAGGACGGCGGCCATGGAGGCTGCCAGGCCCATGCAGATGGTGCCCACCCGCGGCTCCACATACTGCATCGTGTCGTAGATGGCGAGCCCTGCATACACCGACCCCCCGGGGGAGTTGATGTAGAGCCAGATGTCCTTCTCCGGGTCCTCGCCGGCGAGGAAGAGGAGCTGGGCCATGACCACGTTGGCCACCTGGTCGTCGATGGGGGTGCCGATGAAGATGATGCGGTCCTTGAGCAAGCGGGAGTAGATGTCCATCCCGCGCTCGCCGCGGTTCGTGGTCTCGATGACGTAGGGGATCAGGGTCATTTGCAACCCAGTATACCCACGGGCTGCCGCCGTGCCCGTCGGGGCCGGCCGGCGCCGGGAGAGGCTCAGACGTCCCCCCTGGCGATCTCCACCGCTCGCCCGACGGCGGCCTGACGGAGCAGGTCCTGCCGGGCCGCGACCCGGAGCCGGCGGCGCTGGTCGGGCGTGACCCGGCGGCCGGCGGCGATCCGCTGGGCCTCGCGCTCCACCTGGGACTCGTCGACGTCCAGCTGCTCCGCGGCGGCCAGGGCGCTCAGCGCCAGGTCGAGGCGCACCCGCTGGACCGCGACCGGTCGCCGCTCCTGGCGGAACTTCTCGGCGGTGGTCCCCGCGTACTCGAGGTAGCGGTCGAAGGGGATGCCCACCGCCGCCATGCGGATCTCCATCTCGGCCGCCTGGCGATCCAGGTCCCGCTCGATCATCAGCTCGGGAATGTCGACCTTGACCCGGTCCCGAAGCGCCGTCAGCACCTCGTTCTGGTAGTGCTCCTCGTCGGCCCGGGCCGCCGCCTCGATGAGCTCGCCGCGGTGCAGCTCCCGCATCTCCTCGACGGTCGTCCCGGTCTGCGCCCGCCTGGCCAGGTCGTCGTCGAGCGGGGGCAGGCGGCGCTCGCGCACCGCCACGAGGCGGACGTCCGTCTGCACCGTCACCCCGCGCAGCTCCTCCTGCGGATAGTCGGAGGGAAGCGTGAGGGGGAAGGTTCGCTCGGCCCCGGCCTCGAGACCGAGCAGGGCGTCGACGAGGCCGGGGATGAGGCGCTCACGATCCAGTTCGATGTCGCGCTCATCGGTGCCGCCGGAGAGCACCTCGTCCCCCCGGCGCATGACCAGGACGCAGCGGAGGACGTCGCCCGACTGGGCGGGACGGCTGACCTCCTCGAGGTCGGAGAGCTGCCGGCGCACCTCCTCCAGACTGCGGTCGACGTCGTCGTCGGTCACCTCGGTCGTCGTCGGCTCGATGCGCTGGGTCAGGTAGTCGCCGAGATCGACCTCGGGGCGCACCGTGACCTGGGCCGTGAACTTGACGGGCTCGCCCCGCTCCGCCGTCTCGACGGTGACCTGCGGATCGCCAACGGTCTCCACCCCGGTCTGGGCGACGGCCCGGGCGAAGAGGTCGGGGATGAGCTGGTCGATCGCCTCCTTGCGGAGCGTCTCCCAGCCCACGGCGCGCTCGACGATCGCGGCGGGTGCCTTCCCGGGCCGGAACCCGGGGATGCGGAGCCGCGCGCTCACCCTCTGGCCGGCCGCCCGCAGGGCGGCGTCGAGCTCCGCGGCGGGGGCCTCGACGCTCAGCTCGACGATCCAGCCAGGCTTGCGATCGACAAAGACGGAGAGATCGGCGTCGGCGGGGGTCACGCGAAGCTCCTCCAATGGGGCACGAGCAGGATGCGGCAGCGAGGGCGTCGCCGTCCCTGCCGGGCGGCCCGGCTGCGCGGACCGAGACTCGAACTCGGACGGGTCACCCCACGGGATCCTAGGTCCCGCGCGTCTGCCAGTTCCGCCACCCGCGCCCGGTCAGCGCCTTTCGGCCGCCGCGAGTGTAGCACCGGCCTCTTGAGGCGAACGGCCCTGGACAGCACGGGCAGCGACCCCCTAGGCTAGGCGGTGACGCGGCTTCACCGCGCCGAGGCACCGATGGCCGAAAGCACGGAGGTCACCGTATGGAGCCGAGCCAGTGGACAGCAACGGTCGGACAGCCGCAGGAGACCGTTGCGAAGATCGATCAGAAGGCGCTGCGGTTGTCTGCGCTACTGCGGGACATCGACAACCACCCCATCGAACTGGCCCCGGATCTGATCGAGAGGCTCGATGAGATCCTGGAGATGCTGGCGTGCCGGATTGCCGCGACGCGCGCCCTTCTCCACCAGACCGCCGACCCACTGCGGAGCATCGGCATAGCCTGAGCCCCACCCGGGGTTGAGCGGTGCCGCGCCCGGCGGAGGCAGCGGCACCGCTCGGCGCGTGCCGGCAATTGCCGGCGCGGCCGACGGCATGCCCCTCGGGCGGTCCGCCGCGGTCCTGCGGGCCTCAGGCGTCGCCCCCACTGCCCCAGGCGTCGTGCAGGCACGCGGGACGCCGCGCCCCCTCCCCTCGGCCGGGAGCTCCGCGCCCCACCGGCCCCCACCTCGCCCGGACGCACGCGCACCGCGCGGCGCCCGGGCGGGCGTCGGCCCGGGCACGCCCTACGGCGTGCCCGGCCCCGCTGCGTTCACGCGTCGTAATAGAGGAAGAACTCGTAGGGATGGGGCCGGAGCGCCACCGGATCGACCTCGCGCTCCCGCTTGTAGGCGATGTAGGTCTCGATGACGTCGGGGGTGAACACGTCCCCCTTGAGCAGGAAGTCGTGGTCGGCCTCCAGGGCGTCGAGAACCTCGGGCAGCGAGCCGGGGAGATCCTTGACCTGGGCGGCCTCCTCACCCTCCAACTCGTACAGGTCCGCCTCGATGGGCTTGGGCGGCTCGATCTTCTTGGCGATGCCGTCCAGCCCGGCCATCAGCATGGCGCTGAAGGCGAGGTAGGGGTTGCAGGTCGGGTCGGGCGAGCGGAACTCCAGGCGCCGCGCCTTGGGCGAATCGCTGTAGGTCGGGATGCGCACACAGGCGCTGCGGTTGCGGGCGCTGTAGGCGAGCTTGATGGGGGCCTCGTACCCGGGCACCAGGCGGCGGTAGGAGTTGGTGGTCGGCGCCGCCAGGGCCAGCAGGGCCGGGGCGTGCTGGAGCAGGCCGCCGATGTACCAGCGTCCGATGTCGCTGAATAGGGCGTACCCGTTCTTGTCGTAGAACAGGGGCACGCCGGCCTTCCAGAGCGACTGGTGGACGTGCATGCCGCTGCCGTTGTCGCCGAAGAGCGGCTTGGGCATGAAGGTGGCGGTGTAGCCGTTCTTGGCGCAGACGTTCTTCACGATGTACTTGAACTGCAGCACGTTGTCGGCCATCGAGACGAGCGGCTGGAAGCGCATGTCGATCTCGGTCTGACCGGCGGTGCCCACCTCGTGGTGGTGCACCTCGATGTCTAGGCCCGACTCGAGCATGGCCAGGACGATGCGGCTGCGCAGGTCCTGCAGCTGGTCCGCCGGCGGCACGGGGAAGTAGCCTTCCTTGTACTTCGGGCGGTAGCCGAGGTTGGCACCCGCCCGGCCGCTGTTCCAGATGCCCTCGTCGGAGTCGACGTGGTAGTACCCCTCGTGGGAGTTCTGGTCGAAGCGGACGGAGTTGAAGATGTAGAACTCGAGCTCCGGGCCCCAGTAGGAGAGGTCGGCCACGCCCGACTTGGCGAGGTGGGCCTCCGCCTTGCGGGCGATGTAGCGCGGGTCGCGCGAGTACGGGCCCTTGGTCAGCGGATCCCGGATGTCGCAGACGATGGCCAGCGTCGGCACCTCGAGGCAGGGGTCGACGAAGCAGCGCCCCGGGTCCGGCATGAGGAGCATGTCGCTCTCATGGATCTTCTGGAAACCGCGGATCGAGGAGCCGTCGAAGCCGATGCCCTCTTCGAAGAGGGAGTCGGTCAGCTCGCCCACCGGGATGCTGAAGTGCTGCCACGTCCCGGGGAGGTCGGTGAAGCGGACGTCGACGAACTGGACGCCCGCCTTCTTGGCCCGGGCGATGACGTCCTTGGGCGATGCCGTGGTGGCTAGGGTCTCGTCGCTTGCCATGCAATCCCCCTTTCGGAGTGCGGTTCCTGCCGGCGCGCGGGCGTGCAGCCCAGGTCGGCCGATCTTCAACCGCGTGAGCCTACCGGCTTTGTGGCCCTGCCCGCCATGGACGGCGAGGCCGAGGGGCGCCCCCGGCGCTTAGGGCGGGGCGCACAAGAACGGCATACTCGTTCATCCCCCCTGCACAGGGAGCGTTGCCAGGTGGCGCCGGCCGCCGTCTGGCCGGCGGCGGGCCCGTGTTAGGCGAGGGGCTTGAGCCCGTCGACCTTCTCGCGAGCCGCACCCCTGTCGGCGAAGTACAGCTTGTTGATCTCGACGTAGGCGACCTGGGCGGTGGGGACGTCCTCCTCCGCGAAGATCGCGTCCACGGGGCAGGGATCGACGCATGCGCCGCAATCGATGCACTCGTCGGGATCGATGTAGACCATCCGGTCCTCATCGGTCTCGTGGATGCAGTCGACGGGGCACACCTCGATGCAGGACTTGTCCTTGAGGTCGATGCAGGTCTCGGTGACGATGTAGGTCATCTCCCGAGGAGTCTAGTGCCCCGGCGGCGCGTCGCGTCGGGAGGAGGGCCGGCAACGGCCGCGGCGGCCCGCCGTCCCGCCCCGGAGCGGAGGCGCCCGCCGTCCCGCCGGATCGAGAGGGGGGAAGTGGGCCCTCGCTGGCACGGCGCGAGGACCCAGGCGATCAGCCTGGCACCGCGGCGCCCCGGAGTCACAGGGCTGCGCGCCCGAATTCCGGGGCGCCTGGGTGGGTCGTCCCGCACGAACGCCCCCGGCCCGGGACCTGGGCCCCGGGCCGGGGGCGCAGCGCGGTCAGTGGCCCCAGTGCTCGGGCTGGAGATGGCGGATGGTCTCGTCGCCCCGCTCGCCGGTGCGGATGCGGACGGAGTCGTCGACCGGGAGGATGAAGATCTTGCCGTCGCCGATCTCCCCGGTCCGGGCCGCCCCGGTGATGGCGTTCACCACCGTCTCGACGACGTCGTCGACCAGCACCACCTCGACCTTGACCTTGCGCTGCAGGGAGATGTTGGCCCGCGCCCCCCGGTACGTCTCGGTGTAGCCACGCTGCTTGCCGCAGCCCAGCACCTCGGTCACCGTGACCCCGGAGGAACCCAGCGCGTCCAGGGCGTCCTGGACGGCCTGCAGCCGGTCCGGCCGGATGATCGCCTCGACCTTCTTCATCGCGTCGTCTCCAAATCAGGCGCCGGCCACGCGCTGGCGCGCCGCCCCGGCGATTGCGTCGGGGTGAATGTACGCGCCGCCGGGCACCGGCATGAAGGACTCAGGATAGCCCCACATGCCGTGCTCGCTGATGTCGAGGCCGTCGATCTCGTGGCGCTCGCTGACGCGCAGCCCCACCGTCTTCCTGATGACCCAGAAGATGCCGAAGGAGAGGCAGAAGACGGTCGCGAAGATGGAGACGGCGGCCACCGCCTGCGCCCCCAGCTGGGTGAAGCTGCCGGTGTAGAAGAGGCCGCCGTGGCCGACGCCGTTGAACCGGGCCAGGGCCGGGTCGGCGAACAGGCCGCAGGACAGGAGCCCCCAGATGCAGGCCAGGCCATGGGCGGAGAGGGCGCCGACCGGGTCGTCGAGGACCCTGTCGATGAGGAGCACGCCGTAGACGACGATCACGCCGGCGACGGCCCCGATGATGAGCGCCGCCCACGGCTGCACGTAGCCCGAGGGGGCGGTGATGGCGGCCAGGCCGGCGATGGCGCCGTTGCCGATCATGCCGACGTCCAGGCTCTTCTGCCGGAGGTAGATGACGGTCATGGCGGCGAGCGCCCCACTGGCGGCGGCGAGGTTGGTCACGATGACCACGTCGGCGAAGTGCAGGTTGAGGGCCTGCAGGGTGGAGCCGGGGTTGAAGCCGAACCAGCCGAACCAGAGGATGAGGACGCCGAGCTGGGCCAGCGGCATGCTGTGGCCGGGGATGGCGTTGGGCTTGCCGTCGCGGCCGAACTTGCCGATGCGGGGGCCGAGCAGCAGGAGGCCGGCGAAGCCCGCGGTGGCGCCGGTCAGGTGGACGACACCGGAGCCGGCGAAGTCCTGCACGCCCAGGTTGGCCCCCAGCCACCCGCCGCCCCAGACCCAGTGGCTGATCAATGGGTAGATGACGGCGCAGAAGGGGATGGCGAAGAGGATGTAGACGATGAACTTGGTCCGCTCCAGCATCGTCCCCCAGACGATCGCCAGGGAGATGGCGCAGAAGACGAACTCGAAGAAGAACTTGGCCGCCGACGGGACGTCCGAGCCGGCGAGGGCGGGCAGGTTCAGGGTCGAGCCGGGCAGGAAGGATGGGGCGAAGGCCGAGCCGCCGCCGATGAGGTGGCCGAGGAAACCGCTGCCCGCGCCGAAGGCGAGGGCGAAACCCACGGCCCAGTACAGGATGGAGCTGATCGAGAGGTTGACGACGATCTTCGCCACCACCGTCCCGACGTTCTTCATGCGGGAGAAGCCGACCTCGAGCATGGCGAAGCCGGCCTGCATGAGGAGGACCAGGGCCGCCGCCATGACAACCCAGACGGTGTCGACGGCGACCGCCGCCTGCCGGCCGACCGACTCGCCGGCGGCGAGGGTCACCAGCGGGAGCGTGGCGGCGGCGAGGGCGAGACTGCTGCCGAGGCGGACGCGCGTGTACAGACGCAAGGGACCTTCTCCGTGCCCGATCTGATCCTGCGGCCGGGACCGTAGCGCGGCGAGGGTGCGAAAAGCCTCACCCACGCCGCACGAAGACCGCGAACCGGCCTTGTGCTGGACGCACAGAGGGCCCCCTCAGGCCCTCCACCGGCGGTCGGTGGAGGGCCCGGGGAGAGGCCCCGAGGAGAGATGGCGCGCAGGATCGGCGCGTCGAACAGGCGGCGCGCGGCCTCACGCGGCGGAGACTTCCGCCCGGTGGTGGTGCACCCTGACGGGACGCCGGAGACGCCGGCTGTTCCAGGCGAACCAGGCCGCCCCGATGACGAACCACACGGCGACGATGCCGACGGCGGTCAGCGCGTCGCTCTGCGTCTGCGAGCCCACCACGGGCACGCCGTTCACCTTGAGGTTGCCGGCGGTGACGGCCAGGTAGAGGACCCCCAGCAGCATGGCCAGGTTGGCCGCCGCCCCCAGGACCGGCACGAACGTGTGCTTGAAGAAGCCCCGCTCGTGGGCGCTCCAGAAGGCGACCAGGGCGATGACGTTGGTGGCGCCGTAGACGAGGAAGGTCCCGATGTTGGAGCCGTAGATGATGACGGCGAGGTTGTCGGTGTTGATCACGCCGTAGATGCCGAGCAGGGCGCTGACGCCGCCCAGGATCCAGACGCCCATGTGCGGTGTGGCGAAGCGTCCGTGAAGCAGGCCGAGGATGGACGGCATCTCCTTGTCCCGGCCCATGGCGTAGGTGATCCGGACGCCGGTGTTGAGGCAGGCGAGCATGGTCCCGAAGAGGGCGATGAGGACGGTGGCGGCAACGATGAGGGCCAGCACCGTGCCCACGCTCCCCCCGAAGACGATGTCGCCCATGTGCTTGATCATGGTGCCGATCGGGGCCGAGTCCGCCCCGGCTGCGGCGTAACCGGTGGCGCTGCCACCGCTCACCGAGCTGCCCACCACCATGTTGGCGGCGAAGTACTCGAACATGTACATGACCAGGCCCTGGATGGCGAGCGAGAGCAAGATTCCACGGCGGATGTCCTTCTTCGGGTTCTTGGCCTCCGCCCCCAGCGAGGTGATCGACTCGAAGCCGACCAGGAGCAGGATGGCGATCGTCCCCTGGCCGAGGATGCCGGTGAAGCTGTGGTTCCCGGTGAGCACGCTGCCGATGGTGTTGTCGTAGTGCAAGCCGGGGTGCGTGACCCGGAAGACGATGGCGAAGATGGCGAAGGAGACCAGCGCGACGAGCTGGATGACGTTGATGACGATGGCGGTCATCGTCGAGCCGCTGATGCCCCGGTAGGCGACGTAGGTGTTGAGCAGGGTGAAGATGAGGACCACCGCGACCAGCAGCGCCGTCGACGGTGCGTGACCGCTGGCGACGCTGTAGAGGTAGCCGAAGAGGATGCCCCCGAAGGCGGCCATGATGCCGGGGTAGATCCAGTAGTAGAGGTGGGCGAGCCAGCCCACCGAGAACTTGGCCATCCTGGCGAGACTTCGGTGGTGGGCCTTCTCCTTGTCGAGGAGCGCGGCCTCGGCGAAGTAGTACGACGAGCCGGTGCCGGCTCTGGGATAGCGGTTGGCCAGCTCGGAGTAGGAGTAGGCGGTGAGGAATGCCAGCACCAGGGCGAAGGCCAACCCGATCCACATGTCGGTGGCCGTCGCCTGGCCCCCCACCGACTGGCCCGCCTGACTCTGGAACGTGGTCCAGAGGAAGGCGCCGGGCGCGATGAGCGCCATGGCGTTGACGGTGACCCCGGTGAGGCTGAGCGTCTGTTTCATTCCCCTGGCGCCGCCGGCCCCCGCGGCGGCGCCGTCCACACGTCCGGTCTCGATGGCCACCAGCAGTCCTCCGATCGACCCGGATCACAACGGATCCGGCTGCGTCGAGCGTAGGGGGCCGGGCGATCCGGCAATAACGCCACCGTCGACCCATCATGGACGCCAGTATCTTGGGCGCCACGCCCAAGGAGCTGGCCGTCGAGGGCCGGGGCGTGGTGCGGGCAGCACCAGGCACGGCCGCCCCCGCCGCGGTCAGAGGTAGCGGGTCAGCTCCCAGTCGGTGACGTGGGCGGAGAACTCCTGCCACTCCAGCCGCTTGGCCTCGGCCAGCCGCTCGACGAGCTCGCCGCCGAGGGCATCGACGATGACGTCGTCGGCGACCAGCGCCGACACCGCCTCCCCAAGGGAGCTGGGGAGGGAGCGGACGTAGCGGCTCTCCACCGCCTCCGGATCGAACTCGTAGGCCTGCTCCTCGAGCGGGGGCGGCAGGGGCAACTGGCGCTCGATACCGTCGAGACCGGCGGCGAGCATCGCGCTGAAGGCGAGATACGGATTGCAGGCGGCGTCGGGGCATCGCAGTTCGACGCGGGTGTCCGTGCTCTCCGCCTGGCTGACGCGGGGGACGCGGATCAGGGCGCTGCGGTTGCTGTGCGCCCAGGTGACGTGGGATGGCGCCTCATAGCCCGCGACCAGCCGCTTGTAGCTGTTGACGACAGGGGCGGTGATCGCCGCCAGCGCCGGGGCGTGCTCCAGCTGACCGGCGATGAAGTGACGGGCCAGCGGTGAGAGATGGTAGCGGTCGGCGGCGTCGAAGAAGAGGTTGGCGCCGTCTCCGGGGCGCAGCAACTCCTGGTGCGTGTGCAGGCCGCTGCCGCTCAGCCCCGCGAGGGGCTTGGGCATGAAGCTAGCCCGCAGACCGTGCGCCGGCGCCAGCGCCCGGGCCGCGACCCGGAGGAGGACCACGGCGTCGGCGGCGGCCAGCGCCCCCTGGGTGGCCAGGTCGACCTCGTGCTGACCCCCGGCCACCTCGTGGTGGCTGCTCTCCACGCCGGTGCCGAGCTCCACAAGGGTCGCCACCAGCTCCGCCCGCACGCGGGCGCCGGCATCGAGGGTGTCGTCGAAGTAGCTGGCGGTGTCGCTCAGCCGCGGACGGTCGCCGCCAGCCATGTCGAAGAGGAAGAACTCCACCTCGCAGCCGACGTGGTAGGCGAAGCCGAGATCCGCGGCACGCTGGAGCTGGTCGGCGAGCACCGCCCGCGTATCGCCGGAGAAGACGTCGCCCTCCGGCGTCCGGACGTTGCAGAAGACCCGCATCACCGGGCCCGTGGCCGCCGCATCCCACGGCACGGCGGTCAGCGTGGCAGGATCCGGCACCAGGTACATGTCGCTCTCCAGCACCCGGGCGGCTCCCTCGATGGCGGACCCGTCGAACCAGGCACCCCGTTCGCAGACCGCGGCGAAGCGTGACGCGGGGACGTCGACGCAGTTGACCGTGCCGAAGAGGTCGACGAACTGGAGCTGCACGTGCCGGGTGCCGGACTGCTCGATGCGCCGGACGCTGGCGGCGATGTCGTCTGGCTCGATCATCGGTGCTCCAAAAGCATGGTGATGACAACGGCGAGGACGATGAAGAGTGTGAAGCCGGCGCCGATGAGCCCGCCGACGAGCAGGATGTGCCTGTCGGAGGGCATCGACCCGGCGCGCTCCGGGCCCATGACGAACTGGGCCAGGTCGATGTCGTCGAGGTGCTCCAGGTCGTGGAGCATCTTCTCCGCCGACTGGTAGCGCTCCTCGGGCGCCTTGCGGATCGCCTTGTGCACCACCGCCTCCAGCGGGGGCGGCACCGCCCGGTTGCGTTCGTGGAGGGGGACGGGCGCGTCGTGGACGGTCTGGCTCATCACCGCCAGCGCGTTGTCGCCGACGAAGGGGACCTGTCCGGCCAGGAACTCGTAGAGCATGACGCCCAGGGCGTAGACGTCGGTCCGCTGGTCCCCGCGCTTGCCCTCGATCTGCTCGGGGGCCATGTAGTCGGGGGTGCCGAGGCGATCGTTCAGGTACCGCCAGGTGACGCGGCGGGCTCCGGCCATGAGGGCGATGCCGAAGTCGAAGAGCTTGAGCTGCCCGTCGGTGGTGACCAGGACGTTCTCCGGCTTGAGGTCGCGGTGGGCGATGCCGTGGGCGTGGGCGTGAGCCAGGGCTCCGGCGAGTTGCGTCCCGTACCCCACCGCCTCGTCGACGCTCAGCGGCAGCCGGCCGCGAAGGCTCTGGCGCAGGGTCTCGCCCTCCACGTACTCCAGCACCAGGTAGGGGCGGCTGCGATTCTCCCCGACGTCGAGCGACCGCTGGACATTCGGGTGGTCCAGGCGGCGTGCGATGGCCATCTCGCGGCGGAACCGTTCGAAGGTCTGCGGGTCGCCGATGATGGCCAGCGACGGCAGTTTGAGCACGACCCGGGCCTGTGTGCGCTCGTCGATCGCCTCGTATGCCTCGCTGAAGCCGCCCTCGCCCAGCCGCCGCACGATGCGGTAGTGGTCGATGAGGGCGCCGGCGCCCAGCTGGCCTTCGGATGTCACCGTCATCGCCAGGGCAACCACCGGCGCCCGTGCGTCACGGGGGGGGCCTCCACGGGCCCCGCGACCCGAACGACAACCACGCTGACATTATCCGCAGCCCCCCGATCCACGGCAATCCGGATCAGTGAGGATGCGACGGCATCGGGGTCGGCCTCGGCCTCGGCGGCGATGGCGATCTCGTCGCGGGTCACCTCGCTCCAGAGGCCGTCGCTGCAGAGCACGAAGACGTCACCCTGCAGGACCCGCCGCCGGCTGACGTCGACGTTGAGGAAGAGCTCGGCTCCGAGACTGCGCGTCAACTGGTTGCGGGCCGGATGGCGGACCGCCTGCTCGGCGGTGATGATCCGCATGCGCAGCATCTCCATGGCCTGGGTGTGATCGCTGGTGCACTGGGTGATGACGCCGTCGCGGAGAAGGTAGACCCGGCAGTCGCCGACGTGGCCGATCACCGCGTCGGGCCCGGTGAGGATGAGGGCGGTGGCGGTGGACTGGAGGTTGAAGGCCTCGGGATGGCTCTGTGAGTGGTTCCAGATGGCGAGGTTGGCAGCGTTGAACGCCTGGCGCAACCACCGCTCGGGACGGTCCGCCGAGGGCCGGCCCTCGGCCAGGGTCTCCATCACCATTCGGCTGGCAACCTCCCCGGCCCGGTGCCCACCGAGCCCGTCGGCAACCGCGAAGAGATGGAATCCGGCAGCCGCCTCGCTGCGCACGAGAACGGCGTCCTCGTTGTTCTCGCGGTTGGGTCCCTGGTCGGTCCGGCCGGCGGCGCGGACGAGCGGGACCGCCGTGACCGCGTCCGTGGGCGTCGCCGATTCCGTGCCGGGAGCGAGCCGCATCGCGCCGAGCCTATCGATCGGCTGACCCGACCACCTACGGTCATCCTGTCCCACCAGCGGGGGCGCGGAGGTGGGCGTGACGCCCAACTCCCAGGGCTGTGACGAGCCCCCGACCGCGCCGATCACCCCGCTGCCTGGAGCACGTCGCGAATGCGCAGGCAGAGCTGGAGGTTGAGACGGGTGGCCGCGTCGCCGAGATTCACCCGGCCCACCTCCTCGATGCGGCGGAGCCGGTAGAGGACGGTGTTGCGGTGCAGCTTCAGCCGCTGGGCCGTCTCGGTCGGCGAGCCATGGCAGTGGAAGAAGGCGTCGAGGGTGCGCAGCAGGTCGCCGCTCCCCTTCTCGTCGTAGGCGATCAGGGGGCCCAGGGAATCACGGTAGAAGTCGTGGAGCTCGGGGTGCTGGGCCATCGAGTAGAGCAGTCGGTGGAGGCCGAGATCGGCGAAGCTGACGATCGCAGCCGGCCCGAAGAGTCGGAGCCCCATGCCGATCGCCTGCTCGGCCTCCCGATGGGAGGCGCGGATACCGCCGAGGCCGTGCTTGGTCCGCCCGATCCCCACCGCCACGTCGGCCCCGCCGGCGGCCGACCGGCAGTCCGCTGCGATCTCCAGCGCAGCGCGGCGCGGATCGGCGAGGTCGGTGGCGACGATCACCGCCGCCGCGTTCTGGTGGGCGGCGGCCAGCACCGGAAGATCCCGTCGCTTGGCCCAGCGCTGGACGGTGCGGACGCCGCTCTCGGGCCACCCCTGCGGGTCGCCGGCCGGGCCGGGGCCGGCGGCGCGCACCACCATGACGACGGCGTCCTCGCCGATCGTCGCCCCGAAGCGCCGGGCCCGGTCCAGCATCGCCGTCTCCGAGCTGTAGGCGCCGGAAAGGAGGGCGGCGACGAACTCGCCCTCGAGATCGTCACGCGCGGCCAGGACGGCCCTCTCCCGGTCCAGCTCGATGGCGCACGCCGACGCGGCCCGGGCGCAGCCGAGGCGCGCCAGCTGCCCCAGGTCGGCCTCGGCCCCCAGCACCGAGATGAAGCCGCCGATGCCGCTGCGCAGGGGGATGGGGGCGACCAGCTTGGCGATCCCCTGCCGGCCGACGGGGAACTCGCGCACCGGGGGGTCGGCCGCCAGCACCGCGGCGGAATCGGCGAAGCGCCGGATCGCCGCGAGATCGGTCGACCAGGGGGCGGTCCCGGCCCCGGGGAGGGGCTCCCCGGCGGCGTGCCGGACCTCCCCCTCGTCATCCTGCCAGGCGACGGGGAGGCCGAGCAGCTCGGCGAGCCTCTCGACGATGCCGACGGGCCCGGCCCCGCCGAGGGCCAGCTCCATCAGGTCGGTCTGCAGCTCCTGGGCGCGGTCGTGCAGCGCGGTCCGCTGGTCGAGGATGAAGCGGATGGTGGCCTGCTGCACGTCGGCCAGATGCGCCTGCTCGGGCAGGAGGAGGAGGGGCAGCATCAGCCGGTCCGCCAGGCCGATGGCGTCGGCGGGGATGGCGCCGACCACCGCGGCGGCCACCCCCCCCTTCTCGGCGAAGCTGTCCAGGACCCGCGTCAGGTCGAGACGCTCGTCGAGAAGCTTGATGGAGCGGACGGCGATGAAGGCGATCTCGCCCCCCTTGATCGCCTCGAAGGCGGGCGGGCGCGTCCGCAGCGAGGTCGCCCATTCGACACGACGCTCCAGGCCGGCCCCGCCGCCCACCAGTTCCGTGTGCGGCGGCAGCGCACTCCGCCAGACGTCCTTGACGGTGATCACGGCGGGCTCAGGCGCGCTCCAGGAACTGGTCCACCTCCCAGGGGGTCACCTGGGCGCGGTACTCCTTCCACTCCAGGATCTTGACCTCGAGGAAGCGCTCCGCCAGGGTGTCGCCGAGGGCGTCGAGCACCACCTCGTCAGCCTCGAAGGCGCTGATGGCGTCCTTCAGGTTGTCGGGCAGCAGGCCGACGTTGCGCCGCTCCAGCTCCACCTCGTCGAAGCCGTACAGCGACTCCTCCACGGGGGGCGGCAGGGCGAGTCGCCGCTCGATGCCGTCCAGGCCGCAGCGGAGCATGACCGCGAACGCGAGATACGGGTTGCAGGACGGATCGGGGCTGCGCAGCTCGATGCGGGTCGCCTCGGGGCGCCCCACATGCGGGACGCGGACCAGGGCACCCCGGTTGGTGCGGGCCCACGAGACGAAGACGGGGGCTTCGAAACCGCGCACCAGGCGCTTGTAGGAGTTGATCAGGGGCGCCAGCACCAGGCACATGCCGGCGGCGTGGTGGAGCTGGCCGGCGATGAAGTGCTTGGCGATGTCGCTGAGCCCGTAGTCGTCGTCGCCGGCGAACGCGTTGGTGGAGTCGCTGCCCCGGGACAGCGACTGGTGGACGTGCATCCCGCTGCCCGGCCGCCCATAGAAGGGCTTGGGCATGAAGCTGGCGAGCAGTCCGTGCTGCTGGGCCACCGCCTTCAGTGTGTAGCGGAAGGTGACGACGTCGTCGGCCGCCTTCAGCGCCGACTGGGTGCTGAGGTCGATCTCGTGCTGGCCACCCCCCACCTCGTGGTGGAGGGTGTTGATGACCATCCCCATCGACCGCAGCTGCTCCGCCATCGCCTGGCGAACGGAGACGCCGGTGTCACTGCCGAAGTCAAAGTACCCGCCCCGGTCGTTGAACGGCGCCACCGGGCGCCCGCTCTCGTCCCGATCGAGGAGGTAGAACTCGATCTCCGGTCCCAGGTCGTACTCGAAGCCGAGGCCCGCGGCGCGCTCGATGGCGCGGCGCAGCGCCCCCCGGGGATCACCGGGGAAGGCCTCTCCCTCGGGATTGGTGACCCAGCAGATCATCCGCCCCGTCGGGGTCGGCGCCCAGCCGAGCACGGCGAAGGTCGATGGGTCCGGCACCAGGTACATGTCGGACTCCGCCGTGCGGGCGAGGGATTCCACCGACGAGCCATCGAACCACACGCCCCGCTCCAGGGCGACCGGGAGCTGGTCGGCCGGGATGGTCACCGTCTTCACCGACCCCATGACGTCGGTGAACTGAAGGTCGAGGTAGCGGATGCCGGCGGCCTCGGCGGCGGCGACGGCGTCAGGGATCGCCGGCCGGCTGGAAGTGGGGGACATGCACACCCTCAAATGAATGGCTGTTCGTGCGCTGCGCATGAGGATAATCGAGAATCCATGACGCTGTCCAGCGCCAAATCCGCGCTGCACCGCGGCCACCCCAGGTGCGCTAGGGCGGCGCGCCCAAGCCACAGCGGCGGCATGCGCCCGGACGGCGGCGCCGGCCCGCCCCGTGGGGTGGACCGATTCCTTCCCCGCGCATCCGCGCCCGCCGGGCGTCCGTATGTCCCCCGGGCAGCCGTTGCGACGGCGCCCCCGCGGGGCGGTGACGAGCGAACACGCGCGGGTGACAGATCGACGCGTTCAGTGCAATTGCACTAACCAGAATTGACGCCCGTTGATCTCGGACGAGTCGGGCGGCGCCGCGAGAATGGGGTCTGCCCACCAAGCCACGGGCACGAGAGCCACCGTGACCAACATGACCACCTCCCCCACCACCCCGCCCCCCCTCACACCGCCCAGGGCGCGCCCGATCAGATCAGGGCGCGCCCGGGCGGCCAACTCCGCCCTGGCGCTCCTGGCGCTCGGCACCGGGATCCTCGCCGCCACCTGGCTGGTCGAGGGCGGCACGCACGCGAACGCGGTGGCCGTCTCGGTGGCGGCGGGCGTCGCTCTCCTGGCCGCGCTGACCGGCCTGGCACGTCTCATCCGCGGCACTCATGGCAGGCTTGACCGCCGCTTTGACAGCATCCTGCAGGCCCTCAGCGGCATCAGCGCCGAAGCCGACACGGAGTCGGTGCTGACGGCGTGTGGCAGGGCGGCGGCGGACCTGCTGCCAACCCGCAAGAACTCCCCGGTGATCGCCCGAGTATTCCGGATCGAGCGCGGCACGATGGTCCTGGCCAGTGACCGTGGCACAGCCCCCCGTGCCCTCCTGGCAAGCCGTCCCCTCAGCGCCGATCCCCTGATCATGGCCGCGGTCACCGGGGACCGCACCCTGGCCGAAGCCGGGCCCGACCCCCATCGGGTCGCCGGCCCCATCCACGATGGAGCCGGCATCACCGCCGTGCTGCTCGCCGAGAACCCGCGCCGCTCCTTCCACGATGCGGACATCGTGCTCCTGGATGGTCTGGCCAACATCGCCTCCCTGGCCATCGGCAGCCTCGCCCGCGAGAGTGGACCGGTGGCGGCCGAGCCCGTCCAGGCCGACTGGCTGACGGGCCTGGGAACGCGCGCCGCCTTCGAGCACGAGCTCGCCCAGGTTCGCGACGTCTTCGCCGTCATCTCCGTCGACATCGACCATCTCGACCAGCTCAACGACGCCCTGGGCCGCGAGGCGGGGGACGACATCCTCCGCTCCGTGGCGCACGCGCTCCTCTCCTCCACACGCGAGCACGACGTCGTCTGCCGCACCGACGGTGACGGGTTCACCATCCTCATGTCGGGTGCGGCAACCGCCATCGTGGGCAGCGTCGCCGAGCGCATCCGCGCCGCTGTCGCCGAGCTGGTCAGTGGAACCTTCCCGGTCCGGGTCAGCGTCGGATGGGCGGTGGGCGCCGCCGGCGACGATCCGACCGCCGTGTGGGGCCGCGCCGAGGACGCCCTCGGCCGGGCCCAGCGCGAGGGTCGCAACCGGGTGGCCGGCTCCATCGCCGGCCGCCCGGCAACCGCCCCCGGGCGCGGCTGGAGCACCCTGCTCAGCCGGGTCCTCGCCTCCCAGCAGATCAACCCCGTGTACCAGCCGATCGTGACCCTGCCCGAGGCCCACATCGTCGCCTACGAGGGACTGGCCCGGCCGGCCAACCTCGACGGGGCCGACAGCGTCGAGGAGTTCTTCGCCACGGCGCAGCGGCTGGGCGTGACCAACGAGCTGGACTGGATCTGCCGGCGGGCCGTCGTCCGCGGCGCGGAGGGCATCCGCACCGACCTCCAGCTCTACGTCAACATCGACCTCGCGGCGGTCGCCGACGTCAACGAGGACGTCGAGCAGATGCTCAGCCTCCTGGAGTGGGTGGGCCGGGACCCGGGGAGCGTCGTCCTCGAGGTCGCGGATGCCGATCGCTTCAACAACCTGGGACAGCTGGCGGCTCGGATCGACCAGTACCGGCGCGCCGGCTTCCGGATCGGCATCGACGACGCCGGCCGCGCCGGCATCGGCGTCGACACCCTCTACGCCGTGCGCCCCGACGTCATCAAGATCGACGCCAGCGTCTCCAACCGGTTCAACGACGACGATGCGCGGGCGCTCATCTTCGAGTGCATCGCGCTCGCCGAGCAGATCGGCGCCGAGGTCGTGGCCGAGGGCATCGAGAAGCTCAGCGTCGCCGCCGAGCTGACCCGCCTGGGGATCACCCGGGGTCAGGGCTTCCTGTTCGGCCGGCCGGATACCGTGGCCGCCCCGACCCGCGAACTCGAGGGCGAGCCCGTCCTCCGGGTGCTGGTGGGCTGACCTCGGCACCAGGCGGGGGAGTGCAGGGCGGGATCACTCGGCTCCGGCAGATCTCCGCGTACACCGCGGCGCTGCGCTTCGGGCGGCGTTCCAGGGTGGCGCGGTCGACGGCGATGAGGCCGAACCGCATGGCGTACCCATCCAGCCATTCGAAGTTGTCGAAGCCCGTCCAGTACAGGTAGCCGCGGAGGTCGGCACCCTCGCGGACGGCCTCCATGGCAGCGCGGAGGTGGTCGGTGATGTAAGCGGGGCGCAGCTCGTCATCCTCGTCGGCGACGCCGTTCTCGGTGACCAGGAGGGGAAGGTGGAACTCCCGCCAGAGGTCGGTCAGGACGCGCCGGAAGGCGTCCGGGTCGATGGCCCAGCCCGCCGCGCTCCGCGGCACGGACGGGTCCGGCTGGGGGCTGACGAACAGGGTGGTGTACGCCCGAGGGTCGAAGCGCACCCGCTCCTCTGTGTAGAAGTTGACCCCCAGGTAGTCGAGGGAGCCGGCCAGTCCGGGGAGATGCTGGCCGCCGCCCACCGGCGGCAGCAGCCGCCCAGTCGCGCAGGAGCGGAGGAACCAGCGGTTGAACAGGTAGTGGGGAAGCGGCGCCGCCAGCCGTGCCGCCGCCGAGCCGGGCAGGGGGCGGAAGGGGCGCTCGTGGTGGGCGATCGACACCATGACGCGGTGGCCGCGGCGGGTGGCGACGTCGCGCAGCGCGCGGGTCGCGGCCACGTGCATCCGCAGCAGAGCCGCCTGGGCACGCATGGCGGCGACCGGGGAGCGGCGGTGCGGCGGCCACTGGCCGGCGGAGTAGGCGACGGCGGCCAGGACGTTGGGTTCGTTGATGGTGACCCACCAGCGCACCGCGTCGCCGAGGAACTCGGCGCACACGGCGGCGTACCGGGCGAACAGCCCCGGCGCCGCCCGGTCGAGGAGCCCTCCGCGATCCGCCAGCCACACCGGCAGGGTGAAGTGATGGAGGGTCACCACCGGCTCCATGCCCAGCCGGCGGCAGGTGGCGACGACGTCGGCGTAGTGGCGCAGCGCCGCCGCGTCGAAGCGGCCCGGCTCCGGCTCCACGCGGGCCCACTCGATGGAGAAGCGCTGGGCGTTCTGCCCCAGCCCGGCGAGCATCTCCAGGTCCTCGCGGTAGCGGTGGAGGTGGTCGATGGCGGCGGCCGCCGAGCTGCCGTCCTTGATGCGCCAGGGATCCTGGCGCTCCATTCGCATCCAGTCGTTCCACAGGCCGCCCTCGACCTGGTGCGCGGCGCTGGCCGTCCCCAGAAGGAAGCCCTCGGGGATGCGCCGGGACGCGCCGGCGGGGACCGCCCCGGCGACGGAGCCGCTCACCGGTCCAGGCGGCGCAGGACGATGCGGGTGCGCCCCTGTTCCCGGCTCTCCTCGACAACGTCTCCGCCCGCCCGCCGCGCCCAGACCCTGACCGCGAACGCCTGCTCGGGGACGGTCGTCAGGACCTCCAGGAGCTCGCCGGGGTCGAGGGTCGCGTAGGCGCGACGGACGCGGCCGAGGGCGCTGTCGCCGCAGCCCTCCTCAGCGGTGGCCAGATCGAGGTTGCGGTGCCCCATGCGTCACGACAGTCTACGGGGACGCCGGTCTCAGGCGGGGACCGGCTGGGGCACCTCCGCCTGCGCCTTCTCCACGGGGACGCCGACCGAGTTGCCCCACTCGCTCCAGGAACCGTCGTAGTTGGCCACGTTGGGGTAGCCCAGGAGGTAGGTGAGGACGAACCAGGTGTGGGAGGAGCGCTCGCCGATCCGGCAGTAGGTGACGATGCTCTTGTCCGGGGTCACCCCGCGGCTCTGGTAGAGCTCCCTGAGCTGCTCGGCCGGCTTGAAGGTGTCGTCCTCCTGGATGGCCTGGGCCCAGGGGATGTTGACCGCTCCGGGGATGTGGCCGCTGCGCTGCGCGCCCTCGTTCAGGTACTCGGGCGGCGCGCTGATCTGGCCGGTGAACTCGGCGGGGGAGCGGACGTCGACGAGTCCGTGGTCGGCCCGGCCGATGAGGTCGCGGACGCCGGGCAGGAACTGGCGCAGGGAGGTGTTGGCCGCCTCCGGCCGGTAGTCGGTGGCGATGAAGGAGGGGGTTGTCTCGGTGACCGCCCTGCCCTCCTCGAACCACTTGCGGCGCCCGCCGTTGAGAAGGCGGACGTCCTCGTGCCCGTAGATCTTGAAGGTCCAGAAGGCGAAGGCAGCGAACCAGTTGCGCATGTCGCCGTAGAGGACCAGGGTCGTCTTGGGGGTCACCCCGAGACGCCGCATGAGAGCGGAGAACTGCTCGGCGGAGAGGATGTCCCGCCGGATCGTGTCGTTGATGTCGCGCTTCCAATCCACCAGGGCGGCCCCGGGGACATGGCCCAGCTCATAGGCGGACGCCGGGTCCCAGTCGACCTCGAGGACGCGCACGCCGGGGTGGTCGAGGTGCCCCGCCAACCACTCCGTGTTGACCAGAACCTCGGGATGGGCGTAGTCGGTCACCGTGTCATACCTCCAAAGCGATGGCCGTTGTCACCGAATCCCGACCATTTTACTCATGTTTGCTGGACGGCGACTCCACGGGCGGGGTCGGGCGCTGCCGGGGCGTTCCGCACTGCCGCGCCGGGGCTCCGCTCCTCCACCCGCGACGGGGACCGCCCCGGTGGAGTAGTCTTGCGCCCTCCCGCGGGAGTCCCGCGGCAGGACGCGGAGGATGAGGATGGACATCACGGCCGAGGCCAGGGCGAGCCTGCGGCCCGGTCAGACCCCGGTGGCGGGCCTGGTCGAGCTGGTCACCGAGCGCCCCATCATCCTTCCCCGCCAGGACGGCTTCGGCCGCGCCCGGCTCGAGCAGAGCCTGGGTGAGCGCCCCTGGATCCTTCCCAGCCTGCTGACCGCCCTCCTCGTCCTGTTCCTTCTCCGGCGGCGCTGAGCCGGGCGGGCCCACCGCCCGCAGGAGGCGCGGAGGGTCAGCGCGGTCCCGCCGCGGGGCCTCCCCTATCGGTGACCCCCAGGGCGCCCAGCAGGCGGCCGTTCTCGGCCGGATCTCCCACGGTGATGCGGAGGTGGTCGGCCTGGTCCGGGAAGCGGCGGACCAGGATCCGCTGGCGGCGGAGCTCCGCGGCCACTCCGGCGGCGTCGCCGCCCGGCGGCCGGACGAAGACGAAGTTGGCCCGGGAATTGCCCACCTCCCAGCCCGCATCGCGCAGCGAGCCGGCCAGACGCTCCCTCTCGGTGACCACCAGCTCCACCAGGCGAGCGTGGTGTTCCCGGTCACCCAGGGCGGCGGCGGCGGCGGCGATGGCCAGTCGATCGACCGGGTAGCTCTCCAGCACACCGGCCAGGTCGGCGATCAGGTCGGGGTGGCCGAGCGCGTAGCCGACCCGCAGCCCCGCCAGGGCGTGACTCTTGGCCAGGGTGCGCACGATCAGCCAGTTGTCGTGGCGGGCGAGCAGCGGGACGCACGACTCCGGGGCGAAGTCGCAGTAGGCCTCGTCGATGACGACGACGGACGTCGCGGGGCCGAGAACCTGCTCGACGGTCGAGGGGGGGAGCCACGTCCCCGTCGGCGAGTTGGGATTGACCAGCAGGCGCAGGGCCGCCGGAAGGGCCGCCATGGCGGGAGGGACGAATCCGTCGACACCGAGGGGCACGGTCTCCACGGCGACGCCGCCGAGGCGGGCGAGCACCGCCAGCAGCGAGTAGGTGGGACGGGTCAGGACGGCGACGTCGCCTGGTTCGCAGAAGGCCCGGAAGCAGGCCTCCAGGACCTGGTCGGCGCCGTTGCCCAGCAGGACCTGCTCGCGGCGCACGCCGTGGTGGCCGGCGAGGGCCGACCGCAGCGGTTCGGCGGACGGATCGGGGTAGCGGCGCAGGCCGTCCACCGCCCCGGCGACCGCCGGAGCCACCCGCGGGGAGGGAGGCAGCGGGGACTCGTTGGTGTTGAGCTTGATCCATCCCTCCCCATCGGGGGGCTGCTCCCCGGGGACGTAGCCGAAGGCGGGGCCCAGCGAGGGCCGGCGGAAGCGCGACATGGCCCGAGATTGTGGGGGATGCGGGGGCTGCCGCGCGGATGGCGGGACGGGGCCTAGGAGGACGGGACGACCGCCTCCACCTCGACCGTGCTGCCGGGTGCGGCGAGGGGCAGGAGGTTGCCCTCCACCACCGTGCCACCCACGATCAGCCGCGTGACCCGGCCGGTGGACCCCACCGGCTTGGTGACCCGGATGCGGTAGGTGGCTCCCCGGAAGCGGCGGGTGACACGGAAACCCGGCCAGGCGGCGGGGATGACGGGGTCGACGCGGAGCCCGTCGTGCTCAGGGCGGATCCCCAGGATCCACTGGGTGATGGCCACGAAGTTCCAGGCGGCGGCGCCGGTGAGCCAGGAGTTCTTGGCCTCGCCGTGGCTGGGAGCGTCGCTGCCGGCGATCATCTGCGCGTAGACGTACGGCTCGCAGCGGTGGAGCTCGCTGATGCCCTCGCGCGCCGACGGGTTGGTGCGCCGGTAGTAGTCGAAGGCGAGGTCGCCGTCGCCCACCATGGCTTCGGCGATCATGATCCAGGGGTTGGTGTGGCAGAAGATGCCCGCGTTCTCCTTGTACCCCGGCGGGTAGGAGGAGATCTCGCCCAGCTCCACGTAGTAGTGGGTGAACGCCGGCTGCAGCAGGTTCAGGCCATGCGCGGTGCCGAGCCGCTGGGCGACGCTGTCCAGGGCCTGGCGGGCCCGTCCATCGCCGAGACCGACCCCCGCCATGACGCACATGCCCTGCGGTTCGATGAAGATCTGGCCCTCGGCGCACGAGGCGGAGCCAACCGGCTTGCCGAAGTGGTCGTAGGCGCGGCGGAACCAGGCCCCGTCCCACCCGTGCTCGACGATGGCCGCCTCCATCCGGCGCGCCTGCTCCCGGTAGCCGGCCGCCTGCTCCGCATGCCCCAGCCCCTCGACGATGGCCGCCATCTCCGTCGCGGCGAGGACGAACTGCCCCGCGATGAAGACGGACTCGGCGACCCCTCCCTCACGGTTCTCCGTGGTCTGGAACGGCTCGCCCGGGGTCTCCGAGAAACAGTTCAGGTTGAGGCAGTCGTTCCAGTCCGCACGGCCGATCAGCGGCAGGCCGTGGGAGCCGAGACGGTCGAGCGTGTAGCCGAGGCTCCGCTCCAGGTGCTCCAGCAGGGAGGTGGCGCTCGCCGGGTCGTTGTCGTAGGGAACGGCGGAGTCGAGGATCGCCGTGTCCCCGGTCTCCCGCAGGTAGGCGGCGACGCCGAGCACGAGCCAGAGCGGATCGTCGTTGAAGCCGGAGCCGATGTCGTTGTTGCCACGCTTGGTGAGCGGCTGGTACTGGTGGTAGGCCCCGCCGGTGGGCAGCTGGGTCGCGGCGATGTCGAGGATGCGATCGCGGGCGCGCTCGGGGATCATCTGGACGAAGCCGAGCAGGTCCTGGTTGGAGTCCCGGAATCCCATGCCACGGCCGATCCCCGACTCGAAGAGCGACGTCGACCGGCTCATGTTGAAGGTGACCATGCACTGGTACGCGTTCCAGAGGTTGACCATGCGGTCGGTGTGCTCGTCGGGACTCTCCACCTGGAAGGTGGAGAGCAGGGAATCCCAGCGGTCGCGGAGCCTGGTGAGGCCCTCCTCCACCGTGGCGGGCTGCAGCCAGCGCTCGATGACCGGGCGCACCCGCCGCTTGTTGACGGTCTGGCTGACCCTCGGGTCGAACTTGTCATCGCGGGGGTTCTCGGCATAGCCGAGCAGGAAGACGATCTCCTTCTCCTCATGCGGCCCCAGCTCCAGCCGGACGTGGTGGGAGCCGATCGGCGACCATCCGTGCGCCACCGAGTTCCCGGCGGTGCCGCGCTCGACCGCGATGGGCCGGTCCCAGCCGCGGTAGGGGCCGAGGAAGTCCTCGCGCTGGGTGTCGAAGCCCGCCAGCGGCTCCGAGCAGGCGAAGTAGGCGAAGTGGTCGCGCCGCTCCCGGTACTCGGTCTTGTGATAGATGACGCCGTCGACCACCTCGACCTCACCGGTGGAGAAGTTGCGCTGGAAGTTGGTGCCGTCGTCCTGCGCGTCCCAGAGGCAGAACTCGATAGAGGAGAACACCGAGACCCGGCGGCGCTCGGCGCCCAGATTGCTGAGTCGCAGCCGCCACACCTCGAGGGTCTCACCGAGCGGCACGTAATAGAGGGTCTCCGCGCGGATGCCGAGGTGGGTCGAGGCGATGCTGGTGTAGGCGAGCCCGTGCCGGCACTCGTAGGCGTCCAGGGCCGTCTGCGTGGGCTGCCAGGAGGGGGACCAGTGCTCGCCGGTGGCGTCATCGCGCAGGTACAGGTAGCGGCCGCCGGCGTCGGCCGGCGCGTTGTTGTACCGGTACCGGGTCAGCCGCCGCAGCCTCGCGTCGCGGACGAAGGAGTAGCCCCCGGCGGTGTTGGAGATGATGCCGAAGTACTCCTCCATGCCCAGGTAGTTGATCCAGGGAAGGGGGGTGTCGGGGCGGGAGATGACGTACTCGCGTCGCGCGTCATCGAAGTGTCCGTAGCGCACGGCCTCTCCTTGTCAGATTGGCACTCCTGGCGGCAGGGACACTACCACTCATCGCGCCACAGGGGCCTTCAGCTGACTCCTGGGACAGGCTGGGGGCCGGCGGGAGGGCCCTCGGCCGGCCGCCCCGCGATGGGACGCCGGCCGGGGCCACCACCCCTGGCCCCGGATCCGGCCGGCGCGGTGCCGGCCGGATCTGGCCCGCCCATCACGCTGGGCGGGCCGACCAGGGAACCGTCCTCTGACCCGAGGTCAGAGTGACATTAGATGCGTCAGCCGACGGGCTTGAGCTGCATCAGGATGTACGGAAGCTGCGGGTCGTCCGGCGAGGGATCCATGTAGGGATTCGCGCCATCCGGCCAGCCAACGTAGTGAGCGGAGCTGTAAACGTTCCAGTCCGCGCCGTAGAGCAGAGGCACAACCGGCGCCTCAGTCGAGATGATGTTCGTGAGGGTCTGGACGGCCGTGGTCACTGCCGCGGTGTCGTCCGGGTTGGTGCCCTCGAGCGTGGTCAGGGCTGCTGCCGCGTCTGCGTTCACGTACTTGCCGTAATCGCCCGCGGACTCAGGCTGGGACGAATCCAGCCAGTTCTGCAGCTGCACGAACGGGGTCGCACCACCATTGCCCCAGTGGATCATCGACTGGAAGTTGCCATCGCCCATGTCGGTGTACCAGCCGGTGTCAGGGTTGTCACCCTTCGACCAGGCGGCGATACCCTCGGAGTTCAGCTCCGAGACGATGAGCTGGTCATCTTCCCAGTAGTCGGAGTAGGGGACCGGGTCCTCGATCGCGAACACGATCGGGGTTCCGCCCTTGGTGTAGCAGTTGGCGGGCACGGGCGGTGCTGCGCCAGAGGCCGAGGTGCACGAGCCAGCGCCGGCGGCGGGGGCGGTGTAACCATCGGCAGTGAGGATCTTGTTGACCTTGGCGGGGTCGTTGTCGGCCTCGAGGTCATTGGTCTGCGCCGCGGTCAGGTAGGCCGACTGGCTCGGCAGCTCGAGACCGCTGGACGACGTTGCCGGCTGCTCGTAGCCCGACTCACCGAGTTCGGCGAGAGCCGTGCGGTCGATACCGGCGCTGATGGCCAGGCGAACCTGGGCATCTTCAAGGGCGGGCACCGCGTTGGCGCCGCTGACGTTGAACCACAGGGTCACGGTGTTGCCAGGGGCAAACCATGCGTGGTTGGTCGAGGGGTTCAGGTCCACGTAGTTGGCGTAGACGTTGGCGATGTCGTTGCCGGCCCAGTCAAGGGTACCAGCGACGAGAGCCTGGCTGGCCGCGTCATTGGTCGCGTAGTACGGAACGTCAATCTCCGACTCCGGAGGAGTGCCGCCCCAGTAGTACTTGTTGGGCTTGAACTTGATCACCTGGGTGGAGAAGCTCGACAGCATGAAGGGACCCGAGCCGACCGGGTTGGCGATGGTCGCCGTGGCCGGGGTCGAGACGGAGGTCCACTGCTTCTGCGGGACGATGAGGGTCGAGCCCAGGATCGAGTTGAGGTTCGTGAACTGGGCCGTCGCGAAGTGCAGCGTCACGGTGTCGCCGCTGACCGTCGGGGCAGACGACTGAGTCGGAACGCCGCTGACGTTCGCCGCAGAGTTGTTCATGATCAGCGAGAAGGTGAAGGCGACGTCGTTGGCCGTGAGGGCCGAGCCGTCGTTCCACTTCACGCCACTACGCACGGTGACGGTGAGGTTGTCACCGGTGCTGTCGAAGCTGTACTTGGTGCCGAGCCAGGGATGGATCTCGGCCGGGTTGAGGGCATCGAACTCGAACAGGGGCTCGTACACGAGCGACGTCATGTTCATCGCCTTCGCCGTCGACGAGGAGTCGAACGGGTTGAAGTTCTGAGTGAACGTGACTCCTGTGTTCGCTTCCTCAACGAGAGCAGGCCCCACCTTCGAGGAGCTGCTCGACGAGGACGAACTGGACGACGAGCCACATGCGGCCGCCCCGAGGGCGGCTACAGCGGCCAGCGCCACCAATGCTCTGGGATTCATCTATACGTGATCTCCGTGATGCGCGGCCCGAGTGAGCCGCACTCTGCTAATGGGTGCCGGTTTCCGGAGGAGCCAGCTACGGAGGCCGATCGGGCCCGGCGTCGCGCTGACGCGCGCCGAGCGGCGGTCTCCATCCGCTCGCGGAGGCCGGCGGGGTTCGAACTATGCCATGGGCCATCTCCTCCTCAGTCCTCCTCCGGGGTGCTACTCAGGGTTGCGATCGCAGTGTCAGGGGCGCCTTCGAGGCGCCGTTTCGCCGGCTCGACGTGAAGCCAGCAGGCGGCCGAATGCCCGGTCCCCACCTCGACGCTCGGGGGCGCCTGCTTCGAGCAGATGTCCATCACGTAAGGGCAGCGCGGGTGGAAGCGGCAACCGCTGGGCGGCGCGATGAGGCTGGGCGGGGCGCCGCTGCCGGCGAGGGTCGGGGGTTCCTGGCGGTCGGGGTCGGGAGCGGCGGAGAGCAGCAGCTGGGTGTAGGGATGCGCCGGGTTGTCGGTGAGGCTGCTGCTGGGAGCCTGCTCGACGAGCTGGCCGGCGTACATGACGACGATGGTCTCGGCGAGGTAGCGCGCCGAGGCGATGTCGTGGGTGACGTAGAGGATGGCCAGGTGCTCGCGGTCGCGGAGGTCCGCAAGGAGGTTGAGCACCCCGAGGCGGATGGAGACGTCGAGCATCGACACCGGCTCGTCGGCGAGCAGGACGCGGGGGCGGACGGCCAGGGCGCGGGCGATGGCCACCCGCTGGCGCTGGCCGCCGGAGAGCTCGTGGGGGAACTTGTCCACGAACTGCGAGGCGGGCTCCAGGGCGACGCGGCGGAGCAGGTCGGCCACCGCGCCGTCGATGTCCCCGTCGAAGGTGTGATGGATCTTCAGGGGCCGGACCAGGTCGTAGCGGACCCGGTGCACGGGGTTGAGGGAGGCGAAGGGGTCCTGGAAGACCATCTGCACGTTCGAGGCGTACTGCCGCGAGCGCCGGTGCGGGACGCGGGTGCCATCGAGCAGCACCTCGCCGACGTTGGGGTTGATGATCTTGGCCAGCATCCGGGCGACGGTGGTCTTCCCGGAGCCACTCTCCCCGACCACGGCGGTGACCCGCGAGGCTGCGAGGCTGATGGAGACGTCCTCCACAGCGCTGAGCCGGGCCCGGCGGGAGAACACCCCCCTCTTGTTCTTGACCCAGAAGTACTTGGTGAGGTGACGGCCCTCGAGCACGGGAGAGGGGGTGGCCGTCTCCGCCGGCGTCTGCAGCGCGGCTGCCAGGCTCATCGATCGGCCCTCCGGACGCGCGGGGCGGCGGGCGGCGAGGGGGGCTTCGGCGCGGACGGGTCGGGGAGGCCCAGCTCGGCGGGGACCGTCGCCCCCGCGCTGTGGAGCCAGCAAGCGGCCTCACGGCTCGAACCGTTGATCGAGGACAGGACGGGCACCTCCAGCCGGCAGCGCTCCATGGCCCACGGGCAGCGCGGGTGGAAGGCGCATCCCGACGGGATGTGCTTGAGGTCGGGCGGCGACCCAGGGATGCCGTCCATCGAACCCCTCTCGCCGTGCATCGGCGGGAAGCAATGGAGGAGGCCGTACGTGTACGGATGGCGCGGGGAGCGGAAGAGCGAGGCGGAGGCGGCGCGCTCGGCCAGGCGGCCGGCGTACATCACCGCGATGTCGTCGGCCAGCTCGACCAGCAGGGAGAGATCGTGGGTGATGAAGAGGGCGGCGAACCCGAGGCGGTCGCGCAGGCCCATCAACTCCTCGAGGATCTCCCGCTGGGTGACCACGTCGAGGGCGGTGGTCGGCTCGTCGAGGATCATCACCTGCGGCTCCAGCGCCAGGGCCATGGCGATCATGGCGCGCTGCCGCATGCCGCCGGAGAGCTCGTGGGCGAAGCTGCGCAGCCGGTCGCCGGTCATCCCCACCAGGTTGAGGAGGTGGGCCGCCCGCTCCATCCTCTGCGAGCTGGAGAGATCGGGCCGATGCACCCGCAGAAGGTCGTCGAACTGGTAGCCGATGCTCTTCACCGGGTTGAGCGCGTTCAGGGCGCTCTGGAAGACGACCGAGATGTCGGACCACCGCACCGAGCGCAGCTGCTCCTCGCTGGCGGCCAGCATGTCGATGGTCACCCGCTCCCCGTCGGGGCCGGTCTTCCTGGAATAGAAGGTGACCTCGCCGCCGGTGATGATGCCGGGGGCGCGCAGGAGGCGGATGGCGGCCATGGCGATGGTCGACTTGCCGCTGCCACTCTCGCCCGCGAGGCCCAGCACCTGTCCGCGCCGCAGCGTCAGGTCGCAGTCCACCACCGCGTGGACGGCCTCCTCTCCATAGCCGTAATCGACGCAGAGGCCCTTGATCTCGAGCACCGGCTCGGCGACCTTCGGGGCCACAGCGGAGGCCACCGGCCCCACCGGGGCCGCGGTCGGGGTCATTGGCCACCCCCTTCGGCCGCGGCCGGCGCCGGCGCCGACTTCCGCATGACGGGGGTGTAGCCGAACTTCGGCCGGCCACCCACGCCCGCCTTGCGCGCCGCCTTGGCGGAGACACCGGAGGCGCGCAGCCGGGGATTGATGAACTCGTCGATGCCGAAGTTGACCAGCGCCAGAGAGGTGCCCACCAGCGCGATGCAGATGCCGGGCGGCGCCCACCACCACCACCAGCCACTGATGACGGCGCTCTCGGCCTGGGCGTGGAAGAGCATCGTCCCCCAGTTCCAGACGGTGGTGCCCGCCAGCCCGAGGAAGGACAGGGAGACGTAGGCGCCGATGGCATAGAGGGTGGTGAAGAGGAACGAGGCCGCGACGATGGGGACGAGATTGGGCAGGACCTCGGCCAGGATGATGCGCAGCCGGCTCTCGCCGGCGACCCTGGCCGCCTCGACGAAGTCGCGGTTGCGCAGCGACAGCGTCTGCGCTCGCATGACCCTCGCGCCATACGCCCAGCCGGTGACGGCGACGATGAGAGCGATCAGCACCGGGTCCGTATCGGCGGACGGAACGTAGCTGGCGAGAACGATGAGGAGGGGCAGGCCGGGGATGGCCAGGAACACGTTGGAGAACAGCGACAGCCCCTCGTCGGAGTACCCGCCCAGGTACCCGGCGCTGACCCCGACCAGCACCGACATCGCGGTCGCCATGAGCCCGGCGAGGAAGCCGACCAGCAGGGTGGCTCGGGCTGACCAGAGCAACTGCGACCAGACGTCCTGGGCGTACAGCGTGGTGCCGAGCCAGTGGGTGCTGGAGGGCGAGAACGGAAGCGGGTAGTACTGGCCGGGGACACCCGGGACCTGGACGAGGTGAACGAAGGTGAGGCTGTAGTAATCGGGGGAGTAGGGGGCGATGATCGGGCCGACGATGGCCATCAGCGCGAACAGCGCCAGGATGACCAGCCCCACGATGATCTTCGGGGACCGCGGCATCCGCAGCACGCGGGAACGGGTCTCCGCCGCGGCCGACGCCGGCGCGGCGCCCGGCGTTCCGGTCAGGGTGGGGGCGATCGTCATCCGGGTCAGGCCTCCTGACGGGCTCGGGGGTCGATGAACACGTACACCACGTCGGCGAGAAGGTTGGCCACGAGCACCACCAGGGTGATGACCAGGAAGAGGCCGTCGACCAGCGGGTAGTCGCCCTGGGTGACGGCATCAAACAGCAGCTTGCCGATGCCCGGATAGCTGAAGACGATCTCGACGAGGAGCTGCCCGGCGACGATGAGGCTGATGGAGAGCGCGAAGTTTGCGACGCTGGGCAGGAGCGCGTTGCGGGCCGCGTACCAGACGACCCTCCGCGAGGGCAGCCCCTTGGCCCGGGCCACCAGGACGAAGTCCTCGTCCATGGTGATGACCATCATGTTGCGCATGCCCATGATCCAGCCGGCGATGGAGGCGAGCACGATGGTGAGGGCCGGCAGGAACCCGTGGTCGAGGACCCCCCCGATGTAGGCCATGTTCCACCCGGGGGTGGTGTTGATGATGTCGTAGCCCTGGGCGATGGGGAACCACTTCAACACGGTGCCGAAGAGCATCAGCAGCACCAGGGCGAGGAAGAAGTAGGGGATGGCCTGGAAGAAGGTGGTCCCGGGCAGCACCCAGTCCAGGGCGGAACCGCGGAACCAGCCCAGGACGACGCCGGCGAGGGTGCCGAGGACGAAGCTCAGGACGGTGGCCAGGCCGAGCAGGCCGACCGTCCAGGGCAGGGCCTGGCCGATCAGGGAGCCGACCGAGGCGCTCTCGAAGTAGGAGTAGCCGAGGTTGCCGTGGAAGATGTCGCCCCAGTAGGTGAAGTACTGGGACAGCCAGCTGGCGTGGAGGCCGACGCCGAACTGCTTCTGGAGGGCCAGGATGCATGCGTCGTTGCAGAGGTGGCCCTGGGTCAGCCGGCCGATCATGCCGGCGACGGGATTGCCGGGCACGAGACGGGGCAGCGCGAAGTTGACGGTGATGGCGACCCAGGCGGTCAGGAGGTAGAAGCCGAGCCGGCGGATGATGACCCGCACGGTTAGGCGGTCTCACCGGCGAGCAGACTCGCCATCTTCCACTCTGTTCCCTGCTGCCGGCGCATGCTCTCCTCCGATCGGCGGACGGCGCAGTCGCGCAACTCGCCGGGGCCGAACTTTAGGGAGGCTCCCGAGGGACTGTCAATCACCCCAGTGGGTGATACGTCGACCTCTAGTTGAGGGGAGTGGCCGTTTCCGAGGCCGCCGCGGCGGCCCGGGCGGCCTCCGCCGCGGGCTTGTGCCCGTTGGCGCCAGGGGTCTCGGCGACGGTGTAGGTGGAGGCCCGCTTCAGGTCGCCGGCCATGCTCGCCTGGCTGCCCGAGGCGACGGCGAGCTCCTGGGCCGTCGTGGACACCTGCTCGCTGGCGATCCTCACCTGCTCCATGGCCTCGACCACCTGCTCGGTGGCCGACTGCTGCTGCTGGGTCGCCAGCCGGATGCCCGAGCTGGCCTCGGCGACGTGCTCCATCAGCGAGAGGCCCACCTTGAGCTGCTCGGCCCCCTTGTCCATCGCCATGACGGTGGCGTTGGTCTCGGACTGGACGCTCTCGGTGATCTTGGAGATGTCGGAGGCGAGCGTCTTGGAGCGATCGGCCAGCCGCCTCACCTCGTCGGCCACGACGGCGAATCCCCGGCCGGCCTCCCCGGCGCGGGCCGCCTCGATGGCGGCGTTGAGGGCCAGGAGGTTGGTCTGGTCGGCGAGCTCGTTGATCAGGGAGAGGATCTTGGTGATGTCGCGGACGCGATCGGTGAGGTTGAGCGTCCGCTCCGTCGAGGCGAGGATCTCCTCGCGAGCCTGCTCCAGCTTGTCCCTGGTGTCGGCCGCCTGGGAGGCCACGCGCTCGACCGTCTCGGCGATCTGGGCCGAGGTCCGGGCCAACTCCTCCATGCTCGCCGATGTCTCGGTCGCGCTCGAGCTCTGCCGGGCCGTGGTGGCGGCGAGCTGGTTCGAGGCGGCCGAGAGTCGGGTCGCCGAGTCGGAGAGGTCGCTGCTCGTCCCCTGGACGCGGCTGACCAGCCCCTCGAGGCGCTCGACCATGCGGTTGAAGGCATCGCCGAGGGTGGACACCTCGACGGCGCCGGCGGGCGTGACGCGGGCGGTCAGGTCTCCCCCGGAAACGCGGCGGGCGGCCCGCGAGAGGGCGGCGATCGGCCGGACCTCGATGCGCGCCATGGCGTAGGCGAAGGCGATGAGGAGGATGACGCCCACACCGAGGGTGAGGAGGCCGGCGTTCGTCAGCGCGGTCACGCCCGAGAGGGCCTCACTGGCCTGCTCGTTGACGGTGATCGCCCAGCCGACGGAGGTGGCCTCGCTGAACCCGGTGATGGTGTCCTTGCCGTTGATGGTCAGGCGCGCGGCACCGACCGCTCCCGTGAGGCCGGCGGTGACGGCGGGGTTGTCGACGCGCGTCCTCAGCGAGCCGTCGGTGATCATCTGCGTGTCGGAGGGGTTGCCCATCGTCGAGCTGTAGATCAGGAGGTGCGAGGCGTCCACGGCGGTGACGGTGCTGGAGACGCCGGTGGCGGTCTTGACGCCGGAGAGGAGCGCGGCGAGCTGGTTGCTGCCGCCTCCCGCCCCAACCCAGGTCTGCAGTCCGATGGCGCCGACGAGGAGGCCCTTGAAGCTGTAGTTGCTGGTGTTCGCGGGAACCGCCATGAGCCACTGCAGGTCGCTGCCCGCGGCGTTCATGGTGATGTCACCGACGTACGGCTGCCCGGACTCGACCGTGGCGCTGATCCACGACTGGCCGCTGACGTCGACCTCGTTGGACACGCTGTTGGCGGCCTGGAGGCTGCCGTCGGAACCGACCAGCTCCAGGACGACGAAGGGATCGTTGAAGCTTGCCTTCGCCAGCAGCGGGATGGCGGCCTGGGCACTGGTGGCGTTGGAGCTGTTGATGATCGCGGCGAGCTGGGTCAGCTCGCGTTCGCGGTCCTGCACCCACGAGTCCACCTTGCTGGCCACCTGCTGGGCGACTCCCTGGACGCCGACCGAGGTGGCGGAGGCGAGGCTGCCGCCCGAGACGCTGGTGAGCACCAGGACCATCGCCCCCATGACGGGGACGCAGACGATGAGGATGCCGCCCAGGAACCGGGTGAAGTAGCGGCCGCGAAGCCGCTCGAAACGCGATTGTGCCCCCCGGAGGATGTCCACGACGCCCTTTCTGTGCACCCAGGTCACGGCCAGGCCACGCACCATGGCCGGGCTATATCGGCCGCATCATCTCTCCGCGCCTGTGACAGCGCCGCTGCACAATGCGGAGGCTGGGTGACGGGGATTGACGGTTGCCGACAGAGGATGACGCCTCCTCACGGTCCGCGACCGGTCCGTGACCGCGCCGTCACCACCTCCAGCTCCCGGCCCCGACGGCGCGGATGCAGCCCCGCGGCGGGGCGTCAGGGGACCCGGGGCGGAGCGGGGACGCCGCCGAAGATGTCGAGGAAGAGCGCCTCCAGGAGGAGCCGCGGGTGCGCGTTCGCAGCCGCGTCGGAGCTGGCCTGGAGCAGGGAGTCCAGGATCAGGCTGCTGCGGTCCAGCGGCAGCGCCTCGGCCCAGAGCTCCAGCGCCGCGCTCCGGCTGCGCCAGCGGGCCATCTCGGGGGCGCCCGCCGAGTGCAGCGCCGCGTCGCGGACGAAGGAGGTCCAGACGGCCAGGTTCAGGAGTAGCCGCCGACGGCCCTCCGCGCCCGGGCCCGGGGCCAGCTCGGCGGCGGCCGCCAGCGCCGCCACGGTGCCGCTGCCGCCAGCGGCGAGGAACCGATCCAGCGAGGCCAGCTCGGCGGAGAGGGCCGCCGGGTCGCCGGCCAGCTGCAGCGCCCGCCCCGGGCGGCCGGCGGCCAGTTCGGCGGCCACCGCCGCGGTCGCCTCGGCGAAGCCGTGGCGGTCGCGGAGCCAGCTCTCGATGGCGCCGGCGGGTACGGGGCCGAGGCTGAGACGCTGGCAGCGCGACACGATGGTGTCGGGCAGCCGCTCCGGGTTCTCGGCGGTGAGCAGGATGTGGCTGCCGGGCGGTGGCTCCTCGATCGTCTTCAGCAGGGAGTTGGCGGCGGGCTCGGTGAGCCGGTCGGCGCGGGCGATGACGGCGGCGCGGGCGCCCCCGGCGTAGGCGCGCAGGCTGAGGAACTCCTGGAGGCTGCCCGGCTCTCGCCCGGCCCGCATCCTCTCGATGCCGATCCGCTCCGCGGGGCCGTCCTCCAGCCAGAGGTCGGGATGCGTCGTCGGGTCGCCCGGCCACCCCCCTGCCGGGAGCAGCTCGGCGGCGACTGCGAGCAGCAGCGTCGTCTTGCCCACCTGATCAGGACCGGTGAGGAGCAGGGCGTGCCCGAGCCGCCCGGCACCCAGGGCGTCGCGGATCCAGCCGACCGAGTCGGCATTGCCCAGGAGATCGCCGAGAGGCACGCCGAGCAGTCTATCCGGCGGCGGGCCCCGCCCCCCACGGCGCCGGGGACCGGCCCATGCGCCCGGAGGGGAGAGCCAGAATGGGCGCGATGACCGCAGCCCCGTCCCGTCCCGGCGCGACGGGGCACGACCGGCCACTCAGCGGGACGCCGTGGGATTGGAGCGACGTCCTTCTGTTCCTCCTTCTCTTCTTCGGCGGCCTCGCCGTCGCCGGGACCATCCTCCTGTCCTCCCCGGTCGAGGCCTTCGGCCGGAGCCTGGTCCGGGGTCTGAGCTCCCAGTCGCAGACGGCCGCCGGCAACCTCCTCCTGCAGACGGTGACCTACCTGGTGGGCGTGGCGGCGGTCTTCGTCCTGGTGCTGGGCCGGCGCCACTCCACCCTGGGCGCACTGGGCTGGCGGCTCCCGCGGCTGCGCTGGTTCGCCGTCGCCCTGGTGGCGGCGGCTCTCTCCGTGGTGCTCCTCGGCGCCCTCTTCGACGCCCTCCAGTGGCTGACGCACATCCAGAACGCCCAGGTCGGCGCGATCCGGCAGGAGTACGGGCACGACCTGGTGCTGGCCATCGTCGCCGTCTCGGTGGTCGCCCCCGTCGCCGAGGAGACGTTCTTCCGGGGTTTCGTCTACGGCTGGATGCGGCGGCGCCTCGGGGTCCCGGTGGCGGCGGTCCTCTCGGGGTGCGTCTTCGCGGCCGCCCACCTCTCCTACGGTGGGCCGAGCGAGCTCCTCCTCTTCCTCCCCCTCGCCCTGCTGGGGGTGGTTCTGGCACTCCTCTATGAGTACTCGGGCTCGCTGCTGCCAGGGATGGCCGTCCACGCCTGTTTCAACCTGGTGAACGTCATCTCGATCGTGTGAGGGGCGGCGGGCGGACCACCCGGGCGCCGGAGCCAGCCGCAGCCGACCGGGTGCGGCTCAGATTCCGGCCGGGGCGGCGTGGCGCGCCTGGCGCCAGACGAACCAGATGCGCTGCAGGGCGGTGACGTTGGTGAGCACCGCCAGCACCCAGAGGGCGGGGACGAGGAGCACGGGGACGATGAGCCCGGCGACGGTGATGACGACGCGCTCGGGCCTCGCCAGCACGCCGCCGTCGCAGACGAAGCCCAGCGATTGGGCCCGTGCCCGGACGTAGGAGACGAGCAGCGACCCGCTGAGGGCGACGATGACCAGCATCGCCGGCACCTGGTTGCCCGCCCGGGAGACGAAGTGATAGAGGAGGGCGATGTAGGTGACGGCCTCGCTGTAGCGGTCGGTCGTCGAGTCGAGGAACGCACCGTACTTCTGCACGCGGTGGGTGACACGGGCCACGGCGCCGTCGAGGATGTCGAAGAGCCCGGCCAGGAGCAGGACGATCCCGCCGGCGATGAGCCACCCCACGCCGATGAGAACAGCCGCCCCGATGGTAACGACGAGCCCCGTCATGGTCAGGGCGTTGGGGGAGATGCGCCGGAGATGGAGGAGGGTGACGAGGCCGCGGGCACGGGCCCGCACCCAGTCCTGGATGCGCTGGGTGAACATCAGGCGCCGACCGATGTCACGGTGCTCGCCGCCACCAGGTGGGCCTCCGACCGCTGCTGCGCCAGGGCGTAGACGTCGAGGATGGAGTCGACGACGACGCTCCAGTCGTAGCGCCGCGCCTTGGCGATGCCGTTGCGGCCCATGCGCCGCCGCAGCTCGGGGTCGTCGAGAAGGGCGGCGATCTCGCGGCACCAGGCCTCGGGCTGGCGGGGTGGGACAAGCCTGCCGTCGCTGCCCGCCTCCACCACCTGGGCGAACCCGGGGATGGCCGAGGCCAGCACCGGGACGCCGCTGGCCATCGCCTCGAGGAGGACGATGCCGAAGCTCTCCCCCCCCGACGCCGGGGTGCAGAAGATGTCCGAGCTGGCGTAGACGCGGGGCAGCACGGTGGCCGAGACATGGCCGAGGAAGGCGACGTCGGGGACACCCTTGGCCTCGCACTGCTGCTCGTACGCCCAGCGCATGGGACCGTCGCCGACGATGACCAGCCGGCAGTCGGCCCGCTCGCGCCGGAGCCTAGCGTAGGCGTCGAGGAGGACGGGCAGTCCCTTGCGCTGCTCCATGCGGCCGACGAAGAGGATGGTGGCCTTGCCCTCGGTGCGCAGCTCGGGGACGGCGGGGAGGCCGGGGTTGAAGCGCGTCCCGTCGATGCCGTTGGGGACGATGGTGAAGTCCCCCTCGAAGTACCGGGCGATGAACTCCCGCGCCGCCTCGCTGACACAGATGCAGGCGTGCAGGCGGTTGAAGTAGCGCCGCAGCACGGCTCGGCCGTAGTAGTAGCCGAGGTTGCGCCGGGCGCTGGCGTGGAAGGTCGCGACGTTGACGCCGCGATGGAAGCGCAGGGTGGTGAGGGGCAGCCCCGGCACCAGCGGCTCGTGGTAGTGGACGACGTCGAAGTCCGACTTGCTGAGCAGCGAGCGCACCCTCCGCACCAGGTGGAAGGAGAGGGCGAGGCGCGCCACCGATCCGTTGCTGCGCACCGGGACGCTGCGGCCGATGCGGACGTAACCGGGGATGCCGTGGTCGTCGGGGACGCTCGACGACGGGGCCAGGATGGTGACCTCGTGACCGCGGTGGCGGAGCTCCTCGGCGAGGTGGCGGACGTGCTCGGTGACGCCGCCCGGGTGCACGAAGTCGTAGGGGGAGACGAGGCAGATCCTCATCCTGGCGGCATCTCCCAGATGGGGTCGAGGACATGCCACTGCTCGGGATGGTCGCCGATCACCTTCTCGAAGACGGCGAGGATCTCCGTCACCACCCGGTGGACCTCCTCGGCATGGGGGGCGAGGCGGTCGTAGGGGATCTCCGGGCCGATGTGGACCTCCACCCCGCCCGGGACGCGGGGAAGGAAGACGGGCAGGATCACCGACCCCGCCCGCATGGCCGCGTCGACGACCCCGACCGGGATGGGCGCCGGGGCGCCGAAGAACGGGTACGGCTCGCCGTTGCCGATCAGGTCGCGGTCCATGGCCAGGGCGATGGCGCCGCCCTTCCTGAGGATGCGGAAGACATCGCGCATGGCGGACGCGCCCAGCCGCCGGGCGGTGGCCTCGTCGGCCTGGCGGATGCCAGCGATGTCGATCGGGACCACGTGGACACCCTGCGCCATGCGGGCTCCCACCACCCGGTCGAAGAGCTGGCGCGGCCGCATGTACTCCGCCAGCAGGGCGAGAGGGTAGCCGAGGTTGTTGCCGGCGGCGAGCCCCCGCTCCCAGCTGCCGAGGTGAAGCGAGATGACGGCGACCCCCCGGCCGGTGGCCAGCGCCGTCTGGTACCGCTCCTGCCCGCCCTCCTCGACGGTCAGCCCGCGGCGGATGCGCTCGCCCTCGAAACGCATGGCGATGACGTCGACCCAGAACCGCGCCTGGTCCCGCAGGTTCTTGCGGACCACCCGGTGCAGCTCCCGGGGGCTGGCACCGGGGAGCACGTGGGAGAGGTTCCAGCGCAGCCCCCTGACCGCACCCGGGCGGACCAGGCGCACGGTGTCGGCGCAGGCCACCGCGACCCCGTAGGCGGCCCGCCGCGGCAGGGCCCAGACCAGGGCCTCGGCGAGGCGATAGCCGTAATAGGGGAGCATCGAGCCGTCGTCGCCGTGGGTGGCCACGACCAGTGGCGCGTCGGGGGCCTCCCTGCCGGGGGCGCGGCTGCTCACGGTCACGCCGGCTCCGGGATGCGGCGGCGGGTCCCGGGCGCCCGTCGGGGCGCCCGGGTCCTCGATCCGCCGCCGGACGGCCGGCGCAGGTCAGTGGACACGGTGACGAGGTTAGCCGACTGTCTGGTCGGATGTCGCCGTCTTCGGTGGGGCGACGTGGCGGGCCGCACGGGCGTGGCCGTTGCCCGCTGTGGGCGGGCCGCCGGCGATGAAGGCCTCGGTGAGGTCGCGGGCGACGCTGTCGGAGTACTGCTTGGGCGGCGACTTCATGAAGTAGGAGGCGGGCCCCTCCAGGGTGCCCGAGAGGCCACGGTCCAGCCCCAGCTTGCAGCAGCGGACGGCGTCGATGACGATGCCCGCGCTGTTCGGCGAGTCGTGGACCTCGAGCTTCAGCTCGACGTTGATGGGCACGTCGCCGAAGGACTTGCCCTCCATGCGGATGTAGCACCACTTGCGGTCGTTGAGCCAGGGGACGTAGTCGGAGGGTCCGATGTGGATGTTGCGGTCGGCGAGCGGCTGGTTGAGCTGAGAGCGGACGCTGTTGGTCTTGCTGATCTTCTTGCTGATCAGGCGCTCGCGCTCCAGCATGTTGAGGAAGTCGGTGTTGCCGCCGAAGTTGAGCTGGTACATGTTCTGGATCTCGACGCCGCGGTCGCGGAAGAGCCGGGTGAGAACGCGGTGCACGATGGTGGCGCCCACCTGGGACTTGATGTCGTCGCCGATGACGGGCACACCGGCCTTGCGGAACCGCTCCTGCCAGTAGTCCTCGCGGGCGATGAACACGGGCATGCAGTTGACCATGGCGCAGCCGGCGGCGAGGATCTGCTCGGTGTACCACTTGGTGGCCTCCTCGCTGCCCACGGGGAGGTAGTTGACGACGACATCGGTGCCGGTGTCCTTGAGGATACCGACGATGTCGGCGGTGGGTCCGGGCGCCTTGACGATGACCTCCTTGAGGTACTTGCCGAGGCCGTCGTGGGTCATGCCCCGAACCACCTTCACGCCCTTGGTGGGCACGTCGGAGAACTTCACGGTGTTGTTCAGACCGCTGAAGACGGCCTCGCTGAGATCCTTGCCCACCTTCTCGACGTCGATGTCGACGGCAGCGGAGAACTCGATGTCGGAGATGTGGTAGCCGCCGAGATTGACGTGCATGAGCCCGGGGACCATGGTCTCCGGATCCGCGTCCTTGTAGTACTCGACTCCCTGGACCAGGGATGAAGCGCAGTTGCCCACCCCGATGATGGCAACGCGGACCTTGTCGCTCACGGCATTCCCTCAGTGATGGGCGTCAGCGACGCCTCGATGGACCGGGTCAGTTCGGAAAAGGCACCGGTGTCGCCGGTGTCTCGGCCGAGGATCTGGACGAAGCTCTGCAGGTGGCGGGCGATGGATTCGCGGTCGAGCCGGCAGAAGACCTCACGCCCCTCCGGCCGGGTGGAGACCACCTGGGCGTGGCGGAGGATGCGCAGATGCCAGCTCATCCGCGGCTGGCTGACCTTGCACAGCTCGGCCAGCTCCGACACCCTGGCCTCACCGCCCCTGGCGAGCACCTCGACGATGGCGAGGCGCGTCGGGTTGGCCAGGCCCTCGAAGTGGACGGAGAGGTCGAACGCCCCGGCGGCGATGGCCCCGGGCACGGCCCGCCGCGGTGAGTGGGGACGCATAACGGACTCTTTCATAAAGGTGCCTTGAATAAAGAATACGTTATATGTTGGCCGGATGCAAGCGTTCTGGGCGGTACCCCACCCGGTCGGGTCCAGGAGCACCGCCGGTCGCCACCGGGGCGGGAGGTCGGCGGGGAGCGACGGCGGCAGCTTGCCCCTTCACCCAGCCTCTATGCTGCGCAGGGCATCCCAGGGTAGCCAAGTGGCCAAGGCAGCGGTCTGTAAAACCGTGTATCGGTGGTTCGAGTCCACCCCCTGGGACCAGGCCCACCGACGGCGGATCACCGCACCCGGGCGCTTCGCGCGGGTGAGCGTCTCTGGACCTGTCGAAGCCAATCCGACGGCACGTACACTCGTTCGCAGCGGCGACGCCGCCGGCGCCTTCGCGCGTCTGGTCGACCAGGCGGGATCCTGGCTGGAGAGCCTGAAGGTGCTGGTCGCGAACCTTGCGCTCCACCCGGTCTGCTCGAAAAGCTTCCTGGCGGTGGTGATGGCCGTCATGGCGCTGGGCCAGCCGGCGTAGAAGGCGATGTGGGTGATCGCCTCGGCCTCAGCGATGGGCGGAGGGCTGCGGGATCTGCTGTCGCTGAGACGCTTCAGCGCTGCTGAGACGTTCCACGAGTCATCGCCGGTGGGCGTGTGCGGTCAGGCGCGTGCCTGCTTCATGGACCACGTCGACACGTGCGAAGCCCACCTCGCAGAGCATGTCCACCACGCACTGCCTGTTCGGCCCCCAGAAGCTCGTCGAATCCGCGTTCAGGGTTTCGCCTGGGTAGAACACCATCATCGGGCGCCCGTAATCGTTGCCGTCGACATGCGTCTCGATGATGGCGATGTCGCGCGTCACCGAGAAGACGTTGCGGAGGTACCGCATCGGATCCTGGGCGTGATAGAGAACTCCCAGGAAGAGGACGTAGTCAAAGGTCCCCACCGTCTGCGGTGAGATGTCCTCGACCTGGATGTCGAGCTTCTCGACCCGGCTCTGCAGGGCCCAATGGGCGATGTCGAATCCTCGGCCATCGCCGATACCCTTGGGCAGGTTCCAGCAGTGGTGGTCGGTGGCGAGGACGCGTGCCGCGCCGCGCCTCTCGGCCTCGAACGAGAAGTATCCGTCCCATGCGCCGATGTCCAGGACGGTCTTACCGTCCAGTCGAGGTGGCAGGCTGAGCCAGGTGAGCTTGAAAGAGCTGTCGTCGGCCCCTGGGGTGGTGACACCGTGTCCCAAGTCGAGGCGGTGGAACCACGGTCGCGACGTCACGAGCTGCTGCAGCAACTCGGCGTCGACGTGCTCCGGGAGATCCAGCGGGTCAGTGGTCATGACCGCCAAGTCTAGGCCGCCCACGTTCGCGGCGTCAGGTGCGGCCGGACGTGCTCGGCCGCCTCGGTGTGGTGCTCGCCGCGTCGACCTGCGCGGCGATCGTGGCGGCGATCACGCGAGAGGCCGTGGAGGCGTTCGGGCGGCTGATCAGCCGTCCTCGCCGGAAGCCGGCCTGAAGTCGGCGCAACCCGACACCGGCCCGACGCAACCCGATCAAACGGGATCGTGCCGAACTCGGGGGGCTGAGGAATCTGATAGGCTCCGAACGCCCTGGCCCGACTGTGGAACCGTGTCTCGGTGGTCTGAGTCCACGCCCTGAGTCCAGCCCGGCCCCATGCCCCTCCGAGCCCTGCCGCCAGGTCCCCTCTCACCCATGGACCCCTCCATCCCCTCCCCCATCACCGAGTCCACCGCCCGCCGGGCGGAGTTGATCGAGCGCAACCTGGCCGAGCTGCTCACCCGCGAGGAACTCCTGGCCCTGCTGGCGGGCGGGCGCCACATCCGCCACTACATCGGCTACGAGATCTCGGGACGGGTCCACCTCGGCGGCGGCCTGGTGGCCATGGCCAAGGTCCGCGACTTCACCGAGGCCGGCGTCGATTGCACCCTGCTGCTGGCCGACTGGCACACCTGGATCAACGACAAGCTGGGGGGCGACCGCGACCGGATCCGCCACATCGCCTTCTCCTACTTCGCCGAGGCCATGAAGGCCGCGCTCCTCTGCGTCGGCGGGGACCCCTCATCCCTGCGCGTCGTCCTCGCCTCCGACCTATACCGGGACGTCGAGGACTACTGGGCCACGGTCGTCGAGGTCGCCAAGCACACATCGCTCGCGCGCATGCAGCGGAGCATCACCATCCTGGGCCGGAAGGAGGGGGACAACGTCGACTTCGCCAAGTTGCTCTACCCGGCGATGCAGGCGGCCGACATCTTCGCCCTGGGCGCCCACATCGCCCATGCCGGCATGGACCAGCGCAAGGCCCACGTCGTCGCCCGTGACGTGGCCACCCAGCTCCACATCCTTCCCCTGCGCGACGCGGCGGGACGGACCATCAAGCCCCTGGCGGCGCACCATCCGCTGCTCACCGGGCTGCTCAAGCCGGACCGCTGGCCGGTGCCGCCGGCGGAGCGGGCCCACGTCCTCGCGGAGATGAAGATGAGCAAGTCGAATCCGAAGTCGGCGGTCTTCATCCATGACTCCCCGGACGAGATCCGGCGCAAGGTGCGCGGCGCCTTCTGCCCGCCCGAGGAGACCGAGCTCAACCCGGTCATCGACTGGATCGCCCAGCTCTGCTTCGGTCTCGGGGATGAGCAGCTCCACGTGGCGCGGACCGCGGAGAACGGCGGGCCGGTCACCTTCCACACGATCGGCGAGGTCCGAGAGGCCTACGCCTCGGGGGCTCTCCACCCCATGGACGCCAAGACGGCGCTGGCCGACCGGCTCATCGACCGCCTGGAGCCGGCGCGCCGCACCTTCGACGATCCGGAGCGGGCCGCCGCGCTCGCCGAGATGGAGCAGCTCATCCACTGAGTGCCCGGGCCGGGGCCGTCCGGGCCGGCCGTCCTCAGGGATGTGTCGCGGCGGGTCGCATGGCCACCGCCAGCCTGGCGAGCTGTTCGGTGGTGCCCATGGCGACGAGGATGTCGTCGACGGCGAGCCTCTCGTCGTCGCCGGGGCCGACGCGCAGCACCCCGTCGCTGGAGCGCAGCGCCAGCAGGACGGCGCCGGACTGGCGCAGGTCGCGGGCGGTGAGCCCGGGTGCGCCCTCGGCGCTGACCACCAGTTCCTCGACCCGCATCGGCGTGTCGGTCCCCCCGGTGAGCAGGTCGAAGGTGTCCACCACCGCCGGCTGCATCGCCAGCGCCGCCATGCGGCGCCCGCTCAGGGTGTAGGGGCTGACGACGCGGTCGGCGCCGGCCCGCCGCATCTTCTCCAGCGAGTCCGGATGCGACGACCGGGCGACGATGTAGAGCCCGGGATTGAGCGACCGCGCCGTGAGCACGATGTAGACGTTGCCCTCGTCGGAGTCCACGGCGCTGACCAGGGCCCGGGCTTGGCGGATGCCGGCGCGTTCCAGGACCGAGTCGTCGGCGGCGTCGCCGATGACATGGAGCACCTGGTCCTGCTCGACATTGGCGAGCCCGTCCTGATGCCACTCGACGACGACGAAGGGCTGCTTCGACTGGATCAGCTCGCTGGCCACCTGGCGGCCGGTCCGGCCGTAGCCGCAGACGATGACATGGTCGGCCATGTCCGACAGACGGCGCTCCACTCGACGCATCCTCCAGTACCGCTGCCACTCGCCGCTCGACATTAGCTCGACGAGGAGGCCGAAGGTGTAGAGGAAGTCGATCACGCCGAAGGCGATGACGGTCATGGTCAGCACCTCGCCGCCGGGGTGCAGCGGGCGGACCTCCTGGAAGCCGACGGTGCTGATGGTGATCACCGTCATGAACAGGGCCTGGAGCGGGCTGTAGTGCTCGACCAGGATGTAGCCGGCGGTGCCGTAGGCGAGCAGCGCGACCAGCCCGGCCAGTGCCGCCCCCAGGCGCCGGAGCAGGCGGCCCAGCTCCGGTGAGGTCAGCGGCGGCGGCGGTCCGGGCACGGGATCAGCGGTCTTCCTCGCTGGCCCGGCGCTGGCTGATGCGATCGCGCAGGGTGTCCTCGATCTCCCCGGAACCGCCCTCCTCGCGCCCCAGCCAGAAGGGGATCTTCTCGCCCCCGGCCTGCGCCTCGCCGGCCCGGCGCGTCGACCCCAGGTGGCTCCGCAGCGCCCCGTCGACGGCCTCGCCGAGCGGCGCCCCCGAGGCGGTCAGCGCCGCCGCCAGGTCGTCGGCGATGACGACGCTGTGAGGGTGCGGCGGTGGGCTCGAACCGAAGAGCCGGCCAAGCCAGGACATGACAGGAGTGTACCGGGGCCGATGGAGCGAGGGGTGGAGCGGCAGGCTCGCACCCCGAGCGGAGGACGCCCCGGAGCCTCCCTGCTAGCAGCCCGTCCTCGTAACGCTTGAAGGCCGGGGGACCGGCCAGCGGGTGGGCATGGGCCAGTTGGGGCTGCGGCAGTGGGGCCCGGCCGGGGAGCCGTTGGCGCACGGTTGTCGGCCCT